>ENA-OPSZ01000425-OPSZ01000425.1-human-gut-metagenome-genome-assembly--contig:-NODE-425-length-29249-cov-3.742687_pt1 | contig 29249 bp, 29 predicted proteins | sample MGYA00241814_ERZ501919 | MGnify/ENA primary metagenome ERZ501919 (study PRJEB25962, sample SAMEA2042440) | human gut metagenome | biome: human gut; feature: human-associated habitat; material: faeces... | reverse complement strand
GGGAGCCGGGAAAAGCTCTCTGATCAATGAACTGGCCGGCCAGCGGGTGGCCCGGGTGAGCCAGGCCACGGACACCACCCGTCAGGCCCAGATCGTGGAGTGTCCGGATGTGATCTATGTGGACCTGCCCGGCTATGACACCAGCCTGTTCCCGGAAAATGCCTATTTCAGCGCTTTTAATCCTCTCCAGTACGACCTGTTCCTGTGCGTGTTCGCCGGAAAGCTCCATGAGGCGGATGTGGAATTTTTCGGGAAGATCGCCCGGACCGGCCGGGTGTGTCTGTTTGTCCGGAACAAATGCGACGGGCTCTACGATCCTTCCTGCAGCCGGGAAGAGCTGGAGGAGAAGATCACCCGGGATGTCCACCATCTGGTGGGCCCCCGGGAACAGGTGGTATTCACCAGCTGCCGGCGGAACCGGCCGGCGGCGGAACGGGGGATCCCGGAACTGGAACGGGCCATGGGGGCGCTTTTGCCGGAAGCCCAGCGGGACCGGTTCTTCCGCCATGCCAAAGCCTATACGGAAGAAGCCCTGCTGGTGAAGCGGAAGGCGGCGGAACGGTCCCTGAAGAAATTCATAGTCCTGGCGGCGGCCAACGGCCTGAACCCGGTGATCGGCATGGACGCGGCCCTGGACAGCCAGATCCTGAAAAGCCTGTACCGGGCCATCCGGGAAGCCTTCGGAGTCAGCGAAAAGGAAGTCCAGCCGGAAGGGCCCAGTTCCCAGGTGGTGAAGAAACTGGCGGAAGGAGTCACCGGAGAACGGGTGACCAAGGGGCTGACCTGGCTCCTGCGGAAAAAGGCCTCCGGGAAAGTTGCCAAAGTGATCCCAGTGGTGGGAGGCGCGGCAGTAATGAGCTTCAACGCCGGAAGCATGTACTTTTTAGGTGAAAAATACATCGATGCCTGCTGGGAGTACGCCCTGGAACGGCTCCAGGCGGAAATCCAGATGGGGGAACCATGACAAAAGACGGAAATGCCATCAGAGAAAAACTGAAGAACCTGGATCAGGAGAATGTGACCATTGTGCTGTTCGGACAGCCAGGCTCCGGGAAGTCCAGCCTGATCAATGCCATCTGCGGCTACCAGGCAGCCCCGGTGGGGGTGGAAACGGACACCACCCGGGAGCCGTTGTTGGTGGAGCACGGGGATGCCACCTTTATCGATCTGCCGGGCTATGGAACAAAATCCTTTCCCTGGAATGAGTTCATAGAACAATTCCATCTTTTCAAGTATGATATGTTCCTGTGCGTATTCTCCGACAAGCTCCACCAGGGGGATACGGAACTGTTCCGGCAGCTGACCGCCCAGGGCAAGCCCTGTATCTTTGTCCGGAACAAGACGGACCTGATCTATGAGGAGGGGCTGAGCCTGGAGGAAAGCGAAGAGGCCATCCGCCGGGATGTGTCCGGACAGCTGGGCCGGGAAGACTTTGAACTGGTCTTTGTGTGTGCCCGGAAGGATGCCCCTTCGGGGCTGGATGAACTGAATGACGCCATCATCCGGAAAATGCCTGCGGCCCGGCGGGAGAAGTACATCCTCACTGCAGAGGCCCGGACCCGGCAGCAGCTGGATGCCAAACGGGAAGCGGCCCGGAGCTATGTGCGCCGGAGTTCCACCTACGCCGCCTACAACGGGATCAATCCCATCATCGGGGTGGATGCGGCAGTGGACCTTCTGATCCTGTACCAGATGTACGGATGCATCCGGGATGCCTTCGGGATCACTCCGGAACTGATCCACGGCAGCCGAAAGGTGTCCCTCCGGGACAAGGCCATGGTCCTGGGGGGCATGAGCAAGGAAGGGATCAAGGTGATCATCAAGACCCTGGGCCGGAAATTTGCCGCCCGGAGTTTCCTGAAGGCGGTGCCGGTGGTGGGCCAGGCAGCTTCGGCTCTCCTGGGGTACCAGCTGGTGCGTCAGGCAGGGCTCACCTATATCGATGCCTGCTATGAACTGGCCCGGGAACGGCTTCTGGACGAGCTGGACGCCCGCCGGGACAAGCCGGTGAAGAAGTAAAACAACCTGCGTCCGGCAATGGTTGTACAACAGTTGTTTGAGAAAAAGGGAGGTCGAAACCCATGAATCTGGAACCCTATGAAAAGGAACTGGAGAAACTGAATGCCTGTATCTGGGACTTTGCGGAACTGAAATTCCAGGAATTCCAGTCCGCCCAGGCTATGGAGGACCTGCTGGAGCGTCACGGCTTCCAGGTGACCCGGGGACTGGCCCACATGCCCACCGCCTTTGTGGCGGAATACGGCAGCGGGAAGCCGGTGATCGCCATCCTGGGAGAATATGATGCCTTGAGCGGTCTCAGCCAGGAAGACGGGATCTGGGAGGAGAAGCCCCGGGAAGGGAATCCCAACGGCCACGGCTGCGGCCACTGCCTTCTGGGCACGGCGGCAGTGGGGGCAGGCCTTCTCCTGAAGGATTACCTGGCCGCTCATCCCGGCCGGGGAACCGTACGGGTCTATGGATGCCCGGCGGAAGAAGGGGGCAGCGGCAAAACCTACCTAACCCGGGAAGGGGCTTTTGCTGACGTGGATGCAGCCCTTACCTGGCATCCCGGGACTCAGAACGAAGTGATGGTGGGATCCAACCAGGCCAACATCCAGGCGGCCTTCACCTTCCGGGGACGGGCGGCCCATGCGGCGGCTGCTCCCCAGAACGGCCGGAGCGCCCTGGACGCGGTGGAACTTATGGATGTGGGAGTCAACTACATGCGGGAGCATATGGCGGATTATGATCGGGTCCACTATGCCATCCTGGACACCGGCGGGGTTTCACCCAACGTTGTACAACCCAAGGCGGAAGTGCTGTATCTGGTCCGCTCCCGGACCAATGAAGAGACCAAACGGCTGTATGACCGGGTGGTGAACATTGCCCGGGGGGCGGCTCTCATGACGGAAACGGAGCTGTCCGTCCGGTTGGACAAGGCCGTGTCCAACCTGGTGCCCAACCGGACCCTGGGAAAAGTGCTGCATGATGCCATGGTCCAGGTGGGCGCTCCCCTCCGCACGGAAGCGGAAAAAGCTTTCCTGAAGAAGTTCCAGGACCAGCTGGCTCCGGAACGGGTGTGGCAGGATCCCGGGATGGCGCCTTTCCCGGATCCGGAACTCCGGGAGGAACTGATCCGGAAGGACCCCACCGGAGCTTATATCCTGCCCTACCAGCCCACCAACGCGGTGGCCATGGGGTCTTCGGATACCGGGGATGTAAGTTATGTGACTCCTCTGGCCCAGTTTGCCGCCGCCTGCTTTGCCATCGGCACCAGTGCCCATTCCTGGCAGTGGGTGGCCCAGGACAAGGGCACCGTGGCCCTGAAGGGCTGCTTCTTCGCTGCCCGGGTGCTGGCGGAAGGGGCCCGGACCCTTTATGAACAGCCGGCGGTGCTGCAGGAAGCCCGGGCCGAACTGGAAAAGCGCATGGCCGGCCGCACTTACCAGTGTCCCATCCCTCCGGACGTGATGCCCAGAGGGTATGGAAAATAAAGGGGCTGCTGCAGAGACAGCAGCCCTTTACACAAAGGAGGCTGACACCATGTTCCGTCCCATGCGGCGATTCAAACAGGCCCTTCCGGAAGAGGAATGCCGGAAGGTGCTGGAGGCGGAAAAACGGGGGACCCTGGCTCTGGCCGGGGATGAGGGGTATCCCTATGCCCTGCCCATCAACTATTATTACCACCGGGAAACCGGCCGGATCTATTTCCACGGAGCCGGGGAAGGCCACAAGATCGATGCCATCCGGCGCTGTGACAAAGTGTCTTTCTGCGTCCACGATGCCGGAGTGAAGCTCCCGGGGGACTGGGCTTACACAGTCCGGTCGGTGATCGTGTTCGGCCGGCTCCATGTGCTGGAGGATCCGGAACGGGCCATGGCCCTTTTGCGGCAGATCGGCCTGAAATACTACCCTTCGGCGGAGGAAGTGGACCAGGTGATGGCCCGGGCGGCCAGCCGGGTGACCATGCTGGAACTGGTGCCGGAACACATTACCGGGAAACGGGTCCATGAAAAGTAAAAAAATCAGTCATTTTCTCCTCTTTTCTTTGTAAATATATTGACACCCTCCCTTTTTCCTCTTATAATGATATGAGCTGTCAAACGATTTACTTATTATAGATCTTGACGTATCTTTGGAGGCAAGGGAGGGTTAGGAACATGAAGAGAACTTTTCAACCGAATAACAATCGGAGAAAAAAGACTCATGGCTTCAGAGAAAGAATGAAGACTCTGGGTGGTAAACAAGTCTTGAAAAGAAGACGTGCAAAAGGCAGAAAGAGATTGTCTGCATAAAGATCAAGATAGGCCGCTCTTCGCGGCCTATTTTACTACAAGGCAGGTGCAGGACTTTGGAACAGAATGTTCCTCCAATGAAATATACCCAGGCCAACCGGGTCAAGTCCCACCAGCGGTTCCAGGAGGTCTATGAAAAAGGCCGTTCCTTTGCGGACCGGTACGGGGTCTTTTACGTGCTCCCTTCCGAAAACGGAGAGAACCAGCTGGGGACGGCTGTGGGCAAAAAGCTGGGACATGCTGTGCTGCGGAACCAGGTAAAGCGCCGGATGCGGGAGGTGTTCCGGAAGGAACAGGCCCGTCTGAAGGGGAAACACGCCATTGTCTGGGTAGCTCGTCATCGTCTGGCACACGCTCCCTATGAAGTTTACGAGGAAGTTTTCCGGCGGCTGGCCAGAAAGGCCGGGCTGCTGTAAAACCCCGGAGGGTCTATGAAAACAATTGCCATTGCCCTGATCCGTTTTTATCAGGTATGGATTTCTCCCTGTTTTCCGCCCCGGTGCAGGTTCGTACCCACCTGTTCCCAATATGCGCTGGAGGCAGTCCGGAAATACGGGTTCCTGAAGGGATCCTTTCTGGCTGTGAAGAGAATACTCAAATGTCATCCTTTCCACAAGGGAGGATATGATCCTGTACCGTAACGGACAGGAAGAAAAGGAGTCGAACTTTGGAAATTTTAAGCTCGTTTGTCCAACAGGTTGTGGCCCACATCTATGAACTGACCCGTCTTATCGGTGAACCCAGCTACGGCCTGGCCATCATCATCATGACCATCCTGATCAAACTGATCCTGTGGCCCCTTACCGCCAAACAGATTTCGTCCACCCGGGCCATGAGCCGGATCCAGCCCAAGATGAAGGAGCTGCAGGCCCGGTACAAAGATGACAAGGTGACCCTGAACCAGAAAATGTCCGAACTGTACAAGGCCGAAGGGGTGAACCCCCTGGCAGGCTGCCTGCCTCTCCTGATCCAGATGCCCATCATGATCGGGATTTTCTACGGCATCCGGGATTTTCAGTATGCAGGCCCCAGTTCCTTCCTGTGGATGCAGAGCATTGCGGATCCGGATCCCTATTACATCCTGCCCATCCTGTCCGCACTGACCACTTTTATCCAGTCCAAACAGACCATGCCGGCTTCTGACAATCCCCAGGGGAAGGTCATGCTGTATTTCATGCCCCTGTTCATCGGGTACATCAGCTTCAAGTTCCCGGCGGGCCTGGTGCTGTACTGGGTAGTCATGAACATTATGCAGATTGGACAGCAGTTTCTGCTGGACCGGAAGAAATAAGAAGACAAAACAGGTGCCTCGGGGCCTGTAAGGAGGCTTGAAGATGAACATGGTGGAAAAGACGGGCAAAACCGTCGAGGATGCAGTGAAGGCAGCGCTGGCCGAACTGGGCGTCAGCCGGGACCAGGCGGAGGTGGAAGTCCTGGAAGAATCCAAACCTTCCCTCCTGGGCCTGTTCGGAGGCCGGGATGCCAAAGTCCGGGTAACGGTGAAGGAAGCGGAAGCTCCGGCGGCTCCGGAACCGGCGGAAGAGGCGGCTCCGGAAGCAGCGGAAGCCCCTGTGGAGAAGACGGAAGCGGCTCCCCAGGAGGATGCCAAGGCTCCGGCGGACCGGGAAGAGGAACGGCAGGCGGCAGCAGCGGCAGCCAAGGCCTTCCTGGAAGAAATCTTCCGGGCCATGGGCATGGACCTGCTCATCGAAAAATTCATCAGCCGGAAGGATGAGGAAATCATCCTGAAGATCCACGGGGACGGCATCGGCGTGCTGATCGGCAAACACGGCCAGACCCTGGATGCCCTCCAGTACCTGACCAACCTGGCCGGGAACCGGGGACGGAAGAACTGGAACCGGATCATCCTGGATGCGGAAAACTACCGGGAACGCCGGCGGGAAACCCTGGAACGGCTGGCCCGGAACCTGGCGGACCGGGTGAAACGGACCCGGAAAAAAGCCATGCTGGAACCCATGAATCCCTACGAACGGAAGATCGTACACATGAGTCTCCAGAACGATCCGGCGGTGACCACTTACAGCGAAGGGGAAGAACCTTACCGGAAAGTGGTCATTGATTTGAAATAATGGAACTGCATGAGGGGGTGCTGCACATGAAAAGCGGATATGCAGCACCCCCGTCAATGGTCAATGGTCAGTGGCCGGATGATAAAATTTGCAGGCAAATTTTTTTGGATTGAATCAAACCTGGTCTTAAAATAGACAGTCATTGCTAGAGTAAGCACGATATGTTTTTGCATAATAAAAGAATCTGTCTGACAGGACAGATTCTTTCCTTCGGCAATTGACCATTGACAATTGACAATTGACAAGGGGTTGTTGCTCAGGCAACAACCCCTTTTTTGGAGGAAAAAAAGATGGATGATACAATCAGTGCCATTGCCACTGCCCTGGGGGTGGGCTCCATCGGGGTGATCCGGATCAGCGGGCCCCACAGCCTGGCCATTGCAGACCGGCTGTTCGACGGCCGGGAAAAGCTGGGGAAGGAAAACGCTCGGAAGTTGTTGTACGGCCATATCCGGGACGGCAAAGGCCAGGTGGTGGATGAGGTGCTGGCAGTGTACATGCCCGGCCCCCATTCCTATACCGGGGAGGATGTGTGCGAGATCCAGTGCCACGGAGGACGGGAAGCCCTCCAGGAGATCCTGTCCCTGACCTTCCAGGCAGGGGCCCGGCCGGCGGAACCGGGGGAATTCACCAAACGGGCCTTTTTGAACGGCCGTCTGGACCTGGCGGAAGCGGAAAGCGTCATGGACATCATCAACGCCCGGAGCCGGCAGGCCCTGGCGGCAGCCAACCGGGGCCATCAGGGCGGTCTGTCCCGGCAGGTGAAGGCCCTGCGGAAGAAGCTCCGGGATCTGGTGGTCCAGCTGGAAGCCTGCATCGACTATCCGGAAGACGATATTGAAGAAGTGACCTATGACCGGACTGTGTCCATCCTGGAAGAAGGAAAACAGGCGGTGGAGACCCTGGTACGCCGGGGCACTGCCGGACGGATCCTCCGGGAAGGGCTGCGGACTGCCATTGTGGGCCGGCCCAATGTGGGGAAATCCAGCCTGCTGAACAGCCTGCTCCAGGCGGACCGGGCCATTGTTTCCAACATCCCCGGCACCACCCGGGACATCATTGAAGAACAGATGACCATCGGAGGGATCCCTCTGGTGCTCACCGATACTGCCGGGCTCCGGGACACCAGCGACCTGGTGGAAAAGATCGGGGTGGAACGGTCCCGGGCGGCCCTGGAAGATGCCCAGCTGGCCCTGGTGGTGCTGGACGGCTCCCAGCCGCTGGATCCGGAGGACCGGCAGCTGCTGGACAGCCTCCGGGACCGGAAGAAACTGATCCTGGTGAACAAGGCGGACCTGCCTCTGGCCCTGGACGTGGAAGCCCTCCGGAAAGCCTGTGGGGACAGGGATGTGATCGTCCTGTCCGTGAAGGAAGGCCGGGGCCTGGACCAGGTGGAACAGTGGCTCCGGGATTTCGTGTACGGGGAAGGCTCTGACAGCGAAAGCAGCAGCATGACCCAGAACGCCCGGCAGCAGAACCTGCTGGAAAAGGCCCTCCAGAGCCTGGAGGATGCCCTGACAGGGGCCCGGCAGCACCTGCCCTATGACTGTCTTACCATCGACCTGACCCAGGCCCTCCATGACCTGGGGGAGATCACCGGGGAAGATGTGCCGGATGAAATCATCGATGAGATTTTTGCCCAGTTCTGTGTGGGCAAGTAAAAGCGGAGGAAAACAGCATGATCGTAGTGGATCATTATGATGTGGTTGTTGTGGGAGCCGGCCATGCAGGGTGCGAAGCGGCTCTGGCAGCAGCCCGGATGGGACAGAAGACCCTTCTGGCTACCCTGTCCATGGACAATATCGCCCTGATGCCCTGCAACCCTTCCGTAGGGGGACCGGCCAAGGGACACCTGGTCCGGGAAATCGACGCCCTGGGCGGGCAGATGGGCCTGGCGGCAGATGAGGCCTGCATCCAGATGCGGATGCTGAATACCGGGAAAGGGTATGCGGTCCAGGCGCTCCGGGCCCAGGCGGACAAGCCTTTGTATCACACCATCATGAAGGAAGTGGTGGAAAACCAGGACAACCTGGATGTGAAGCAGCTGATGATCGACAAGCTGCTGGTGAAGAACGGCCAGGTCCAGGGGGTGGAAGCGGAAACCGGGGAAGTGTTCGAAGCGGATGCGGTGATCCTGTGCACCGGTACCTATCTCCGGGGGAAGATCCTCTACGGGGAAGTGGCCTACATGTCCGGCCCCATCGGCCAGCGGTCCGCCATGAAGCTTACCGGGTCCCTCCAGGAAGCGGGACTCCAGCTCATGCGGTTCAAGACCGGCACCCCTGCCCGGGTGGATGCCCGGACCCTGGACTACACCAAGATGGAACCTCAGTATGGGGATGAACGGGTCCGGAACTTCTCCTTCATGAGCACCATTACCACCCGGAACCAGGTGCCCTGCTATCTGACCTACACCAATCCCCGGACCCATCAGATCATCCGGGACAACCTGGACCGGAGCTGCATGTTCAACGGCATGATCGAAGGGGTGGGGCCCCGGTACTGCCCCAGCATCGAATCCAAGATCATCCGGTTCGCCGACAAGGACCGGCACCAGCTGTTCCTGGAACCGGAAGGGCTCCGGACCAACGAAGTGTATGTCCAGGGCATGAGCTCTTCCCTGCCGGCGGAGATCCAGGTGGCCTTCATGCAGACCATCCCGGGGCTGGAACACTGCAAGATGATGCGGGCCGGCTATGCCATCGAATATGACTGCCTGGATCCTCTCCAGCTGAAAGCCAACCTGGAACACAAGGCCATCAGCGGCCTGTTCAGTGCCGGCCAGGCCAACGGCACCAGCGGGTATGAAGAAGCCGCTGCCCAGGGCCTTATGGCCGGGATCAACGCAGCCCTGAAGCTCCAGGGGAAGAAGCCCCTGATCCTGAAACGGAGCGATGCCTACATCGGGGTGCTCATCGATGACCTGGTGACCAAGGGGACCACGGAACCCTACCGGATGATGACCAGCCGGGCGGAATACCGGCTGCTCCTCCGCCAGGACAATGCAGACCTGCGGCTGACCCAGAAGGGCCGGGATGCGGGGCTGGTCACCGATGAGCGGTATGACGCCTTTACGAAGAAGCGGGACATCATTGAACGGACCCTGGCCAATCTGTCCAAGATCAACCTGGCCCCCAGCGAGGAAAACCAGGAAAAGATCACCGGCCTGGGATCCACGGCCCTCCGGAGTTCCATCAATATGCTGGATCTCCTCCGGCGGCCGGAAGTGACCTATGAAAAACTGGCGGACGCCTTCGGCCTGGAAAAACTGCCGGTGGATGCGGCGGAACAGGTGGATGTGCAGGTGAAGTACCAGGGCTATATCCGGAAACAGAAACAGGAAGTGGAACGGGCCCTGAAACTGGAAGACAAGCTGCTGCCGGAGGACCTGGACTACAGCCGGATCCAGGAACTGTCTTCGGAAGCCATGGAGAAGCTCACCAAACAGCGGCCGGTATCCATCGGCCAGGCCAGCCGGATCTCCGGGGTATCCCCGGCGGACATCAGCGTGCTGATGGTGTATCTGGAGACCCAGCGGCGGAAGGGAGAAGAAGCATGAGTTACCGGGAAACCCTGAAACAGGCGGCAGAGGCTGCCGGCTTCCCTCTTACGGAAGGACAGCTGGACCAGTTCCAGCAGTATGGGGACCTGCTGCTGGAAACCAACAAAAGCCTGAACCTGACCGCCATTACGGATCCGGAGGAAGTGGCGGTGAAGCATATGGTGGACTCCCTGCTGGTGTACAACCGGGAAGCCTTCCACAACCACACCATTGTGGACGTGGGAACAGGGGCCGGTTTTCCGGGACTGCCCCTGAAGATCTATGATCCGGGGATGCGGGTGACCCTGATCGATTCCCTCCAGAAACGGCTGAACTTCCTGGGACAGGTGGTGGAGACCCTGGGACTGGGGCAGGTCCGGCTGGTCCACGGCCGGGCGGAAGATGCCGGGAAGGATCCGGCTCTCCGGGAGAAATTCGATGTGGCGGGGGTGGCCCGGGCGGTGGCGGCTCTGCCGGTGCTGGCGGAATACTGCCTGCCACTGGTCCGGGTAGGCGGAGTGTTCTACGCCATGAAGGGTAGCAAATACCAGGAAGAAGCGGATGCCGCCCGCCATGCAGTGGAAGTGCTGGGAGGAAAGATCCGGGAGATCCGGCCCGTCCAGCTGCCGGGGCTTACGGACAAACGGGCCATCATCACCATAGAAAAAGTCCGTTCCACACCGAAACAGTATCCCAGAAAAGCAGGGACGGCAGTAAAGAAGCCGTTGTAAGCAGCCAAAAAAAGGCAATGTTTCACGTGAAACATTGCCTTTTTTATAGTCGAGAGTCGGAAGTCTGAAGTCTGGAGCCTCAGGAAAGGATCTGCCTGGTTGGGCGGATCCTTTCGATTATATAGAACCGGACTCGAAATCGACCCGGGATATCATTTTGCCCAAAGGTTCTACACATTCAAAAATTTGCCTGCAAATTTATCCTTCGGCTCCTGACTTCAGACTCCGGACTTGAGCCGCCATGCGGCTCTACAGCTTGGGGTTGTTGCACAGAACGTGCAACAATCCCATTTGTCACACAAACGTAACTTCTTTATGATATCCTAGGGGAGATACAACCGGAAGGAGGCTCCATCATGAACAAAAAAATTGCAGCTGCGGTGCTTTCCGCCTATCTGCTGGGGGCAGGTACCGCTGCCCTGCCGGCTCAGGCCTTTGACCTGGGATCCGTGCTGAAACTGGGGGGCATCAGCTACCTGGTCAGCCGGTTCGGCGGGGAGATCAACACCTTTATCAACAAACTGACTCTCCAGAAAGGCCTGGATACCCACTATGCCACCAAAGTGGTGCCCATTCTCAGTATGGGCAGCGGAAGCTATATCGGGGCCGTCCAGGTGGTGGGCCCCAAAGCTCAAGTGGACAAGGTAAAAGCCGTAGGCCAGCTGGAAGGAAAATTCCTCAGCGTGGCCCGGGTCAAGGCCATGATTCCCATCGACGCCACCAGCATCACCAACATCAACCGGGTTGACGGAGTGGGCGTGGGAGCCATTGTGGATTTTAAGCTGTGATAAGGCTATTGCACATTTTGTGCAATAGCCTGGTCTCGGGCCCAGGGTCTCGCGTCTCGAGCCAAATGAGAAATTTGCAGGCAAATTTTTGAACGTATAAAACCTGGTCCGTTATCCATAAGATATCCGTTTCCATATCCAGAACGTTTCTGGTCTGTACTTTCAAAAGAACCTGACTGAAAGACAGGTTCTATCCAGGGCCTCGAGACTCTTGACTCGAGGCCCGAGACACTAAATTGGGCTGCTGCCCTGGCAGCAGCCCAATCCTCCAGAAAGGAATGATACCATGATCGATTCTCAAACCATCATCAACCGGTTCCTGAAATACGTTTCTTTCGATACCCAATCCAGCGAGGAAAATGACCGGGAACTGCCCAGCACTCCGGGACAGATGGTGCTGGCCAGATTCCTGGCGGAAGAACTGAAAAGCCTGGGGCTTACGGATGTGTCCCTGGATGCTCAGGGGTATGTAATGGGCACCCTGCCGGCCACGGCAGGGATCACCGGTTCCACCGTGGGATTCATCGCCCATATGGATACCAGCCCGGAAGCTTCCGGCAAGGACGTGAAACCGCTCCTGGTCCGGAATTATGATGGGAAAGACATCCTGCTGAACCGGGACAAAAAGATCCTGTTTTCCACGGAAGATTTCCCGGAGGTCAAAAAGTACCGGGGCCAGGATATCCTGTTCACCGACGGCACCACCCTTTTGGGGGCGGACGACAAAGCCGGGGTGGCGGCCATTGTGACAGCTCTGGAATATTTCCGGGACCATCCGGAAATTCCCCACGGGACTCTCCGGGTGGGCTTTACCCCTGATGAGGAAACCGGCCGGAGCTCCTCTGCCTTCGATGTGGCAAAATTCGGGGCGGACTTTGCTTATACCGTGGACGGGGGAGAACTGGGAGGCCTGGAATATGAGAACTTCAACGCGGACAATCCGGTGATCACCTTCCACGGCCGCAGCGTCCACACCGGCTCCGCCAAAGGGAAGATGAAGAATGCCCTGACCCTGGCCATGGAATGGCAGCAGGCCCTGCCTGCCGGGGAAAAGCCGGAATATACCGAAGGGTACGAAGGATTCTTCCATGTACACAAGATCACCGGGGATGTGGAGACCTGCAAAATCCACATGCTGATCCGGGACCATGACAAAAAGCATTTTGAAGAACGGAAAGCCTTCCTGGACCGTCTGGCCGCTTTCCTGAATGAAAAGTACGGGGCCGGCAGCGTGGAAGTGGAGCACCGGGACATGTACTTCAACATGGGGGAAAAGATCCGGGACGGACACATGGCCGTAGTGGAACTGGCCAAAGAGGCCATGGAAGCCGTAGGGGTCACTCCGTCGGTGGATCCCATCCGGGGCGGCACCGACGGAGCCCGGCTGTCCTGGCGGGGTCTGCCCTGCCCCAACCTGTTCACCGGAGGAACCAACTTCCATGGCCGGTTCGAATACCTCCCCATCCCCAGCCTGGTCAAAGCCTGTGAGACGGTGGTGGAAATCGGGAAGAGAGGATACAGGGTTTAGGGCCGTAAAACCGCATGAGGTTGTTGCTGCTATGTGCAACAACCTCATTTCTATGTTACAATATCCTACAGTGTCCCAAAAAGAAACGAAAGGAGTGGACCCTATGACCCGAGTCATTGCCGTGGCCAACCAGAAGGGCGGGGTGGGGAAGACCACCACCAGCATCAGCCTGGCGGCCTGTCTGGCGGAAAGCCGGAAAAAGACCCTGCTGGTGGACCTGGATGCCCAGGGAAACGCCACCAGCGGTCTGGGTATCGATAAAAACAGCCTGGCCTGTTGCATGTACGATGTGCTGATCAACAATACGGAGCTGGACAGCATCATCCAGCCCACTGCCTGGAAGAACCTGTGGGTGGCTCCCGCCACCATGAACCTGGCAGGGGCGGAAATCGACCTGATCGAAAAGAAGAATCCCGCCAATGCCCTGAAGAAGCATCTGTCCAAAATAAAAGACAATTATGAATACGTAATCATCGACTGTCCTCCTTCCCTCAGTTTCCTGACGGTGAATGCCCTGACGGCGGCGGATGGAGTGCTGGTTCCCATCCAGTGCGAATTCTATGCTCTGGAAGGGGTGACCCAGCTGCTGGCTACGGTGGACCGGATCCGCCAGTCCACCAATCCGGACCTGGCCATTGAAGGGATCGTCATGACCATGACCGACAGCCGGACCAACCTGTCCAATGATGTGGTGGCCCAGGTGAAGGAACATTTCCCGGATCTTCTGTTCAAGACCATGATCCCCCGTTCCGTACGGCTGGGAGAGGCGCCCAGCTACGGCCAGCCCATTACGGTGTACGATCCCCACGGGAAGGCGGCAGAAGCTTACAGGAGCCTGGCAAGGGAGGTGAAGCGCCGTGGCCGGTAAGAAAGGCGGTCTGGGCATGACGGGCCTGGATAAGATGTTTGGAGGGCGCAGGACCAAGGCACCGGCTCCCAAACCGGTGGTGGAAGAAAAGAAAGCCGGGGAAACCGTAGGGGAAGTGGCCCTGAAGAATCTGAAGCCCAATCCCTACCAGCCCCGGAAGACCTTCGATCCGGACAAGCTCCGGGAACTGGAGGAAAGCATCCGGCAAAGCGGGGTGATCCAGCCTCTCATCGTCCGGAAAAAAGGCCGGCAGTATGAAATCGTGGCCGGAGAACGGCGCTGGCGGGCGGCCAAAGCCGCCGGGCTCACCAAAGTGCCGGTGGTGGTCCGGGAATACGATGACAGTGCCATGATGGAAGTGGCCCTGGTGGAAAACATGCAGCGCAGCGATCTGGATCCCATGGAAGAGGCCCGGGGCATCCAGAACCTGATGGAAAGCCTGGGGCTCACCCAGGAGGAGGCTGCGTCCAAGCTGGGGAAGAGCCGAGCTGCAGTGGCCAATGCCCTGAGGCTGCTGAAACTGCCTCCTGAGGCGGCGGAAATGGTCTCTGCAGGCAAACTTACCCCCGGCCAGGTACGGCCGCTCCTGGGACTGGATGCGCCGGAGAAAATCACGGAACTGGCCCGGAAGGCAGCAGAAGGAGGCTGGTCCGCCCGGGTGGTGGAAGAAGTGGCCAAGGCGGAACGGGAAGGGAAGCCCTGGCATCTGTATTTCCAGACGGAAGAGGACCTGATTCCTCCGGAAAAACAGAAGAAGGGCGGTAAGAAAGCTGCCGGCAGGGAAAGCCAGCCCCAGGATACGGATACCCATGCCTTCCAGGAAAAACTGATCCAGTATCTGGGCACCCGGGTGAAGATCGAACCGTTCAAAAAGGACAGAGGAGGACGGATCCTCATCGAATACTACGGGCCGGAAGATCTGGAACGGCTCTATGATCTGCTGAAAGGGCCGGAAAAAAACGCCGGCCGGAAAAAGCCCGGCCTCTTTACCGTGTAGGAGGCGGCGATGGTGGGAATGGGTACGGTTGTGAATGTGGCCGCCATTGCAGGAGGCAGTCTGCTCGGCCTTCTGGTGGGCCGGGGAATCAAGGAAAAATACCAGGAAACCGTGATCTACGGACTGGCTTTGTGTGTCATTGTCCTGGGGATCCAGATGGCTCTCCAGGGGCAGCACATCCTGCTGACCATCATCAGTCTGGTGGTGGGCTCCATCCTGGGAGAAGCCCTGGGTATTGAGGAAAAACTGGAACAGGTGGGAACCCTCCTGGCTGAAAAATTCCAAAAATCCCGGAAGAAGGGGGATGCCGGGACGGACGCCTTTGTGGAAGGGTTCCTGAACGCCAGTCTGCTGTACTGTGTAGGGGCCATGGCCATTGTGGGGTCCATCCAGGACGGGCTTTCCGGGGATCCCACCACCCTTTACACCAAGGCGCTGATCGACGGTCTCAGCGGCATTATCTATGCTTCCAATTTTGGGGTCGGTGTCCTGTTCTCGGCTCTGTCCGTTGGGGTTTATCAGGGAATCCTAACCGCTTTGGCAGGATTCCTGGGGCCCTGGATGAGCCAGCTTGTGGTCCAGGAAGTTGCCGCCTGCGGCGGACTGATGATCCTGGGGATCGGCATCAACATGACTAAACTGTTGAAGATCCGGGTGGGAAACATGCTGCCGGGGCTGTTGGTGGCGGGCGTGGCTGCCGGAATTTTTTTCTAAAAACCCTTGCATTATTTGGACAAGTAGCGTATAATACAATTTATCGGGATTATAGCTCAGTTGGTTAGAGCGCATCGCTCACATCGATGAGGTCTACGGTTCGAATCCGCATAATCCCACCAATTGAAAATGAAAAGAAGCTGTTGCTCCGGCAACAGCTTCTTTTTTGTGTGTGCGAAAAGAAAAAAGAGGAAAAGGGCGGTGGGTTGGCAGCCGCGGGTTTCCTCCTTCAGCTGTTGACCATTGACTGCTGATCGGAGGCTGCTGCCTCTGCAGCCGCCTCCTCCCCTTTTTCCTGTAAACTCCTGCACTTTTTTTATGCACTTTCCCCGTTAAGGCTGTTTTTCCCATTCCAAAACCGTTCTTCCTCTTGTTCCACGGGCCTTTCGGTGTTACACTCCTTCTGGAAACACAGTTTTTTACTCTATCGGAAATGAGGTCTTGCCATGTACACTTCTCACCTGAAACATTCCCTGGCTGCCGGGGCGGCTGTACTGGTCCTGGGCACTGCCGGCCTGGGGGCTGTCGCTCCTGCTGACGAAGGATCCGTCCAGATCCCCAACCCCATTGTCAGTTATGGAACCTATGGATCCGCCGCCCGTGTCCTGGGATTTTGCCCTCTGACTCTCAGCCGGGATTCCGGCTATGCCCTGGAGGGGATTTCCGTGATCGGCGGCCGGGCTTCGGACCTTGCCTTCGTTCGGATGGGACAGCCGGACAGCAGGGTGAGAATCCGTACTGCATTAAAAAAAGATAATAAAAACAATAATCTCAGCAGAATTTACGGTACTGAATGGAAGAAGCAACGCGTAAATGAGACGGAAGTGGAACTGGCCCAGATCAGTCCCCAATCCTACGCCGCAACTTGGGAAACCGGGAACTATGTATTCGCCGTCCTGGGTGAAGGGATGGAACCAGCCGCTTTCCGGACCCTTCTCACCAACAGCCTGGTGGAAGACACAGAGCATTATTTCGCATCCATCCAAAAGAATCCGGAAAAAAGCGGGAAGAAAACAGTTTACAGTACTTTATAAGAAAGAGGGTGCTGCACGTTGCGTGCAGCACCCCTTAGCGGTAGAGCCCCTTAACCCATACCGTCCGGTCAAACTGGGGCAGCCACTGATGGGTTTTGTGGCTGTAGGTGCGGATCAGGATCTTTTCCGGGTACAGGTACAGGGAATTAGTCCATACCTGTTTTCCGTCCCAGGTGGGGTTGTACACATCCAGGATGGCTGTACCGGCAATCTGGTTCACCGGATTGGAAAAACTGGGATTTTTGGGAGAAGTATGGGTATGGCCGGAAACCCACAGGAGGATCTGGGGATTGGCCCGGAGCAGTTTGCCTATGGCTTTGGCCGGCTGGACATAATTCCGGGGTTTGTCCAGTTTGCTGCCGGGGACCATGGTTCCGGTGACAGGGGCATGACAGAAGATCAGGGTGGGTTCCTGCCGGTGGTCTTTCAGTTCCTTTTTCAGCCAGTCCAGCTGTTCTTTGGACAGTTCCACTGCATATTTGCTTTCCAGGGTATCCGGGGACAGGAACAGCAGGAAGTAGGATCCCAGTTTCCGGGAATGATACAGGGGACCAAAGTCCTTTTCATACTGTTGCATATGGAGGCCCCGTTCGTAGGAATCTGCCGGAACCAGTTTTCCGGTGCTGGACAGATCCCGGTGGTAGATGATTTCGTGGTTTCCGGCCAGGAATTCCTTGGGCTTTTTCAGATGGTCCGTCAGCTTCCGGGCCAGTTTGTAATCTGCCGGGCTGCCGGTTTTCTGGACCATATCCCCGGTAAAGACGCACAGGTCCACATCCTGCCAGCGGTTGATGTCCCGGACCGCCTGTTCCTTGTTGTGGATCTTCCGGGTCCGGACGTCCGGCTTTTGGGATTTGCTCCCATAATGGATGTCACTGAGGATCACCACCCACTGGTACCGGCGGGCCTCCGCGGTGGGGGCCAGGACCTCCATGGGCAGCAGACAGGCCAGGACCGTCAGCAAGGCGGTCATCGAAAGCCAAAATTTTTTATACATGGGGAACACTCCTTTCAGATAGGACCCATTATAGCAGTTTTCCAGGATGCTGCAGAGCAGCACAGGCGTGACGTGAAATCGTTTGCAGGAGAAAAACGGAAAAAGATAAAAAATGGAAAAAAGCCGAAGGAGCGCATCAATACTAGAATAGTCCTGAAAATTGCAATGCAAAAAATTGCGGAACTGTCAGAAAATATTGACGGGGAACCGGGAAACATGATATAAAATAGCCAAGGTTGATGCAAACGATTGCAGAGACAAGCAAAAAATATAAGATCATTTTCAGGAGGTTTTCACCATGGCAAAAGTAAAGAACTTCAAGACCATTTTCCCGGCGGTATCCGTTCCTCTGAACGCTGATTATTCCATCAACGAACCGGAATTCAGAGCGTACCTGCGCTGGATCAAATCCTTCTACAACAAAGGCATCGAAGGCCTGGTCTGCAACGGCCATACCGGCGAAGTCACCGGCCTGACCCGGGAAGAACGGAAACGGGTTACGGAAATCTGTGCGGAAGAATGCGGGGATGTGATGACCATCATCTCCGGGGTCAACTGTGAAAATACCGAAGGCGCCATCGAAATGGCCAAAGATGCCAAAGACGCCGGGGCTGACGGGATCCTGCTGATGCCTCCTCATATGTGGCTGCGTTTCGGGATGAACCCCAAAGCTCCCTTCCAGTTCGTGAAAGACGTGGCTGACGGTGCCGACATCGACATTATCATCCATCTGTATCCGGCCACCAGCAAAGCCTTCTATCCGGTGGAAACCCTGATCAAGATGGTCAAGGAAATCCCCCATGTAAAGGCCATCAAGATGGGCACCCGTGTCACCGCCATCTACGAACATGATGTCCGTGAACTGCGGAAAGCCTGCCCGGATGTATCTCTGATCACCTGCCATGACGAAACCCTGTGCGTATCCTGGTTCCCTGGCATGGACGGCGCTCTCATCGGGTTTGCCGGCTGCGTGCCTGAACTGATCACTGCAGCCTGGAGCGTCTTCAAGGATCCGGCCAACCACACCCTGAAGGAAGCCCAGGATGCTTCCAACAACATCTACCCCATCAGCCAGGCCATTTATGGCGGCGGCCAGCCTTCCGGTGAAGCCCATGCCCGCCTGAAGGAAGCTCTGGTACAGCGGGGCGTATTCACCAGCGGCCTCATGCGGAAACCGGTGCTGCCTCTGGACCAGGAAGAAAAAGACTGGGTGGCAGAAGGTCTGAAAAAGAGCGGCCTGCCTAAAGTGGATATGAAACCGTTTGAAAAATAAACAAACCCATCCTCCTAAAACAGGCGAAAACAATCCCTTTTAACGGATTGATTCAATCCACCCTTCTTACCTTCTATAAAGGAAACTGCAAAGCGGCTGCTCATCCAATGACGGGCAGCCGCTTTATTATCAGCAAAGGAATACACAATGGAAACAACAATCAATAAACAACTTGGCTTCGACCCGGCGACAGTCAAACGGCTGACTGCCCTGGAAATCCTCAAACGGATCGGCCCCGGGATCATCCTGGCCGGGGTGGTGGTGGGGCCGGGAGCCATTACCACCGCAGCCATGCTGGGTTCCAGCTATGGGTACAGGATGCTGTGGCTGTTCATTCCCATTTTCATCATGAGCATTACCTTTATGCTTACCTGTTACAGGCTGGCCATGCTTACCGGGATGCCTCTGCTCCACGGCATCCGGCATTATTATGGCAAAGGAGCAGCGGCCTTTGTAGGCATCTGCCTGTTCTTTTCCTGCCTGTTTTTCACTTTTGGGAACATTTCCGGCAGTGGGGCAGGGATGAATCTGCTGTTTGGGGTGGACTGGAAGGTAGGGGCGCTGATTATGCTGGCACTATTGCTGGGGCTGTATTTTTCCAAGGACACCTATTCCAAAATCGAAAAAGGGGTGATGGTCTGTATCCTGGGCATGATCGTGGCGTTTTATGCCACGCTGTACGCTTCCGGGGGACCGGATCCCCAGGGCTTTTTCCAGGGAATCATCCACTGGGGATTTCCGGAAGGGAGTGTCCTAAGCTCTCTGGCCTTTCTCAGCACCCATGCGTCCATTACCGCCGGGATTTATGGAACGTATCTGGGGGCAGAGAAAAAATGGAAGAAGCAGGATCTGTTCAATGGGACCATGCTGTCCGATGCCTGCGCCCATGTCCTGACGGTCATCCTGATTTCCGGGGCCATTGTGACCGTGGGAGCCATTGTGCTCCACCCCAGGGGCCTTCAGATCAGCAGTCCGGTACAGATGGCCGGGATGCTGGAACCGGTCCTGGGAAGCAAAGCCCGCTATGTGATGGGGGCAGCGCTGCTGGGATCTGCGTTTTCCGCTCTTATGGGGAACACTCAGCGGGGAGTGGTGCTGCTGAACGCCGGAATGGACTGGGAAGTGAGCCTGGAAAGCAAACGGGTCCGGTGGAGCTGCGTGGCCTGCCTGCTGCTGGGGGTGGCTGTGTGTTTTGCCTACAGTGGGTCTCCCACCCAGCTGATTTTCCTGGCCAACCTGGCCACCAGTATCGGAACGCCTACAGCCGGTCTGTTCGTTACGTTGATGATCTGGCGGAAAGACGTCCAAGCCGGCCTGAAGCCGCCCCGGCTGCTCCAGATTGCCATGACTGTATGCTATCTGTTCACCACGGCCTTGACAGTATACAGCTTCGGTTCAAAATTTATGTAAAAAAGGGAGCTGTGAAAAAATGATTTCTCATTTTTTCACAGTTCCCTTGGTCCGCCCGCATCCAGTGACCAGTGACAAGAGGCTAGTGACAGGGGTGTTGCACACAATGTGCAACACCTTTTTTCATCCAACCTTTGTCCTACAATGGTTGCACAACAGTTGTATCAGGTGCTTTCCCGTTCGATCAGCACCGAATCATAGACCACATGCTGGATGGCCACGGCACTCCGATCTTTGGCTTCGATCTGTTCCAGCACCAGCTGGGCGGCTTTCCGGCCGATTTCCCGGGCGGGCATTTCCAGAGTGGTCATGGTGGTTTCCAGCATACTGCCGATTTCGTGACCGGTCAGGCTGATGATCCGCACATTTCTGGGGACCTTTTTCCCTGCTTCCTTCAGGGCCCGCATGGCTCCGATCCCCTGGGCATCCATGGCCGCCAGGATGGCGTCCAGTTCCGGATGCTCCTGGAGCATCTGCCGGGTGGCCTGGTAGCCATATTCCAGGGAATTGGTGAAACCTTTGGCTTCGGAGGTGATCTCTTTCAATCCCAATTCCTCCAGGGCCTCCTTATAGCCCTGATACCGGAATTTATAGGGAGACAGTTTCAAAGAACCGGTTATGAGACCGGGATGGCGGCTGCCTTTGGCATACAGGTACTTTACCGCTTCGTAGCCGCATTTTACATAGTCCACGGTAACACTGGACAAGGTATCGTCCTGGATCCGGATCACCTGGGTCACCGGGATCCCGGAGGCCTGGATGTCCCGGACCAGTTTTTTATTCTTGCCGGTGCCTGCCAGCAGGATCCCGTCCACCAGGCCGTTCCGCAGCCGGCTGAGGCCGTCTTTTTCCATCTGAGGGTCATCTTCCGTGCTGCACAGCAGTGTGGCGTATCCCTGGTCACGGGCCGCCTCCTCGATGGCCTGGGCCACGGTGGAGAACACTGTCAAGTGGAGCCGGGGAACCACCACTCCGATGGTGTGGCGTTTGCCCTGGCGCAGACCTTTGGCCAGCAGGTTGGGCCGGTAGCTGAGCTTTTCCACGGCGGCCATGATCCGGGCTTTGGTTTCCGCGTGGACACAGGGATTGTTATTCAGGGCCCGGGAGACCGTGCTTACGTCCACACAGGCCAGCCTGGCCACGTCTTTCAGGGTTGGCATGGGTTTCCCTCCTTTCCGGACGGACCTTTTCGGACTGCGTCTGGATTTTTTTCTATTTCCGCTGATTTCTGAAAACGTTTGCAGATAAGAAATACATATCATACCTGGTGAAAAAAGTCAATAAAAAGCTGAAAAAGCCCGTGAATACTGATTATATAGTGCTGCTCACCCTGCAAGAAATTGCAGAAGTATCAGAAAACATTGACGGAAACAGGAGGAAAATGCTATAAAATAACCAGAAATAATGCAAACGATTGCAAGCAGCTGCCCCAAACAATCCCAAATTACCCGCTGCTGTCGGCCGGGAACCGGCAGCAGCGGACATGGACAAGGAGAAGGTATTATGTACATTGAACATTTGGGCTTTGACCCGGAGACGGTTCCCAAATTGACTTTTCTGCAGATGCTGAAGCGGATCGGTCCCGGCATCGTGCTGACCGGGGTGGTCATAGGCCCGGGAGCCATTACCACCGCCTCCATGCTGGGGGCCAACTATGGCTATGACATGCTGTGGCTGTTCATCCCCATTTTCATCATGGGCATCACCTTCATGCTGACCTGCTACCGGATCACCATGCTCACCGGACTGCCCATCATCCACGCCATCCGGCATTTTTACGGGAAAGCCGCAGCCGCTTTTGTAGGCTGCTGTCTGTTCCTGGCCTGCCTGTTTTTCACTTTTGGGAACATTTCCGGCAGCGGCGCCGGCATGAACCTGCTTTTCGGCATCGACTGGAAGATCGGGTCCCTGATCATGATCGCCATCCTGCTGGCCATGTATTTTGCCAAGAATACCTATTCCAAAGTGGAAAAGGGGATCCTGGTATGCATCCTGGCCATGATCGCCGCCTTCTACGCCACCCTGTATGTATCCGGGGGACCGGAATGGGGCGGCTTTTTCCGGGGTGTTACCCACTGGGGCTTCCCCAACGGCAGCATCCGCCACTCCCTGGCGTTTATCAGCACCCATGCGGCCATTACCGCCGGGGTCTACGGCACCTACCTGGGAGCGGAAAAGAAATGGAACAAAAAGGACATGTTCAACGGCACTATGCTGGCGGACGCCATTGCCCATGTGGTGACGGTGATCCTGATTTCCGGGGCTGTGGTGCTGGTAGGGGCCATCGTCCTCCATCCTCAGGGACTGCGGATCAAATCCCCTGTCCAGCTGGCGGATATGCTCCGGCCCTTCCTGGGCAGCTATGCCAACCTGGTCATGGGACTGGCTCTGTTGGGAGCCGCTTTCTCCAGCCTGCTGGGGAATACCCAGCGGGGCGTGGTGCTGCTGAACGCAGGGCTGGACAAGGATGTGAGCCTGGAAAGCAGACTGGTCCGGTGGAGCTGTACCGCCTGCATCGTGTTCGGGACGGTGATCTGCTTCCTGTACAACGGGTCTCCCACCCAGCTGATCTTCATTGCCAACCTGGCCACGGCCATCGGTACCCCCACCGCCGGGTTCTTCGTTACCCGGATGATCTGGCGGAAAGACGTGAACGAAGGGCTGAAACCGCCCCGGCTCCTCCAGATTTCCATGACCATCTGCTACCTGTTCGCCCTGGGCATGACCATCTACGCACTGGTGGCGAAGTTGTAAAGAGGTGGGGTGAAAATCACCCCACACCCCCCGTTTTTGTTGCCAACTTCCTTTTCATCCGGTAATATAATATAGAAAACAACTGGGAAAAGGAGCGATCGTATGGGAAAATACAACTTTGACCGGATCATCGACCGGAAGGGCACCAGCTGCCTGAAATATGATTTTGGGATGAAACGGAAGGGGCGGACGGATCTTTTGCCCATGTGGGTGGCAGATATGGATTTCGCCCTGCCGGAAGAGATCCTGGAAGACTTCCACAAACGGATCGACCACGGGATCTTCGGTTACACGGATCCGGACGCCGAATATTTCACCGCCCTGGACCGGTGGTTCTCCCTTCACCACGGATACCACATCCAGCCGGAATGGGTGACCCTGGGCTGCGGAGTGGTCTTTGGCCTGGCCACCGGGGTCAAGGCCTTTACCGAACCGGGGGATGCCGTGCTGATCCAGCAGCCGGTGTACTACCCCTTCCGGGAAGTGATTGAAGACAATGGACGGAAATTCATCAACAGTCAGCTCCATTACGAAAACGGAAAATATACCATTGACTTCGCTGATTTCGAGCAGAAAATCCTAGAGAACCAGGTAAAGGTATTCCTGCTGTGCAGTCCCCACAACCCGGCAGGACGGGTGTGGACCAAAGAAGAACTGACCCGGCTGGGAGATATCTGCCTGAAGCACGGGGTGATCATCCTGGACGACGAGATCCACTGCGACTTTGTCTATGCGCCCCACCATTTCACCAGCTTCCTGGCCCTGGATGAAAAGTACAGAGACAATCTGGTTGTTTTCAACTCCCCCAGCAAAACCTTCAATGTGGCGGGACTCCAGCCCGGGAACATCATCATCCCCAATAAAGAACTCCGCCGGAGATACCGGAAGGCCAACGCCGCCGCCGGCTACAGCCAGGGCAGCATCATGGGCCAGGTGGCAGTGAAGAGCTGCTATACCAAAGGGGATGCATGGGTGAAGGAACTGGTGGAATACATTGCCGGGAACATTGCCTGGGTACGGGATTTTGTGAAGGAAAACCTTCCCAAAGCCACCTTTGTGGAACCGGAAGGCACCTATCTGGTGTGGATCGACTTTTCCGGCTACGGGCTCTCCGATGAGGAACTGGAGCACCTGGTGGTGGATGAAGCCAAACTGTGGCTGGATTCCGGGAAGATCTTCGGACCGGCTACCTCCCAGTTCGAACGGTTCAACATGGCTTGTCCCCGTGCCACCGTGGAAAAGGCCTTCCACCAGCTGAAAGACGCACTGGAGGAAAAGGGGCTTTAAAAAAGAAAATTCTCTGTCTTGTAAAATAATATACTCTAAAGTATTATACTCTAGAGTATATTATTTTTTTATAAACAGGATAAAAAACAGGGCAGAAAGGAGGAAGAAAACCTATTATGAACATGACAAAACTCACTCTGGCTCCCCAGCAGAAACAGCAGCTGAACCTGTATCTGGTCCAGCAGATGAAGTTGCTCCAGCTGGGAGCTCTGGAAATGGAACAGTACATCCAGGAGGCGGTGGAAGCCAATCCTCTGCTGGACTTTCCCGGGGAAGGGACGGCTCCGGACTGGCGGGAGACGGCGGGAGAACAGAGGCGGGACCGGACCGTCCGGGACCGGGAGGATGATTCCCTGCCGGACCCGGTAGCCAATGCAGGCCGGCAGGAAAAGACTCTCCAGCAGGTGGTGGAGGAACAGGTGGGGTGTCTGCGGCTTTCCGGAGCAGAACGGCACCTGGCCTTTTACATAGCCGGGACTCTGGACAGCCGGGGCTGGTGGACGGAAAGCGTCCCGGATACTGCCCGGGCCTTCGGGGTCACGGAAGAAAAGGTCCGGAAGGTGCTGGGGCTGATCCAGCAGCTGGAACCGGCTGGGGTGGGAGCCCGGGATCTGTCCCAGTGTCTGCTGCTCCAGCTGGAAAACCAGGGGAAAGAGGCGGACCTGGCCCGGAAAATCGTCCGGGAAGGACTGGATCTCCTGGGGCAGAACCAGATCCCGGCTCTGGCCCGGAAATTCCGTTGCACCCAGGAAGAAGTCCTCAAAGCCCGGGAACGGATCCGGGCTCTGGATCCCAAGCCCGGCAGCCGGTATGCTGCCAGTGGACCGGTGGTCTATCAGCGGGAAGACGTATGGGTGGAAGATACGGGAAAAGAGCTTCAGGTGACAGTCCATGATCCCTGGGGCCGGAAATTCATCCTGAACCAGGCGTACATGGACTGGGGCCGGAACCAGGGAACCCAGGTGAAATCCTATTTGAAGGAACAGCTGATAAAAGCCCGGCAGCTTCAGCAGCTGCTGAAGGAACGGCATCAGACCCTGCTCCTGGTGTTCCAGGCTCTGGTGACTCACCAGGAAGCCTTTTTCCGGCTGGGTCCCGGCCACCGGAAGCCTTTGAAGCTGGCGGATCTGGCGGAAGATACAGGACTGTCCCTGTCCACGGTGAGCCGGGCCCTCCAGCACAAGATCCTGGGGTGCCGGTGGGGCAGCTTCACCGCCGGCAGTTTCCTCCAGGGTCAGGCGGCCTCCCGGGAAGAGGGCCAGGTGACGGAAGAGAAGCTCCAGCAGCTGATCCGGGAACTGATCAACGGAGAAGACAAGCACCACCCCCTCAGCGACCAGGCTCTCTGCAGGGCCCTGGAACGACAGGGCATCCAGGTGGCCCGCCGGACTGTGAACAAATACCGGATAAAGATGGGAATCGGGGATAAAAGTGCCAGAAGGGAGTGGTGAGTGGCAGGGGCTGCTGTATGGGCAGCAGTCTTCCTTAAATTATCTCAAATTCCGTAAAATTATTTACAATTTACCCCTGAACAAAACATCTAAATGTGAACTGAATGTGAAGTACTATACATGAACAATACATGAGTTATAATAAAGACAGTTCGGAAATAGCCGAACAAAAAAGGAGGGGTTCTTATGGGAATGAATGGTAAAATGGAAACGATGGCTCGCACGGAAGCCGGCAGCGTAGAAGAGAAGATCCTGGAACTGTTCGCTCCCAGCCTGTCCGGAAGCGATGTCCCCAGCCTGAAAGACTGGGATCCCATGGGGTATTTCGATTTCGAGTAAACGGAACCGGTCCCTGGCATGATGGCAAGAAAGTAGGAGGGATGGATCATGGGAATGACAGCGAAAAGCGGTTACGAAATGACGAAAAAAGTGGAAGGGTTGCTGGATATCCTGACATTGGGTGTCCTGGCCACCAGTAAAGCGAAATCCAAAGTCACCGGGTATGAAGTAGAAATACCGGGGATGGTAAGACGGGAATTTCGGGTATAAAAAATAAGGTGTGCTGCAGAAAAAACTGCAGCACACCTTATTTTTTATACCGGCCATTGACAATTGACCATTGACCGCTGACAAAAAAAGGGGCCTGCGCCCCTTTTTTTATTTCGTCGCCTTATCCGCTGCCGCTTTCACCAGGGCCTGGAAAAATTTCAGGGACACTTTGGTGTCGCAGTAGTCTTTGGCGTCTTTTTTGTTGATCAGCACCTGTTTCAGGTCGTTTTCCGGATGGAACTGGAGAGCCACCGTAAAGGTGTTCTTGGGATATTCCACCCCTTCGATGATGGAAATGCCATTGTAGGTAGTTTCTGCCGTCTGGACCAGATCCGTTCCGGTGATGCTGCCGATAGCCTGATGGTGCCAGGAAGAAACGTTCTTCAGTTCGTCAGCTCCCACGATTTCCCGGAGATGGGAATGGGCCGGCAGGATGTGCACATCATGACGGGCATAATCCCGGTTGGGGGTTCCCGGAGGCATCCGGTGGAAGTCGTCATGATAGGTCTTCCCCTGTTCCTTGTAGTAATCCGTCAGATCCTGGATCATTTTGGCTCCGGAGACAACCCCCAGCATCTGTTCGCTGCGGCATACATCCAAAGTAGGGATGTTGTTGGCCAGGCAGTAGGCCTGGAGGGTATAGTCGGAAATATCCCGGGTGGCGTTGATCCCTTCCCCGTGGTTCTTTTCCTTTTCCGCATCTTTGTACAGGGACGGGCTGATGTCCTCTCCGCCGGTACCGAAGACCCCGTCCACACCCTGCATCACCGTGGCGATGTTGGTTTTGGCAAAGTCTTTGGCTTTGATCTTGTTGGCGTATTTCTGCTTCAGCATGCCGGATTTTTCCAGGGCAGATTTGTCCACGGCACCGTCGCTGTCATATTTCACATCCGTGCTTTTGATCTGGCCCAGTTCCACCGGAACCCCGCCGGCCAGTTCGATGATCTTTTTGAAGGCCGCATAATCCTGTTTGTTGCTCTTCCAGGAAATCCCGATCACCGGTTTCCCTCCCACCATGGCATGGACATCATAGGCCATCCCCAGGGAGAAACTCAGGGATAGGGCAGTTACCGCAAGGACTTTTTCCAGTTTCTTCAGCTTCATGGACATGCACTTCCTTTTTTAGAATGGTTCCGGATTCATAATGAACAGAACAAGGTCAGTGTAGCTGATTATTCACAAAAAGTCAAAAAATATGTGAATGGTTCGTAAAGAAATGTTAAACTTGTTAGGAATGATACAGGAAAATAAGTATAAGCGTCTGCTTATACTGAACTATTTTTATAAGTAAAGATGTGCAGTTCGGAAATTAAAGCTGCTGCAGGGCTGCTGTCCCCCTTGCATTCCTTTCCTCTACCCGGTACAATACGGTCAAAAGAGACAAAAAGGAGCGAGACACCATGATCCTGTTTTATGGAAGTGAAATCTGTATCGACTGCCGGAATACCCTGGCCATCCTGAAGGCCCGGAATCTGGAGGACAAGTTCCGGTTCATCGACATGACGGCGAATACTGACAATATGAAAGACTTCCTTACCCTCCGGGACCGGGAAGCTGCCTTTGCCCCGGCCCGGGAAGGGGCAAACGGCCGTTCCTTCATTGGCATCCCCGCCTTTGTAAACGAAGAGGGAAAAGTCACCCTGGACCTGGACCAGGCCCTGGCCTGGCTGGGCCAGCCGGCGGTGAAGGAAGCGGAGATTGTGGAGAGGTAAGCCGGATAAAAATCCTGCTGGCAGGCTGAAAAGGAATTATCGTTGACTTGAAGGAGGTTGTATCATGCTGACTCTTGAATCCATCTTTCAGGCACAGAACCGGCTCCGGCCCTATGTGCTGCACACGCCGCTGCTCCGTCTTCCGTCTCTGGATGCTCTGTTGGGCTGTCAGGTCTATGTGAAGGCAGAATGCATGCAGCTGACCCATTCTTTCAAGATCCGGGGGGCTCTGAACCGGATCCTGCAGCTGACTCCGGAAGAACGGGCAAAAGGTGTGGTCACGGCTTCCAGCGGCAATCATGGCAGGGGCGTGGCCTATGGGGCAAAAATGCTGGGAATCCAGGCTACGGTGGTCATCCCGGAACATGCGCCGGCCATCAAGATCCAGGCCGTCCGTGACCTGGGGGCCAATGTGATCCTGTGTGAAAAGTCCCAGCGTTTTGCCATTGCGGAAAGGATGCGGGACGAACAGGGACTTTGCTATGTGCCACCGTTCAATGATTATGATGTCATGGCCGGTCAAGGGACCATTGCACTGGAAATCTTCGAAGATCTGCCGGATCCGGATGGAGTGGTTGTTCCTCTGGGCGGGGGCGGTCTTACCAGCGGGATTGCCACGGCTGTCAAAGGCATCCGTCCGGAAACCCGGGTCGTTGCCTGCGAACCGGACCGGATCCCCCGTTTCACCGTAAGCCTGAAAGAAGGGCGGCCCATAGAAGTTCCTCAGGCGGATACCATTGCCGACGGAGTGGCTACCCTGTGCCCGGGAGACAAAACCTTCCCCCTTGTCCGGGATAAAGTGGACCAGGTCATCGACGTGCCGGAAGATGCTCTGCTCCCAGCCATGAAGCTGCTCCTTACAGAAGGCAAGGTCCTGGCCGAACCCTCCTCCACCATTGGTCTGGCGGCCATCCAGAGCGGGAAACTGGCCTTCAAACCGGAAGACAAAGTGGTGTTTATCCTTTCCGGAGGAAATGTGGATTTTTCCCTGGTACAGGGATTGTAAATTCGATGCTGTTGGAAATCAATTTTTGCAAATTGATCTTGAAATGGAAAAAAACGGAGGCAGATGGGGAACAGCTGGTTTCCTTTGGCAACAGCACTGAACTGGTGATAAGGACGGTCCCAAAGTCCGCCCTGTGAGGGGCGTAAGCAGGCGCCCGACGCTTCAGCGGCGTTGGCGGTCGCTTATGCCGTAGCTGGGGACCGTGCGGAGCACGGTGGTGGGGG
>ENA-OPSZ01000416-OPSZ01000416.1-human-gut-metagenome-genome-assembly--contig:-NODE-416-length-29626-cov-3.641135_pt1 | contig 29626 bp, 37 predicted proteins | sample MGYA00241814_ERZ501919 | MGnify/ENA primary metagenome ERZ501919 (study PRJEB25962, sample SAMEA2042440) | human gut metagenome | biome: human gut; feature: human-associated habitat; material: faeces... | reverse complement strand
GTTGAGCAAAAGTCAGCGTGGGAATGGTGTGGTATCTTTATCTAAGTGAAACCCCTCGCTCCCATTTGGAAACCGCTTTGTCAGTGACACATAATCGTTAGCCAATTCTTTCTGGGTCAATCCTTTTGCTTTCCTTTGAGCTGCTATGAAAGCCCCAAACTTCTTGTTGTCCATTGCTTCACTTCCTTTGCTTTGAGGAGTGTTTTATTGTAAATCTCGACGTCCATTATATAAACCGTTTTATTGTAGAAATCGCGGAATATGACGCTAAACATTCCGTTTACCCACTAAAATCTAAAAGAATAATTCCTACTTACACTAAATTGCAGTAGATAACATCTATTCTATCACGCACAAGGAGTCGATTCTATGTCTACTTATTTTAATCCCAGTTCTGTGGAATGCCAAATCAGATAAACCGGAATAAAAAGTCACCGAACGCAGAGGCATATAGCCCCCGCATCCGGCGCTTTTTTCCATTTTAGATCTCAGCTCTCTAAAAGCTTTTTAGTTTTTTGAGAATCTTGGTTTTCCGAACATAGATGGCATTTCGATAAACGCCCAGTTCTTCAGCATACTGCCGCTCCGTCTTTTCCCCAAAGAACAATGCCTGGATCAGGCCCTGCTCATTCGTCGTCCGGCGAATTATCTTTATATTCAGTTACTGACTAAGACTTTTATTTTTCGACTAAATCAAAATCCGATTAACAGCAGAAATCAGCAAGGTACGTTTGGCGTTTTGCGCTAACGCCCCCTGCTGCCATTGGTAGACATAAGCAGGACGGGCATTGTCAAACCTTTTTGACGGATTAGTTCGAGTAAATCCAACCCAGTGCCCTATTTACGCATAACCGTTTCCTCAATGAACGAAAGTAAGGAACAAGGCAAGTACGATGATCCCCACAATCAGCAGCGCCCAAAAAGCGCTGATTACCGTGGATGCAATATTGATAACGCTGCGGCTCTCCTTGCTCCGCACACACACCACCGAAAGGATCAGGCCCAGCAGGACAAAAACGATATTGGCTCCTGCCCAAGCGGTTCGGACTCCGTCCGACAGCGAAAAGTGCAGAAGCGATGGGGCAAGAGCCGCCAGCGGCAGGATACTCACAATAAGCGCAGCGATACTAACTGATTGAAGTTTATTCTTTTCCATAGTTTTACCTCATTTCTTTTTTTCCAAATTGGGTGACAGCCAGCGTGAAAAACAGACCAAACACTTCAATCGCGCACGGCAGGAACGGAAACATCGAAAAAGCAGCGTCAGAAGTTTTTGCTGTAAAGTCATGGAGAGAGCAGGAAACGAGATAACCGCTGTAACAGTACGGGTAGGCGATCCACAGCGGCGTATTCGCAATCAATACACCGGGAATCACAAGCAGCAAATTCAATCCCACAGAAAAAAGCGGCTTTTCAAACAGTACGGTGATGGCCCACATAGCCGCAATGCACGGCAGCATAGTCAGAAACAGCCCCAAGCACCATTTCAGAAGATACAGGATTGGCAAGGTTTCTGTTACTCCCATTGTCTGTGTCGCAATCAACCCAGCGATTACAAACACAACAAGAAACACCACCATTTCCATGAACAGATAAAAGGTAAGCACACAGAATTTAGCAATGGATAATGTGTAGCGGCTGACCGGCAGCGCCAGCATTTTCAGAATCCCGTTATTTCCTGTTTCTCGCCCTGCGATCATCACGCAAACCACGATCATGCTGAATGGGAGCAGATAGTAGGCGTAAACAAGCGCACTTTGAATGAACATGGCAGGCCACGCATTGGTGTATTCCGGCGTAAAGTAGTTGCTCAAACTCGCAACCCCGGAAACCACCACCAATAAAGGTGCAATGAAAATCAGGGGTACGATTTTGGAGCGTTTTACTTTCATAAACTCGATTTTGAGTAAATCCAAAAAGCTCATTTCTTATTATCCCTCCTTACTCGTAGCGTCTGTACTTCGCCAGCCACAAGCCCACAGCAAGGAACAACAGCGTTTCCGCCAAAGCGACAAAAGCAACCGTCGGATCAGGCTGGGCGCTCATGGCTACCGCAGGTTTCAGAATAATCACAAAAGGATGCACCAGCAAAAGCGTCAGCCCCGAATTTGCAAGGGCCATACCACTTAGAAAACCGGCAACGCCAATTCCAAGCGGCACCCACATATTTTCAAAGCGCGAGGAAATCAACAGCATAAACGACAGTACCGGCATGGATGTGAGAAAAGAGTATCCGGCAAAGCGTACCAGCGTTCCCATTTCAAACGCTCCGTCCGGCAAATCCGTCATTCCGATTTGTGCAAGCGCCAGATTTTGCAGCACGATTGCAACCAAAAACATGACCGTCAGAATCAGGAACTTACACAGATACATGGCCGGGACGCTGACGGGAAGCATATACATCTTCTTTACGGCGCTTCCTTTGAACTCCATATTGTAGATCATGCAGGTAGCAACCACGATGCCGAACAGGTTCAGCACCATAATCATGCCGTAGAGCTGGGTCAACAAGACATCCATCGGGGCCAGCGGCAGATTCAAAAGCGTGTCTTTCCGCACAATGAAATTGACAAATGCGTAGGCGGCCCCCAAGACGCCAACAGACAGCAGCACGGGAATCACGCCGGTTCGCTTTTCTTTCCGAAGTTCGATTGCCAGCGTTTTCATAATTTCGCCCTCTGCTTTCTGTCCATGTTGTCCTTCTCAACCATAGAAAGGAACACATCTTCCAGATTGTCCGTAGCGAAACCGGATTGCAGAGCATACTGACGCAGATCATTCATGCTGCCCTCAAACAGCAGCCGACCGTGATTGAGAATTCCAATGTCGTCCGCAATCAATTCGATTTCAGACAGCATATGGGACGAAATCAGCACCGTGCAGTCGTAAAGGCTGGGCAAGGATTTTACCAGGTTGCGGATTTCGTGGATGCCGGACGGGTCAAGGCCGTTGGTGGGTTCGTCCAAAATCAGAATCGGCGGACGCCCCAGTAGCGCCCCGGCAAGTCCCAAACGCTGTTTCATACCCAGCGAATACTTCTTTGCCAGCCGGTCACCAAACTCTGCCAACCCCACCAGCTCCAGAGCATCTTCCACATCGGCTTTCGGCAGTCCCAAAATGCGGCGGATAATATCAAGATTTTCCCGCCCGGTCAGGTTTGCGTAGAAAGACGGCGCCTCAATGAAAGAGCCGATCTCTTTGAGAATGACAATCCGATCATTCGGAAACTGCTTCCCATCAATGGTAAAGCTGCCCTTTGTCGGCGCGGTCAGGCCCAACAGCATTTTCATGGTCGTAGATTTTCCCGCACCGTTGGGACCGAGGAAACCATAAATGCTGCCCTTGCGAATATGAAGCGAAACATGATTGACCGAAATGAAATTCTTGTACTTCTTGGTCAACTGTTCCGTCGTGATGATATAGTCCATAGAAACATCTCCTTTCGATGTTTTTATGGTACAGCCTCCACCTGACATCTACATTCTCCCGTCCTTACTTTTACCTTACTTTTTAAGGGGCAAGATCGCAGAATGGACAGCCTGTGATACAATAGAAACAAAGAAAATCAGATTGGAGAGGAAGTTATGGATAATTCCTTTTTGCATAGTAAAAGGCTCCTGTTGGTAGATGACGAACAGGAACTATTGAAGATGGTATCAGATATATTGAAAGATGCGGGATTTGAAACTGTCCTTACCGCTATGACGGTCAAAGAAGCTATTTTGACCGCAAAAGAGGAAACTCCTGATTTAATTGTTTTGGATGTCATGCTGCCGGATGGGGACGGCTTTTCTCTGATGCAGCGGCTACGCACCTTTACCAATGTGCCGATCATTTTCTTAACAGCAAAGGACGAGGCAGCAGACAAATTATCGGGATTGGAGCTTGGTGCAGACGATTACATTTCTAAGCCCTTTATGCCGCAGGAACTGTTACTGCGTATCTATGCGGTACTGCGGCGAACCTACAAAGAGGATTCGCCGCTGCTTGTTTTGGATGGATGTACGATTGATTTCAGCCGGGCCGAGGTCCATAAGGGCAGCGAGATTATCTCCCTGACAGCCAAAGAACATACTTTACTTGAAACGCTTGCCCGTAATGCCGGAAAGATCGTTACCGTAGATGCGCTTTGTGAAGCCCTCTGGGGGGACAATCCTTTTGGCTATGAAAACAGCCTCAATGCTCATGTCCGGCGCGTCCGAGAAAAGATTGAAACAGATCCATCAAAACCCGTGTCCCTGATAACCATTAAAGGGTTAGGCTATAAGCTGATAGCAAGGAAGTGATGCCATGAGATCATTCGGAAGTTATATATCTAAATATCTTGTATCGTTTGCTGCCTTTATTCTGATATTGCTGTTTCTTAACGCGGTGGTATTCGGTCTGACATTTTATAAGATTGTGACCGAGGATTATGGAGATTCATCCCCGCAATCCATGCTGGAAATGACTGCTGCCGCTGCCACGCCGGAACAATTATCGGATGATGCGGTGCAAAAACTCCGGCAGAATCATATTTGGGCAATTTATCTGAACGCAGATGGACAATGTTATTGGTCGGTTGATTTGCCGGACGATGTACCGGAAAGTTACACCATTCAAGATGTCGCGCTATTTTCAAAAGGGTATATTGAGGATTACCCGGTTTTTGTCTGGAACACCGATGATGGGCTGTTGGTGTTGGGCTATCCCACAGACAGCTATACAAAACTAACCAGCAATTACTATTCCATTGCGGCGGTTCGACGGCTTCCTCTCTTTGTGGTGGGGATGCTGGGGTTGGATGTGTTGTGCCTCTTTTTAGCCTATTACTTTTCCAAACGCAGAATCATTCACAATACCGAACCGATTGTGTCCGCCGTGGAAACTCTGGCAGACGGAAAGCCGGTTTCACTTCATATCAGCGGAGAACTGTCGGAAATTGCAAGCAGCGTAAACAAGGCTTCTTCCATTTTGAATAGGCAAAATGAAGCACGGGCGAACTGGATCAGCGGCGTTTCCCACGACATCCGCACACCTCTCTCCATGATTATGGGGTATGCGGGCCGTATTGCGGAAAACGAAGCTGCCAGCACAACCATCCGAGAACAGGCGGAAATAGTACGGAAACAAAGTGTAAAAATTAAAGAACTGGTACAGGATTTGAATTTAGTATCACAGTTGGAATATGAAATGCAGCCGCTTCATAAAGAGGCGACTCGCTTATCCAAACTGCTGCGATCCTATGTAGCAGACCTGTTGAATACGGGAATTTCTGATAGCTACAACATTGAAATTGAGATTGCTCCCGAAGCTGAAAATGCTGTGCTGGAATGTGATGCCCGATTGATTTCACGTGCGGTGAACAACCTTGTCCAGAACAGCATGAAACACAACCCGCAGGGGTGTGAAATCCGCCTTTCTCTTGCAGTATCAAAAAACCAGCTTATCTTGGCGGTTACGGATAACGGAACAGGTCTGTCTGCCGAAAAATATCAAGAGTTGCATGAAAAGCCGCATTATTTGGAAAGTACAGATGAGCGGCTGGATTTGAGACATGGACTTGGGTTGCTGATTGTTCAACAAGTCGCTGCAGCTCATAACGGCAGTTTCAAACTTACCAATGTTCTCCCAAAAGGATGTGAAGGTGCTTTATTCTTCCTCCATAGTAGATAAGCAATAATTGTAACGATTCATAAGAAAGCGCTGGACGCAGAGATATATAGTCCCTGCATCCAGCGCTTTCTATATATGTTATTTTTCAATTTTTATCCCACCCGAAAGACGTGTCTTGATGTAGGTGGGGATGCTTGGGGTCAGGCTCCAGTTTGTTCCGCAAGCGCCAGATCGTGTTTTCCACAGTGTTGGTGCCTAATTCATAGTCCTCGCCCCAAGCTGCATTGTAAAGTTGCTCCCGGCTGAATACACGCCTAGGGTAGCAGTCCATGCAGTAAAGAATAGAAAACTATCTCTAGTTCAGGCAGATCTCCACATCAGACTTCGTGACACACCGTTGCTCTGGGATTATCTCAAAGTCTCCAAGAGTCAGGGGGGAAGGGGCAGAAGACTCAAGGTCAGCACCATGGAGAATTTGACCATCTTTTCTCTGTTGGCCAATAATCCTGTGTCGGGTAAAAAGCGGTGTGGCAGCCTTGGGATTGTATGGGCGTATCAAAGAGTTGCTGTAAGACAGCTTTTTTCTTTGCCGTCGTGCGGCAGTTCACTCATTATTCGTTTTTAGACGCATTGGGTGAAGAACACCGTTTCAAGTTCATTAAAGTTGCGTGGATTGTCCACTTCAAATACATTGCGCTCTGGATAAAGTATCTCTCCGCCAGGGCGTCGGACCAGAAATGCATTACCCGGCTTAAAGGCATGAGCATCAATTCCACTAGAAATTGTTGGTGTTGCTCGGATTGTCGTAGCCCCACGGATATCCAGACAGCCCTTGAAGCGAACCCGGAAAGCCAGCTTTACCATGGACATCTAGAACAATATTATTATCTGGCAGAGCGCTGATTAGCTGCGTTAGGCAACCATTGAGAATTTGAAACAACCGGACATCGCCCTCCAAGAAACTGAAAACAGAACTGGATAGACTTTTCGTTCGCAAGACTACGCTGTCCTAGGTTTAAACTAATCATAGGAAGTATGTTTTATCTAATACTATTATTTTTCTGATGATTGCTTGTAATCGTTTTATCTCCTCCACCATACACTTTGAGAAATCACGAAATTGATTCATGTTAGATAATCCCGCATTTGATAGATATATGGCCATTATATATTCTCTTGTTGTTGAGTTTCGCACCAATTTACGGTCAAACAAGATTTCCTGATAATGTAATGTGTTGCGTACTTGCCGAGCAAATTTTCTTGCCTTTAAATTCTGTATTTGTAAGCCATCTTCTTTCAGTCGTTTTTCGAGTTTTTCAGTATCAACTTTTGCAAATTTCAAAATGCTTTCTAAATTGTCGAATGATTCATCATATTTAATTGCTAATAGTTTTGTAAAAAAACAGCACCACAAATCATCTTGAAAAACGCTTTGGGTATTAATCATCTCTTCCACAAGTATTAACCCATAGCTGATTTGATACAGCATGAGCATAAGACGAAAACTTGTCCCTTGAGATAGATGGCTCACAGCGTATAAGTTTTGACTTTTATAATCAAATAATTCAATATTAGGTATATGTTTGGGAATTTCAAGAGATACCAGCCTATATTCTGTTTCATCTACTGTATGTGCAATAGAAGATATACTCGATGAAATGAATGCTGCATAATTTTGATAATCTGGACCACTCCATTTTTTATTAGATTCAAAGAAACAATGCTGAGCAAAGTAATCTGAACCAATTAGCATACATCTTTTTCCAACAACTTCAAACACCAAGGAAATGTCATTTCTCAATGGATTCAAAAAATCAGGCTCAACCATTTTATACTCTACCAAATTTGCTATTGTAATGTCCGAGGCTTTTTTTGTAAACCCACCTTTTTTAAAATAAGTATGTACATTATTACGGACAATTTCCAAGTTCTTGTATTCCGGGTGCATTTTAAATTGCAAAGCCTCTTGTGGGGCAATCAATGAAAAATGCTTGACACTTTCATATAGAAACACAGACAAGTCCAACTGTAATCCCAGACTAATATATGTATTTCTTCCAGGCTGACAACCAAAGCGAGGCTTAGGTTCATCCTTTCTAATTATGTGTTTTACGTGTTGGATCAGTTTTGTATGACATATTGCTTCAAAATAAAGAAGTTGTAAGCCTGAAATATAAGTTTCAATATTGCCGACATTTCCAGTTTCTTCAGCACACATTACATCTCGGCCTCCTTGCCTCATAATATAAAATTAAGGATTTATAGAAAGATAGCTAAAATAGTTTTAGCCATAATAATGAATTTTACAGCACAGAACATAGCTACTAATACCAATCAAAAACACAAATTTGTAATTATAATTATAGCATTAAGGCAAATAATTTTCATTTATTTTTAGTTTTGAGAAGAAAAAATTTGGTGCTTTTCCTGGGTAGAAACAGACTTCTACTCCGAATGGAAATCATATTACCCTTATACAGAGAAACTATTACAAATGATTTTTCCCCTATTTTAAACCCTAATTTCTACACATTTAGAAACGGAGGAAAAATAGTGTAGGCAAGGATACCACTGCTAACCAGAAGCTTTGCTTGCACAAAATAGGTAGTGTTGTCCTACGTCCGCCTCTACACATGCTAGATTTTCTCTAAAGTGAGTCCTTGATAGCTTTCTTGCCTATTATCCAGTCCTGTCCGGTCCAATTGGTACCTGTGGGGATGGGTGATTGATAGAATCGGATTTGATCCTTTTGTACTTGATGAATCAGTATTTCATTTATCTAATTAATAGTGGCCGGTTTTGCAGACATGGTTTATCCATATCCGGGTTTCCCGTATCTGGACAAGGCGCATTAGGATCGTCCGTGCACAGCTGGTCTTTGCCATAATGTCAAGTGATGAATTCAAAAAACAGAAAAAAGGCCAATCCGCGCAAGGCAGATTGACCTTCGGACGGCAAGGTATAGCCACCTCGCCTTATCGTCTATTTACTTTATATCTTCACAGCGACCACAATCTGAACAACCGTTACAGATTAGCCAACTCCCGCATTTTTCACAATTCTTCCGATAATGCGGCACATACAGATTTTCTTTCGGAATATCCATCCCAAAACCATCTGTCAGCTTCCATTTGATCGGCTTTCCGACATAGCCCATGCCGGATTTACATGCCATCTCACTTTGAATCTGTTTTTTAGGCAAATGATACCTTTTCCCGTCTTTGATAAACACGCTCCCCGTTTCAATAAAGCAAAACATAATATTGTACGCAACGCACTCTGAACGCAGACTTTTTACCCAGTCAAAGTCACATGGCCTTGCACCGTCATAATTTTCGCCGCCGCAGATTACCTGCTCGATCTGACCGGCACTAAGATATTTTTCAATGCTGACCGGCCCGATGAACGGAGCACACATAATTCCTTTATGCTTGAACGGCAGAGAAAGTAAAACCGGGATGCGCTCATCCGCTCTCCGTTGGTTCTCGCAGGTAACGTTAAGCATGATATTTTCCCAGCCTTCGCCCCAGTCCTGCGGTAGACAATTTTTTACTCTCTGGGGCCTTTTCGTCAGCAGAAAAAATTTTACATCCGGGCGCTGGCGCATAATCTCCCATGCTTCCTCACGCCACCCGTCAGCTTCTTCCAAAAAGAAATCGGAAGTCATGCAGACGCGGATCAACTCGCCACTTTGAATTTTATAAGATCCATTCCTGTTCTTTTGCAGGGGATAATAAAACCCTGATTTCGTTCGGTAAATATCAGCACCGTTACGATTCCGCATACGGTCAAGGAAATACATATAACAGTGCTGACAACCTTCACTGCATTTTACACAGCCGTGCCAGGGGTTCCATATATCATGCACAGGATACCTCCTGTACGCAAAGCTGACATAGTACATTCCCTATATCGCCATTGATGCAAATTGACCGGCGCTCTATTTCACGGGGACAGAGTGCCTCTCCATAGTTGATGCAGGTATATAGTGCTTGCGGATTATCTGCCGTCATTCTCCAAAACGGATATTTGATGATTACCGGGGTGTTATATCCCACGCCAAGCTCCAGGAACAACACCCGCATATTCTGGTGTCTGCGGAGAAAAAGCTGATACTGCTCCGCCGCCTCATGCCAGCCCTCATCCTCCACAAATTTATCGTCTGAGCGCAGGTTCATGGTCAACGGTTTCCCACAATGCGGACAAACAGGCAGAAGCTTTGTAGGAATCCGCATTCCTTTCTGCTGTTCCACCATGCTGCGGATGATTTCTTCATTCTCAAAGGTTTCCTGGCAGCAGGGTTCGCTGCATTGGAACAGGCCATAGTCCCCCTGCGTGTAAAACAGCCGCTTTTTATCAAATCCGGCTTTCTGGAAGCAGTGATCCACATTGGTTGTGATAACAAAATAGTCTTTGCTTTTTACAAGCTCAAACAGGTTGTCATACACCGGCTTCGGCGCGTCCATATACCGGTTGATATAGATATACCGGCTCCAGTAGGCCCAGTGTTCCTCCGGCGTAGCATACGGATAAAAGCCGCCGGAATACATATCATGAAATCCGAATTTTGCTTCAAAATCGGAAAAGTACTGTCTGAACCGTTCTCCACTATAAACAAAACCTGCGGATGTCGAAAGACCTGCCCCGGCCCCAATCACCACCGCATCCGTCTGTGCCAGCTCCTTCTTCAGCTGTTCAATCTGCCCCGAGGAGTCTGCGGTAGATTTTGTAATCCTCATCCTTGAAAACATTGAATATTACCTCCATATTGGTATGCGTTTCCTGCCGGTATTCCTTTACGGTCTGAACGGCAATCTCCGCTGCTTTATCATTCGGAAAATGAAATTCCCCGGTCGAGATGCAGCAAAACGCAATATTTCTCAGATTATTATTCTCCGCCAATGCCAAACAGGAACGGTAGCAGGACGCAAGAAGTTCTTTGTCTTTCTTTGTAAGCCCTCCCTGAACAATAGGCCCAACCGTATGCAGAACATAGCGGCAGGGCAGGTTAAAGGCCGGTGTAATTTTTGCTTTGCCGGTCTCTTCTTCGTGGCCTTGCTGTTCCATCAGGTCGGCGCAGGCGAGGCGAAGCTGAACGCCTGCATAGGTGTGGATCGCATTGTCGATGCAACCGTGACAAGGGCAGAAGCAGCCCAGCATCTGGCTGTTCGCCGCATTGACAATCGCATCACAGGCAAGTGTGGTAATATCCCCTTGCCAGAGATAAATACCTTCCTGCACAGGGGTTAGGCTGGAAAGCTCCGTAATTCTTTTGCACCGGAGTTCTTCCTGCAAATAGGCATCCTGTACCGCTAAAAATTCATCATTGACCGGCTCTGGCATACGAATATTCAGGAGGGAACGTAGCAGTCTCTTTTGTTCCGGTTCCTCTTCCGGTATTCCCATGTCGTGATACCTCGACTGCTCTGAGAGCAGCTTTTTGATTAAAAATAATCTTCGTTCTGTCTGATTCATGCGGTTGCCTCCTTACTGCACAGGAACATCATTAAAAAAGCAGGTTTCTTCCAACGGCTTCCTGTGGCATCCCAGTTTGGTGTTGGGGACAAAATCCGTTGCCGGATAACCGATGTAGAGCATACAGACCGGCTGCCAGTTTTCCGGCAGACAGAGCAATTCTCTGGCATTGTCCTTGTCGAAGTAGCTGATCCAAACGGTCCCCAGATCCAGACTGGCCGCTTCCAGCATCATGTGGGTGGCCACAATCGTGGCATCCGTCTGGCCGCTGCTTTCTCCGCTGTGCGGGTTTATCCAGCAGGCCGTTTTGTCATAGGTCACAAACAGAACCAGCGGTGCGCCGTAGTAGAAGTTAAGTTTGCCCTGGGATTTATCGTTACATTCCTCTGCCAAATCCACATATTTCTGATCGTAACCAAAGGAACAAAATTCCCGAACCTTTTCCAAACTCTCCGGGGTATTCAATACCAGGATTCGCTGGGGCTGGCCATTGACCGCTGTGGGAGACCAGCGTCCCGCCTCCAGTATCTTCTGTATCTTTTCTTTTTCCACAGGCGTTTGTGCGAATTTACGCACGGTGACCCGCTTTTTGGAAATTTCCATAAAGTCCATAGAGTATCCCTCCTATCTGCTCTCTGAATACCGGTGGATTTTACGTCCCCGATCTTTTTGGACACCTCTTGCATAAGGAATCTCCGGATAACCAAATCCAACCATCAGTTTCATATAGTGGTCATTGGGGATATTCAGCAGCTCTCTGGCCTTTGGAGCAAGTTCCTCCAACACCTCCGCCGGATAACTCATAATCACAGTTCCCAGGCCAAACGCATTTGCAAGAAGTTCAAAATATGCCGTTGCAATGTTGCAGTTCACCTTGGAATCCTCGGCCCATTTCCCTGCGCACTTTTCGTGTGCAATAAACAGGTGAGGCGCACCGCAGAACAACAGATCATTTTTTCTCACGGTTTGTTCCGAGCGTTTCATTTTCCCATAGTAAAAATCATTGAAGCTATGGGTGTAAATATGCTGCTTTGCATCCGATTCCATTTTGGAATAAGCAAGTCGCCAGATTTCCTTGACACGCTCCTTATCGTCAATGACCGTGTATTCCACATTGCAGGAATTCCCCCCGGTCGGGGCAGCCGACATTGCCTCTAAAACTCTACTGATAACCTGCGGGTCTACATTTTTGTCCAGATACCGGCGGCAGGAACGGCGGTTTACAATGAGGCGCTCCATATAGTTTCCCATTTCGGACGGAGGGGGAAGCAGAGAATCTTCCGCTCTTTTATCAAAAATGGAGATTGCCCCCTGCGGACATACCGCAAGACAGTGCTGACATTTCCAGCAGCCACGCCATCCGAAGCGTTCAAATTCTTTCATTTCCGGGTGTCCATCTTTGCCAAAGGCAAGCACCATGCCAGTACAAGTGTTAATACATTTTCCGCACTGAATACATTTTGATTTATCAACCTTAAAATGAGCTTTTTGTTCTGCTCCCATCGTACATTTCTCCCTTAGCCAATAATTTTATATCGTCCTTTTTTTCTGGCTTTCACTTGAGGATATTCACCATTACAGTAACCAAGCAGCACAAAACATCTGGCAATATAGTTTTTTGGAATTTCCCATCTTTCTAAAAGTTGGCTGCCGATTTCGTTATCAAAGGTTTCCTCACCCCTTGCAATAATACAAGAAGAAATACCAAGTGCAGTTGCTTCCAGCACCATATTTTCAGCACAGCAAAAAGCGTCGGGAATACTATATAAAAAATTCTTCGGAGCAAAAATTGCGCAAACCGTAGGGGCACCGTAAAATCCGCTCTTAATAGCAGGGTTATCAATAATGCTGGGCTGATCCTCTGAGACATAGGAACCTGCCAGCTTTGATCTATCAAACCGGATGATATTGAGTTTTCCGATTTTTTCACACAGGTCTTTATCGTGAATGGCACAGATGAATGTTCTCTGTCCACCTCCAGCGTTCGGAGCATATAGCCCTGCTTCAATGATTTTTTGTAAGCTCTCCCGGTCAATCTGTCTGTTCTGATACTTGCGGATTGATCGACGGTATTTCATAAGTTCAAATAACTCCATCATTAGACCTCCTTCCAGCACTGCGGATCAGCCGCATAGAAATTGCCGTCCTTGCCACTGGCAACCGCAGGACAACCCCGGCAGAAGGCCAGCAGTTCGCATTTGGAGCATTTTTCAAATTTCAAGTAATCCCGGTATGCCTCCATCTGACAGATCCAGACATCAGCCAGACGATCTTCAAATACGTTGCCCACCTTGCTGTTCTGAACCCGGCGGCAGGCGTAAATATCACCGGTGGGCAGAATGGTCAGATGGCAGTTGCCGCAGTTGCAGCCACCGTAAATCATCCCATTTTCCACCGCTTCCGGGATTTTGAACGCGCCGGTTTCGTATTCGTACAGCGTCCAGAGATGATCCTTCTTGTTAAAGTAAGTCTGGCAGCCCGCCGCCTCATACGCCTTGAATTTTTTGTCGCAGTCCGCCAGCAGTTGGCGGTAACGCTGGGGCGTGATCCCCACGTCCTTTTCCTCGCTGGTGGGGCAATAGCGGGCAAAGGCAAAGACATTGGCTCCGGCCTCGACCGCCGCATCAATGATGTCGGGTACCTGGTCGATGTTGGTGCCGGAGACGGTGGTCATAATTACACTACGGATGCCCGCCCGGTTGATGCAGCCGACCTTCTCCAGCGTGATGTCAAAGCTGCCCGGCTTGCGGAACCAGTCATGAGTTTCCCGCATACCGTCCAGGGACAGCTGATATTTCTCACAGCCGTATTCTTTCAGCCTGCGGCAGACCTCATCGTTCAGGTGGAAGGGGTTGCCCAGGATGGTGAAGGGAATGTCATGCTCTTTCATGAGAGCCAGCAGCTTCCAAAAATCGGGATGCAGGATGGGATCGCCGCCGGTGATGTAGAAGTAGGGCAGCCGATCATACACCTGGCAGAAATCCAGGCAGTTATAGAAAGTGTCCCGCATCTGCTCCCATGTCATGGAGTCCAGATGTTTACAGGTGTCTTCGGAAAAAATGTAGCAGTGCTTGCAACGCTGGTCACATTCATCTGTAATGTGCCACTGAAAAGAAAAATACTGTTTCATCTGTGATAACCTCACTTTATATCAAATCGGATTTACCGAGAAAGTATTCAAGAATTCCCGGCGGGAACACGTCCGCCGGGAATGGTTTTGGGGGATGGAAAAGATTACTTGTCGCCAGCACCGCAAGCAGAACCACAGGCGCTGGGCTTCTCGTCCGGCTTATCAGCCGCACCGCAGGCAGCGGGCTTTTCTTCCGGCTTATCGGCTGCACCGCAAGCAGAGCCACAGGCAGAGGCGGGAGCCGCTTCAGCCTTTTTGCTCCATCCGGACAGATTAGAAAGTGCCATTGTTATTACCTCCATTTTAGATTTTAGAACCTTTTCGGTTCTTGATTTTTATTATATTGGATAAAGAAAGTAAAAAAAGTACGCACAAATCTATTACTTAGTCACCTTTTTGTGACCACTTGAAAACAATCGCATACTACATTATAATTTAAATACAACATTTGATTTTGAACTATAGGAATGAGGTGAAAATATGCTGACAAAAGAAGAAATGCCTGCCTGCCCGGTAGCTACGACCGTTTCAATCATTGGGAGTAAATGGAAACTTCTGATTCTGCGAAATCTGCTCCTGCGCCCCTGGAGATTTAACGAATTGAAAAAGGACTTAGCAGGTATCAGCCAAAAGGTATTGACGGACAGCCTACGGTCTATGGAAGCAGATGGTATTATCACCCGGACAGTTTATCCAGAAGTGCCTCCACGAGTCGAATACGCTTTGAGTGAATTGGGAGAATCCATGCGTCCCATCATCATTGCAATGGAGCAGTGGGGAAGCGCATATAAAAAAGAAGGACGGCAATAAAAAACAGACAAGTTTTGCACTATTAGTAAAACTTGTCTGTTTTTCCATTGTATTGTTCTTATGCTGCAATCTCCGGGATTTCCCCGACAAAGTTATAAATAATCTTGACCTCTGTTCCGTAATATGGAACGTTTCACAGATGATACAATCCATGTCCATAACCTTGCCCTTGTTGTCGCGGCGGCTGTTTTGATGCTGATGAGAGGATAGTTTCAGGTTCACAATGCGAAATACCGCCATAGCATGTCTCTTTTCAGCAATTTGGAAAAGTGTTTGTTTTGGAGAGAAAATCCGATTCTTTGCCTCCTGCACACCCCGAATGATAAATCACCTGCGTATTCTTTCGAACAGGGAATACAGAAGGAAAAAAGAACCTTTCTATCCCTATTCAACACTTTTATTTTAGACGTTAAGAAAAGGGCGGCTGCATCAAAACAGCCGCCCTAAAATAGAAGTATATACAAGATAATTCTCTGTTCAGATGTCCACAGGTCCTTGATATTGCTGAGGTTTTCAAAAAATACGGTTTCACCACTCAAACCATAGGATCAAATTCTTAGATATGATTTCTTCCATGTTGCCCTGTATATTACGCATAATTACAGATTTGCTTCTAGCTTTTCTTTTGCGTTAAGATACTCTTTTTCAACTGCCGCAAGATATTGTTGGCGATATGTTATAACGGATGATTCATCGGAAGATACAAAATATCCCCACCGGGTCTTTTCAATCACGCCATGCTGTTGCAGTTCCCGGATGGCTTTCCTGACGGTTTCCGGGCTGCTCCCAGCCTCTTTTGCAATCTCAATGTACGAGGGAAGCTTGGCCCCCAGCGCATACTCTCCACGCAGAATACGAAAGAATATCTCATTGGCAAGGCGCTGATACACTTTTTCCCGCACATCAATGTCCCAGCCCATGTGATACCTCCTTATCCAAAAGACTTTTTGATTTCATCCAGTTCGTGCCGCTTTTCCACCCAGTTTTCTACATAGCCGCAGTCGCAGCAGACATAGCGAATGACGGGGATTTTTCCGAACAAGGTCATAGTCGTAGTGTAGATGTTATTACCGCTGGCATGGCGGTTGGGGTTGTCCGGCACACGCACGATATTCCTTGAATGGCATTTGGGGCAACATCCTGTATTCTTCATCTTCATTCCCTCCTTGTTGTGTAGAGTAACATGCCACACTCCATCAGCAATACGGCAGACCATATCCCAAGAACCAGCGGATAGGTGTCGACAAAGGCCGCCATCAGCAACATTGCCAGCGGGACAAGATATTTGCGAGGGTGGTGCCACAAATCGCTTTCTGTTTTCCAACCACGGATCGGGTGTTTCCATTCCAAAATCACCGATAGAATGGCACTTTGTAAGGCAAACAGAAGAACCGTCCCCACATGGACAAGTCCGATCCCCCCATGCACAATCTGCCAACTGGACAGATAGATACCGGCAACAATTCCATTGACAATAAAAATAAACAGACAATATCTCCTGCAAAACCGGCCTGCCTGTCCGGGAAGAACACGGATGGCCTGCTCCAAATCCGGGTCACAAGACAATAGCGTACAGATCGGAGTATTCAGGCAAAGGATCGCAAGGCCGATGGGAAACATATTCAGACCTTGAAACTCACCAAACAGCAGCGGCAGGAAGCAGGCAATCGCACACAGGCCCACGGTATTGATAAGATAGCTCTTATTTGCCAGCAGATACCGCGTAAGGTAAACAAACACGCTCCCGCTATGACTTGTATGCTGGACGGCTCTTTTTGAAGCGGCAGCACTATAAAAGTCATAGGCATCTGCAAAGGCCAAATACAGTGCCGCAGCCAAAATGCTTACTGTTGCAGCGGTCAGAACCGCCGCATCTTGCCGCACCAGCAATATCACAGCCAGAATACCGGTAGCCCAAAGAACCGGCAGCACAATATGACCTTTCCGGCACAGCCTATATCCCGCCGCAGTTACCGCACAGGTCATACAGCCACAGAACACTGCAAGGGCAATTTCCCACGGATACCATGAAGCGGCAGCGAAGAACAACGCCCAAATGGGCAGCGTCTTTGTAATCAGGGTGTGCGCCCCCAACACCATTACATAGGAAAAGACAAAACTGCGGTTATCATAGGGAAGCATAAACATTCCCTGCATGGCCTCTATATGCCGCTTCCCGGTCAACATCTGCCACATGACACCGCCAGTAAAAAAGGTGGAAGTCAGGTAGAGAATAAACGGTGCAATCTCCATTTGAAATTCAGCGGCATCAATCGCAATGAACAGGATCACAGCAGCCAGCAGGCTTTTTCCTGCACTTTGGTATTTTGCGCCAAAGAACTGTTTGGAAAGTGCTTTAGAGGTGTTCATCATCGGCCAGCACCTCCCGGATGTTTCCGGCAGCGATCTCCGCGCCAGTGAATGTCCGGCTGATCCTGCCTTGCTCCAAAACCAGCACACGGTCAGAGGTCAGGCAGATGCTTTCTAAGATATGGGACGAAAACAAAAGCGTCCCATATTGCTTATACCCGCCCATGAGCTGATACAAAAACTCTGTGCTTTGAAAGTCCAGCCCGTTCACGGGTTCGTCCAGAAGCAGCAGCTTGGGCCGCAGGGCAAAAGCTGTAATCAGATAGGCTTTTTTCAGGTTGCCGGTGGACAGCTCTTTTAGAAGAACATTGGCATAGTCCTCAAAGTGAAATCCCCTTATGAGATCAGTCACATCTGGCAGCGGGACGCCATAGGTCGCAGCCACATACGCCAGATATTCCCGGAATGTGAAATACTGAAATGACCGATCTTCCGCAAAGACAATGTATCGGTTGCGCTTGAAATCTTTGTCCCGGAACGAGAACGAATGACCGTCCCATGCTGTGCTGTCCAGACGGTAGCCCGGCAGCAAACCGGCCACGGTTTTGATAAAAGTGGTTTTCCCGGCACCGTTCAGCCCGATCAGCCCGACAACTTCATGTTGCCCTAAATCCAGCGAAAGGCCAGAGAGTACGGGATGACCGGCGGTGTACCAAACGCTTAAATTGTTCAGGGAAAGAAGTGTCTTGCTGTCCATTCTGCATTACCTCCGATTGTCTTTGCCTTTTTTCCAGAGAGAATAGGCGGAGAACAGGAACGCACCGCCGAGAACAAGATATAGAATGGCAAAGGGGATGTTCAGGGTAACAAAGCTGAAAATCATGCAGGCGACAAAAACGATACCGAGAATCAGGCGAAAATAAAAGTGACGCATATCAATACCTCCTAAGTTTGCGAGTAGCCTATTTTTCTTCTTGTTGCAATATAAGCATACGTCAAAATGGAGCTGCCTGCGGAAATGTCCGCGAATGGTAGGGTTTTGACCGCGAATGGGATCACTTCACCCATAGGCGCTTTTGGCAGACAAGAAAAACGCAAATCCAAAGAACGATCCCTGCGACAAGCAACACCAGCTTGTTCAAAATCCATATTGAGCTGTCAACCCCGGCGAACCGTATGAAAAGGTAGAGATACTGTATAGGCCGGAAGCGCAAAAGGCTCATGGACATAATGGAAAACAGCCATATCACGCCGACTGCCATCGTGGGAATATGCGGGATACTGCTCAACACGGAAAGAAAGATGCACACGCTGGATAGAAAAAAGGCGGTCGGCAGAAAAGTCAAAAGCAGTTCTCCAATGGAAGCGGTTTTTGTGATGATGACGGTGCCAAGCATCCCAATCACCGCAAAGACCGTTACCGTCACAAACAGGACGAGAAATCTGCGCACCATCCAAAGAAAAAGGGACTTTCCTTGTGCGGAAATCACATCGAATATCTGATCTGCCCTGATTCTGCACCATTCTCCCACTGCAACCGCCATATAAAACGGGAATAAAACTTCAAAGCCCAAATAGCCCCAATTTACATTGTCACCGCCGGTTGCGCAGACTATCAAAAAAGCGGCAGTCAATAGAGCAGAAATCCAAAATGGATTGATTCCCATGATTTTTGTTTCAAGCCTCACCATCACTCTGCCCTCCAGAACCGCCGCTTTCCTGCAACAAGGCCGATTGCCAGAATACCGATCCCAATCATAAAGGCCAGATTAAGACAGGCGCTGCCCACATGGATTTGCAGATACTTCGGATGCTGCCAGATCAGCTTTGCCAGATCGCCTTGTGTAAAAATGTAAAATGGGATTGGCTCGGCCTGATCGGTGGTAAAGGCATTGATAAGGAACAGAACGGAGTACATCAAATAAACCAACCGAATATCTACAAGCTCCGGCAGCATAACGCTGCTGGCCACCACAAAAAAGGTTGCAGGGAGTATGATACAGACAGAAACACTAATTACGGCACTTATGTATTCCCAAACAGTTGTATCCGATGAACTGAACAAAGCAAATCCGGCGATTGATACAACCAGCAGCGCATACATCAGGGAAAGAGCAAACAAAAAGTTGCCGATGAATTTCCCACCGATATAGCTGCTCTTTCGGATCGGGGCGGCCATAAACAAATCCCTGCGGTGCGTTTTACGGTCATCCGCCATCCGTCCGGCAGTCAGGAAAAGAATGCCGAACAACAAGATCAGGCCGTCAAAGGAAAACACACGGCGCACATAATAGTGAATGTCCCCCAAAAATTCTATTCTCGCCATATTAGATGCCACCGGCAGACAGTCCATCATAGACGATACCAGTACAAAGAGCAGCACAATCCATCCGGCAATGCGTTTGACCTGCATTCTGTATTCATACTTCGCAATCGACAGCATCTTACTCATAGGATTTCCCTCCCATGCAATACACATAGGCATCTTCCAATGTTTCCGGCACAGTCGGTTCCGAGAACCGGCCCGCCTCGTCCATGATGCGTGCCTGAATTTTATTGTGTTCGTAAGTCGTAGAAAGAACCACAGTTTTCTTTTGCAGGGCAATCAGATCCATTTCACTTGCCAGTTCAACAATTTTCACTTTTCCGGCTACATGGGAAAGCAGCTCGTCGGGGCTTCCGCAGAAAAAGAGGGTTCCTTTTCGCAGTACGGCAAGCCTCTCACAGAGCTGGTAAACATCCTCAACAATGTGGGTAGAGAGCAGGACACATCTCCCGTCTTTGGCAAACCGGGACAGAACCCCTCGGAAGCGGACTCGTTCCTCCGGGTCAAGCCCTGCTGTCGGCTCGTCTACAATCAAAATTCGTGGATCGCCAATCAATGCCTGGGCAATGCCGACACGCCGTTTCATGCCACCGGAAAGCTGGCTGATCTTTCTGCTTGCAAATTGTGTCATGTCCACTTGCTCCAAAACTTCCATGACTTTCTGTTTGCTCTTGATCCCTTTTAATTTCCCCATGTAACTTACAAAATCACGCACCGTCAGAGAGGGATACATATTCAGCTCCTGCGGCAGATAGCCGATCAGTCGCCGCACTTCATCCCCTTGACTTTGCGTATCAAAACCGCATACGGAAATATGGCCGGATGTGGGTTTGGAAATCGTTGCGATCAGTTTCATCAAGGTCGTTTTTCCGGCACCATTATGTCCCAACAAGCCAAAAACGCCAGTTTCCACAGAAAATGTAACATCGTTGAGGACGTGAACCACTTTCGGCTCTTTCCCATAGTCTTTTTGTAAATGCTCAATCTGCAATATGTTCATCGCTATGCCGCCTTTCTTATACTCTCTCGCAGAGAATTTTGCACATTTACATGATAGCTGAATAACAAGGCTCCAACAGCAATGTCCGCGAATGGTAGGGTTTTGATCACGAAAAAATGGCAGGCAGCCATAAGGCCGCCTGCCACTTGTCGAAGCAAAGATTATTCTGTTTTGACTGGCTGGAAAGACAAGGTGACAACAGACTGAAAGACACCGTTTTTGTAATCGGTGGTGATGGTGCCATCGTAACGATCCGCTGCTGTCTGCACACTTTTCAGCCCCCAGCCGTGAGAGGCTTTATCTTCTTTGGTAGTTTCTAACTCTCCGTCATTCCCCACGGGAGCGTTGCCATACCCATTTTCCACTTTGATGATAAGCATAGCATTGATCCGCCGGATCGTCAGGTTAAGAAAACGCAGCTCATCTGGGGCCGTCTCGGCCGCTTCCAACGCATTGTCCAGCAGGTTTCCCAAAATCGTTGTCAGGTCTACGCTGCGGATATTCGTGTTATGTGGATACTCAATATTGACCTTTGTTTTGATCTGCTCCTGTTCGGCCAGCGCCATTTTGCTGCTGATTAAGTAGTCAATAGCTTTGTCGCCAGTCCAGACCGTTTGCGAGATTTCCCGGACAGGGGTTCGCAAATCCTCACAGTAGCGCACCGCCTCCTGAATATCGCCTTGGTTCAGACATTGATAGATGGCCTCGATATGATTGTGCAGGTCGTGATACAGCTTGGCATTGCTCTCATAAGTGCGGCTTAACGCCCGATAATCCCGTTCCAATATTTCAGCCTGATCCTGCTTTAACTGTGCGATTTCCAGTTCCATTTCCCGCTGTCGGCTCAAACGATAGAACAGCACAGAAAACAGCAATACCATTGAAAGAATGATCCATGTACCGATTTGATCATCATTTAATGGCAAGATCGTCTGTTGAGAAAGTGTGACTGTGCCAAACAGCCCCAGCATTACCAGAGCAGATGCCAGCCGCGAGGGTGTGGACGATTCCTTCGGTTGCTTTGCCAGAAATACAGCTACCCCCAACATCACCAAGCGAACCAGCCAAATACCGGCGAAATGTTCCGGGGCCTTTGGATCAACAAAGTTTTCTGATCGGAACAAAATACCAAAACCGGCTTGAAGGAGGAAGTCCCATAGTCCTACGCCGATTTCATAGAAAATGGCAAGGAACAGGACAAGGTTCATTTTTTCCCTCTGATAATACCATGCAGCTGCCGTGATAATCAACACTTCAATGACCATTACGCCGATGGTGGGTAACGACGCTGCTTGCAGAATGGTTACAAGGCATCCGCCAACGCCTGTCAGCAACAATGCTTTCCGTTCCAGATGGAAGTCCGTTAGCTTTGCGACGAGATAAAGTCCCAAAAACAGGCGCAGTTCATTGGAGCAAAGATAAGAAATTACTTGTATCCAATCCATCATATATGCGCCCCCCAAAACTGATTGATTTGCCGCTTGACTTCCTGCAAATGAGAACGGCTGATGGGTAGCTGATCGCCGTTTTTCAGTACGGCAATACTATCGCTGATTTTCATAATCTGGACGATATTGACGATATACCCTCGGTCAATAAAGATAAATTCCGGTGCATTCAGTTCATCAAATACCTGCTGCAAACTCTTTCGAACTTTTGAAGTTCCGATACTGGACACGATACTGGAATTTTTCCCGTCCCGTTGGATATAGAGAATATCCTTGTAAGGTATCTTCTCCATACGGTTTGCGGTCTGGATCGTGTATTCCTGTCCAGCCTCCAGCTCAATCAGCTTTGCAGCATCAATTACAGCGGCAGTCAGCTTGGTTTCCAGGTTGTTTTTCGGCACATAGCGGAAGATGGAAAGTTCAAAAGCGTCGATGGCATATTCCGTATGTGAGGTTACAAAGATAATCTTGACATTGGGCAGAAAACTTTTTATCCGCTGCGGAAGCTCCATACCGCTAATTCCCGGCATTTCAATGTCCAGCAAAATCAGGTCATAGAAAAAGCCATCGTCGGTTATGTCATAAAGCAAGTTCCGGCTTTGGGTATAGGTTGTTATTTCACAGCCGATGCCTTGCGCTTGTAAGCAGCCTTTAACAATCTTTTCGTGTTGAGCAACAGACTTTTCTTCATCATCGCATATCGCAATTTTTATCACATTCACCACCACTTTTCTTTCTGCGTCTATCAAACGGCTTTTCCGCGTCTTTTGGAATCAGCCAGATTGTTGCCATCTTTACAGCACCGGGGATACGGCCACCAGCGCAATAATAGTTTATCCGTCGAGGGGTCACACCCCATTTTTCACTTGCTTCTTTTAAAGTCATATAGTCCATGGCGCACCTACTTGAATCATATTATAGTTCTGTTACTCGAACAAAACAAGGAAATAGTCTGCTATTACTATGTTACGTATTCATATTTCATGGTGATTGGCAAGCAATGTTCCTGAATAGCCATTCGGCTCTCGGAGCTGCTTGTTGAGGGTATCCCTCAAGCCACCACAACCGCAGAATTTCATCTTGCGGTTGTGCGTCCGTTGGACGCTTTTAGTCATGGCCATCTCACTGTTGGCCATGGTATTCAAATTATTACTGAACATAATTGTTTTATGTAAAGAATCTCATGTGCTCTAACGACTGTTTTCCTCTGAATCGGAACGAGGGGGGGAGGATCTGGGCTTTCAACCGTATTTTCCTGTTATCACAGCGGTAATGCCGAAAACAACGCTAAATCCAATGATAAAATATCGAGCGATATTGCTCAAGTCCAGGAAGCTGCGACCCGTTACGGTTACTGCACCTATGATAGCGATGCCCGTCAACACAGCCAGCAATAATAACGCTTGCGATTTTACAAATGGCCTTTTTCATTGCAATCCTCCATCTCCTTTCCGACTTTATTATCCGCAACCACATTCTGTCCGGTTACGCTAATTATCGTTTCCCGGTTGCATTTGGGGCAATACAGGGGGAAGTTTTTAAATACTGTATTGGGACGCACTTTAATCCAGGCCTTGTTGTTGCAGAATGGGCATAGCACCCATTTTTCTTTTCCTAATGCGCCACCTCAATATTATCAAAATAAGTCAAACAGGCAGCAACCTTGCCTTTACAAAGCCGCTACCTGTTTATACTGTTTTGCTCTGCGTTTATGCGTCACACTCTAATTATTCTCATTCCGAATTACCATGTTTTTTAAAAAAATGTATATATGATATTCCACCCGGAATACCAATCCATACGATCATAGTGCATAAAGTCACAATCTCAAAATTTGAAACCGTCAATGTGCAAGCAATATATAACAGGACAACTGGAAATGAAATATAGCCAATAATTCTATGAGCAATATTCCATGTTACCTCATCTTGTACCGTCCACGGCAAGCGTAATCCGGTATGTTTGGTGTATGGGAGTTTGGGCGACACAATTCCTGTGAATAATATCACACATGAAACCAATGCCATAGCAAACATTTTTTCGTCGTTTTCTGAAAATGTGATAACATCAAATGCAACTAACAAAGAAAAGGCAACCCCTACGATTAAAACACCAATATTGAAAAAGGTTGTTATACGCAAAATGCCAAGCCGTAAATCATCGGTAGTTACATTTGTAAGCAAAGCTAAATTGCGATACAAAACAATTAGCGTCGCAAACACACACAATCCTACTAACAGAATTGATATAATTTCATTTTTCACAAGTAAGGAAATCAGCATAGCTATAAAAGAAAAGGAAACAATCAATCCTCTCTTTTTGTTAGCTTGAAGTAACAACTTTTCCTTTTGGTTTTTCTTTGCAAGCTGTTCATTCAGCTTTGATAATTCCTCGGATAAATCCTTGTTAGATTTATTCTCCGCTTCAATGCCGAGAAGCTGACTTACAGATACATTAAGCAGTTCCGCCATACGAATTAGAACATCTGCGTCTGGAACAGATAGACCATTTTCCCATTTTGAAACCGTTTGCCGTACAACATTTAACTTTACTGCTATTTCCTCTTGGCTCATGCCTTTAGCTTTTCGGAAATGTTTTATATTCTTATCAATCATGCTCTTCACACCCCTTATGGTTACTATTTTACAAGTAGACCATTTTAGATACAAGCAACGAGAATTAACATACTTAAAAATAGCTTAAAATACATAAAAGGTGTTACTATTTTCTCTTGTCAACAGGCTTTTCCGCGTCTTTGAGTATCAACCAAATGTGGCTGAACGAACTCAATAAAACAATGCAGCAACCTTGCCGTTGCAAAGTCACTGCCTATTTATGCTGTTTGGCTCTGCGTCTGTGCATCTAGCTCATTATTACACAAATTATTTCCGAGTTTACCATTCCTGCATTTTTGCTTCGCTTTTATTTTTCATTATATTAACTTGATATATGAGAACAGGAATAAGAGATAGGATAGCGAGTACCAAAAACAAAATAGAACGCTGCGCTATTCCAAAAGCCCCAAACAATATAAGGATCAAAAGCCACGGGCTTCGTAAGTTTGCGTAATATCTCGCTTTATCCTCATACGAGGTATGGAGATCAAACGGTTTCCCGTCGTTTTTCTTCTCAACAATTAGCAACTCCCGATTGAAAGTGGTAGCATTAGTAGCTATGCGCCCGCCTTTTTCAGCCCATGGCCGCCAACGAACCTTTTCAACTGAATAGTTAAGATTAATGTTCTTGAAAAAAACTTTATACCCCATATCTTGAAGAAAAACGCGATATTCGTTTGCACCAGCCTTTGACTTTTCGCCTATGAAGTCAATCCGGTACTGAAACTCGTTAGGATTACATTGTTCAAACTCATACAGTATTTTTTCTGTGCGAACAAGACGATAACCTTTACTCGACATTTTATTCAGCCATTTTTCCTGTGAGGTCAACAGACCACCAAAAAAACGATAACATTTTTTATTCATAAGATGTGCCTCCAATAATTTCCGAAGCCGCTTGCAAGAGTTCTTTCAATCTTTGCAGTTCATTCTCTGCAATTTGTTTCCCATGCGCTGTAATTTTATATTCTTTTTTTCTACTTTCACTATTTCCACACGGTTCTATCCAGCCCTTATTTTGCAAAGAATTTAGTGCACCGTACAAAGTACCTGCGCCTAATGATAACCGCCCATTGGTTTTATCTTCGATAAACTGCATAACAGCATAACCATGTTTGGGTTGGTAAAGTGAAAGCAGAATATAAAAAGTCACTTCTGTAAGCGCACCACCTTTCGTATTGTCCCTCATGGTAACACCTCCATATTACGGTTACTGTAATAAATATATCACTAACCGTAATAAATGTCAATTTGCAAAGGTTAAGTCTTTATTTAATAGAACAGATGTAATCATCAAATAATTTCATGGGTGACGCTCCATTCTTTTCTCCTCCTGATATTTCAGCAGGTTATGCTCCGTGAGATAGTCCATGGTCTGCGCCATCTGTTTCAGGATAAAAACATGGACCGCTCTGCGTCCTCCGGTATGTCCTTGGTCCCGTCTAGTTCCATAGCCGAAAAAAGTGTAGCTTAAGGCATATTCTCTCAAATCTCTCCGATCATTGTGTTTTCGTATTAGAATTTCTGATGTGGCGCAGTTGGTATGCAGGCGGTTCATTTTTATCAACAAGCAATTCACGGTATAACCTACCAGATATCATATTGATTTGGGAAGGCACTAAAAAAACCGGCCCAAATGCGAAAGCAGTTGAGGTCGGTTTTTTTGCCAAATTACGTTTCATTTCTCTGTTTTTCAAAGGTTTCAATCATTGACTCCATAACATTTAGAATAAGCCTTTGTTGCTCAGGGGGGAGCTTGGAGATTCTGGATTCCAGATATCTTGCCCGTCTGCTATGGCCTGCTATTAGAGAGTCCATGAAAAGGGCATCGGCAGATGCATCCAAGGCGTTGAGCAAAAGGATGATCCGTTTGATGCTTGGAATCTTTCCTGCTTCCACTAGAGACAGGTATTGGGGAGTAATACCAGCCTTTTGGGCAAGTTCTTTGGCAGGAATTCCCCGGTCTAAACGGCATTCTTTCAATCGCTGCCCAAATTTGCTCAGATCAATTTCGCCGGAAGGGCGGGAAAAAGCATCGGTTGTGTGGCCCACCAGTAGATCAATATCCACGTTAAAATAGTCTGCAATTTGAATCAGAGTGTGAATATCGGGTTCAACATCCCCTTTTTCGTAAGAGGAGATGCGCCGAGCACTGATCCCTAGAATCTTTCCAAGCTGAGTTTGACTTAAATTCCTTGCTTCACGTAGGAATTTCAGCTTTTCCACTTACATCTCCCTCCTACTACAATAGGTTATGACAAATTTAGTATACTGTAAGCGCACTAAAATTGGAAAGAAAATATTTTTCTTAAATCAACCTTGACGCAACGAATTTGGTGAGATAATATTAAATAAAAAGTTACTTTGTATTTTTAGACGCCTCATAGTGCTCAAGAAGCCCCATTAAATGCTTGGTGAACTCTTTATCGTCTAACCTGGAAATGCGGTACGCCAGTTGAAGCTCCTCATCAGTCAGCGTATCCCGTATGGCGGTCAGCCCTAACAGGTAATCTACCGATACATGGTAATACTGAGCGATAGCGATAACAACACTGATAACCCGGATTCCATAGATTCCGCGCTCACAGGCACTCACAGTTCCCTGGTTTATGCCAAGGTTGTTTGCCAACTCCTCTTGGGATTCGCCGTGTTCATCTCTTAACTGTTTAAGGTTCCACATGGTAGACCTCCCCCGGTAGTTTGATTATCTGAGAAGATTCTACCTATTATTTTATCAACTTTCAATTAAGATACTTAATATTGATACGATTTTATTTGTTTTTCTGATGGGGTGGGAATGATGAGAGAACAATTATCTTCACTTAATCGTATGGAACTTGCTTATCAGATTAAGTCCTATATAAGCCGGTTCGGTTTATCCAGTGCACGTTTTGCGCAGCTATGTGGGATTGATGAGAATGAGGTGATTTTGGCCTTAGATGAGGAACACATATCAGCAGACAGCTTATCACGAATCCTATCGATCTTGAAGCTAGATGAGAGAAAACTAGCCAATCCTCCTCTATACGAAAAGCTTTTTCAAATGCTTTTGGATTATTGCGAGAAAGGAACCCCTATTGATCAAATTTTGAAAGATCTGGAGGATAAGTATACGGTAGATGAAATCCTTCGTGATTTGCGGTGGTTGCAATACATTACACAACACGTGATAAACAAGGAAGAAATCTCCGAAAGCGATCTAAGAGAGAAATGTATCGCGTTGTTTGGGTGCACGCCCAATGAATTAGTATCAGACACCTTAATTTCGAACGATTCAGTTGTTCTAGCTAAAAGTGAGCTGAGACATCCATAGAACCTCAAATTGATACAATTGTAAGTAAATACCGGTATTACAAGGGTAGGCTGAAGTATCTCCGGTGGAATGAAACCTATGGGTATTGGGTTGACCCTTACTGGATTGATATGTAATCTGATTGAATGCGGAGCTGTGCAAAAAACCGGCTCCGCTACATTTTGATAACGATAGTGGAAAATTCACTAATAACATTGGGAATAACTGATACATAGTGAAATCCTTGTATAGAGGGAAAACCGTAAGGGAGGAAATAACAACTGAGGGAAAAGCAGGACTTTTAATTAATATTAGTAATTCAAAGAGTTGTATCACGGGTGTTTGAATAAGTAAATCACAGAGGTGCATTGTAAACTACTCGGAGGTTAGCTAGATGGCAAAAGGAACTAAATTTGGGAATGAGCTCCGGCGACTGCGTACTCGTTGTGGGTTGACGCAGCAAGCGGTGGCGGATGCCCTGCACGTCAACCGGGCAACCTACACCTATTATGAAACAGGCAAGACCACCCCCAGCGTGGAGCGGCTGGGAAAAATTGCGGAGATTCTCGGCGTGTCAGAGCTACATCTGGCCGACCTGCTCCAGGCACCCTTTGAAACGGAGCCACTGGCCACTCAGCGGGCGCCAAAAAAAGTGGCCGAATCTCCTGAAAATATGGGCCAGCTCACACCTCAAGAGAAATCCCTGATCGCCCAGTATCGCGCAGGAAGCCTAGAGCAAAGGCGACAGGCGGAAGCTGCTCTGCGCCCATCGAAAACCTAAAAAGCGAAGAAAAGCTGGAATTGCTCATAGCTTTTCACGGTTTTTAGGGGATACCACAGAACGAAAGTCTGTGTTCAAAAGGGGCTTGCAGGCGCTGTCCTCAACAGGCAGGTAGCCAGCATCCTGATGAATTTTGATGTACCTTGGCAAACAAACCTGAAAGAACAAGGGGACCCTTTCGAGGGTCCCTTTTGCGTTTTATCTGGAAGCGTGAGTCAGAACATAGCGGTTAGAAGAGTCAGCATGATTCCACCGAAACCGTTCCTCCACCGTGAGGAAACCAGCCTTTTGCAGATCCCGCACACCCCGCCGCACCGTGCTCTCCGACATCTTCAACTCTCTTGCCATGGTGGGAATCGCTGGCCAACAGATACCTTCTTTGTTCGCCCTGCCCCGCAGATACAGATAGACGGCAATGGCCCGGCTGGAAAGCTCACTCTGGTACAGTTTTTTAAGGTCTGTCATCTTCCCGCTCCTTTCCTGGGGTTGTTTTTCGCCAGGTGGGCGCATTGGCATGGACTTTTGTGCCCGGTTGTTCGAGGTGGTCAGATGGGGGAGGAGTCGCTGGCTTTTCCATTGGTTTCGGTTGCGCTGCCAGTACTTCTACGAAGGTTTTCTCTCCAGGAGACTGCTCCTGTTTCGGCGGCGGAAACTTCTCCCGGATGGCTTTTGCCAAGGTGTTCTTCCCAGCATAGGCCACAGGCCGGTTGCCTTTGTCGGGAACCGTGTACGGCTCCCCGAAGGTGATGCCCCACTGGAAGAACAGCTTCAGCTTCACCTTCATGGGGTAGGCACCGGTTTTCATCACGATGAACTGGCCCTTGGGCATGGACTTCAGCTCGTC
>ENA-OPSZ01000391-OPSZ01000391.1-human-gut-metagenome-genome-assembly--contig:-NODE-391-length-31330-cov-3.821583_pt1 | contig 31330 bp, 33 predicted proteins | sample MGYA00241814_ERZ501919 | MGnify/ENA primary metagenome ERZ501919 (study PRJEB25962, sample SAMEA2042440) | human gut metagenome | biome: human gut; feature: human-associated habitat; material: faeces... | reverse complement strand
TTCACCCACCTATGAGCAAGCTCATGTGGGCTTAGACCTTTTGACCCTGGCATCAGTTTAATTATGTATCCTACTCATTCAGGATCGTCAGGATCATCTGTGCAGTCTCCGTCAGATTGGTTCCACTGTCCATACTGCTTTTCTGCAAGTACCGGTGTGCTTCATCCTCAGACATATTATTTCGTTCCATCAGTAATGCTTTTGCCTGGTCAACCAGCTTCTTTTCTGTATCATTTCTTTTCCGGCTTCTTTCTTTCCGCTTCTTTCTTTCTCTTTCCTGTGACTGCTGAAGCATTTCCACTGTACTGACAAGATCGTAGACCTTGATCGGCAGTGGCAGTCCCACAACACCCTCCGGCAGTTCATCCATCCATTTTGATGGGGGTGCGACCAGAAGCATATCAAATGAAAACGGCAGTGCTTCCCTTAGTTCCGTATATTGCATATCCTGAAGATGATATCCACATACCACGATTCCATCGCTCCAGTTATCCACATATTGCAGAACTTTTGCACCGGTCAGACAAACCGCAGATACTTCCATCCCCGCACGTACAAGTACATTACGGATATTTACTGCGTTATCTCTTCTCGGAAATACCACAATAATATGGCTCATATCTGCTCACCTCCAGTTGCCTTTTTGATCCTCTCTTCATACCATCTTAAAAATTGACATTCAAAGTTCAATTTCCTGCGTTGTATCTGTCCTACAGTCTGTGGAGATAATGTGCGATCTCCCAGTCAGTCACCTGCATACAGTACTCCTTATATTCTTTCTTGTTGGCCTTGATGATCTTCTTAGCCAGTTCTCCCCCCAATACATCGATCAGAAACTGATCTTTCTCCAGTTCCGCCGTGGCATCCCCAAGATTTCTCGGGAGTTCTTCCACATGAAGTTCATCTCTTCTTTCCTGCGTCATCTTCTGGATATTCTCATCTATATTCGCAGGAGGCATAATTTTATTCTTAATTCCGTCAAGTCCTGCTTTCAGAAGAACTGCCAGTGCCAGATACGGATTTGCCGTTGCATCCGGACTTCGCAGCTCCAGCCTGGATTTTCTTTCTTTATCTGCCGATACACGAATCAATGGTCCTCTTGTCTTTGCCGACCATCCCATATATACCGGTGCTTCATATCCCGGCACAAAACGCTTGTAAGAATTTACTGTCGGATTTGTGATACACGTGATCGCCTTCATATGCTTCATCAGACCACCGATAAAATAGTATCCTTCTTCACTCAGACCATTTACGTCCTCCGCATTATAGAGGACATTCATTCCATCGCTTCCATAAAGGGAAAGATTGATATGCATTCCCGAACCGTAGGTCTCACTCTTTGGCTTTGGCATAAACGTAGCATGCAGTCCATGTCTTTTTGCAATGGTCTTAACCACCATCTTAAATGTCATCAGATTATCTGCCGTAACCATCGCCTCATCATAATGAAAGTCTATTTCATGCTGAGCCGGTGCGATCTCATGGTGAGAAGAAATGATCTCAAATCCCATTTCCGCCAGTGTAAGGATCATATCTCTCCTTGCATTTTCTCCCAGATCCAATGGCCCGATATCAAAATATCCGCCTTCTTCATGAGTAACTGTTGTCGGCAGTCCATCTTCATCTGTATGAAACAGAAAGAACTCACACTCCGGTCCGACATTCATGGAATATCCCATCTCTTCCGCTTCGGCAACTGCTTTCCGCAGAACATAACGTGGATCCCCCTCATACGGAGTTCCATCTTTACGATAGACATCACAGATCAGTCTTGCTACTTTTCCCTGCTGCGGCCGCCACGGGAAAATTTCAAAGGTACTCAGATCCGGATACAGATACATATCGCAATCCTCTTCTCCTTCGATTCCCTCCAGCGACGACACATCAAACATACATTTATTATTCAGTGCTTTTTCAAGCTGTCCTACTGTTACAGCCATATTCTTCAACGTTCCAAAAATATCTGTAAACTGCAGACGGATAAAGGCAACATCTTCTTCCTCCACAATACGGATGATGTCTTCCCTTGTATAGTTATGCATATAACAACCTCCTTTTTCATACCGTTTCCAGTTTTTTCATCCTAATACAGAAAATCTGCCATCAGCAGCTCCCCACGCACTCCGGTATATATTGATAAAGGGCGATCTCCACCCATACTGGAAACGCCCTTGTCTCTGTGCCTTATTATATCGGCTTGATTTTCTCTTGTCAATCAACCTTTTTCTAGTTAAAATATACCATTTCTTCGATCGGTTCTGCCGGTTCAATATTCTCCGCATCCAATACCGGACCCTCGCCTCTGTATACAGAGAGATTTTTAAAGCTGACTTTTGCTCTTACTTTTACCCAGTCACCCGGTTTCAGCTTTGGTGCGTATGGACTTCTGCAGACATAACCAAGGAAAGAGGTATCATCTGCACAACAGGTCATTGCTGTACGTCCCGGAAGAAATACCTTTGACGGAAAAGCCCGTGGCTTCATCACCTTTGCCACAAACTCTACTACTTTTCCCTTATACCGGTCTGGATTTTCCATCATATCCACATACCAGATTCCATAGTCTTCCCTGCGGATCTCAATCACCGGAGCATTTAAATCATACGGAACCTCATCCTCAAAAATATTGTCGACTTCTCCGTTCTCATCTTCAAAAATAACTTCTGCCTGTGGGCTGACCACCTTGACACTTCTTCTGTATCCCGCCAGCGGACCTCTGTCCTCACAGCGGTTAAAAAGAACCAGTTCCGCCCCTTTTACCATTTCAACAAATAATGGCTTCAGATTTGTAAGGTACATCTGAAAAGTACTTGCATCAACAGTTGCGATCTTCTGTTCGATCTTCCAGCCTGCCGGAAGTGCCAGTTTCTCAAAATCACTGACCGGCCACATACCATTGTATTCAACTACAACTCTCTCCGGTTTATGCTTCCGGTTCATCTCCTCAAGCCATGCTTCTGTCAGGTCCTCTTTATCTTCCACTTTTTCGATCACAACACCATACTTCAGCATTTCCTTTGGATCATACTCTTCCTCTCCTTCCTCACAGAGGATCAGAAGCGTCTTCCCCTGGATCTGAAAATAATCCTGCTCCAACGTAAATGTCAGAAACTGGGTCTTTCCGCTGTCCAGGAATCCTGTCATCAGATATACCATAACATCCGATTGTCTCATTTTTCTTTCTCACTTTCTTTTTCTTTCAGACTATTTCACCTGAAATAATTCCGCCAGTTTGTCTTCTTTAATCTCTGCACCGATCACACAGATACGTCCTGTATATTCAGGTGCTCCGGTTCTTACTTCATGCTCACCCGGAACCATGTCGAAATAGATCCATTCTCCATCAGCACCTGCAACCATACCTTTTGCACGAAGGATATTGCCATAAGATCCATCTTCCTCCAGGGTCTTGAGGATATTTCCGATCTCTTCTTTTGTATAAGTACGGATTGTCTCTTTTCCCCAACTTGTAAATACATCATCGGCATGATGGTGTCCCTCATGATCGTGATGGTGGTGTCCACAGCCGCAGCCACATTCATGATCATGGTCGTGATGATGTTCATGCTCTTCATGATCATGGTCGTGATGATGCTCATGCTCCTCATGGTCATGGTCGTGATGATGCTCATGCTCCTCGTGGTCATGGTCGTGATGATGCTCATGCTCCCCGTGGTCATGGTCATGATGATGCTCATGCTCCTCGTGGTCATGGTCGTGATGATGTTCATGGGCTTCGTGAGCAACTTCTGCAAGCAGTTCTTCTTCCAGAGACTTGCTGGATTCCATTGCCTCCAAAATCTTTTCACCCGGGAGCTGCTCGATCGGTGTTGTGATGATCGGAGCTTTTTCATTTAACTCTCTCAGCAGAGCAACACTTTCCTGAATCTTCTCCGGCTTTGCCTTATCTGTACGGCTTAAGATCACTGCTCCTGCATACTCGATCTGATTACTGAAAAATTCGCCAAAATTTTTGCGGTAGATCTTGCACTTTGTCACATCTACCACGGTGGTAAAGCTGTTCAGCTCCGCATCAATCTCATCCTGCACATCCTGCACTGCCTTGATAACATCCGACAGTTTTCCGACACCGGAAGGCTCGATCAGAATACGGTCAGGGTGATACGTGTCTACTACCTCATGAAGAGACTTTCCAAAATCTCCTACCAGTGAACAGCAAATACAACCTGAGTTCATCTCACGGATCTCGATTCCCGCCTCTTTCAGGAATCCACCGTCGATTCCAATCTCTCCGAACTCATTCTCGATCAATACAACCTGCTCTCCCTTAAAACCTTCTGAAAGAAGCTTTTTGATCAATGTCGTCTTACCGGCTCCAAGAAAACCGGAAATAATATCTATTTTTGTCATTTTAAAGACCTCCTATCTTACTGCCTTTTTCTATCTTATCTCTTTTCTTTCCTCTCTGTCAATTCAGATCCATTCCCTCCGGACAGTAACCGTATTTATTTCAGATCCAGCTCGATCGGACAATGATCTGATCCCATTACTTCTGTCAGAATCTTTGCATCTGCCAATCTGTCCTTCAGGCATTCTGACACGCAGAAATAGTCAATCCGCCAGCCTGCATTCTTCGCTCTTGCACTGAACCGGTACGACCACCATGAATAAATCCCCTCCTGATCGGGATAAAAATACCGGAAAGTATCAATGAAACCTGCATCAAGAAGCTCTGTGAACTTTCCACGCTCTTCATCTGTAAATCCTGCATTTTTCCGGTTTGTCTTCGGATTTTTAAGGTCGATCTCTTTATGTGCAACATTCAGATCACCGGTTACGATCACCGGCTTCTTTTTCTCCAGCTTCTTAAGATATGCACGGAAATCATCTTCCCATTTCATCCTGTAATCCAGTCTTGCAAGCTCACTTTGGGAATTTGGTGTATAAACTGTCACAAAATAGAAATCCTCAAACTCACAGGTGATCACGCGTCCCTCCTGGTCATGCTCTTCAATCCCCAGTCCATAGGATACCGATAATGGTTCTTTTTTGGTAAATACTGCTGTTCCGGAATAGCCTTTCTTCACAGCATAATTCCAGTACTGATGATACCTTTCCAGTTCCAGATTCAACTGTCCTTCCTGCATCTTCGTCTCCTGAATACAGAAAATATCCGCATCTGCCTCATGAAAGAAATCCAGGAATCCTTTCTGAACGCATGCCCGGATACCATTTACATTCCACGATATTAGCTTCAATCTATTCCTCCTTCCAGGACTTCTCCTTATAATAGACTTCGTCAAGGAATAATCCTCTTGCCGGAGCCAGAAATCCAGCCTTTGTTCTATCCTTTGCCTCTAAAGCTATCGTCACGCTTTCGATCCTGCGTGTCCCCATTCCAACTTCGAGCAAAGTTCCTGTCAGAATCCTTACCATATGATAAAGAAATCCTGTTCCCTCATATTGGATGTTGATCCTGCCGCCTTGTCCGCCAACCATTATAGCATAAATTGTCCGCTTTGTGGACGTTTCATCTTTTTTATCCGTATAAGCTGCAAACTCATGCGTGCCGGTCAAAAGTTCCGCTGCCTGCTGCATCGCTGCAATATCAAGATTCTTCGGGAAATGATACGTGTAACGCCGGTCAAATACATCCGGCTTTTCATCAGTATCAATCTGATACACATACCTTTTTCCTACAGCACTCTTTCTCGCATGAAACCCATTTTTTTCAAGTCCGGCTTCTCTGATCCGGATATCCAGAGGCAGCAGCTTATTTACCTTCTCTGTGAAAAATCCGTCCTCCGCTTTCCCGTGAAGCACCACACTGGCTGTCTGTCCGCGGGCATGCACTCCTGCATCCGTCCTTCCTGATCCATTTACTTCCACCGCATATCCGGCTGCCTTTGAAATACAGGATTCCAGAATCCCCTGAATGGTCATCTCTGTATTGGCCTGTCTCTGCCATCCCTGATATGCTGTCCCATCATAAGCGATCACCAGCCTGTACGTCCGCATTTTTTCATCTCCTCTTTCAAAAAGAAAACCGGTCATACTTCCGCTTCAGGTATAACCGGTTTGTTCTTCCTATTTTAAAAACTTTTTCAGCTCATCCATAAATGTATTTGCATCTTTAAACTCTCTGTATACTGATGCGAACCTCACATATGCCACCGGATCAAGATCTTTTAACTTATCCATAACAATCTCTCCAATCTCACTGCTCGGGATCTCTTTTTCTTCCCGGTTAAAGATCTCCAGCTCGATCGCCTCGATCGTCTTCTGGATCTGATCTGCAGGAACAGGACGCTTATAACACGCACTCAGCACACCATTCTCAATCTTTGACCGTTGATACTGCTCCCGGTTGTTGTCCTTCTTGATCACGATCAGAGGAATCGTCTCTACTTTTTCATAAGTTGTAAAACGTTTCCCGCACTCGTCACAGGAACGCCTTCTGCGAATCGAACTCTTATCCTCTGCCGGTCTGGAATCGATCACTCTTGTATCAGGGTTTCCACAATATGGACATCTCATTCGTCTGTTCCGCCTTTCCGCATATACAATCCACCACACACTCCCTGCGGCATTTATTTTCAATCCGTCTGTGAAACGAATTTGTTTCCGTCCTCATTATACACAATGTCTAGTATTTTTGCAAAAACTTTTCTTCTTTTATTTCCACTAATACTGCATCCGGTCCGATTTTTTTTACACAACTGTACGGAATCACATATTCACAGTCCGTTCCGAAAAATCCGCAAAATTTTCCCGGTCCCGGTACAACAATCGATTCAATCTTCCCGGAACAGGTATCAAGCTCCAGGTCCACAACACAGCCCAACTGCTTTCCTGTACAGATATTAACTACTTCTTTTTCCCGCATTTCACAAAATCTCATCGTTCTCTCCCCGTACCGGAATCTTACAACTATTTTATTCCGGCATCGGACAGATCGTGACATTTCTGTATTTCTTTTTTTCGGTACATATATTACAATGATGTCAGGGTCAAAAGGTCTGAAACCACATGTGCTTGCACACTGGTGGTAGAATGACCTTGAGACCCGCCCCGATATGAGCATAAAAGTGGGGCGTAAGCACCATGATATGCGAATAGCGGGTAGGATTGTGGGAGTGCGTAGCACGAAACAATCCGTTGGCATCATTGTTGGGGGCTTTTGATCCCAACATCTTACAATAGATTCATCATGATCCTAAAGGAGAGTTTGTTATGAATGAAACTTTACTGCTGTTCCATGCACCTTCCAGGCCCGAGCTTTTGAAGATCCAGCGTGCCTTGCTTCCGTTGCATATCCGGCTGCGTTGCATCTCACAGAAAGACTATCTGCAACCGCTCGGATTTCTCGCCGGAATGAAAAATTTTTCCCCCACCACTGAGGTTTATGACGGAGAAGAACTTTCTGCCCCACTGTTCCTTTTCTGCTTTTTTCAGAATAACCGACTTGATCAGGCACTTGCTGCCCTCAGACGCTGCGGTGCTGGTCCATTTCCTTATAAAGCGATCCTCACACCAACAAATTGTGAATGGAATGCTCTCACCTGCTTCAACGAAGTAAAGAAAGAACATGAGCAGATGCATAAATAGACATTGAAAAGTTTACCATGCTCAACTATAATGATGATACCATCAGAGAGACGGGAGAAAAGTACTATGTGGAAAAGAAAAGAATTAAAAAAGAATGCTCGCAGATCGATCCGACAAAATTACTGGCGTATGGTATCCGTCTGCTTTCTTATCGCTCTTCTCACAGCTTCCTATCCCCTGGCAACCGCTTTTCTGGGAGTGCATCCGTTATCTCATATTGACACGATTTCCAATCTGCATCAGACTTTTGAGACCGAAACTACATCGCAGATCCTGGAAGAGACTGCCACAAGGCTTTTTCATAATACTGACATTGAGAATCTATATCAAAATCCTTCTGCTACTTATACCAATCTTCTTGTGGATCTGTATGCAGACAGTACCTCTACTTTTTTTGCAGTCCTGAAGATCTTCAATACTTTCTTGGATGAACATTTCGACTTTATCGTCTTCATCCTTGGAATCAGTGCGATCCTGGCTTTTCTCTATCGCATTTTTGTAAATAATATTCTGATCATCGGCGAGAAACGTTTCTTTTTAGAATCGAAAAATTATAAAGATACCCGGATTTCCAAAATCTTTTTTCTTTATAAGCTACATTATATCCGCAGGCCTGCTTTTACCATGTTCTTCCGCAGTCTCTACCAGTTTCTGTGGAATTTTACAGTCATCGGTGGAATCTACAAGCATTATGAGTATTGGATGATTCCATATATCCTGGCAGAAAATCCCAGGATCAGTAAAAAAAATGCTTTCTTCCTTTCCCGCCAGCTCAGCAATCATAATAAGAAAAAGCTTTTACTGCTGGATCTGTCTTTTCTGGGATGGAAGATGCTCTCCCTGCTCAGTCTGGGACTTGTCGATTTCTTATATGTGAACCCTTATATGGCAACCTGCAAAGCTGAATTATATCTGACACTCCGCAGAAATTATGTGCTTTCACGTTCTCCCGGCTATGAATACCTGGATGATTCCTATCTGGAACATATTCCTTCCGAAGATGAGCTTCTGATCAGTAAGGCACTTTATGATGACTCGGAAGGTCCTTATACACAGACCTCTTATTTTGCACCTGACCAGTATCCGGTTTTCCTTTTTTCTGTACAGCCGCCATTTTCTGCTGTAAGATCACCGGTCAACCCGGTTCGTAAATACGATCTCTGGTCCTGCATTTTTCTTTTTCATGCTTTTTCTATTTTTGGATGGATCGTAGAGAACCTGATACATCTTTTAAAGACAGGAGAATTTTCTTTTGATGGAGCAGTTTTCTTTCCATGGGCTCCTATGTATGGGATTTTCGGCATATTACTTTTACTGTTTATGAAGAAACTCATTCCCAAACCAGAGCTTGTGTTTTTTCTGAATTTTGCAGTCTACACATTGATCGAATATCTCGCAAGCTGGATTCTTGAACTCGGATACAGCCTGAAAGTAACTGCCTACAGTGACTATCTTTTCACACTGAACGAACATACATACATCGGAGGTTCCGCAGTCTTTGCACTGCTTGGATGTGCTTTCCTTTACTATCTTGCCCCTAAATGGACAGAAGCTTTTTCCCATTTAAAGAAGAACATCCGCATTGTACTCTGTATTCTCCTCAGCCTTATCTTTCTTGGCTTTGTTTTTAAAATAAGTCTTCCATATATTTGGTGAGAAATATTGATTTCATATAAAAAAAATAGTAAAATTTAATTAGTTATTGACTTGAAAATTTGAAACGAAAGGAAAATTATTATGAAAAAAAGAGTTGTTGTTGCACTGGGACACCGTGCACTTGGTACTACACTTCCAGAACAGAAGACCGCAGTAAAGCATACTGCCAAATGTATCGCAGACCTTATTGAGGAAGGCTATCAGGTTGCGATCACGCACAGCAATGCACCTCAGCTTGGCATGATCCACACAGCCATGAATGAATTTGCAAAAGCTCATAAAGACTATACACCGGCTCCTATGTCTGTCTGCTCAGCCATGAGCCAGGGATATATCGGTTATGACCTTCAGAATGGAATCCGTGAGGAACTTCTTAATCGTGGAATCTACAGAACTGTCAGTACTGTTCTCACTCAGGTAATTGTCGATCCATATGATGAAGCTTTCTATACACCGACCAAAGTTCTCGGACGTTATATGAATGCACAGGAAGCAAATGAAGAGCGTAAAAAAGGAAATTATGTGATTGAAGAGCCAGGCAAAGGGTTCCGTCGTGTCGTATCCGCACCAAATCCTGTAAAAATCGTCGAGCTGGATGCCGTCAAGGCACTTCTTGATGCTAATCAGGTTGTAATTGCTGCCGGAGGCGGTGGAATCCCGGTGCTGGAGCAGGACAACCATCTCCGAGGTGCAAGTGCCGTCATCGAAAAAGATCTTGCAGCCGGAAAGCTTGCAGAGGGAATTGACGCTGAAATGCTCATCATCCTTACAAATGTCGAAAAAGTCTGCATTAATCTCGGACAGAAAGATGAAGAACCGCTGGGAGAGATCACAACAGAACAGGCTAAGACATATATGGAGGAAGGACATTTCGGAATTTACAATATGCTTCCTAAATTCCGTGCTTCTGTTGATTTCGTAGAAGAATGCGAAGGACGCAGTGCTTACATTACTTCTTTCGATAAAGTAACGGATGCATTAAAAGGCAAGACAGGCACTGTCATTCGATAGTTTTCCTGTGGATTCCCGTAGATATTCAAAAGTCAGGTACAACATTTGTATCTGACTTTTTTCATATTCCTTTTAATCTCCTCTTGATTTTTCATGAATACATGCTATTATATATGCATACGTTAAATGTAGTATTGAAAACTACTTGTTGTTTTATCAATATATCGGAGGTGTGTTATTATGGAAAAAAGACATCATATTAAAGATCCCGGAAGTGCGATCACTCATTTTATCGGCATGCTCATGGCAATCTTTGCGGCAGTACCGCTCCTTATCAAGGCTGCACATGAACCAAGCCGGATCTACATTGGATCTCTTACAGTCTATGCGATCAGTCTGATTTTATTATATGCTGCAAGTACAACGTATCATACTTTTGATATCTCGCCAAAAGTAAATACTATCTTGAAAAAAATCGATCATATGATGATCTCCGTTCTGATCGCAGGAAGCTATACACCGGTATGCCTCCTTGTAGTAAAAGGGACTCGTGGCATCACGCTTCTTTGTATTGTATGGGCATTTGCGATTGCCGGCATATTGATCAAGGCATTCTGGGTGTTTTGTCCGAAATGGATCTCCTCTGTCCTCTACATTGGTATGGGATGGACCTGTGTTCTGGCTTTTTCTCAGATCCTCAATAATATGTCCTCTGCCGCTTTTGCATGGCTTCTTACCGGAGGAATTATTTATACTGTAGGTGGAGTGATCTATGCATTGAAACTTCCTATATTCAACAGCCGTCATAAAAATTTCGGCAGCCATGAGATCTTTCATCTCTTCGTAATGGGCGGAAGTATGTGCCACTTTGTTGTTATGTATGCCTTTCTTCTTCCATGATCTGAAGAAGATATTTGAGAAAAAACTGCCGGGGATATGTCTGAAAAATCAGTAGATTTTTCAGACATATCCCCGGCAACTATAATGAACTAACGAAACCGCAGAAGTCTCATTTTACTTCTGCGGTTTCCTTTTTATCTCTGCAACGTTCTACACTTTGCTGCCAGCTTATCTCTTTATAAAATACTCCTCATACCATACAAGGAATGTATAGATCGTCCATACCTTTCTCCAGTTATCAGAATTTCCACCAACATAGTCTGCAAAAATTTCATTGATTGCCTCCACATCAAAAAATTTCTCTGCAATCTCACTGTTGAACAACCGTCTTACATCCTGATTATATCTGTCGTCAGCCATCCAAATACGAATCGGAACAATAAATCCAAGTTTCTTGCGGAAAGCAATCTCTTCCGGCAATACCTTCGCTGCGGCTGTACGGAACGCCACCTTATTCTGCTCTTCATTCACTTTATATCTTGAAGGCATACGGGACGCAATGTCAAAAATCCTTCTGTCTGTCAGTGGCATACGGATCTCCAGTCCTGCTGCCGTACTCATCTTATCAACGTTCAGATAAATATCTCCCTCCAGCCAGATCTGAATATCTACATCTGACATCTTTGACAGCGGATCGAGTCCTTCTGTCTCTTCGTAAATTTCTCTTGCCACTTCGATCGGGAGTACATCCGGGTCATACTTTTTCAGAATCTTCTTTTTCTCATCCTCTTTCATGATGTTCGTATTTCCAACATAGAACGTCTTCAGATTCTCCCCATAACGTTCTGCATTACGGTACATATTATATCCACCAAAAAATTCATCCGCACCCTCTCCGGAATAGCAGATTTTTGTATGCTCTGCCGTTGCATTACATCCAAGCGTAAATACAATCGCAGATGCATCACCTAACGGCTGCTCCATATTATACATCACATATGGTACTATATCAAAGAACTGCTCCGGTGTGATCAGACTCCTTGAGAACTTTCTTCCAAGAATCCTTGCAGTCTTTTCCGCAAGAACAGATTCATCAAATCTCTCCTCTTCATATCCACATCCGTCAGCCTGCTCTGCATCAGACATTGCAAGTACATAGGAAGAATCTACACCACCTGAAAGGAAAGACTCTACTTTCTCATCCGCAGTCTTCACTTCCGGCATGATCTCCTGGATCGTGGAATGAATCTCATCTGCCCAGTCTTCAAGAGATTTACTCTCATCCGGATGAAATTCAGGCTTCCAGTATCTTTTAATTGTAAGTCTGCCATTCTGCCAGATCAGATAACGTCCCGGCATCAGCTTCTTCAGACCTCTGAAAAACGTATTCTCACCGGCTACATATGTAAGACTCAGATATAACTGCAGCATTTCCTCATTCAATTCTTTCACAAAACCAGGCTGCTTCATAATATCACGGATCATTGTACCGTACAGAAGCTGTCCATCCTCTGTCTCATAATAATAGAATGGCTTTGTGCCAAACTGATCTCTCAGACAGAACAGCTTCTTCTCTTCATCATCCCAAAGAGCAAATGCAAACATTCCATACATATGGTCTGCCATCTCATAGCCCCATGTCTGATACGCTTTGATCAGAATTTCTTTTTCCCGCTCTTCTCTTGAAAGAGACAGATCAATTCCCAATCTTTCACAAAGTTCTTCCCAGTTACGAATATGTCCTCTGTATTCTTTTACTGTTATCATACGTGTATCCTCTCTTTAATAAAAATCCAATCTTTATCTTAAGTCACGATCTGACCACTGCTTATTATACTCCATCCGTCTTCAGATAACAATTAAATGATCTCTTCAATTCTTACTTTTCTATTAAAAGTTCTTCTCTTCCAGATCATAAGATATACTTTAAGATCAACCGAATCCCTGACCGCTTCAAATGGTTCTTCGCAGAAGATCGTTGCTCTGATTCCCTGCGACTCCAGTTCATTTTTTCTCATTTCCGCTTTTTTTCGCAGCTTCTCATACCGCACTTTTTCATCTGTCTGCAATCTTCTCTTCGGATACGTCTTCGCAGCTTCTACGATCATTTCCTGCAAAAGATCAACAATCTTATCATGCGAACTCCTGTGGAACATTCTTGCCATATAGCGTGCCAATACCTTATATGGATGTCTTCGGTAAAGTCTCAATATTCTGAGCATTCTCCGGTCATCTACTTTTTCCAGCAGTTCTTCCATGACATCCATTGCCTCTTCAGACGGACTCCACGGATCATCCCGGTAAAAAATATACTGCTCTGAAACTGACGGATAACAACAATAATTCAAAGGTGGAAAATCTGCAAGCTCTGCAAGTTTCCGTTCCGTCTCATTACAGAAATCATTTCCGAGATATTCTCTTTTATCTCTGATGATTGATGCTTTATACTCAATCTGCCTCAGATACTCATAACCACTGATCCAGAAGTGACCAATTTCTCCATAGTTATAAAGCCTGGTTTCCACTGTCAGATTTCTGAAGAAAAGAGTAAATACATTTTCCGCCTGCCTGATGATTAACCCGTATTCCTGCTGATCTTTCATCAAATGCAGTTCTGCTTCGATTTCACCTTCAAAATCCTTTTTATACTTTCCCTTCATCCTTGCCTGTTCAAATGCAAGAAAACTTTCCGCTGCATCATTCATCATATAGATCAGACGAATTTTCCCCTGCTTCAGATCGTCAGGATAAATCAATTCAAACTGTCCCTGATCTGTCAATTCCAACAGTCTTTCAAATGCGACCGGATCACTATCTGGCAGGAGTTCCAAAGTATTTTGCAAGTGCATCCTCCTCCAATCCTTCACCGATCACAATCAGTACATTCTGTCCCTCCCCGACCGGGTTCATCTGAATTTCATACTGCGTCGCATTTAGCTCGATCCACTTTTCATTCTCATCCTGCATAAATCCTTTAATTCGGAAAAGCTTTCCACAGGCCGGATCTTTCAATGCCTCTTTCATCTTTTCTTTCAATTCTTCTTTCTTTATCTGAAGATTCATATAATACAAAGACTGAAAGCCCTGATCTTCCCTGTATTCCGGCTTTCTGTAACTCTCTGTACAGTAGCCGCCATTCAAGACCTGTTCAAATTCCCTTTCTGTCCATTCATTCCATGGAGATCTTAACACCTCATCCCCTTTTATCTGCCGTCTGCAGCCGAGCTTCACCAGAGACCGGTTCAGATGCTCTATGGTCGCATCCTGCTTCGTCACAGGCACTTCCTGACTTCTGCTCAGAATAATACTTCCGGCATCTGCAACTTCCGATGCAAGAAGAAATTCTGCCTGATCTGATAATGTCTCTTCCAGACCTGCATTTACTACTGCAATCACATTGCCAATCTCATACCAGTGATCCAATGGTTCGTCCCGGAGCACATCAAAAAATTCATCAATATCATAAATTCCTGACGGTTCGACCAGAACCCTGTCATACCCACACATTCCCATTGAAATAAGCTTGGTCCGGAATCTTCGTCTGTGCGTCTCTGCATCGCAGCCTCCTGAAATCATCTCCAGTTCGCACTGATCTCCTCTTAGTTCCTGCAATAACATCATATCTACATTGACTGCACCATGGTCATTTTCCAAAATACCTATATTCAAGCCTTTTCTCATCAGATACGTGGCATATTTTTTTATAAATGTAGTCTTACCTGATCCAAGGAATCCCGTTATCAAATCAATCTTTACCATATTCGTTCTCCACTTCCTCTTCCATTCTTTTTATGCATTCATCTACGGCCTCCTTATAACCTGTCAGTGCCGCAAACGGTGCAAACTGGGCTGCCCTGTCAATTGTTGCCATTCTCGAATGCACATCTGACACGTGGTGCGGCAAATAGAGAAGTTCCTCATAGTCACTTCCAGTTCCAGCTTCTTTCATCTTCGATTCTCCTCCCTTTATGCCTTATGTCCACCGATCTGCCGGTTCCTCGTAACGGCTGTCGCACCTTCAATCAGATTCATTCCTTTTAATACCGCATTCTTCCCGTACTTCTTTTTTATATCCAAAACCGCTTTCTGAACACTTTTTTCCCGGTTTCTCTCTTCCTGCACTTCTTTTTTCTTTACTTCCAGTGCTGCATAATCCGTAAACAGATCCAACTGTTCAAAACTCTGACCCACAGTAACATCTTTTTCACGGACCACCTTATTGGCAGTAAGTGAAATCCGTCGCACAAATAAAAGTGGATTTACAATTTCTTCATACAGTCCGGTAACTGCCTCAAGAATCTCCTTTGTAGAGGAAGTTGCTGTCGGCAGGTTGGCTGTCCCATGTGCATGCTTCGGTACCATCCTGCCATAATAATCTTTTTTTACTTCGCCATGATATCTGCCACGTATAGACGGATCTCTCAGATTTTCAATATCATATCCAACCGTAAGTACAACCTGATCTGTCACCAGTTCTTTGTCCACCAGTTCCAGTGCAAGCTGGTCTGCCATTTCTCTGACAACCAACAGTGCCTTCTCATAAGGATACGGACACTGCAGCACCTGACCTGAACCCAAACTGTTCGCAGAGGGCTTATACTTTTTTATCTCTTGCATTGTGCATGACTCCCATCCCCATGCATGATCGATCAGCAGTTCTGCATTCACTCCAAAAAGCCGATAAAGAAGAGCTTCATTATAAAAATCTTCCGGGGTTCCCACGGAACACCTCGCAATATCTCCCATCGTATAAAGACCGTTCTCTTCCAGCTTTTTCATATAGCCTCTTCCGACTCTCCAAAAATCTGTCAGTGGACGATGATCCCATAACTGCTTTCGATAACTCAGTTCATCCAGCGAGGCAATCCTCACACCATTCTTATCCGGCTGTACCCGCTTCGCCATAATATCCATCGCAATCTTACATAAATACAGATTCGTACCAATCCCCGCAGCAGCCGTAATCCCGGTCTGCTCCAGCACGTCCCGGATCATCTTCGCAGCCAGTTCTTTCGCTGTCATCCCATAAGTTCTCAGATAGGCAGTTGCATCAATAAATACCTCATCAATAGAATACACATGAATGTCTTCCGGTGCAACATACTTCAGATAAATCCTGTAAATTCTGACGCTGTATTCTATATACAAAGCCATCCTCGGTGTAGCTGCAATATATTGCAACTCCAGCTCCGGATTCTCCGCCAGTTCCCTTTCATCTGTCGATTCTCCCGTGAACTCTCTTTTCTGAATCTTCTGCCTCCGCTCTATATTCACTTCCCGGACTTTCTGCTCCACTTCAAAAAGTCTTGCTCTCCCCGGAATCCCATATGCTTTCAAAGAGGGAGACACTGCAAGACAGATTGTCTTCGCAGTACGGGATGTATCTGCCACTACAAGATTTGTCGTCAGTGGATCCAAGCCCCTCTCTGCACACTCCACGGATGCATAAAATGACTTCAGATCAATCGCAATATAAGTTCTCTCTTTCATCCCACAGTTCCTCCCCGAATGTGCATCATACCAACATTTGATCCTCTAAATCCCCTTTGCCAGCTCCCTGGTGATCCAAAAATTCTAATCTGCATCATCTTATATATTATTATATAGAACGTATGTTCTTTTTTCAAGTGGAAATATTTAGATTCCACAAATTTATATATATTTCATAAATTTCCATAATAAAAAAGAGCTTTTGGATTTTTGTCGTATTTCTGATAACCAAAAAAATCCCTGACTGCAAATCACCTTTTTTTTTTGCAGTCAGGGTTGCTCTTTTCATTTTATATGATCTCTAAAAGAACTGAATCATCCTTCTTTCGGTAAAAATCCTTTACTTGTCTTTACTATGATTTTATCAAATACCATAAACATCGATGGCAATACAAAAATAACCACTACCATACTGATCAATGCACCTCTCGCCATCAGGATACACAGGGAACTGATCATATCAATATTGGAATAAAGACCTACACCGATCGTTGCAGCAAAAAAGCTTAATGCACTGACCATGATCGACTGGGCAGATGCACGATGTGCTGTCGTGATCGCATTATATTTATCTGCTCCATGATTTCTTTCTCTTTTATATCTTGTTGTCATCAAAATAGCATAGTCAACCGTCGAACCAAGCTGAATCGTACCGATTACAATAGACGCAACAAATGGGAGTTTCGTTCCCGTATAATATGGGATCCCCATATTGACAAAAATTGCAAATTCAATAACACCTACTAAAATAAACGGCAGTGATACTGATTTAAATAAGAGTAAAATGATAACAAATATAATTCCAATCGATACAGCACTTACCGTCTTAAAATCTGTATCCGTTATGTCGATCAGATCAGCAGTCAGCGGTCCTTCGCCGATCAACATTCCACCTTTATCATATGTATGAAGAATCTTATTCAGTTCTTTGATCTGTGCATTGATTTCATCTGTCGCTACTTTATATTCTGAATTGACAAGTACAAGCTGGTACTTATCATTTTTCAACATTCCTGTGACAGACTCAGGAATCATACTTTGCGGAATAGCCGGACCGATCAGGGAATCTAATCCCAATGCCCATTTTACACCATCCACTTTTTCCATTTTATTCAGCAGCTTTGCTACATCCGCTGATTCTGTAGAACTGTCAACAAGGATCATATGCGTTGTATTCATATCATAATCTTCCTTCAGCTTTTCATTGGCAATAATGCTCGGAAGATCCTTCGGAAGTGTCTCATCCAGATTATAATAAACAGAGGTATGATTATTTCCATAAATCGCCGGGAATAAAAGCACCAGGAAAATCACTACATATACGAGATATCTTTTTGTAACTTTATCCGAAAGCTTCCCGATATCCGGCAAAAACGGCTTATGCTTCGTCTTAACAATGAGCTTATCACAGCACAAAATCATGGACGGCAAAATGGTAACGCACGCCAACACTCCAAAAATAACACCTTTTACCATGACCACTCCGATATCCATTCCCAGAGTAAATGTCATAAAGCACAATGCAATAAATCCCGCTACCGTCGTAACCGAACTTCCGATAACTGAAGAAAATGTCTGCGAAATCGCATGTGCCATCGCTCTTTCTTTATCTCCATCATACCGGATCTGCTGTTCTTCATAACTATGCATCAGGAAAATAGAATAATCCAATGTCACACCTAACTGCAATACTGCTGCCAGTGCTTTGGTAATATATGAAATCTCTCCCAGAAAATAGTTGCTGCCAAGATTATATACGATCGCCATACCAATACTAAGCATAAAAAGTAACGGAACGAAAAATGATTCCATGGTAATACCTAATACGAATATCGCCAAAAGAACCGCAATCAGTACATAGACCGGAGTTTCTTTTTCTGCCAGATTTTTTGTATCCGTAACAATCGCAGACATTCCGCTCAGAAAACACTGCTTTCCTGCCAGTTCACGGATTTCCCCGATTGCCTCCATTGTTCCATCTGACGAAGTTCCTTCATCAAAAAAGATTGCCATCATTGTACCCGTATCTGAATTGAATACTTCATACAACTTTTCAGGGAGCATACTCTTTGGCATACTTATATCTGCCAGTGAATCATACCATAAGACCTTGCTGACATGATCGACATTCTCGATCTTTGTCTTCAGTGCTGAGACATCTTTATCCTCCATCCCATCCACTATAAACATAGAAAATGCTCCTGTTCCAAAATCCTTTACCAGAATATCCTGTCCCTGCATCGTTTCAATATCTTCCGGCAAATATGTCAATACATCGTAATTTACTCTGGTATTAATATATCCCAGAGTTGCCGGTATCAACAGTAAAATACTGATAATAATAATCGGTATACGAAACTTCACCACTTTCTTTCCAAATTTAACCATTTCACAAACTCCTTCCTTTATGACTTTTAGTCATTTTCATCTTAAAAGCACTATACAGTAAAAATGACCAACAGTCAATATGTTCTTGACTGTTGGTCATTTTAATTGTCTATTTCTTTTTTTAAAAACTTGTCCGCCAAATCGGAATTACATTTATAACCGGTTCTTCATACGGATGAACTTTTTTGACCACCTCAATTGTCTCATCCACTTTTTCTTTAAATACTGTTACCTCTGCTTTTATTTCCGGTTCACAACTAATCTCCCCGGCTTTTCCTATATATGGAGCAGTCCCTTCTAATGGTCTCCAATAACTGGTAAGCCTTAAACAGGACACACATGAGTCATAATTTCCTATATGCCCTGCATCTACGGACTGCAAAGCCTTCTGAAGTTCCGGGAAATTTTCTTCCGGTATAAAAATTTCTAATTTGCAATATTTAAAATCCATTTTTTCCTCACAATTCAATTTATTTTAAGACTTCTACAAAATAATAGTATTTTAACATTAAATCACAATCCCCTTACAATGGTCAATCTCATGCTGTATGATCTGTGCTGTCCAGCCACTATACTTTCCATGACAGAATTGAAAATTGCTGTCCAGATAATCTACCTCTATTTCTTCATATCTTGTGCATAATCTGGTTCCCTCCAAAGAAAGGCATCCTTCTTCTGTCTTATATTCTCCTGACATCTTAGTTATCACAGGATTAATCATTGCAAACTGAAATGGTCCCACTGCCACAGCAATGATCGATTTATTAATGCCGATCATATTTGCCGCCATTCCAACGCATATTTCTCGATTGGCACGCAATGTATCTAAAAGATCTGTTACAATTTCCTGGTCTGCTTCCGTTGCCGGTTTTGCTTTTCTCCCAAAAATCTTTTTGCCCTTTATAATATTTCTAACCATGACTTTTCTCCTGTGAACTTATTTATTCGTATTCTCTTGTATTATTTTATTCTTGCTTCCCATCTATATCTGGGGTTTTTATGATTTGGTTTTCTTCTTATCAATTGTTCTGATTCTATTAAATACTCCAGTTCAATTTCTATATCCAATGATAAATCCTTAGTCACAAGTTCTTTATAGCCTAGATATGGATTATGCGCTATTTCTTTTTTTATTATTTCTTTTACTGGTTTCCAGTTAACACGGTTCATTTCACTCGCATATCTGCTGCAGCAAATCATTTTATAATCCATAACCTTGCATATACCCGCAATTTCCCCAAGCCATTCCCTATAAATAAAATCTATTGATCGACAGCCCTGTTCCAGCTCGTTATCAACATGATCAACATATTTCATAACATCTAAAGAAATTTTTTTCTCTATTTCTTGCATAAATGAGTTATCAATTATTTCTTGCCTTAAAAGAACTAACTCCTTCATTTTCAAACAGAGAAATCTTTCAATATAATTACAATAATCTCTTTTGAAATAGTCGTCAAATAGTTCCATATTCATTATCTCTCCCAGCAAAAATGCTACAACAAGTTAAAACTTAGAAATTTCTTCCATTTTTAACTACCATACATTTTTACATCATTCTCAAACATTTTCATATTCATCAATCTGTTCAGCCACGTTTGAGTACCATACATTTTTACATCATTCTCAAACGCATATCCTGCATGGCCATCTACCGTCAGGCCAAGCGGTGTAATATTTACCGCAATCAAACTGCATCACCTCCTAAAAAAGAGTATAAAAATACCACCGACCATTTTTGAGCAGTGGTATCACTCTTTAATTATTTTGGATTTTCCATCTCTTAAATCTACATCGACCGTTAATATCCTATCCGGGAAATTGTCTTCATTCACCGTAATCCCATCACTTGTATCAGTTACTGGCACTGAATTTATTTCTTTATGGTATTTGTCAAAATCAACTATTAATTTTCCACACTTTTTCTCCCACATAATTCCAATATGGTTCTTGTATTTTTCAACATAAGCACGTCCATATTTTTCAATCAGCCTTTGGCCAGCTATATTCGTTGCCTTTTTCTCGCTTATCATAACCTGTCACTCCTAATATCTCATTGATCCAATCCTGGGTGCTTGCAGTAAACTCTTTTGTATTACCTTTCAAATCTATTATAATACTTTTTTCTTGCCAGGTAAATAGCTTTAACGTCTCTCGATCTTCCGGTGACGCAATTATTTTCGTCATTGTCGGATGGGAATGAGCTGTCCACTCGTAATGATTTTCTTTTATAATTTTCCATGCATCATGCGGAATATGCCACGTTTTTGAAGTTCCATGTATAAGAATCTTTGATGATTTCCCTGTGCTTAGTTTGAGTACCATACATTTTTACATCATTCTCAAACCGTTCTGTCTGCCTAATTGCACATAAGACGGTTTGAGTACCATACATTTTTACATCATTCTCAAACCTTTGCCACACATCCCACCTGCCTTCTTAGTTTGAGTACCATACATTTTTACATCATTCTCAAACGGCGTGAGCATTACGAACGAATCAATCTCGGTTTGAGTACCATACATTTTTACATCATTCTCAAACCTGCGATCAAGTCTCTAATACCTGTCTCTGTTTGAGTACCATACATTTTTACATCATTCTCAAACATACAACTGTACTGGCTCTTTCAAAAAGTAGTTTGAGTACCATACATTTTTACATCATTCTCAAACAAGACATTGGACTGTATCAAGAATGCATATGTTTGAGTACCATACATTTTTACATCATTCTCAAACATTCCATGTGTCAATGATGGCATTTGCTTCGTTTGAGTACCATACATTTTTACATCATTCTCAAACTGCTCCAGCATTCCACGCCACGTATAGCCTGTTTGAGTACCATACATTTTTACATCATTCTCAAACGGGTGCTTCTGACAAAACTCGCAAATGCCAGTTTGAGTACCATACATTTTTACATCATTCTCAAACAAATATTCGTCCATCACTGCTTTGTAGTGGTTTGAGTACCATACATTTTTACATCATTCTCAAACGGCGAAATCCACGTACGAATATATCCGCTGTTTGAGTACCATACATTTTTACATCATTCTCAAACAGCGTTCAATGTATTGTAAACGGAAAACAGTTTGAGTACCATACATTTTTACATCATTCTCAAACTGTATCTGGCCGGATCATACTGGGAGGTAAGTTTGAGTACCATACATTTTTACATCATTCTCAAACCATATCTGATTGCGATAAGTATGCATTAGTGTTTGAGTACCATACATTTTTACATCATTCTCAAACTGAAAGTTGACGATGAGGATGCAGGCAAAGGTTTGAGTACCATACATTTTTACATCATTCTCAAACAAGAATCAAACAATTCCAATTGTTCTTTTCGTTTGAGTACCATACATTTTTACATCATTCTCAAACCTCAAATTCAAAAATGAAATGCCATCATTCGCATAAAATACAGGTACTCAAACTGTTAGGATGTTATATTTCACATCCATCTTTATCTATAATATACCTTGTTACACCCTCAATGCAATCTCTCGCACAGGTTTCAATCAATAAAAGCTGAATTTCCTGATACGTCGCTTCTTTTATTAATTCATCAATCTGCTGATTTGATAAATAACTTCGCAAATTAACAAATACAAAAAGCTTTTTCTTTAATAATCGTTCCACTATTCGCATATATCTCACAAGACGTTCTAAGAAGTTTTCTTCCAGTACCTCATATTTAATACCAAAAGCTTTAAATAATGAGGCAAAATCTATTTCATCCGCAAGATCAAGGATATAGTCTGTCTCCTGTTCAAGCTGTAATAAATACTCTTGCAGATATTGCTTCATTTCCTGGGTTTTCACATAGAATCGTTCGTCCGCAGTAAGCTTTTCCAATTCCATATAAAGTTTGCTGATCAGTTTTCTTTCATTTATATCTAATGCAAAAATATTAAAGATCAGCTCTACATTTTTAGAAATATCAACTTCTTTTTCATTATCTGATAATACGAATCTGCCTTCTTTTCCTTCCACCTGCCCTGCTAATTCCATTACATATTCTGAAAAGTATTCGGGTGATTCTATTACCCATTCTGTGCAATTAATTGCATCGACAAGAATACCTTCATTCAGGTTGATATGTACCAGCTTCATAGAATCACCAGCCTTTCATCTGTATCTAATACTTCACTTTTTGTCTCACCTATTACAATATCCATCTTTGCATACTGCTTTTCAGTTACCGTCAGCAGCTGGATCAAACCTTTTTCCGGTTTGTTCTTATGGACATTATCTACAATCGCCTTAACTGCAGTTCCATTTAATGCAAGTTTACAGTACACTGATTCCTGCAGCATAAGAAATCCATTCTTTAGAAGATATTTTCTGAATTTTCTATAGGCTCTTTTATTTTCACCCGTTATTACCGGAAGATCAAAAAATACTAATACCCTCATAAATCTATAACTCAATTTTATAAAATCGAACCAATGCACTGTCATCCTCATTCAATGCGTCAAATACACTTTTGCAATAAATTTTTATTGCATTACTCACATACTGGATTTTTCCGTCAATCTGTACTTCCTGATTCAGGATATCAACCAGCCACATTTTTTCTTCATGTTCAAACTGCTCCAGTTTCATTCCCAGAACACATTTATCCACTAGCGGTCTGAACGGTTCCATCAGATCTGAAGCCAGATTAAACTGATTAAACATATTATCATGAAAAAGTCCCAGTTGAGTTATATATCCATTTGCTACAATTTCCCTTGTAAAGGACGATAAAATAATTGAATATCCATAATTCAAAGCTGCATTGATAAGATTATCCTCTGTTCTGGTGAAATCAAGCCCGAATAATGCATTAAAATATACTTTTGCGGCATGTCCTTCCCTGTTGGTTTCATCATTCCATGCGATCTGCTGTAAATAAGATGACAGAAGCTCAGCTTCTTCCTTTCCCAATAATTCTAATAATTCTTTTTGCTTTCTGATTTTTTCAGATACAATTTCCGTCCAGACAGCTTCTTTTGTATTTTGTCTCCACGCAATCTGCTTACGAATCTTATTACTGGTATCATGACTTCCATAATAGCTGACCAGTTCTGATGACGGATTTCTTTTTTCATCACAAAAGATAACTTTAACCTTTCTTTTCGTCAGTTCTGCCAACAGACTGGTCGTGAGCGAGACTGCTGTAGATTCTATCAATACTACAGCAATCTCATTCAACGCTACTTTCGTCGTATGTTCCCCTCTCACCACCATAAATCCAAGTTGTAAATCTAATTTAGCTCTTTTGGTAATGACGATCGTCCGCCAGCTCATACTCTTAAAAGATCAATCTCTTTTTCATAAATTCCTGTAGGAGACTGATTGACAATAGAAATATTTTTACATTTACTGATATTATTATTCATGACCAGGATTCCTGCACTTGCCGGACCTCCGATCATTTTCAGATTTGATGCTCCACTCTGACACTGGAATAAATGCAGAATTTCATACAACACCTGACACTTTGCTTCAACGGAGAGATCAATAAATTTCTCTTTTCCATTGACCAGCGTTTTTTCCTGTGAAGAGAGTCGCACCCCATAAATACTGTGCCGGATCTTATCTAAAAATGTCTCATAAAGCTTTAGCAACTCTTCTTCTGTTATTCCATCACGCACACTGATCTTTACATTCTTATCTTCTTTCTGTCTCTGAATATATTTCACTACTTTTTTTAAAGTTTTCATATCCTCTTTTGATAAAATCAGTTGATTTGCACCTTTAAAAATCAACTGATTACTAGTTCTTCCAGAAAGCCACATATAAAATCCATCGACTTTAAATAAAGTATCAATTTTAATCTTTTTGATCAGTATTTTCGGCTCTCTCAATCCACGTTCTTCCATCAGATAGTTTCTGGCACTTTCCATATCTTTTTCCACTCTGTCTTTTAGATAAATTGGTACGAACTCAATCGTTCTCTGCTCTTTTCCTTTCTTATCTTTTGAGCTTACAAGCATAAAATAAGCTCCTGCTGCCTTATTATATCCTCCGTATTTTCCGATATCCCGCAATCGTTCATCACTTTCTTTGACCGGCATCTGCCCCTTTCCTTTTTTCAGAATCTGCTGATCAAATAATCCACCTTTTACTTCATAGGATCGACGCGTCACAAGAATATGATTCTTCTCCATCATGGCTCTGACCTGAACAATAGAGCCACTCTTTCCCGCTTTCCAGGCGATTTCTCCATCTCTCGCGACATCCCATATAAACATTTTTTCAAGATTATATGTTCGCCCCGGATTCTCTTTCACAAACCAGCCTGCATTTTTTGTGAATTTTACAAAATAAACATTTCCTACAACAATATTCAGGTAAGCATCTTTTGCATGATGAAGATCATTCATGTCCCTCACTTTAATAAAATCAAAATCCTGCCTGAATTTTGAAACTGTCTTTGCCTTCACATAAACAATTTCCGTATCAGGAAGAATTTTCTTTAAAATTTCAGCAACAGCTTTTGTACTCTGTCGCGTTTCAACGATCTGACGCTCAATAAATCCTGCCAGTTCATTGGCATCCAGAGGATTATTCCGAATCAGGCGGTCATATTTTTCTTTTGGAATAAATCCTCCTGTCAAAAGGGATTTCCAAAATGGCATCATTTTCTTTTGAATGTCTGCTGCGATCGGATAAGTATCTGATTTTTTCGCATTGTATTCTTTTTTTACCAGTACCCGGTTCTTCAGACTATCATCCATCGTTTTAGACTGTGGGTAAATATGATCAATATCATACTTTGTATTATCCCATAAATCTTCCAGATCGATCGGCTCACCGGAATACATACATCTGCCTTTCTGTGTATAATATAAATATAATTTATCACTTCTTAACTGGTGTTCTTCATGCTTCTCAAGACTTGTACATAAAGTTTCTATCCATTCCGGCTCTTCCTTTTTACATTTTTTGTACAGATCTGACAGAGTCTTTTTTCTTGATTCCATCCTTTTATTTTCCTGCTTTTCTCTCGCCATCTCAACAAAGACTCTTTTTGGCTTTTCTCCCATAACTTTTTCAATTTCCTGAACGATCTGTAATGTCTGCCAGATCTGTCTCTTCACAGCAGGTGAAACATACAGATCTTCTATTGTCTGATACGACACTTCCGGATCCGCCTTTTCCTCATTAAACTCCTCTATCCTGTCAGAAAATTGATATTCTTTGCCCAACAGTTGCATGAAATTATCATTCGTCTCCCACAATGCCGTTATGATATTCCATACCTCTCCGGTTTCCGGTGCAGGCACAGTAACTTCTTCCAATAGTTTTTTTGACAATCTTCCCCATCCTTTATACGAAAGTGCAGTGACTGTATTAATCTGCTTTTCGGTAAGCTGCAGAAATTTTTTCTTTAGTCTTTGCTTTAAAAGCTTCTTATCATCACCAAACAGCACAATATTTAATATGATCTCTTCTTTTTCTTTCTGCGTAAGTTCCACACCTGTCAGCTTTTCTTTAAAATCATGATACGCTGTCAATGAGCCTTTAAAATCTCCATCTATCCCCGTCAATTCTACATTTTTCCCGGCGATCCCCTCTCTGATCAGATAAGATTTCAGTTTTTTCTGAGTCACTTTACGGCTTCTGCAAAAAACGTCTCTATAAATCTTCTGCTTCAATTCTACAGATATTTTCTGTCCATCCAGCCGAAGATTATTTAACTCGTTCAGAACCATAAATTTACTGTAAAGCAATGAATCTTTCGGCAATACATCTTCTCCGATCAGATAAGTGCATTTATTCGTCATACGACGGATAAAATTTTCTGCACTCTGCTCCACATCAATTACATTTTCAAAATTCCACGGATAGATTTTCTCAGTACTTTTCCGCTCTGCCCACGCAAATTTGGAATTTTCTCCATTGCCTGTCCTAAGTGGTCCCACATAATATGGAATCCTGAAACTAAATAATTTTTCTATTTTTTCTGCATTTTCTTTTAAAAATGGAATTTTATCGCCCAGATTATCTAAAATCTTCTTCAGTTCATATTTATGCACCTGGTACGGAATAACACCATTATCCTTATTTACCTGCTTTGGCAGAAAAGAATCCTTTTCAAGCTCGCTTTGCAGATACATTTTAGTTTCTTCATCCGGCAGCTTTACAACAATATTCTTTTTCAGGAAATCCATAAATTCTTCCCTGCTGCACCGTTTCCCCTCAAGCGATACCTTTTTTCCGTTCTTCTTTGTCATGCCAATATACGCCGGATAATTGTTCAACTTATCCGAACTTTCCACAAATACAGCATTATAAACTTCTTTCGGGAAATACTCTTTTACGACAGCTTTCAAATACTTCAGATCTGCTTTGTGCTTTTCATACGCTCTGACTTTCGCATCAGAAACAGACGTACTTCCTCCCAAAATATCTGAAAGAATCGCCCAGTCATACACGGCTTTTGCAGACTCCACGATATAGTACAGCTCACCAAGTTCCATTTCAACGACAGCCGCATATTCCTCATATCTATTATCCGCAAAAGAAATCTTTGGCCTCTCTCCTTCATTCAGTTCTTCCATTCCGAACAGATCACTCAGTTTTACTGTTCCACCTGAAAGTAATGTCAAAAATGCTTTATCCCGTACATTTTTTGCATTTAATCCTTTTACCAGTTTCGCCTTTTTCGCTGAACGAGTAAGATTTTTATCTTTTAACGTTTCCTCAATCATCTGAACCGCACTTTCATCCAGTTCAATTTCAAAATCCATCCCTTCATTTCTGATATTCTCAATAAACTGATTGAATGTATTTTTAAATTCAGTAACCTGACTGATATCACCGGAAAGAAGAAAATGTCCCCGATGCTTCATCATATGATGCAGTGCCAGATAAACAAGTCGGATATCCGGAGTATCTTCCGTCTCCATCAGCATCTTTCTTAAATGATAAATTGTCGGATACTTTTTATGAAAATCCTTATCCGTAAAAGTCTTGTCCACAAAAAGTGTATACGGAAGTTCCGGGCAATTTCCCTGTATATCTCTTTTATCTTCCGGATAATATTTACTCTCTTTCATTCTCAGAAAAAATCCAGGATCAACCCGGCTGATCTCTTCTGCAAAAATCTCCTGCAAAATCTCAATCCTCCATCCCCGTCTGTCCAGTCTTCTCCTTCCTGTTCTGAACATTCTCCGCTCTTCCGCAGTCTTAGCACTTTCAAAAAGTCTTACACCCCACATTGCTTTTCCGTGACGTCTGAGGATCTGATAGCTTTCATCTGTTACAGCCCATCCAACTGATCCAGTTCCCATATCAAGCCCTACATAATACCCTTTTCCCATAAACTTCCTCCTTCGTTCCTTTTTCTTTCTTTTCTTTGGTTTCTTTTTCTTTGCACTCTTTTTTTTCATCTAGCTATTGACATTTATCTTTTTCACTCTTATACTAAAGCTGTATTAGTACCATACTAATTTACATCATAAGTTCAAATAAGAATTTTTTCAAATCGTCACATATGTGACCCACAGAGTGTGGATGAGCCTGTTATACAGGCTCTTTTTTTATCTATTTTTATTTCCACCTACTAAAAAAAGGTAATAAAACCCCTGAAAGTAAATCGTTCAAAATCTTATCACCACTTTTTCATTTTATCATGAACGCCTCTTTTTTATCAACCGTGAAAAGATTCCTGCCACCATTCTGCTGTTTCCATCCTTATTTTACAACAAATGCTGTACAATAAAATTCCCTTCTGCATGATTATTGATTTTATAAATTTCACCACGCAGAAGGGATCCTGTATTAATAAAGAATTTCCCTGCATCACTTTATATTTACTTACATATTATGCAGGAATCTCGCAATAGGTAGCAAAAAGACCCTGCTTAAAAAAGCAGGATCTCATTTTGAACCTTATTTTCTTTCTATTCTTTTCATCTATAGAATACGGTCTGTATAGAACTACAGATAAAATTCCATCGGATATGTCGGATATGCAATTTCTTCCAGTTGATCCAACGTTACCAGTCCTGCCGGAGCAAGAAGCACTGCCGGGATTCTGTTAACGATCGTTGCACAGGTATGTTCCACTGTTGCCGGTTTTACAACATGAAACTCTGTGTCCGGTTCTCCCGTAATCTTCCAGTCACACATATCTCCATCGTCTGCTCCGTACACCTTTCCGATACACTGCGTCTCGATGACCGGTCCCTGGAATGTCTCCGTTGTAACAACTGCTGCCATACCGATACAATTTCCCTTTGGAATCGTCGCATCCAAAGTAGATGAATACAGATCTGTATCATGAAAATATGGCACACATTTCTGCGTCTGGCTCTTGATCGTCCATCCCATCTTTGAAGCAAGTGCCTCATTGGAATTCCATACATAAGATGGCTCTATCTCTTCCGGATGTGCAATCTGCTTTTCAAACTCTTCCGGCGTCAGACCTACACCATGTGCTTTGGCAAGTGCCAGTCCATAATCCTCTACATTATAACTTACTGCACCTTCAATCTTCTCGATCTTATGGCATCCACCGGCTACCATGCCAACCATATTTACCCAGAAAATATCTTCCATACCACTTCCGACAAATGTACAGCCATTCTCTTTCGCCGTCACATCCAGAATATTCGCTCTGACAGGATCTGTCGTCCAACAGTAAGTTGCCTCCTCACAAGTTGTGATAACGCTGATTCCTCTGCTCAGGCACTTCATATAGTGAGGGAAACATTCACTTACAAGACTAAATAAAGTAACAACTGCAATGTCTGCATCTGTATTGTCCAGAACTTCATCGGCATTATCACTTATCAAGATTCCGGTCTTTACACCCAGCCCTGCATAATCGCCAATGTCCATTCCGACGATTGCAGGATTACAGTCAATCGCACCAACGATCTGGCATCCGGTTTCATAAAGATAACGTAATGTATACTTACTCATCTTGCCGCATCCATACTGAATTACTTTAATTTTCTCCATACTGACCTTCCTCTCTGTACTGCTTTCATCGCCCTGACAGACACCGGATCAAGCAGTACCGAAATACCAGTTTCTGTCTTAACAAATTCCTTTTATCTTCCTTTTCATTTGTTAAATTTTTATCTAAGTTCAGTATAAAGTCTGAAGTAACTTGAGAGTCAATCATCTTTTGTCACAGAAATCCGACAAATTATTTGTTCATTTTTACAGGAATCTGGAGCCGCAAATACATGGCTCTTTTCCGTTCATTAAAAATATGCATTTCCATGATCTCTTCACAGATATAATCTCCACAGATTTCATAGTGGTTCTTTTTACAATATTCCAACAGCCTTGCAGCACACTCCTGTTCTTCATCAAAATCTTCCGTATAAATACATGCATACATTCCATTTTCAATCTTCTGTACCCTGTCCTGAAGCGGAAAATTATCATCTACGAAAATAAAAATCTCATTAGAATAAAAAATCTGCTCTTCAAACCTTCTCCGGCTCATCAACGTTCCCGCATTACAATAGTAGACCTGTGGAATGTCGCATTCCATCAGCTTATTTTTCAGTTGCTTCAGAATCAGTTCGTATGTATCAATATTGTAATCATAAAAATTCTTATCCACCGTCATGGAATAAATGGTACGATCCGGAATGTACTCCAACGTAATAGTTCCACTTGCAGGGGATTTTTTGTAACGCTTGATCGATGCCACAGTCCGGTCGATCGCCTCCATTTTAAATTTCAGCTCCTCCATCTCCTGCAGTGTCTGCTCTCTTTTCTGCATCAGTACATCTTCTATCAGATCCAGATCTTTCCGGTCAAGGATACTCTTAATCTCTTTTAATTCCATTCCCAGCTCTTTCATATACTGAATCATGTCCAATCTGGCATTCTGCTTGATATCATAATACCGATAATGCGTCTTTTCATCCACATAACATGGGGTAAGCAGCTTCATTGAGTCATACAGCCTCAATGTCGGCACAGTTGTCCGGTTCATCTTCGCCATCTCTCCGATGCTGATATACCCTGTCCTTTTTTCGTCCATTTCTGCCTCCTGAAAATCCTCATACTCTTTTTAGCTTATGTATAACTCATCAGGAACTCTAATGTAACATGAGAGTTTAAATCCAGCTTTCATCCCCTCCGGTGATCGCAAGGCTTAAAAGGGTATCCATCTTTTCAACCTCTTCTTCTCCTTCGATCTTCTCCAGCAATTCTGCTGTATCAATGACATTTTCCATTGACTCATCCGGTCCGATTTCATAATCAATCTCTGACTCACAATCAGGACACGCAATCTTTTTCATCGTCTGCAAAGACAGAAAACGATAACCACACTTTTTACATTCATAATAACCACACTCTTTCGTGCCGTCCGGTACAAAATACATAATTTTTCTCCTGGTATGATGTAGTCATAGACCAATAAGGTCATCCACATCATATTCTCTAATCTATA
>ENA-OPSZ01000383-OPSZ01000383.1-human-gut-metagenome-genome-assembly--contig:-NODE-383-length-31626-cov-3.050838_pt1 | contig 31626 bp, 36 predicted proteins | sample MGYA00241814_ERZ501919 | MGnify/ENA primary metagenome ERZ501919 (study PRJEB25962, sample SAMEA2042440) | human gut metagenome | biome: human gut; feature: human-associated habitat; material: faeces... | reverse complement strand
TATACGGCGATGAAGGATTCACCGAGAACTTGTTGACACATACCATGCAGCAGCACCCCTTGCGTTACCCCCTCAAATGGCCTATAATCAGAATGAATGACTGTGTATACCACTTTTTTACATCCGCTATGGAGGGATTTTTTTCATGCAAAATATTGATACTGAAAGCATCAACACCCTGCGTTTTTTGTCCATCGATGAGGTGCAGGCGGCCAATTCCGGTCACCCGGGCCTTCCTCTGGGAACCGCGCCCCTGATGTACACCATTTGGGACCGGTTCATGAAATACAATCCTGAAAACCCCAACTGGTTCGACCGGGACCGTTTCGTCCTGTCCCCGGGCCACGGCAGCGCCCTGCTCTATGCCATGCTCCATGTGGCCGGCTATGATCTGTCCCTGGAAGATCTGAAGAACTTCCGTCAGTGGGGCAGCAAGACTCCGGGCCATCCGGAATACGGTGTGACCCCCGGGGTGGATGTGTCCACCGGTCCTCTGGGCCACGGCTTTGCCATGGCAGTGGGACTGGCCATGGCGGAAGAAATGATGGCCGCCCGGTACAACAAGGAAGGCTACAAGGTGGTGGACCATTACACCTACGGCATCACCTCCGACGGAGACCAGATGGAAGGGGTGGCTTCTGAGGCCGCTTCTCTGGCCGGTACCCTGGGTCTGGGAAAACTGATCTTCCTCTATGATGACAACAAGATCACCATCGAAGGCAGCACGGACATTGCCTTCCGGGAAGATGTGGGAGCCCGGTTCAAAGCCTATGGCTGGCAGGTGCTGCGGGTGGCTTCTTCTGAAGATGTGGAAGCTTTGGCCAAAGCCATTGAAGCCGCCAAGAAGGAAACCCGGAAACCGTCCCTGATCATCGTGAAGACCCATATCGGCTTCGGCAGCCCCCGGCAGGATATGGCCAGTGCCCACGGGGAACCCCTGGGGGCGGAAAACGTGGCCAAGACCAAGGAAGCCGCCGGCTGGGACGGCAGCCAGTCCTTTGTGGTGCCGGAAGCCGTGAAGAAACATTTTGCGGACAAACTGCCCCAGTGCCGGAAAAACGAAGAAGACTGGAACAAACTGCTGGAAGACTACGGCCGGGCTTATCCGGAACTGGCACAGGAACTGGCTGACCGGCTGGACGGGAAAATGGATCTGGATGTGAAAGACCTGATGGCTGCCTTCAAGGATACGGACAGTGTGGCCACCCGGGCCGCCTCCGGTTCCGTACTCCAGCTGCTGGCTGACAAGATTCCTGCTCTTACCGGGGGCAGCGCTGACCTGGGGCCCTCCAACAAAACGGAAATGAAGGGCAAAGGCTTCTTCTCCGCCGAAGACCGGACCGGCCGGAACATCCACTTCGGCATCCGGGAACATGCCATGGGCTGCATCGTCAACGGTCTGTGCCTCCATGGCGGTATCCTGCCTTTCGGGGCCACCTTCCTGGTGTTCGCCGACTTCATGCGGCCGGCTGTGCGGATGGCGGCTCTCATGGGCATCGGCAGCGTGTTCGTCTACACCCATGACAGCGTGTTCGTAGGGGAAGACGGGCCCACCCATGAACCCATCGAACAGACCATGAGCCTGCGGCTGATCCCCAACGTATCCGTGTTCCGCCCGGCGGACGCCCTGGAAACGGCTGTGGCCTGGAAAGCCGCCTGCGAAAACCGGAAGCAGCCCACCTGCCTGCTGCTCACCCGTCAGGGTCTGCCGGTGCTCCATGGGTATGAAAAGACCATTGCCAAGGGTGCGGCCAAAGGGGCCTATGTGCTGAGCCCCTCCGCCAAAGACAAGGTGAAGGCTGTGATCATTGCCACCGGCAGTGAAGTCCATCTGGCTCTGGATGCCCAGAAAGCCCTGGAAGAAAAAGGCATTGGGGTCAATGTGGTGTCCATGCCCAGCTGGGATGTGTTCGAACAGCAGAGCAGTGCCTACAAGAAGAAAGTCCTGCCCAAGGATGTGCCTGCCATCGCCCTGGAAGCCGGAGTACGCACCGGCTGGGCCCGGTACACCGGCAGCGAGGACAGAGTCCTGGGCATCGACCGGTTCGGCGCTTCCGCCCCCGGCAAGACCGTCTACAAAGAATTCGGCTTCACCGTGGACCATGTGGTGGAAATGGTGAAGAAACTGAAGTGATTGGATGAAAAAGGCTGTCGCTCAGGCGGCAGCCTTTTTCAGAAAGAAGGAGAAAACATGTTCCATCTGTTGACCATTGCCGGGTCGGATTCTTCCGGCGGAGCCGGCATCCAGGCTGACCTGAAGACTTTTGCCGCTCATGGCTGCTACGGCATGAGCGTGATCACTGCCGTGACTGCCCAGAACACCACCGGGGTCACCGCCATCCAGAACATCGACCCGGAAGTGGTGGAAGCCCAGATCGATGCCGTATTCCAGGATATCCGGGTGGACGGGGTCAAGGTAGGGATGGTGTCCAATTCCGCTTTGATCCGGGCCATTGCCCGGAAAATGGAGGAGTACGCTCCCAAAGTGCTGGTGGTGGATCCGGTGATGGTGGCCACTTCCGGCAGCTATCTCTTGGAAAAAGAGGCCCGGAAGGACCTTCAGGAAAAACTGCTGCCTCTGGCCACCCTGATCACTCCCAACATGCAGGAAGGAGAAGTATTGTCCGGCCTTTCCATCCGCAGCCAGGATGACATGGAAAAGGCTGCGGCGGTGATCTGCCAGAAAGGGGCCAGGGCCGTGCTGCTGAAAGGCGGCCATCTGGCGGATACGGCCGATGACTACCTTCTGTATCCCGGGGAAGGGGACTGGCTGAAGGGAAAATGGTTCCCGGGCCAGCGGTTCGACAACCCCAATACCCATGGCACCGGCTGCAGCCTGTCTTCTGCCCTGGCCGCGGAACTGGCCGCCGGTCAGCCACTTCCGGAAGCCGTGGAAAAGGCCAAGGCCTATGTGGCCCTGGGCATCCAGAACGGTCTGGCGGTGGGCAAGGGCCACGGGCCCATCCACCATTTCGTGGATCTGTACCGGCATGCCGGCTGGGAGTGATGCATCATGAAAAAATTTGATCTGAGCCTGTACCTGGTCACTGACCGGAACTGTCTCCAGGGCAGGGATTTTTATGAAGCGGTGGAGGAAGCCCTCCGGGCCGGGGTGACCCTGCTCCAGCTCCGGGAAAAGCATCTGGGCCTGGAAGACCTGGTGGCGGAAGGGAAAAAGGTAAAGGCCCTGTGCCGGAAGTACCAGGTGCCCTTCCTGGTGGACGACAATGTGGAAGCGGCCAAAATCCTGGAAGCAGACGGTGTCCATCTGGGCCAGGAAGACGAGGCCATCCAGAAGGCCCGGGCGGCTCTGGGGCCGGACGCCATCATCGGCATTTCCGCTCACAATCTGGAGGAAGCCCTGGAAGCCCAGGCCCAGGGGGCCGATTACCTGGGAGTGGGGGCCCTGTATCCCACCGGGAGCAAAAAGGATGCCTCCCTGCTGCCTGCCGGGATGCTGGAAAAAATCGTCCAGGCGGTCCGGATCCCGGTTGCAGGCATCGGAGGCATCCAGGAAGACCGGATGGAGGAAGTACTGGACCAGGGTGCCGCCGGCTGTGCCATGATCAGCGCCATTCTGGGAGCTCCTGACATCACCGCTGCTGTCAGCCGGATGAAGGCCCTAATCCAGGCCCGGCAGCAGTGACGGGAGGCAGCCATGGCAAGCGACCTGAAAACGGAAAAACTGGGGAAGAAGCTCCTGTCCCGGTTCACCCGGCAGCTGACGGACCAGGTGTTCCTGTTCCTCCAGCAGGACCCGGAGCTTTATGAGGAATACCAGGCCCTGGTCCGGGACAGCAGCCCCAACGGTGTGAATTCCGTCCTGGGCCGGATGATCACCGAAGCCTATGATCTGGTGAACCTGAACAAGGAAACCCATCCCCAGTCCCCTCTTTTGAAAAAATACACCCGCCATGCAGTCCGGTGGGAAAAGGAGGACCTGGAAGTCCAGAAAAAAGTCCTTTACGGGGACCGGGACCTGTTTACTCCCCAGCCGGCCAAATCCGGTGAGGAACGGAAAGCCCCCAAAAAGAAGGGACCGGACCAGGAGAGTCTCTTCTGAGAAAAAAACCTTGCCTGTCAAGGAAAAATCCTTGACAGGTTTTTCTCTTTATAGTACAATAGCACCCGGTGATATTCATGCAGGATGAAGGCTTTGAAAAAAGGATCCGGTTCGGTCAGCTCTATGCCATCTACGGCGGGCTGCTCACGGAGAAACAGCAGAAAATCATGGAAGAGTATTTCTACGATGACCTGTCATTGGGAGAAATCGCGGAAAATACCCAGACCAGCCGTCAGGCGGTCTATGATCTGCTGCGGCGTGTGGAACAGACCTTGGAAAAGTACGAAAACAGACTTCACCTGCTGCACCAGGATCAGGAACGGCAGTTCAAGCTCCGGGGAGCGGTAAAACTCCTGGAAGCCTGCCGGATCAGTGACAGCACCGATCCCCGTTTGGGGAAGGTGGAAGATATCCTGAAAAGCATCATTGACGAAAGCAGGTAACTATGGCTTTTGAAATCCTAACCGACAAACTGACGGCAGCCATCCAGAAGCTCCGGGGACAGAAGACGGTTTCCGAACAGGATCTGAAAGAGACCCTCCGGGAAGTCCGGCTGGCCCTGCTGGAAGCGGATGTGAACTTCAAGGTCGTCAAAGAATTTACCGCCAAGATCAAGGAGCGGGCCATGGGGCAGCAGGTTGACCCCAATCTCACTCCAGGCCAATATATTGTGAAGATCGTCCATGAGGAGCTCATCGAGCTCCTGGGGGGCACCCAGAGCAAGCTGAACCAGGCGGCCAATCCGCCTACGGTAATCATGCTGGTGGGGCTCCAGGGCGCCGGCAAGACCACCACTCTGGGCAAGCTGGCCAACTACCTGCGGAAAAACGGGAAGAAGCCGCTGATGGTGGCCGGGGACGTGTACCGTCCTGCCGCCATTACCCAGCTGGAAGTCATCGGCAAACAGCTGGATATGCCGGTGTTCTCTCTGGGAGACCAGGTTTCTCCGGTGGAAATCGCCAAAGAATCCCTGAAGCGGGCCAATGCCCTCCTGTGCGATACCGTGCTCATCGATACCGCCGGCCGTCTCCATGTGGACGAGACCCTGATGAATGAGCTGAAAGACATGAAAGCCGCGGTCCATCCGGACGAAATCCTGCTGGTGGTGGATGCCATGACCGGCCAGGACGCCGTTACGGTGGCCGATTCCTTCAACAAAGCCCTGGGCATTACAGGGCTGATTGTGACCAAGCTGGACGGTGACGCCCGTGGGGGCGCCGTACTCAGCGTCAAGGCAGTGACCAACTGTCCGGTGAAGTTTGTAGGGATGGGAGAAAAACTGGATGCCCTCCAGCCCTTCTATCCTGACCGTATGGCTTCCCGGATCCTGGGCATGGGGGACGTGCTCTCCCTGATCGAAAAGGCTCAGGAAGCCATCGATGTGGATTCGGCCAAAAAAATGGCGGAATCCCTGAAGAAGAATGAATTCACCCTGGACATGTTCCTGGACCAGATGAAACAGGTCAAGAAACTGGGGTCCCTGGAATCCATTCTCAGCATGATCCCCGGCATGGGTAAATTTGCCAAGCAGCTGGAAGGGGTGGATCTGGACGGCAAGGAAGTCCGCCGGCTGGAAGCCATCATCTATTCCATGACGCCTCAGGAGCGGCAGAATCCCCGGATCATCAACGGGTCCCGGCGCAAGCGCATTGCAGCCGGCTGCGGCCAGCGGGTCCAGGATGTGAACCGGCTGCTGAAGCAGTTCGAAGAGAGCAAGAAGCTCATGAAGACCATGCAGGGTATGAACAAGTATGCACGGAAAGGCAGATTCAAACTGCCTTTCATGCAATAAAACCAATCTGGTAAGGAGGTGAATGTTGTGGCAGTTAAAATCCGTCTGAAACGTATGGGTGCCAAAAAGAGCCCCTTCTATCGTATCGTCGTTGCTGACGAACGGGCTCCCCGTGACGGCCGTTTCATCGAAACCGTAGGTACCTACGATTCCACTGTTGATCCCGCCGTGGTTACCATCGACGAAGAAAAAGCTCTGTCCTGGATGAAAAAGGGCGCACAGCCGACTGATACGGTTCGTTCCATGTTCAGCAAACAGGGTCTGATGGCGAAACTGGCTGGCGAAAAAGCAGCCAAATAAGGAGGATGACTATGAAAGAGATAGTTGAAGTGATTGCTAAGGCTATCGTGAATAATCCCTCCGAGGTCCAGGTGGAGGAAGAAAGGACCGGATCTTCCGTGATCCTGAAACTCCACGTGGCGCCTGAAGATATGGGTAAAGTGATCGGCAAACAAGGCCGCATTGCCAAGGCCATCCGTCTGGTGATGAAAGCAGCTGCTACCCGCGAAAACGTGAAAGTCATCGTTGATATCGACTAAAGGTGGTTACCATGGATAAAATGATCGTTCGGGTGCCTGTAGTCATCAAGGCCAAGGTCACTGAAGACCTGAAAGCCAAGATCATTGCAGATATGAAGCGTCAGGTCCAGGCGGCAGAACTGGATTTCGAACAGTTCCAGTTCAATGCCAAGCGGGCGCTGAATGAACAGTCCGCTGCCGGTCCGGAGGCTGTCCGGGGGCTCCAGGAGCAGATCCAGTATGAAAAGGCCCAGCGGGGCCATGCTCTCCAGGAACTGAAAGACAAGCTGGAACGGGCTGAAAACCTGGAAATCGGCAGTGAAGTCGGTCATGGTACACTGGAACGTTCTGTAGAAATCGCTGTAGGCAGCGACCTGGAAGCCCTTATGGGGGCGGAAATCGTCGTGGAAGACGGCAAAGTCGTCGGCTTCAGAGAATAAGCCTATGGAACAGCATATCGTGATTGGCAAAATTGTCGCCCCGCATGGCGTGCGGGGCGAATTTCGCATTATGCCGCAGACGGATCATCCGGAGCGGTACGCCAAAATGAAGAAGATCACCCTGGACAACGGCCGGGACTACACGGTCCAAAGCCTCCGTCAGCACAAGAATGTGTACCTGATGAAGGTGGAGGGCATTGAGACCATGAACGATGCGGAGACCCTCCGGGGCCGGACCATCGTCCTGCGGCCGGAAGAACTGCCTCCTCTGCCGGAAGGCCAGTTCTATGTCCGGGACATCATCGGCTTTGCCGCCGTGACTCCGGAAGGGGAAACGGTGGGGATGCTGAAGGATGTGATCAGCCCCGGTTCCACCGATGTGTTCGTCATTGCTCCGCCCCAGGGGGAAGATATCCTGGTGGCGGCCATTGCGGACAATATCCGGAACATCGACTGGGAAAAGAAGCAGATCACTGTGGTGCTGCCGGAGTGGATCTGAGATGAAATTCGTATTTGTCACTCTTTTCCCGGAGATGATCCGGAGCGCCTGCAGCTGGAGCATCCTGGGCCGGGCGGCTCAGGAAGGGCTCCTGTCCGTGGACTGTGTGGATCCCCGGGACTATGCCACCGACCGGCACCGGAGCGTGGACGATACCACCTGCGGCGGCGGAGCAGGGATGGTGCTGAAACCCCAGACTTATCTGGCGGCCCTGGAACGGGCCCGGGAGCTGGCACCGGGAGCCCTGGTGGCGGCCCTGACCCCGGTGGGAGAATCCCTCCGGCAGGAACGGGTGTGTGAACTGGCCCGGAGCGGGCAGGATCTGATCCTGCTCTGCGGCCATTATGAAGGCTTTGACGAACGGATCCTGGAGGAAGCTGATCTCCGGCTTTCCATCGGGGATTTTGTGCTGACCGGAGGAGAACTGGCGGCCCTGTGCATCATGGATGCAGTGGCCCGGTTCATTCCCGGGGTGCTGGGCAAGCAGGTAAGCGCCGAGGAAGATTCCTTCCATGACAGCCTGCTGGAATACCCCCAGTACACCCGTCCGGTGGAGTACAGGGGCAAAGCCGTGCCGGAAGTCCTGCTTTCCGGCGACCACGGTAAAATCGGCCAGTGGCGGAGAAAGGAGAGCCTGCGGGCCACCTTCCTCCACCGCCCGGAACTGCTGCGGACCATGCAGTGGCAGAAGGGGGACGGGAGACTGTTCCTGGCCATGGAAGAAGAAGAAAAAGAGAAGTCCCGGACGGCCGGGAAAAGCAGGGAATCCTGACTTTTTCGGTTGCACCGGGAGCCGGCTGTATGGTATAATACAGCGTATGCATTAACGGGCGGTCCGCTGTTAGCACGTGGCTAGACATGAACGTCTTGGATTCTGAGGAGGAAATTAATAATGAACGTTATTGAAGCAATTGAAAAGGAACAGCTGCGTTCCGACATTCCCGAATTCCGTCCTGGCGATACCCTGAAGGTATATGTGAAGGTTGTGGAAGGCACCCGTGAACGGGTTCAGCTGTTTGAAGGCGTATGCATTGCCCGGAGCGGTTCCGGTGCCCGGGAAATGTTCACTGTTCGCCGCGTTGCTTCCGGCGTTGGTGTGGAAAGAATGTTCCCTGTCCATTCCCCGCGTCTGGAAAAAATCGTTGTATCCCACAGAGGTGTGGTACGCAGAGCAAAACTGTACTATCTGCGTAAACTGACCGGTAAAGCCGCTCGTATCAGAGAACGTCGGTAATCGGATCAATGAGGCAGTTGCTCCGGCAACTGCCTTTTTTATTGCAAAGGAGAAGGCATGAGCGAAGAAAAGAAATCCGGCTCCTGGCAGGATACGGTCAGTGACTGGCTGATTTCCATCATTGTGGCCGTGGTGCTGGCTTTTGGGATCCGTACCTTCCTGGTGGAACCCTATATGGTCTCTGGACCTTCCATGATGAACACCCTCCAGGACCAGGAACGGCTGCTGGTGAACAAGCTGGTCTATTACACCCGCCAGCCCAAACGGGGAGAAATCATCGTGTTCAAGTATCCCAGTGACACCCGGCGGGACTTCATCAAACGGGTCATCGCCGTGGGCGGGGACACCATCGAGATCCGGGACGGGAAGACCTATGTGAACGGGGAAGCCCTGGATGAAAGCTATATCCGGGAACCCTTCCACACCAACCTGCCCAAGACCACCGTCCCTGCCGGCCATATCTTTGTTATGGGGGACAACCGGAACAACTCCGAAGACAGCCGGTTCCGGGATGTGGGCTTTGTGGATCTGAGCCTGGTGAAAGGCAAAGCCAGCCTGATCTTCTGGCCCCTGGGACAGATACGGGCACTGCCTTGAAAAAAAGGGGCTGTGAAAAAATGAAAGATCATTTTTTCACAGCCCCTTTACTGCACCAAATTCCCGTTAATGCCCCGCTTTTTCCACAATTCGCTTCTGAATGGGAAGCATGGTATAATGGGGCCTATGCATATTGACAGGCGTTGCCTGTTTGGATAAGAAAGGATGTACCCATGGAAAATACAATCGGCGGAAAGAAATTCCATATCCAGTGGTTCCCCGGCCATATGACCAAGGCCAAACGGATGATGGAAGCCAACCTGAAACTGGTGGATGTGGTGGTGGAACTGCTGGACGCCAGGATTCCCCGGTCCAGTGCCAACCCCATGCTCCAGCAGCTGATCGGCAGCAAGCAGAAAATCGTGGTGCTGAACAAGACGGACATGGCAGATCCGGACCGGACCCGGGACTGGCTGGCCTATTTTAAGAAGCACAGCTTTACGGCCCTGGAGGTGGACTGTCAGAAAGGCAAGGGAGTCAAGGCCCTGGTGAATGCCATCCAGAAAGCCGGAGAACCCACCCTGGAAAAATGGCGGAAAAAGGGCGTACGGAACCGGTCCATCCGGGTGATGATCGTAGGAATCCCCAATGTGGGGAAATCCACCCTGATCAACCGGCTGCTGGGGAAGAACAAAGCCGCAGCCCAGAACAAGCCGGGGGTGACCCGGGGGCCTCAGTGGGTGATCCTGGGGAAGGGGCTGGAACTGCTGGATACCCCCGGTGTCCTGTGGCCCAAATTCGACAATCCGGAAACCGGGTTCTGCCTGGCGGTGACCGGTGCCATCCGGGAAGAGGTCTTTGATCAGGAAACCGCCGTCCATATCCTGGTCCAACGGCTGATGAAGCTGTATCCCCAGGAATTGTCCGCCAGTTACCGGATCGAACTGACACCGGAAGATACCGTGGAAGCGGCGGAGGAAAAAATCGCCCGGGCCCGGGGCTGCCTGAAAGCCGGCGGAGTCCTGGATATGAATAAAACAATCCAGATGATTCTCCGTGACTTCAAGACCGGGAAACTGGGATCCTTCTCCCTGGAAGCCGCTCCCCGGGACGAGGCCTGACATGGAAAAAAAAGAGAGCATCCAGGTAATCCGGGAACAGCTGAAACTGGGGCCGGAAGAAGCAGAACTGGAACGCTGGCGGAAGGATGGGCGGACCGGTGTCCGGAAACTGCTGGAAGCCTATGACCGGAAACAGGCAGCCCGGAAACTGGAACGGGAACGGCTGGAACGGCTCCAGGATCTGGAACGGGAATTTTGGGAACGGGGTATGGATCAGGTGGCCGGCTGCGACGAAGCGGGCCGGGGGCCGCTGGCCGGACCTTTGGTGACGGCGGCAGTGATCCTGCCTCACGGAATCTGGCTGCCCGGTCTTACCGATTCCAAAAAGGTCACTCCTGCCCGGCGGGAAACCCTGTATGGAGAGATCCTGGAACAGGCGGTTAGCGTTACCGTCAGCATCCTGGGACCCAGGGAAATCGATCGGCTGAACATCTACCAGGCGGCCAAAACCGCCATGACCCTGTGTCTGACCCATATGAAGGTGCACCCTCAGGGGGCCATTACCGATGCCATGCCCCTGGAGATTCCGGGGATCCCTGTGGAGGATATGGTTCGGGGGGACAGCAAAAGTGCAGCGGTGGCGGCCGCTTCCATCATCGCCAAGGTCACAAGGGACCATATCATGGAAGACCTGGACCGGGACTATCCCCAGTACGGATTTGCCAAACACAAGGGATACGGTACCGCCCGGCACATCCAGGCCATCCTGGACTGCGGCCCCAGCCCCTGGCACCGGAGAAGCTTCGAACCTCTGAAGTCCATGGATCTGAAAGAACCCGCCGTCAGTGAAAACAAACTGCTGAAGTTGAAATAGGGGGCTGTTGCCAGGGCAACAGCCCGGTCAGCTGTCAACGGCTTAAGGAAGTCAGCAAAGCTGACATTGAACAAAAAAGGAGGGAATCAGTATGGTCCACCAACGCCGCCGGTTCGGGAACTGGGGGGAGGAGGCGGCCGTCCGCTATCTGGAAAAACAGGGATATGAGATCCTGGACCGGAACTACCGGAGCAGTTGGGGAGAAATCGACATCATTGCCCGGCACTGGGGAGTGCTGGCCTTTGTGGAAGTAAAGACCCGGCACAGTCTGAAATTCGGCCGCCCTGCCGCCGCCGTGACCCGGGACAAACAGATCCGCCTCCGGAAAACCGCCTGGTGCTACCTGCGGGAGAATCCGGTGATCCGGTACAGGAGCCGGTTCGATATTATCGAGATCCTGGATCTGTATGGGAAAATTTCTCTGAATCATTTGAAGAATTGCTTTTAAGTATAAAATCTGTCAATGGTCAACTGCCGATGGATGCCAGCGTGGGTGGCTTTGGATGAAGAAATCGGTGGTTTCTCCAATCACGGCAAACGACACACGATGAACGACTCACGATACACGACAAAGGAGCTGATTCCATGTACGCACGGACCTGGGGGGAAACCACCCGCGGGATCAACGGAGAAATGGTTACAGTGGAGGTGGATGTGACCAACGGCATGCCTGCCTTTGAAATGGTGGGGCTGCCGGATACGGCAGTGAAGGAGGCCCGGGAGCGGGTGAAGGCTGCGGTGAAGAATTCCGGCTTCCGGTTCCCGGACACCCACATAACCGTGAACCTGGCTCCGGCGGACCTGAAAAAGGATGGGGCCGGACTGGATCTGCCCATTGCCCTGGGGGTGCTGGCTGCCAAGAAGTATGTGAAACTGCCGGACCCCATGCCCGTGTTTGCCGGAGAGCTGGCCTTGGATGGATCCCTGCGCCCGGTGAACGGGATCCTGCCCATGATCCTCCGGGCCCGGGACGAAGGGCTGCCGGCCATTTTCATCCCTTCCGGCAACGCCACCGAAGGGGAACTGGTGGATGGTATCCAGGTCTATACAGCGGACAACCTGGGGCAGATCGTGGACCATTTCCAGGAAAAGCAGCCTCTGGAGCCTCTGGCCAAAAAGGTGCTGGAACTGGAGAAACCCCTGGAGGATACCGTGGACTTTGCAGACGTCCAGGGCCAGAAAGTGGCCAAGCGGGCCCTGGAAATCGCTGCGGCGGGAGGCCACAATGTGCTGATGGTGGGGGCTCCCGGAGCCGGGAAGACCATGCTGGCCCGGCGGCTGCCTTCCATCCTGCCGCCCATGACCGAGGAAGAAGCCCTGGAAGTGACCAAGATCTACAGCATCTCCGGCCTTTTGAAAGGCCACCACGGCATTATGGTGGAACGGCCTTTCCGGAGCCCCCACCACACGGTTTCCCAGTCGGCACTCATCGGAGGGGGCAGCATCCCCCATCCCGGAGAGGTGACCCTCAGCCATCACGGAGTCCTGTTTCTGGACGAGCTGCCGGAATTTTCCCGGAGCGCCCTGGAAGTGCTCCGGCAGCCCCTGGAAGACGGGATGGTCACCATCAGCCGGGTCCAGGCCTCTCTCACCTATCCCGCCCGGTTCATCCTGGTGGCGGCCCAGAATCCCTGTCCCTGCGGGTTCTGGGGAGAAGAGGACAACCTTCACCAGTGCACCTGCCGGCCCGGGGACATCGCCCGGTATCAGAAGAAGATTTCCGGGCCCCTCCTGGACCGGATCGACATCCAGATCCACGTGCCCCGGCTCCAGTACCAGGAAATGAAAAGCAGAAAGAAGGGGGAAAGCTCCGCGGCCATCCGGGAACGGGTGGTGGCAGCCCGTCAGGTCCAGCGGGAACGGCTGAAAGGCACCCACCTGTTCTGCAACGCCAGTATGGGCCGGCGGGAGGTCAAGGCCTTCTGTCCTCTGACACCTCAGGCGGAAGCCCTGCTGGAAAAATATTTCGTCAGCCTGGGCCTCAGTGCCCGGAGCCATGACCGGATCATCAAAGTGGCCCGGACCATTGCGGATCTGGCCGGCAGTGAGGACATCACGGCGTTCCATCTGGGCGAAGCCATCCAGCTGCGGACCAGCATCCAGGGATAGGAGGGCGGAACCATGATTTCCCTTCCATGGCTGTCTTTGCTCATTTCCTTTTTCTGGTTCGCCCTGGGCTCCTGTCTGGGCAGCTTCCTGAATCTGTGCGCCAACCGGCTCCGGCGGGAAGAATCCATTATCTGGGGCCGGTCCCATTGTGACAGCTGCGGCCATATCCTGGGGCCGGGAGAACTGATCCCTCTGGTCAGTTATCTGCGCCAGAAGGGAAAATGCCGGCACTGCGGCAAAGAACTGACCGTATCCCTGTTCTGGCGGGAAGCGGAAGCCGGAGCCCTGTTCCTGCTCCTTTCCCGGATGCCCGGGCCTCCGGCGGTACTGGCTCTGAGGCTGGCTTGTGTGAGCCTACTGCTCCTTATGGCTTGGACGGACAGGGACGAAATGCAGCTGTACGAAGTTTTTTTCCTTCCCCTGGGACTGTTGTTCCTGCTTCTCCACGGACTGACGGACGGAGATTTTTTGTCTCCTCTGACAGGGGCCGGACTGCTGGGGGGACTGCTCCAGCTGATCCACTGGCGGTATCCCCAGGGCATGGGAGCCGGGGATCCCAAACTGGCAGCGGTGATGGGTCTGTGGCTGGGACCCTGGACAGGGCTCCAGGGCCTTTTCCTGGCTGCCGGCCTTGCTTTTGTTTCCGTCTGTCTGTTTGCCTTTAATCCGGAAAACAACGGATGGGACAAGGCACCAGTACAGGTGCCCCTGGCTCCCTATTTCGTCCTGGCCGGACTGCTGCTCCGGTTCCGTTCTGTCTTTGGGCTGATGGAACCGGACAGGATGCTGCTGTGTGTCCTTGGGCTTGCAGGACCGGGGCTGGAAGAAGGAAAAGCCCGGCTGGGCCAGGCTGCAGGGTGGCTCCGGCGCCGGCTGTCTCCCTGGCCCCGGCAGCTGCTGGGTGTTCAAATCAGCGGAGACCGGGTGACTCTGGTTCAGGTCCGGAAAAAGAAGAAAGCCTGGGAAGTGGAACGGTACCAGGAACTGGCCTGGCCGGAACGGATCCGGCTGGCCCTGTACCGGCAGCAGGGGGAGAAACCGGCCCTGTGGCTCCAGGAAGTCTGTGCCAAACGGGGGGTTACAGCCCAATCTATCCTGTGGCTCCTGGGGCCGGATCTGTTGGAATTCCGGAATCTGTCCCTGCCCGGTCTGTCCCGGAAGGAACAGATCCAGGCGGCATCCTGGGAGATCCTACAGCAGATCCCCTATCCCCCGGGTTCTTTTGCCCTGGGGACGGAACCCTGTCCGGACCGGAAGGAAGAAATCCTGGCGGGAGCCGTGCCCCTGGCCCTGCTGGATACCGTAGGGGTCATCAGCCGGCAGCTGGATTGGGAAATCCTGCAGGTGGAAGGGGCTCCGGCGGCCTGGGGATGGTGGCTGGAAAAAGAGGAGGCGGGATTTCTCCTGATCCTGGGAGAAGAAGGCCTCCAGGGGGCCTGGTATGCCCGGGGCCGTCTCCTGGCCTGTCGGAACCTGCCGGGATCCGGTCGGGGAGAACCTTTCCGGGACCAGCGGGACGAGGCGGTGGAAACCCTGTGGGAACATCTGTCTCCCGGGGTCCGGGACCGGTTCCAGGACGGGCCGTCCGGTCTGTATCTGGCCGGCGGTACGGAACAGGAACAGGCTGCCTGGCTGGAATTCTTCCGGCAGCAGTGGGAATGCCCTGCTCAGGTCCTGGAACTGGAACCCCGCTTCCAATGGGCTCCCTATTATGAAGAGAAAAAGCAGGCGGTTCTTACAGCTGGCCTGTGGGGTGTTTTGGGAGGGATCCTGGGGGCCGGACGGGAGAGTGGTTTCTGCTTTTCCCTGTTCCGGCAGGGAACGGGAAGGCTGTCCCGGATCTCCTGGTCGGCCCTGGGAAAGAAACTGGCGGCGGTTTCCCTGATCCTTTGTCTATGGCTGGCCGGATGCCTTTTCCTGGCCCGGAAGGAACAGGAACGGTGCATCTTACAGCTGCAGCAGGTCTCCGGCTGGGAAACCTTCTGGCAGGCACAGCAGCAGCGGCGGAAACAGCTGGCCCGGCAGCAGAAAGAAAAAAAGCAGCGGATCCGGCAGCAGGTGAACTGGGGGGATTTCCTGACTCTCCTGGGGAACCAGGTGCCGTCAGACTGCTGGCTTACCCGGGTGGAACAGCAGAAGGAGGGAAAGGTCCTGCATCTGGAAGGCCGGAGCCTGAAAAGGAATGGGGCTCTCCAGCTGGTAAAACGCCTCCAGCAGCGGCCGGAAGTGATCCAGGTGAAACTGGACCGGCTGGAACAGGAAGAAAGGGAATCAGATCTGACCGGTTTTGCCCTCCAGATCCGTCTGAAAGAGGAGGAAACTCATGGATGAAAAGAAACCGCTGGTTTCCCGGCTCCGGGAGGATCCGTTCCAGGGAGCCCTGCTAGGCCTGGGCGTACTGTGCCTGTGGACCTGGCTGGTGCTCCCTCTGGGCCGGGAACTGCTGACTGTGAAAAGACAGAATGAGGTCCGGAAGGAGAAACTGGAGCAGCTGGCCCTTTTTGCAGCCCGGTGGGATCCGGAACAGGAGGCCCGGGAAAAAAGTCTGCTGGAACAGGGAAAACGGGAGAATCCCTCCCTGCCTCCGGAAGCCTGGCTGGGGGCCCTGGAAGCTGCCGCTGCCCGGAACGGGCTCCAGGTGATCCGACTGGCTCCCCTGACTCCGAAAGGAAAAAAGGATCCGGCTGGCCTGGAAGCGGAACTGGAAGGCTCCTATCCCCGGCTGGTGACTTTTTTCCGCTGGTGGGAAGCCCGGTATCCCGGGGTGTGGACCCGGGAGGGGCGGCTGGAGGCCCGGGAAAAAGGGGAAAAAGTGCTGTTTCACGGAAAATTCATAACAGGCCCTGTGAAAAGTTCCAAATCGGGAGAAATACACACTTCTTATTGACCGATTTCGTTAATAATGAGATAATAGAATGTACAACGATTATTCTCGTTTTAAAAACGTTCGCTTTTTACTGAGGGGAGGACCTATTATTATGATGAACAGCTGTGTTGCACCACATGCCCAGAAGAAGACCAAGCCGTCCAAGGACCGTATTTTTGGAGCCAGCGAAGCGGCCCAGAAACGGATCAGCGAAATCGGCGCAGATGCGGTGATCAATGCCACCATCGGCTGCATCCTGGACAATGATGAAAACTTTGTGGTGCTGCCCACAGTCAGCAAAGTATACCGGAGCCTGAAAGACGCGGAATATTTTAAATATGCCCCCATCATGGGCCTGCCGGAATATCTGGAACTGGTTCAGAACGCCTGCTTCAGCCAGTCCCGTCCGGAAGGGTTTACGGCAGCCATTGCCACCGCCGGAGGCACCGGGGCCATCCATCATGCTGTCTGGAATTATGCGGAAGCCGGAGATACCGTTCTGACCTCTGCCTGGTACTGGGGAGCCTACAACCAGATCTGCGAGGATATGGACCGTCACCTGGCCACTTATCCCATGACCACCCCGGAACACAAGTTCAACCTGGCCGGCTGTGAAGCCAAAGTCCGGGAAATCCTGGCCCAACAGGACCGGATCCTGCTGATTATCAATACTCCGGCCCACAATCCCACCGGGTTCAGCCTGACTCCGGAAGACATTGAAAATGTGGTGAAGATGCTGGAAGCCGCCATTGCCGGTACCGACAAAACCGCCGCTCTGTGCCTGGATGTGGCTTACATCGACTATGCCGGGGAACGGGAAGAAGTCCGGAAAATCTTCCGGAAGCTGTCCAACCTGCCCAAAAACATCTTTGGCCTGATCGCCTACAGCCTGTCCAAGAGTTTCACCATGTACGGCCAGCGCTGCGGAGCTCTTATCGGGGTCACCAGTGATGAAAAACAGATCCTGGAATTCATCAACGCCAACAAATACACCAGCCGGGCCTGCTGGTCCAACTGCAACCGGGGTGCCATGGATACCCTGGACACCATCTACAGTGATCCGGAACTGCTGGAAACCATCCAGAAGGAACGGGCCCATTACTACAGCATGATCCAGGAACGGGGAGACATCTTTACGGATGAAGCCAAAAAGTGCGGCCTGAAGATGCTGCCCTACATTTCCGGTTTCTTCCTGTCCATTCCCGCCAAGGATCCGGAAGCGGTCTGCGACCGGCTCCATGAAGACAATATTTTCTGCGTGCCTCTGGCAGCCGGGGTCCGGGTAGCCGTATGCGGAGTGCCCAAGCATAAAGTCTACGGCATGGCAGCCAAAATTAAAGCAGCCATGGACGAAGTGGGAGAAGACTAAAAAACAAAAGGAGCCGGAAAGCAGCACAGGCAGCCTGCGGGCTGACAGATCCAGAAAACAGAAAAGGGGAGCGGAACAGATGCAGATTACAGGACCAGACGGAAAACCAAAAGCATTTCAGGACGGGACGCCTCTCGGAGTCATCGCCCAATCCTACAAACAGCTCTACAGCAGTCCCGTGGCGCTGGGGGTGGTGAACGGCCAGCCCCAGCCGCTGCAGCTGTGTCCTCAGGACGGGGATCATGTGACCTTCTATCCCCTGGACAGTGAGCAGGGATACCGGTCCTACATTGCCACCTTCCAGTTTGCCCTGATTGCCGCCATGAACCGGAGACGGCCGGAAATCCAGCTGGAAGTGGAAAACACCTTTGGTCATGGCCTTTTCTGTTCGGTCAAGAACAAGATCTTCCTGAGCAAATATGATCTGGAAGATGTGACCCACTGCATGGAAGAGATGATCCGGGATCAGGAACCGGTCCAGATCCGGCAGCTGAGCCGGGATGAAGCCCGGTCCTATGTGAAGCCCCAGTTCTTCCAGGATGAGGCTCCTTTGCTGGATGCCCTGCCGGAGGATTACCGGATCAACCTTTACGGGGTGGGGGACCGGTTTGCCTATTCGGTGATGCCCCTGCTGCCCAATCTGGGCTGCCTGAAGGCCTTTGAACTGGTGTGGATGGGGTCCGGGATCCTGCTCCGGTACGGCCGCCAGGACCAGCTGGACCGTCTGGAACCCTATGTGGAACGGAAAAAGCTGGCGGCAGTCTATGCCCAGTCGGAAAAAATGGGCCAGGTGATGCACTGTCCTACGGTGGCAGCCCTGAACCAGTACATCCGGGAAGGGAACAGCCGGGGCATCATCCAGATGTGCGAAGCCTACCATGAAAAATCCATTGCCCGGATCGCTGATGAAATCGACGCGGATGGACGGAATGTACGGCTGGTGCTGATCGCCGGCCCCTCTTCCTCCGGGAAGACCACCTTTTCCCAGCGGCTGGCAGTGCAGATGCGGGTGAACGGCCTGCGGCCCATTCCCATTTCCCTGGACAATTATTTCAAGGAGCGGGAGCAGACCCCTCGTCTGCCGGATGGCAGCTACGATTTTGAATCCATTGAAGCCCTGGATACAGAATTGTTCAATGAGCATATGGAACGGCTGCTCCGGGACGAAACCGTGGAAATCCCTTACTTCAATTTCAAGACCGGCCACCGGGAATATCGGGGCCAGAAGGTGTATCTGGGGGATGACGGAGTCCTGGTAGTGGAAGGCATCCATGGGATGAACGAGAAGCTTTCCGCCCGGGTCCGGCGCAGGAACAAGCTGAAGATCTACATCAGCGCCCTGACGCCTCTTTCTTTTGATGATTACAACCGGATTCCCACCACCGATATGCGGCTGCTCCGCCGGATGGTCCGGGATTCCCAGTTCCGCTCCCATGATGCCCGCCAGACCATCCAGAACTGGCACAAGGTGCGTCAGGGAGAAGAACGGAACATTTTTCCCTTCAGCGAAGAAGCGGACATTATGTTCAATACCACCCTCATTTATGAGCTGGCCGTATTCAAAAAATATGCCTGCCCCCTGCTGGAACAGATTCCCCGGGATGCAGCAGAATATCCGGTTGCCCGCAATTTCCTGGATATGCTGCAGATCGTAGAATCCATAGACGACAAGGCCATTCCCAACAACTCCATTATCCGGGAATTCATTGGCCATTCGATTTTTGGAGATTTACTGTAAGGAGGAACAAGAACCATGCACATTTCCCAACGGACGCTGCACATTCCCACATCCCCCATCCGGAAACTGGCGCCTATTGCCAACCGGGTGGAAAAGACCAAAAAGATCTATCATCTGAATATCGGACAGCCGGATATCCCCACCCCGGAAAGTTTCTTCGAAGGGGTGGCCTCCTACCATCCCAAAGTGGTGGCCTATGGAAAATCCCAGGGGGATGCCAAACTGCTGAAAGCCATCCAGGGATATTATGAATCCTGGGATATGGACTATGCCCTGGACGATATTTTTGTCACCAACGGGGGCAGTGAAGCCATTTCCTTTGCCATTATGACCACCTGTGACCCGGGGGACAATGTGCTCATGTTCGAGCCCTTCTATGCCAACTACAAGAGCTTTACCGGGGCCTACAATGTGGAAATCAACGGGGTTCCCACCTCTCCGGACACCGGCTACCATCTGCCGGATCAGGAAACTGTGGAAAAATACATCAATGACAAGACCCGGGCCATCCTGATTTCCAACCCGGGGAATCCCACCGGGGTAATCTACACCCGGGAAGAAATGGACATGCTGTCCCGGATTGTCCGGAAATATGATCTGGCTCTCATTGCCGATGAAGTGTACCGGGAATTCGTCTATGATGGACAATACACCAGCTTCGGACGGCTCCGGGAACTGGATGACAACCTGGTGCTCATCGATTCCGTCTCCAAACGGTACAGCGCCTGCGGCGCCCGGAGCGGCTGCGTGATCACCCGGAACAAGGCTCTCCAGCAGGAACTGCTGAAATGCTGCCAGGCCCGGCTTTCCTGTCCGGACATTGTGCAGCTGGGAGCTGCGGCTCTGTACACCACCCCCAAATCTTACTGGGAAGATGTGAAGAAAGAATATACCAAACGAAGGGATACCATCAAGGGATTCCTGGCCCAGATGCCCGGCGTGATTTCCTCCGATCCCAAAGGGGCCTTCTATGTCATGGTGAAAATGCCCATCGACGATACGGAAAAATTTGCCAAGTGGCTGTTGGAAGACTTTGACATCGACGGGGAAACTGTGATGATCACCCCCGGCAACGGGTTCTATGCTTCTGATGTAACCAGAGGACAGGACGAAGCCCGTCTGGCCTACGTACTGAACGTAAAAGACCTGGAAAAAGCCATGCACATCCTGGCGGAAGGATTGAAGCAGTATCCGGGGAGAAAATAAAAAAAACCGCTGCCCAGGCAGCGGTCTTTTTTTATTTGCAAATGGAATCGATCCAGGCAAACAATTCTTCCAGATCGTAGTCTCCCGCGTGGCCTTTGCCCCAGGCGGTTGACGGATTTTCCCTCCAGATAGGCGGAAGGAATGAAAATGTTCATCTTTTCATAGTCTGCATTTTTGGGATGGGATACATACACCAGATCCCGCCAGGCATAGTAGGAAACCTGCCGGGCTTTGAGATGTCAGCGTTGTTCGATACAGCAGCAGGCCAGATTTGCTTATTGCGGGCCAAGCTGATAGCTGACTTCTGATAGACCCACAAGATACGGTCTGATTTCTTCTTACTCGCCGCCCCATCCCCCTTTTTCCTTCCCTTCCTCCGGTTTTTACGCTATAATAAAGGGTACGATTGAAAAATGAGAGGAGATGATTCCATGGCGGCAGGTTTTGCCCAGCTGAAAGTGGACGAGGCGATGGTGGAGAAGCTCCATCGGACGGGGAAGGACATCCCCACCCCTGTACAGGAGCGTGCCATCCCGGCCCTTCTGAACGGCCGGGACGTAATCGCCCGTGCCCAGACCGGGGTAGGGAAGACACTGTCCTTTGTGATCCCCCTGTTTGATAAAGTGGACCCGAAGAAGGAATTTGTCCAGGCCCTGATCCTTTCCCCCACCCGGGAGCTGGCCCAGCAGACGGCCGGGGAAATCCGGAAACTGGACGGGGATACGGGAATCCATACCCTGACAGTCAGCGGCGGACGGGATTTTGAAGAGGAAAAACGGAAAATCGGCCACAGGGCCCAGGTGCTGGTGGGAACTCCCGGCCGGCTGCTGGATCACCTGCGGAAGGGGAATACCAGCCTGGGCGGGGTGAAATACCTGGTGCTGGACGAAGTGGATGAAATGCTCCGCCAGGGCTTCGGGGAGGATATCGAAACCCTCCTGAGCCTGATGCCCCAGCCCCACCAGACCATGATGTGTTCCGCCACGCTGGATGAGGAAGTCCGGAAACTGGGCCGGCAGCTGACCACCAATCCCCTGGTCATCGACATTGCCCCCAGGGAAGCCACCGCTTCCACCATCCATCAGATCTGCATCAAGGTCAGCGAAGACCACAAGGCAGAGGCCCTGGCTTCCCTGATCCGCCGGTACAACCCCTTCCTGATGCTGGTGTTCTGCTGCAGCAAGGAACGGGCCATCGAACTCAGCGACTGGCTCTATGGGGAAGGGTTCAATGTGGATGTGCTCCACGGGGACATGTCCCAGACCAAGCGGCGCCAGGTGATGGAAAACTTCCGGAAGGCCAAGCTCCAGATCCTGGTGGCCAGCGACATTGCCGCCCGGGGTCTGGATGTGGAAGGTATCACCCAGGTGGTGAACTACGACATTCCCCACGATCCGGACTGGTATGTCCACCGGATCGGACGGACGGGCCGGGCCGGCAGCGAAGGCACGGCCATCACCTTCTATACGGCGGATGAGACCCGCTGGCTCCAGAACCTGGAGAAGAAGCTGAACATCACCCTGGAACGGCAGAATCTGGCCGGGGAGAAGGTCCGCCGGACGGTGAAGCCGGTGCGTCCCAAGAAGAAACGGGTGCCCAAACGGGGCAAAAGCGCTGTAGGTCCCAACAAACGGGGAACCAAATATGCAGAAGCGTCCCGGAAACAGAAACCCAAAGAAAAATAATCAATCATTGAAATGGAGAGGTGCTAACCATGAGTGAAGTACGTGTACGTTTTGCTCCCAGTCCCACTGGGTATCTGCACATCGGCGGGGCCCGGACGGCTCTGTTCAACTGGCTGTTTGCCCGGAGCCAGGGGGGGAAGATGGTCCTGCGGATCGAAGATACCGACCGGGACCGGCTGAAGGAAGATTCCGTCTCCCAGATCATCACCAGCCTGAAATGGCTGGGCCTGGACTGGGATGAAGGCCCGGAAGTGGGCGGGGACCATGGCCCCTACTACCAGTCTGAACGGCTGGACCTGTACCGGAAATACTGCCAGCAGCTGGTGGATGAGGGCAAGGCCTACTACTGCTTCTGCTCCGCCGCCGATTTGGAAGCCCAGCGGGAAGAACAGCGGAAGAAAAAGCAGCCTTTCCATTATGCAGGCACCTGCCGGGACCTGGATCCGGCGGAAGCCAAGAAACGGGTAGAAGCGGGAGAAGCCCATTCCATCCGGATCAAACTGCCCAAAGAAGGCACCATCACCGTCCATGACATGATCCACGGGGACGTGACCTTCAACTGGAACCAGTTCGATGATTTCGTCATTATGAAGACCAACGGGATCCCCACCTACAACTTTGCCGTAGTGGTGGACGACCATCTCATGGGCATGACCCATGTGCTTCGGGCGGAAGAACATCTGACCAACACTCCGAAACAGCTGGTGATCTACGATGCCCTGGGCTGGAAAGCACCGGAATTCGGCCATATGCCCATGATCCTGGCACCGGACCGGAGCAAACTGAGCAAACGGCATGGGGCCACCTCTGTGGAAGAATTCCGGGACAAAGGGTACCTGCCGGAAGCCATTATCAACTACCTGACCCTGCTGGGCTGGGCGCCCGGCAATGACCAGGAAATCTTCACCCTGGAAGACACGGTGAAAGCCTTTGACTTCAGCAAAATGTCCAAAAAGGCTGCCGTATACGATGTGAAAAAGCTCACCTGGCTCAACGGCCAGTATCTTTCCGACCTGCCTCTGCGGAAAATCGCCGATGCCGCCGTGCCTTTCTTCAAGAAAGCCGGACTCATCGATGACAGCTATCTGCCGGCTCATCAGGAATACTTCGACCACCTGGTGGATGTGGTCCGGGTGCGGGTAAAGACCCTGGAAGAACTGGCGGATGGTGCCAGCTATTTCTTCAAGGATTTTGACAGCTACGATCCCAAAGGCGTGGCCAAGTCCTTCAAGCCGGAAGCCGCTGACCTGCTCCAGAAAGCCCATGATGCCTTGGCAGCCCTGCCGGTGTTCGATCTGAAGACTACGGAGGAATGCTACAACAAGCTGGCGGAAGATCTGGGCCTGTCCCTGGGCAAAGTGATCCATCCCACCCGTCTGGCCCTGACCGGCCGGACCTTCAGCCCGGGCATGTTCGACGTGATGGTGCTCCTGGGCCGGGAAAAGACCCTGGGACGGATGGAAAAAGCCATCGCCTTCATCAAGACACAGGGCTGAACCCATGGATAAATACATCTGCCTGGATATTGGGGGCACCGCCATCAAATACGGCCTGGCAGACAGCAGAGGGAGACTGTTCAACAAGGACAGTCTCCCCAATGTTATTGCCAAAGACGGAGTGGACGCCTTCCTGGACCAGGTGCTGGGGCTGATCGGCTCTTACCAGAAATACTTCAAGATCCAGGGGGCCGCCATTTCCATGGCTGGCATGATCAATCCCCAGACCGGGGAAGTGCTCCATGCGGCTCCGCATTTTCCCGGGCTCACCGGCACCAATCTGGTCCAGCTGGTATCCCGGAAGCTCCAGCTGCCCTGCCGGGTGGAAAATGACGTGAACTCTGCAGCCCTGGGGGAATACTGGCTGGGGAACGGCCGGGGGGCCAAAAGCCTGTTCTGCATCACCATCGGCACCGGCATCGGGGGCGCCTTTGTACTGGACGGCAAACTCTGGCCCGGGAATTCCTTCACTGCCGGGGAAGTGGGACAGGCCAAACTGGGCGGCCGGAACCACTGGGAGGACGCCGCTTCCGTCACTGCCCTGGTCCAGAAAGCCGCCCGGCTGAAAGGAGTGGATCCGGAAACCCTCAACGGGAAGATCCTCTGTGAAATGGTCCGCCACGGGGACAAACCTCTCCACAGGCTGCTCCGGGAAACCGTCCACCAGTGGGCCACAGGCATTGCGGCCATCTGCTACATGATGAATCCCCAGCGGGTGATCCTGGGGGGCGGCATCATGGCCCAGCAGGACCTGCTGGAACCCATGCTCCAGGACAGCCTGAAAAAGGAACTGCTGCCGGTGGTACTGGACAAGACCACCGTGGCCTTTGCGGGCCTGGGCAATGATGCAGGGCTGATCGGCGCCCTGTACAACTTCCTGGCCAGAGAAAAGAAAAGAAGTTGACAACAGCTGTAATATACTGTACAATATTACGGTATCACTTTGAGCATGCGCCGTTAGCCCCGGCCCGTACCCAAAGACTCATCACTGGATACAGTTCAAGATTGAGTTTTTATTAGGAGGAATAAGGATGAAAACATACATGGCCACCCCGGCTACCATTGAACGCAAATGGTATGTAGTGGATGCCGCTGACAAGACTCTGGGCCGTCTGGCTGCAGAAGTTGCCAAAGTGCTCCGCGGTAAAAATAAACCGACTTTTACCCCGCATATGGATACCGGTGATCACGTGATCATCATCAACGCTGCTCAGGTGAAACTGACCGGCAAAAAACTGGTGCAGAAGGTTTACTTCCGTCACTCCGGGTATCTGGGCGGCGACAAATACACCAAAGCAGGGGATATGCTGAAGAACAACCCTGTAAGAATGGTGGAACTGGCTGTTCGGGGTATGGTTCCCCACAACCGTCTGGGCAATCAGATCATCAAGAAACTGCATGTATACGCTGGTTCTGAACATCCTCATGCTGCACAAAAGCCTGAAGTTCTGACCATCGATATTCGCTAAGAGGAGAGGAGAACTAGAAAATGGCAAAAGTTACGTATGATGCAACTGGCAGCCGCAAAAGCTCCGTTGCCCGTGTTCGCCTTGTTCCGGGCGAAGGCAAAATCGTTGTAAACGGCCGTGAACTGAGTGAATACTTCGGCCTGAAGACCCTGGAACTGGTTGTTCGGCAGCCGCTGGACACCACCGAAACCCTGGGCAAATATGATGTACTGGCCAACGTTGTTGGCGGCGGCATCTCCGGCCAGGCTGGCGCAATCCGTCATGGTATTGCCCGCGCCCTGCTGAAAGTTGACGCTGATTTCCGTCCTCTGCTGAAGAAAGCCGGTCTCCTGACCCGCGATCCTCGGGAAAAGGAACGCCGCAAGTACGGTCTGAAAAAAGCAAGAAAGGCTTCCCAGTTCTCCAAACGGTAATTTTCCGTTCCGGATCATGGAAACCTCAAACGAGGGTATTGCATATTCTGTGCAATACCCTCGTTTTTTTTGCATATCCAACGAATCTTTTCCTTCAGTCATTGACCATTGACAAAAAAAACAGGGGCCATCCAGGCCCCTGTTTTTTATTTGCTCTTCTTCGCCTTGACTTCGTCCATGTATTCGTTCATGATCTTCACGGCGCAGTAGTCTCCGCACATGGAGCAGTATTCTTCGCTGCTCTTGTTCTTGGCAGACCGGATGGCTCTGGCTTTTTCCGGATCGATGGCCAGGCTCAGCTGCTTGTCCCAATCCAGGACTTTCCGGGCTTTGGCCATGGCCAGATCCTGGGCTACCGCAGAGGGCAGGCCTTTGGCCACGTCGGCGGCATGGCCGGCAATCCGGGCGGCTACCACCCCTTCCCGGACGTCGTTGATGTCCGGCAGGCCCAGGTGTTCGGCCGGGGTCACATAGCACAGGAAGTTGGCACCGGTAAAGGCGGCCAGGGTACCGCCGATGGCGGAAGTGATGTGGTCGTAGCCGGGAGCGATATCGGTGACCAGGGGCCCCAGCACATAGAAGGGAGCACCGTGGCAGATCCGTTTCTGGAGCTGCATGTTGGTGGCAATCTGGTTGTAGGGAACATGTCCCGGGCCTTCCACCATCACCTGTACCCCTTTGGCCCAGGCACGCTGGGTCAGTTCGCCCAGGTTCAGCAGTTCCTGGATCTGGGTCCGGTCGGTGGCGTCTGCCAGGCAGCCGGGCCGGCAGCCGTCGCCCAGGCTGATGGTTACATCATATTTGGCGCAGATGTCCAGGATTTCATCGTAGAATTCGTAGAAGGGATTTTCCTTCCCGTTGTGGAGCATCCAGCCGGACAGGAAAGAACCGCCCCGGCTGACAATGTCCATTTCCCGGCCTGCGTTGATCAGGGTGTGGAGGCACTGGCGGGTGAGGCCGCAGTGCATGGTCATGAAGTCAGCCCCGTCCTTGGCCTGCTGTTCCACTACGGTGAAAATGTCGTTCTTGTCCATTTCCGTCACTTTGCCATGGGCCTTGATGGCCTGGACCGTGGCCTGATAAATGGGTACGGTGCCCACCATGACGGTGGAATGTTCAATGATGGCCTTCCGGGAGGCGTCGATGTTGTTGCCGGTGGACAGATCCATCACCGCATCAGCTCCGGCGTCGATGGCTGCTTTCAGTTTGTCCAGTTCCGGAGCGGGATCCGGAAAAGCGGAAGAAGTCCCGATGTTGGCGTTCACCTTGGTGGAAAGGCCTTCGCCCACACCCCGGGGAACCAGGTTCTTGTGGTTGATGTTGGCGGGGATGCAGATGGTGCCTTTGGCCACTCCGTCCCGGATGAATTCCGGGGTTACTCCTTCCTGGCGGGCCACTTCCGCCATCTGGTCAGTGATTTTACCCTGCAGCGCAGCTTGTCTTTGGGTCAGCATAAAACAAATCCTCCTTCATGGATGCAAAAAGGGCCGCTTTCCTGGCAAAAAAGGAAAGCGGCCCGACAAAACAGCCTCACCACTTTCCTTCGGCGGTATTAACCGCATCAGGTTCAAAGGGTCGACCGTCAGGTCTCTCAGCGATAGCGCCCCTAGTGATGCTTCAACTTTAACAAAAAATAGAAAAGAATGCAATAGGAAAAACTCAAATTGCCAACTTCTGAGTAGTTAGACAATTCGCAATAAATCTAGGCGGCCTAATTGCGTTTATGTTCGCAACAGACCGTAAACGTAGAATCCATGCGGGTTTTCGGCTTTTTCGTCACCTTCTTTATGTTCGATGAAATCCGTAAAAATAACAACGCTCTGCACAATTTCTGCACATTTTTAGATGGTCAGTTTTTCAAGGGCTTCCCGTTCTTTTTCCTTCATTTTACTGGTGACATGGGTGTAAATCTTCATCGTGGTTTGCGGGTTGGAATGTCCGACCCTTGCCATAATGGTTTTGAGGGGGAAGTTTTCTTCTACCAACATACTGATATGGGTGTGACGAAAAATATGAGAAGTGATGTGCTTGCCATTGACCCGAACCTTTTTGAGAGTCGATTCAATGGTATTATAGTCATAGGGAGAACCAGAGCGACCCGTAAAAATGTAACCTTTGTCCTTGTAACCGTCCGTCCACAGAGATTTCCTTTTATCATCCGTGATGAACCATTCAAGGATACTGACGGCACGGGAGTTGATTGCCACAGTGCGACAGGAAGTCGCATTTTTAGGAGTGCTACGGCGGGTGGGCAATTCCTCGTATTCTACACGAGTTATTGTCCCATTGACATGGATTTCCTTCTTTTTAAGGTCGATATCTTCCCGCCGCAAGGCCAGAAGTTCCCCAATCCTCAGCCCCGTCAAGCTGATGAACTCCATAGCGTATCCGATTCTCTCGTTTATCGCTACAAGTTGGTGAAGACAATCCTTCAATTCATCCCGTTCCAAAAACTTGTTGGCGGTCTTGCCTTCTTCTTCCATCGTCATGGGACGGCGGGGAAGTCGGATTTCCAGAAATTCGTTGATATTGTCGATATAGTGGGCCTTTTTCGCATAGCGCATGGAATTCTTGATGATTCCCAACACTGCATTACAGTACCCTCGTGAATTTGCGTTCATGGATTTTATGGCCCTTTCCACAAGGGCGGGGGTAACGTCACGGAACAAAATCCCATCGGGAAGCAAGGAGAGAATCTTGCGAACTTGATTGATGTGATTTTGTTGTGTCTGCGGCTTTACCTCGCTTTTCACAGAGTCGAGCCATTCGCCCAACAGTTGCCGCATGGTCAACGTTTTGGCTATCGTTTCAGCCCTTTTCGGTTTGGCCATCCTCTTGACGTTGTACTTCTTCAACAACATCCGCCGTGCCTGGCCCTCAGCCTGTTTCGTGTGTTTGGCAAGGGTGACGGCAATGGAATAGGTCTTCCCATTCTCATCGGTGAACCGTTCACGGTAGACATACCGTGTACCTTTCGAATTTTTCGTTTCAGTTATCCACATATACAATACCTCTTTCCCGTTCCACGCTGCCCCTGTAAGCCGCCAGACATGGGATAAAGGTATCAGCCCCCGCATGGACGGGGGTTATTTTTTGGGAACTGTGGACAGGTCGAACGGGTGATACCGCTCTTCCAGATATTCGCAAACATCGAAAAAGTTCGGGTTCAGTGAAGTGAATTTCGCTCTCAGTTCCTTGTATTTTGGGTCTTTATCTAACTCCATCATAGCGGGGTAGAGTGATTCTTCCTGTAGAAGACGGAAGGCGTTATCCAGTTGCCGCCGTTCAACATGGTTGCCCTTTGACTGTAAAAGACTGACGATTTCAACAACTCTTTCATATGGTAAATAGTAGGATTGCACGGGCGGCGCATACAGTTTGGTAGAACGGTCTTTAGAATCCGACATTCTGAACGGAAACCCCTCAACGCTTTCAGTAGAAAGAAGTTCAACGGTCGTGGAACCATCTCTTTCGAGAAATTGCAAACGATACCCATAGGATTCCAAAAAGTTTACAAGTTTTTCTTTCTCGCTTTCTGGTTCGTAATCTATGAGCCTGTCAAGCGATAATCCCAACACCCTTGCGATTTTCCAACAGATTTCAATGGACGGTGTTCTTCTTCCACCCTCGTAATTTATGAGGGCTTGCCTAGAAATATTGGCCCCGTGTGCAAGTTCTTCTTGTGTCAGTTCGGCACGTTCTCTGTAGAACTGGATTGCCTTTCCCAATTTACCTGCAAATGAATCATCTTTAGCGGTTGCGACCATTTTTATCACCTCATCTCAATTATACAGTTGCGTTTAACCCTAGTCAACAACTGAATCGTAATTTCTATTATGGTCGCCCCTTGTAATTTTAGAAAAAGTGTGCTACTGTATAAATGTAACCAAATGGAATAGTAAAAATAAATGCTGTTCCAAATGTTCAGACACTAGAGAAAGGAAGTGTTCCTCATGAGAATCAACGTTTACGCCGTGTTGGACGCAATGGCAAAGAAGGAAGTCAACCAAACCGCCCTCGCCAAAAAATCGGGCGTGACAAGGCAAGCCATAAACAACGTGCTGAAAGGACAGAAGAGGGGTGTGCGTATCGACACGATTGGCAAACTTGCCGCCGCACTCGATGTTCCGCCCCTCGAACTCATCCAAAAATAAAATGCTGACTACGCTGCCCCTGTAAGCCGTCAGCCTGGACAGTTCAACGAATCGGGAAGGAGATATTTGTATGGAAAAGTACACATTGAAGAAGGCACGGGAACAGTTGGGCCTTCCACAAGACATGGCCGCCTTCATCATCGGGGTGACTTCCACCACCTTGCGGCGTTGGGAACGGGGTGAATCAACCCCGACCCTTGAAGGGTTTTGGAAACTCTGCAAACTCTATGGGGTTGAACCCGACAAAATCTGTCTAATGGAAAGGAGATGATTTCCATGAAGGAGAACGAGATGGTCAAAATCGGCGGCAAGCTGTTCCGTCAGTTCGCCCCCATCGATTTTGATGGGAACCAATGGTTACGGACGACCCAACTTGCAAAGATGTTCTCTCTGACACGTAGCACGATTTGGAAGTTCGTGGGAATCATGGAAACCGAACCACGGTACAAGAACAGCATTCTTCATGTCAGCCCCCGTGCCACGCTCATCAAGGGGCGGGATTTCCTCGCATACCTGCAAGACCGTAACCGAAACTACATGAGGGGGTGAAGACAGACGGCGGCAAGGGTATCACGGAAGAACATGGACGGAAAAGGCCCAAAAACAGCGAGCAAGGGGCCAGATTTTCAAAATAAAAAATCAGCCGTGATAGATTCCATGCACCAAATAGATGACACGGAAATACCACGGCTGATGGAAAGGACGATTTTTCATGAAGAAGAAAATCATTGTTACTGAATCGAAAAAAACGCCGATACGGGCCATTCGTGAATATTGCCTAGAGTGTAGCGGGGGGAGCAACGTAGAAGTGAAATTGTGCGCTCTGGAACGCTGTCCCCTGTATGCGTTTCGGTTCGGGGTGCGCCCCGCAACGGCGGCAAAGAGATTTGCCAGTCAAGGCAATGACGTAATAAAAAAATCCGCTCTGTGAAGGACAAAAACACGAAGCGGATTGGAACAGTACAACGGGAAAGAAGTATCTGTCTTTCTTATTGTAACATAGTTCGTTACATTTTACAAGCGAAAGGAGAATTTGATGATATATCAAATTTTAAAATCCCGTCATGCTGACAGCCCCGAAACGGCTGTCACTACGGCGGAACTCATGGAAATCACGGGCCTAACCCAACGTCAGATTGTTGCACAGGTGGAAAAGGAACGAGGACGGCATTTCATCAATAGTTGCATGAAAGGCAAAGGCGGCTACTACCGACCCCGTACAAGGGCGGATGTGGCGAAGTACAATAAAATCCGTGAATACAGGATTGCCCAAACGGCTATTACCATGAAGATGTCCAGAAAGTTCTTGAAGCGTTGGGGGAACTGAAACCCGTGGGGGCTGCCGTTGTGCGGCCCCTCTTCCATTCTAATCAACTCTACAAGGAAGTGATAAATTGGGCAAGAAGCGAAATAAGAAAAACAATCTGAACCCGTGGTTGACGGCAAACCGACCCGACCAAAAGGATTCATTCATACAGGTTGGTGAGAGTCTTGCGACTCACCCTGTATTTAAAACGTTGTCAATAACGGCGAGATATATTTATGAGCGAATGAGTGTTTATGCGAACTATGCAAAAAATAATAATGAACTTGATTTCACTTTCCCCCGTTCAGTATATTGCGGCAAATACGGTATAAGTTCGAACGCCTTTCATCGTGCAATAAAAGACCTGATAGAGAAGGGTTTTGTGCGTTGCGTTCTTAAAGGCAAAAATCAGCGAGTGGCTTCAAAATACAGAATGGTGCAAGTGTGGAAAATTGGAAATCCGTTAAATGGCTGTCCTCAAACGGGGCGGCACTTGTCTCAAAACGGTACGCCTAACGCCATTGCCGCACCTAATATTGGGATTCAGCACTATCCTAGAGTAAACATCAAAATTGAAGAAAAAGACGAACCCCCGCATGAAGCCTAGCATTTTGGGCTTGCAAGCCGTTTTTTGTGCCATCCCGAATTGAGACAAGGGGCATACCGAATTGAGACAGATATTATAATAATATAGCCATGGCTAGGGGCTTATTTAGTGGTTGTATGTTTGTCACCCTGTTGAAATGCTCATGTACGGTAAGGAAGCAAGCAACCGAAAACAAGAGATAGACCGCCAG
>ENA-OPSZ01000367-OPSZ01000367.1-human-gut-metagenome-genome-assembly--contig:-NODE-367-length-32831-cov-3.103399_pt1 | contig 32831 bp, 22 predicted proteins | sample MGYA00241814_ERZ501919 | MGnify/ENA primary metagenome ERZ501919 (study PRJEB25962, sample SAMEA2042440) | human gut metagenome | biome: human gut; feature: human-associated habitat; material: faeces... | reverse complement strand
CCGCCACTGTGGCCACTGCCGCAGCGCTGTCGGAATTGGCGTTAAAGGCAAAGAGAGCTTTCAGACCGTTGAGAATGGTCTTGTAGCAGATCCCGGCAGCCACTGCCAGGAATACCAAAGTCAGCACCACATACACCACCGGCAGGGAACCCATGTCCCCGGTGCCCGTAAACTGACCCCGGAAAATCAAATTCACAATGGCCAGCAACAGGGTGCACACTCCGGTAATCATCATCCGCAGGGTCAATTCCCGCATCTCTCCACGGAGCTCGTGGGAAATGGACTTGATGTCCTCCGGACCCGTGTAATCGTCGATGGATTCCTTGGTGTCGGAATCGGGAATGGGCGTCTCCTTGGGCGCGGGATTTTCCAGCTTCTTGTTGCGCACCCGGCGCTTGGGCGTCCGGCGGCGGTCCCGGGACTGAGATTCCTGCCGCAGCTCCTCGGACTCGGACAGCAGGGCGCTTTGAAGGACCTCCGCGTGGATAATATGGGTGGGCACGTTCCGGGAGCGGTATTCGTAAATGCTGCCCAGCTGAGGAGGTTCCATACGCTGGCGCTGAGTGGGCCGTACGGCGGGAGCCACTGTGGTGGCCTCCTGGTCTGCCTGAGCTTCCTGCCCGGGACGGGTCTCCTGCCGGGGACGCTCCTGAGCAGCGTGCCGGGGCATGGGAATGGCACGGGTGGCCTGATCTTCTTCCGCAACGGCACTCTTTCGGCTCCGCTCTTCTCCGGCGGGGGCTTCCTGCCGGGAAATCCGTCCGGTAGCCTGAGAGGCACCGGCAGCAACGGGAGGCTGAAACACCGTGGTCTCCTGGGCGGAATCTTCGGCATGGGCCTGCGGGACTGCCGGTGCTTCCCCGGATTTCCGTTCCGGTGCAGTGGGCTGCTGAGGTTCCTGGGAATCCATGGGTCCCGGAGACGCCAACACCCGGTTCACGGCTTCTTCGCTGACGGGCTGAGTCTCCTGCACCCGCTGGAGCTCCACCGTGTCGTTGAGCACGTTGAGCTTGATCTCCATGGTCTGGTCGTTGGAGGTTTCCAGCATGGCCTTCTGGATCTCGGGCATGTCCTCCTGAATCCGCTTGTTGCCTTCCACGCCGATACCGTGCTGGCGGGCATAGGGGTCCGCGGCAAAAGAGGTGACCGGCATGGGGGCTACCACCCCGAATTCGTCGGCAATCTGCTCCTCGTCCACGCCGGCAGTCTGCACCGCCTCGGCCACCCGGCGGCGGCGCTCCCGCTGAAGCCGCTGGAAGTTGGCCTCCACTTCGTTGTCGATGGCCTTTTTGGAGTCGTCAAAGAGAGTCTTGTAGGTCTCTGCCTCGGAGGTCAATTCCCCCGCGGAATCATATCCCATCCGGTATTCGTCAATGGGCTTGAGCTGGATGCCATAATACATGTCATCCTCGTTCTCGTTGTAATCGGGGGTCCGTTTCTTCCGGCCAAAAAGCCCCCACTTTTTCTTTTTCTTCTTCTTTTTCTCAGAGTTCCGCTCTTCGGGCTCCTCCCAGGACGCCTCTTCCTGGTCCTGGACCGTCTTCACCCGGGGCAATTCCAGAGTGCCGGTGGCATAGGCGTTTAAGTCCGCCTGATCTTCCCCTTCCTGGGATGCTTCCGGCTGCCGGGCCTCAGGCGCCGGCGTGGCCGGAGTCTCCTGCTTCGGGGCAGGTTTCTGTTGGGCCGGAACTGTTTGCGGGGCCGGCTCCTGAGATTGAGGGGCGGATTGAGGCCGTCCTTGCTGAGGGGACGGGGCCCCGGCCGTTCGGGGCGTCCCGTTCTCCTGGGCGGCCTGGGCCTGCCGTTTGGCCCGCTGTTCCGCCAAAATATCTTCCAGCGTGAATTCCTTGTTGTCCATACGCTGAGATTCCCTCCTTTTACGGATTGATGGCTTTCAGGCCGCTTCGTTGACGGGCCACCTCATAACAGAGGATCCCTGCCGCCACTGAGGCGTTCAGGGAATTGATGTGCCCCTTCAAAGGCAGGGACACCACGAAGTCCGCCTTTTCCTTCACCAGCCGGCTGACGCCGCTGCCCTCGGACCCGATCACCAGGGCCACCGGGCCGGAAAAATCCGTCTGGCACCAGGGAGAACCATCCATATCTGCGGCGTAAATCCAGAGGCCCCGCTCCTTCAGGGAGTCGATCAGGGAAGCCAAATTTCCCACCCGGGCCACGGGAAGGTATTCCACCGCTCCGGCGGAGGCCTTGCCTACCGCGTAAGTCAGTCCCACGCTGCGCCTTTGGGGAACAATGACCCCATGGGCTCCGGCGCATTCCGCCGAACGGAGCACCGCCCCCAGATTGTGGGGATCCTCCAGGCCGTCGCAGATCACAAAGAAGGGAGGCTCTCCCCGCTCCTGGGCCAGGCGGAACAAATCTTCCACCTGAGCGTATTCCTTCACCGCCGCCACGGCCACCACCCCTTGATGGTTGGCGCCGCCGCACAGATGTTCCAATTTTCTCGGGTCCACCTCTTTGATGGGCGTCCCCCCTTGTTTTGCCTTGCTGAGCACCGCCTGAAGGGCGCCGCTGCGCTCTCCCCGCTGCACATAGAGGCAGTCGATGGCCCTCCCGGCCCGCAGCGCTTCCATGACCGCGTTGCGTCCGGCGATTGTATCCGCGCCCCGGGGCCGATCTTCTTCCGGAATTCCCCGGCGCTTTTCCCTGTTCTTTTCCAAAATGGGCCACCCATCCTTTTCCTATAGTTCCGGCTTTTGGCCATAGTTTTAGTTATTGTAGCACAGTTCCCGGAAAATCTCAAATAAAAATGCGGCCAAGGCTCCCCTAAATCCCCCAAATTTTCCCTGCTCTGAGGAAAATCAGATAAAATTCGGTATTTTTTTCCAATGGATGCAAGAAAATTCTTTTTTCTTTCCCTCCTGCTCCAGATTTTCCACACGTTTACATAATGCGCAGGGGATTTCCCACCGAAGATGTGGAAAACTCTGTGGAAATTGTTAAAAACCCCTTGTCCCAGGCGGTTTTGCACATTCCACCGTTTTTGCCCGGTTTCAAGATTATGTAAACAACGAGCTTCTTTTTTCTTTTTCGCCATTAAAATCCAAGAAAATCGACCCTCAAAAAATCCACTAAATACGGGCTTTCTCCGGTATTTTACCGCCCCATCTTGTGTCAAGTACCTGAGGGGAACTATTTTTCCCACAAATTGTCCACAGGCATTTAACATACATTTTACCCCCCTCCCCCTTGGGGGGAAATTTTCCCGCGAAAAAGGGGGAAAAAGTCTGGGCTTTTAACCCTTTTTGTGGTATACTGGCGGCAAATCCCCCAGTTTTCCAGCCTGTTTTCACAAAAAAATTCCGAGGGCCCTTCTGAGGGTCCCCTTTTTCGAAAATGTATCTTTATTCATCTTTTCTACAGAACATACATTTTGGAGGTTCTCCATGAATTTGCCCGTTTCTTCCACGCCAGGCCTTCTCAGTCCGGCTCCCTTCGACTTGGCCCAAACCCTGGATTGCGGCCAGGCATTCCGCTGGATTCAACTTCCCTCTCAGGAGGGGCTTTCCCTTTGGGAAGGGGTTGCCTTTGGGAGCGTTCTCCGCCTGGCCCAGCAGGGCCGCCAAGTGTGGTTTTTCTGCACCCGGGACCTGTTTGACACCCTCTGGCGCCCCTACTTTGATCTGGATCAGGACTATGAGACAAAGCGGCAGGCATTGTCCGACATGAGCCCTGCCCTTCGAGAGGCTGCCGCCTTCGCCCCGGGAATCCGCATCCTTCGCCAGGATCCCTGGGAGGCCCTCTGCTCCTTCATCATTTCCCAGAACAACCACATTCCTCGAATCAAGGGAATCATTGCCCGGCTGTGCCAGCTGCTGGGAGACCCCATCTCTGGGGAAACCAGCATGTCAGCCCCCGCCGGCCTCCCATCGGAGATCCCCGGGGAAAACACCTCACTTCTCCACCCCCGGGACATGACCGCCCAGGCACTGGGCCTGGGCTATGCTTTCCCCAGAGCGGAGGCATTGGCTGCCTGCTCTCTGGAAGACCTGGCGCCTTTGCGGGCTGGATTTCGGGCCAAATATCTCCTGGACGCAGCTCGAAAGGTGGTTTCCGGCCAGGTGGACCTGGACCGGATTGCCCGTTCTCCCGCAGAGTGGGGCAGACAAGAGCTGCAAAAAATCTTCGGGGTGGGGCCTAAAGTGGCGGAATGCGTACTGCTTTACGGATTTCACAAGACGGAATGTTTCCCCATGGACCTGTGGATGAAACGGGCCATGGCCACTCTCCTGCCAGGAAGAAGCCCTCAGGAGTTCGGGGAAAATGCGGGCCTGGCCCAGCAATATCTGTTCCACTACAGCCGCCTCCACCCGGAACTGTTTTCCTCGGCGTCTCCCCGAAAAAAGTCCAACTAGCAACTCCGTTTTTCAAGAAAAAAGCCCTGTGGATCCAAGCCTGTTTCAGGCAGGACCACAGGGCATATTTTTTACAGACGTTCCCCCAGCAGCTGCACCAGCAGGGCGTTGGACACCAGGAATCCTTCCGGGGTAAAGGAGATCCATTCCCGATCCCATTTCAGCAGCTCTTTGGGACAGGCTTTGGCCTTCTCCAACGCTTCCTGAAACCACGCTTCTCCCTGGGGGCCAAACCAGGCCGCACAGTCCTCCCGGCGCAGGCCTCGTGTCAGGCGCAGGTTGAGCATGGCAAATTCTCCGAAGTCTCCTCCAGGGCCGTCTTCCACCGGCGGATTCCCCCTCAGAAATCCCTCCAGATCCCTGGGATAGTAAAACCGCTTTCCCCCGAAAAAGGAGTGGGCCCCCGGACCAAATCCCAGGTACTCTTCCCCCCGCCAATACAGCAGGTTATGACGGCTTTCCTTTCCGGGACGGGAAAAGTTGCTGATCTCATACTGAGTGTACCCCCGTTTTCCCAGCTCCTGGACGGCAAATAAGTACTGCTCCGCCGATTCGTCATCGTCGGGGACAGCTACCTGCCGGGCGGCAAAGGGCGTGCCCGGCTCCACCTTCAATAAATAGGAGGAGATGTGTTCCACCGAGAGTCCCGCCGCAAACTGGATGGATTCTTCCAAGCGCTCCCGGGAGCTTCCCGGCAGCCCCAGCATCAGGTCCAGGGATATGTTTGCAAAGCCTGCCGCTCGGGCGTCTTCCACAGCCTGGGCCACGTCCTCCCGGGTGTGGGCACGGCCTAAAAACCGCAGTTCCTCCCGATGAGCGGACTGCAATCCCATGGACAGCCGGTTAAACCCGGCGGCCCTCACCCCTTCAAAAAACTGCCGGCCCACCCGGGTGGGGTTGGCCTCCAGGGTGATTTCCGCCCTGGGGGAAAGGGAAAAGCCCTCTTTCACCGCCTGCAGGATCCGCCCCAAACGGTCCGCTCCCAAAAGGCTGGGCGTACCTCCGCCAAAATAGACGGTGCTAATCTCCCGGCGGTCAAGCCGTTCTCTCCAGGGAGAAAGGGATGCTGTTACCGCGGCGGTGTAAGCGTCCATGGCGGCGGGGGAATCGGGGAGGGAGTAGAAATCGCAGTAAGGGCATTTGCCGTGACAGAAGGGGACGTGGAAGTAAAAACCTAACATGGAGTCACCACCAAAGAAAAAATAGGGAGCGCGAAACGGGGAAAAGTTTTTTGGTGCCGCTTTTTTTCAAAAAAGTGGCGGTCTTAAACAGGCAAAGTGGCACTTTGCCTTGAAAAAACCAGGGACATTGTCATACCGGGCAAGGCCCGTGAACAATGTCCCGGATGGTTAGCACAAAGGGTTCCCCAGAAGGGGGATTTTTAAAAGGGCCTGGAGAAGGTAGCCCGAGGGCACCCAGCGGCTCTAAAGAGCATTGCGGGTCCAGGCGCAGCTTGATTATTCATCCAGCTTCAGCACAGACATAAAGGCCTCCTGGGGCACTTCCACTGTGCCCAGCTGGCGCATCCGCTTTTTGCCTTCCTTCTGCTTTTCCAACAGCTTCTTTTTCCGGGTGATATCGCCGCCGTAGCACTTGGCCAGCACGTCCTTGCGCAAGGCCTTCACCGTCTCCCGGGCGATGATCTTTCCCCCTACACAGGCCTGGATGGGCACCTCAAACAGCTGGCGGGGAATCTTCTCCTTGAGTTTTTCCGTCATCTTCCGGGCACGGCCATAGGCCTTGTCCGCGTGGATGATAAAGGAAAGGGCGTCCACCACTTCCCCGTTTAGCATGATATCCAGCTTCACCAGCTTGCTGGGCTGGTATCCCATAAGCTCGTAGTCAAAGCTGGCATAGCCCCGGGTGCGGGATTTCAGGGCGTCGAAAAAGTCGTAGATGATCTCGTTTAAGGGCAGCTCGTAATGGATATCCACCCGGTCCGTGTCCAGGTACTTCATATCCTTAAACACGCCCCGGCGCTCCTGACACAGCTCCATAATGTTCCCCACATACTCCGAGGGAGAGTAGATGTGGGCGTTGCAGATGGGCTCCTGGGCGCTTTGGATGGTGGCAGGGTCCGGGTAGTTGGTGGGGTTGTCAATGGTGATCTCCCGGCCGTCGGTGAGCTTTAATTTGTACACCACGCTGGGGGCAGTGGTGACCAGGTCCAGGTCATACTCCCGCTCCAGCCGCTCCTGAATGATCTCCATATGCAGAAGACCCAAGAAGCCGCATCGGAACCCGAAGCCCAAAGCCACGGAGGTTTCCGGCTCAAAGGTCAGGGAGGCATCGTTCAATTGAAGTTTTTCCAACGCGTCCCGCAGGTCGGTGTAGTGGGCACCGTCGGCGGGATAGATGCCGCAGAACACCATGGGCTGCACCGCCCGGTACCCTTCCAAAGGCTCGGCGGCAGGGCGGTTGGCCAAGGTCACCGTATCACCCACCCGGGCCTGACGCACGTCCTTGATGGAGGCGGCAATGTAACCTACCTCACCGGCGTAGAGGGCGTCGGCGGGCTCCAGGGAGGTGGCCCGCAAAAAGCCGCATTCCACCACGTTGAATTCTCCCCCGGTGGCCATCATGCGGATGGTATCTCCGGGCCGCACCATGCCGTCCTTAATACGCACATACACGATAACACCTCGGTAGGCGTCGTAGTAGGAGTCAAAGATCAGGGCCCGAAGGGGATCCTTCTCATCTCCCTGAGGGGCAGGAATGTCTGTGACGATCCGCTCCATCACCTCCTGAACATTTTCCCCGGTCTTGGCGGAAATCCGGGGGGCGTCCATGGCGGGAATGCCGATCACATCCTCGATCTCGTGGCAAACCCGGTCCGGGTCCGCGCTGGGCAGGTCAATCTTGTTGACCACCGGCAGAATCTCCAGCCCTGCGTCTACGGCCAGGTAGGTGTTGGCCAGGGTCTGGGCTTCGATGCCCTGGGAGGCGTCCACCACCAGCACCGCCCCTTCGCAGGCCGCCAGGGACCGGGATACCTCATAGTTGAAGTCCACATGACCGGGAGTGTCGATCAAGTTGAAAATATAATCCTCTCCGTCTTTGGCGGTGTACACCAACGTCACCGCGTGGGCCTTGATGGTGATGCCCCTTTCCCGCTCCAGATCCATATTGTCCAAAAGCTGGTTCTCCATTTCCCGGAGGGGAACGGACTTGGTCAGCTCCAGGATCCGGTCAGCCAGGGTGGATTTGCCGTGGTCGATATGGGCCACAATGCTGAAATTGCGAATTTTACTTCTGTCCATGTACATTTCTCCGTTACAGTTAAAAATAGGTCGTCAGCCTGAATCTGCCATATAGTTATACTCTTTTATTATAGCAGAAAGGGAGAAAAAAGAAAACTGCGAATGGGCGCAAAAGTTTTGGGACCCCTTCCCCGGGGAAATTCCCCGTTTTCCTTGCAATCCCTCCCCGCCCATGCTACAATATCCCCCAGTATGACTTCAACCAGAAAGGCGGTCCCTTCTTATGAAAGCTACCGAAAAAACCATGGAGACCATTGTCAACCTCTGCAAAACCCGGGGCTTCATCTTCCCCGGCAGCGAGATCTACGGCGGTCTCTCCAACTCCTGGGACTACGGCCCCTTGGGGGTGGAATTTAAAAATAACGTGAAAAAAGCCTGGTGGAAAAAGTTCGTCCAGGAATCCCCCTACAACGTGGGCGTGGACGCCGCCATCCTCATGAATCCCCAGGTGTGGGTGGCCACCGGCCATGTGGGCGGCTTCTCCGATCCCCTCATGGACTGCAAGGACTGCAAAACCCGTCACCGGGCAGACAAGCTCATCGAGGACTTCACCGGCGAATCCGCCGACGGCTGGTCCAACGAGAAAATGCTCTCCTTTATCCAGGAAAACCACATCAAATGCCCCAACTGCGGCAGTGAAAACTTCACCGACATCCGCCAGTTCAACCTGATGTTCAAAACCTTCCAGGGTGTCACCGAGGACGCCAAAAACGAGATCTACCTGCGGCCCGAAACCGCCCAGGGTATTTTCGTCAACTTTCCCTCGGTCCAGCGCACCAGCCGGAAAAAGCTCCCCTTCGGCATCGCCCAGATCGGCAAGAGCTTTCGAAATGAGATCACTCCTGGCAACTTCACCTTCCGCACCCGGGAGTTCGAGCAGATGGAATTGGAGTTCTTCTGCAAGCCCGACACCGACTTGGAATGGTTTGCCTATTGGAAGGAGTTCTGCCGCCAGTGGCTCCAGAGCCTGGGCATGACCGAAGAGAACGTCCGGTTCCGGGATCACCGTCCCGAGGAGCTGTCCTTCTACTCCAAAGCCACCACCGACGTGGAATACCTGTTCCCCTTCGGCTGGGGCGAGCTGTGGGGCATCGCCGACCGGACCGATTACGACCTGAAACGCCATCAGGAGCATTCTGGCAAGGATCTGACCTACTTCGATCAGGAAACTGGCGAGCACTACATCCCCTATGTGGTGGAGCCCTCCCTGGGCGCCGACCGTATGGCTCTGGCTTTCCTGTGCGACGCCTACGACGAGGAAGTAGTGGGCCAGGACAAGAACGGCAAGGACGACACCCGTGTGGTGCTCCATCTCCATCCCGCTCTGGCTCCCTTCAAGGCCGCCGTGCTGCCCCTGTCCAAGAAGCTGGGCGCCAAGGCTCAGGAGGTTCACGACATGCTGAGCAAGGACTTCATGGTGGACTACGACGAGTCCGGCTCCATCGGCAAGCGGTACCGCCGTCAGGACGAAATCGGTACCCCCCTGTGCATCACCGTGGACTTCGACACCGTGGGCGACGGGGAAAAGGAAGGGGACAACTGCGTCACTATCCGGGACCGGGATACCATGGAGCAGGTCCGGCTGCCCATCGATCAGCTCAAGGAGTACATCCGGGAGAAAATTGATTTCTAATCCGCTTCAAACATTCCCGGGGACCCTTCCCCGGACAAGCCCTTCGGCCTCCCGGCCGGGGGGCTTTTTTGCGCCAAGTGGCGACCAAGAAAGATCCCCCGAAACCCATTGAACAATCCCCCGCTTTGTGCTACAATAAATCGATACAGAAACTTTTTTGACCATCCCATTCAGCAGGAGGAACTGCTCTATGAAATATACCCGCCGTCTGGCTGCCCTGTTGGGCGCTTTGGCTCTGTCCGCCGTGTTGACGGCCGCCCCGGTTTTGGCCACCGAAGGGGACCTCCCCTCCGGCGCCACCGACATGCCCGGGGAGACCACCACGCTGCCCGAAACCGGAGAATCCGGCACCCAGGATCCCGCGGATCTTCCCACGCCGGAACCTCCTCCCTTCTCCGAACCCTCCACCAGCGATTCGGAAAGCTCCTCTTCTTCGGAGGAGCCTTGGGAGGATCCCAATTCCTCCTCTTCTTCCTCGGAAGAACCTTGGGAGGATCCCAATTCCTCCTCTTCCTCGGAAGATACAACGGAAGATCCCTGGGTGGGCTATGTAGAGGAGCCTACGCCAGAACCCCAACAGCCTGTGGACCCCTATGAGGGCACCACCGACGACGCCACTCCTACTCCCCGGCCTTCCTCCACGCCCCGGCCTGCACTGGAACGGCCCAAGCCTTCCCTGAACGGAGGAACCACTTCCAGTTCTTCGGAAAGTGAGGAAAGCACGGAGCCCAATTATGTGACCTTTGCCCAGCTGAACGTCCGGGGCAATTCCCTGGCCGCCACCGTGTTTTACGCGGGGGTAGGCTGTATTGCCGTAGGCGTTATCGGCCTGGCCCTCATTGTGATCTTCTACATCCGAGGACGGAAACACGCCCGGACCGAGGGAATCCGGGACGGCATTCTGGAAGAGATCCACGAGGCAGAAAACCGGCAGCGCGCCCCCATGGCGCCGCCACCCCAGGATCCGGAAACCGCCTCTCCTTCCGCTCCAGAGGATTCGGCGCCGGTGCTGCCTGAGGAGTCTCCCATGTACACGGAAGAATTCCCCGCCTACACCGAGGACGCCTATCCCCAGGACGGCTATGACCAGCAGCCCTACCAGGAAGAGTACGAGGATGCCGGCTCCTATGAGGATGCCTATCCGGAAGACGCTTTTGAGCAGCCCTATGAGGAGCTGCCGGAAGAGCCAGACCGAACTCCCTACCAGCCCTTGTATCAAGAGCCCGCTCCTCAGGATCTGGACAGCACCCACCAGTTTGACACGGAGGAAATCCTTCGGGAAGCCCTCCGGTATACGGAGGAAGACGACTCCCAGTCCTGACCCCATACACACTAAAAAAAGCCCCCAACCGGGGGCTTTTCTTTTTTGGTTATTTAGGGCCGGGCGATCACATCGCCCCAGGCCGCATGGGCGGCCAGCACCAGATCCTGGGGAGAGAGAGCCAGCTGCAAGCCTCGCCGGCCGCCGCTGACATATACCCGCTCCAATGACCGGACACTCTGGTCCACCACGGTGGGAAACTGTTTTTTCATGCCCAGGGCCGTGCATCCTCCCCGGATATAACCAGTGGTGGGCAGGAGATCCTTCACATGAAGCATTTCCAGGGATTTCTCCCCCACCACAGAGGCGGCCTTTTTCCGGTCCAATTCATCTTCCACCGGCAGCACAAACACATAGTGCCCGCCGCTTTTTCCCACAGTCACCAAAGTCTTGCATACAGCTCCCAAGGGAAGCCCCAGCTGCTTTGCCACATCCACCCCGTCGGTGAACTCCTGGCAGGGATAGGTCATCGCTTCGTAGGGAATCTTCATCCGATCCAACAGCCGAAGGGCATTCGTCTTTTCCAATTTCTCCTTAGCCATTATCCTTGTGTCTCCCCTCTGTCTTCCAACAGGGTAATCTCTACCTCTATGGTCTGTCTGAAGTTGGACTCGTCAAAGCGGAACAGGGTTACCGTCACCTGATCCCCGGGCTTATACCGGAGCAGCAGATTGGAAAGATCCGTAAGCTGGGTCACCGTTTCCCCGTCCAGGGCGGTGATGATATCTCCCACCTGGGCGTCGGTACCTGCGAAAGCGCTGTCCTCGTCGATGCTGATGATCCGGAAGCCTTGGGGCGTGCCGTTAAAGGTAGCCTCCATTTCGGACACATCTTTTCCAGAAATGCCCAGCCGCACACGGCCCTGCACATAGCCCCCGGACAAAAGCTGGTCCAGGATGTCCTTGGCCTTGCTGACAGGAATGGCAAATCCCATGCCCTCATAGCCCTCGGTGATAATCTTGGAGGAGTTGATGCCTACCACCTGGCCGTACATGTTTACCAGGGGACCTCCGGAATTGCCCGGGTTGATGGCGGCGTCTGTCTGGATGTAGGTCATGCCGTTTTCACTGTACCGCTCCACCGCCCGGTCCAGGCCGGATACGATCCCCCGGGTCACGGAACCGGCAAACCGGGATCCTCCGGGGTTTCCAATGGCCAGCACCCATTCCCCAATGGCCAGCTGACCTGCGTCCCCGAATTCCGCAGGGGTAAATTGGTAATCGTTTGTCTTGATCACCGCCAGATCTGTGGAACGGTCCACCCCTACCACCACGGCGTCGTAGGTCTGGCCGTCATAGGTGGTCACCGTCACCAGCACGTTTTTGGAATTGAGCACCACATGGGCGTTGGTGATCATGTACCCATCGGAGGTGGCAATGATCCCGGTACCGGTGCTGACCACCTCATCCCCGCCCTGAGAAACCTCAATGGACACCGTGGACTGAACCACCTTGTCATAGGCCTCCTGGGCATCCAGAGGATCCCCTTCTGGCTTCTCCTGAATGGTGATTCCCTGGGTGTTGGGCACCACGTCCACATCCGGCAAATCCAAGGAATCCTCCTCCTGGGGGGCTTCCTCATCGGGAAGGGGTTCCATATCTTCTTCCGGCAGCTCCTGACTGTACGCTTCTTCCTTGCCGGGCAGCAACGGTCCCGATCCGGTAACGGCGCTCACCACCACAAAGGCCCCAAAACCCAAAATCACTCCCGCAGCCAAAGCCGAGGCAATCCACAAAAATACCTTCAGCCCCAAAGACATCTTTTTTCGGGGGGTTTTGGGGGGCCGTCCCCAGGATGAGGGGGGCGGATAGGCTCCGGGCGCTCCCTGATAGGGCGCCGGCTGGGTTGGCATGTTCTGGCCTACGGGAGGCTGAACCCCTGCCGTCCAGGCCTGGCCGGGCTGAGGCTGTGCCGGAACCGGCTGGCTATAGGGAGGAAATCCCTGGGCGGGCTGGTTCCCGTAGGGAGATCCCCACCAGCCCTGAACATAGGGCGTTCCCGTGGGTCCCCAGGTCCCGGGCCCTGGCGGGGGCACCTGCTGGGGGGGATAAGGCATCCCCGGAGGCACAGGGGGCTGACTGCCTTCCTGAGGACTTGGGGCCCCAGCCTTGGGCGGAACGGGTTCCTCCATCTCAGGGACAGGGGATTCTGCCGGTTCCTGGGAAATTCCCTCTCCGGCTTGGGAAAAAGCGTCTTCCCGGGGGCTGGGAGCACCGGTTTCCCGGCAGGCGGAGGCTTCCCCTTCCGGAGCGGAAGATTCTACGGGAGCCTGGGAAGTTTCCTCCCCGGCCTGAGAATGGATCTCCCCACTCTGGGTGGGCTCCTCCGGAAGTGTCTGTTTATTCTGTTGGTCCGTCATGGTCCTTACTCCTTTCCGGCTCCTGCCGGGCTTCCTTCTTTTCCTTGACGCGGGTCAGCTTCAAGGTGCCGGTATCCTTCAGCTTGGGAGAAGCCTGGGGCTTGGGAATGTAAAACTCAAACCGGCAGAACTGTCCCACTGCGGAGCTCACGGTGATGTCCCCGCCGTGGAGTTTCAAAATGGTGCGCACAATATAGAGTCCCAGTCCCATGCCGTTTTTATCCCGGCTCCGGGACTTATCCGTCTTGTAAAACCGCTCAAAAATCATGGACAGGTCTTCCGGAGCAATGCCCTGGCCGCTGTTTTCGATGACCACGGTGGTCCGGTCGATGCCCTCGGTGATGAGGATGGAAATGTACCCTCCGGGGTTGGTAAATTTGACCGCGTTTTCGATCAGATTGTACACCACCTGGTGGAGCAGATCCGGATCGCCCCAGACCATCTGGGGTCCCGCATCCTCCAGGCCCCGGATCTCAATGCCCCGTTCGTCGATTTTCTGTTCAAAGGTGAGCAATGTGGACACCACAGTGTGGGTGATGTCAAACTGAGAGGGGTAGATCTTCATTTCTCCGCTGTCAATCCGGGACAGATCCAGCATGGACTTCACCAGCCGGGACAGCCGTTTCACCTCATCGGACACAATGTGCAGGTACTTATCCTGCTGCTCCGGAGAGATGGTGCCGTCCAGGATTCCGTCGATAAATCCCGCAATGGTGGTCATGGGGGTTTTCAGCTCGTGGGACACGTTGGCGATAAAACTCCGGCGGGTCCCTTCGGAGTTGGACAGGGAGTTGGCCATGTTGTTGAAGGACAAGGCCAGCTGGCCCAATTCGTCGGCGCTGGTCACCGGCACCCGGACGGAGAAATCCCCGCCTCCAAAGCTTCGGGCCGCTGCGGACATCTGCCGCAAGGGCTTCACCAACCGGTAGGCAAAGGCGCCCACCACGCAGAAGGTGACGCCCAAGGCCGCCGCAGCCGCCACCAGAAACATCTGGAAGGCCTCCTGCTGAAAGGCGTTCACCGTGGCGGCGCTGGTGGTGGCAAACACCGCTCCCACACACAAGTCATCCTCTCCCGTGTACATGGGCACGCCGATGATGTAAAAGGAACTCTGATACAGCCCTCCAAAGGTATTGCGCCCCTCATACATGCCCTGGGCCGCCTGGGCCACAGTTTTCTGGGGCACATTGGAGGGGGAAGTCAGTTTGCTGTTGGGATAATTTCCCAGGAGAATGTTTCCCTCCAGATCCGTGATGAAAATATCCGCGTCAATGCTGGAGGAGAATGTGGCCACAAACCCCTGGAGCACGCTGGTCTCCAGCCGATAGCTGCCCTCTCCGGTTTTTGTCAGGAAGACGCTGGACATATCCGCAATGGAGTTGGCGTTTTTCAGCAAAAGATCCTTTTTTTCCCCTCGCCAGTACTGGGAGAAGAAAATCATCATCACGCTGCCCAGCATGATAAAGCTGAGCACCACGAGGCCCATAGTGATAGCCAGATACCTGGTAAAAATGCTTTTCTGCATGGCATGCCTTTCTCAAATGGATGTTCCCAATCCGGAGGCCCGAAGGTCCCGGCTATGTACCCTTATTCCTTGACTTCAAATTTATACCCGACGCCCCACACGGTTTTCAAGGCCCACTTGTCGGAGGCGCCCTCCAGTTTTTCCCGCAGCCGCTTGACATGGACGTCTACGGTACGGCTGTCTCCGTAGTAATCAAAGCCCCACACCTCGTCCAGCAGCTGGTCCCGGGTAAACACCCGGTTGGGATTGGAAGCCAGATGGTAAATCAGTTCCATCTCCTTGGGCGGGGTATCCACCTGGACCCCCTTCACCTTCAGCTCGTAGTTGGTCAGGTTGATGGACAGATTCTCGTAGGTGACCACCTTGTTCTCGTTCTTTTCTTCGCTTTTCTTGCCGCTGCGCCGGAGCACCGCATTGATCCGGGCAATGACCTCTTTGGTCTCAAAGGGCTTTACCACATAGTCGTCCGCCCCCAGCTCCAGGCCCAGCACCTTGTCGAATACCTCGCCCTTGGCGGTGAGCATGATGATGGGCCGGTTGGACTTCTTCCGGATTTCCCGGCAGACCTGCCATCCGTCCAGCCCCGGCAGCATGATATCCAGCAGGATCAAGTCCGGGTTCACGGTATCGAACATTTTCAGGGCGGTTTCCCCATCGTTGGCAATGGAGGCTTCAAACCCTTCCTTTTCAATATAAAGCCGCAGCAGTTCGCAGATATTGGTATCGTCGTCCACAATCAAGATTTTTCCAGAGGCCATCAAAAGACCCTCCTTTTACCAGTATTTCACCCGATAGGTGCTATTCCCCAATTATGCTTTATTGTACCCGCTAACTGTGGCGAAAGCAAGAAAAAGAGATGAAGAAATTGTGAAACCCTCCCCGAAACCCCGGCGATTCCCAAAAAATCCCCCTATTTTTTGTGGCCTTTTTCCTAAAACAATCCTTGACTTTTGGGAAGGAGTGTGATAAAATTTCCTCACTTTAGCACATGTATGCTTTAAAGCATGTTAGCTTTAAAGTGTAAAATTACAAGGGGAGTGGACACCGTGAGTAAGGAATTGACCATTTGGGCCGTCATTGGCGTGTACGCCATCTTCATGCTGGGAATCGGGGTGTGGTATTCCCGGAAGGGAACCGATATGTCCGGGTTCACCGTAGGCGGACGCAACGCCGGGGCCTGGATCTCCGCCCTCTCCTACGGCACCGCCTATTTTTCCGCGGTAATGTTCATCGGCTATTCCGGAGGCTCCGGCTGGAACTACGGCCTGTGGAGCGGTCTGGTGGGCCTGGGCAACGCGGTGTTCGGCACCCTGCTGGCTTGGTTGGTGCTGGCCAACCGAACCCGGGATCTGACCCGCCGCCACGACATCAAGTCCATGCCCCAGCTTTTTGAAAAGCGCTTTCAAAGTCCCGGCATGCGGCTGTTTGCCTGTGTGGTCATCTTCCTGTTTTTGATTCCCTATTCCGCTTCTGTGTACAAGGGCCTCACCAGCGTGTGCTCTGTGATTCTGGGCATTGACGAACAGGCCTGCATGGTGATCATCGCCATCGCCTCCGCTCTGGTCCTGGTGCTGGGAGGCTACATGGCCACCCTGAAAGCCGACTTTGTCCAGGGCTTTGTGATGATGATCGGCGTGGTGGCCCTGATTGTCCTGGTGGTTCAGTCCTCCCAGGTAGGGGGCCTTACCACAGGCTTCTCCCGGATGATCGACTACATGAAGGCCCACGAAATGGCCCCCTTGTCCGGCTCCTCTGCCGTGGCCCTGATCTCCACCATCCTCATGACCAGTTTCGGCACCTGGGGCCTGCCCCAGATGGTCCACAAATATTACGGCATTCGGGACCGGCGGGAAGTGCGCCGGGGTGTGATCATCTCCACCTTTTTCTCCCTGCTGGTGGCGGGAGGCGGCTACTTTATCGGCTCCTTTTCCCACCTGTTCTTCGGGGAAACCATGCCCGAAGGCGGCACCGATTTTCTGGTGCCCATCATGCTCAACACCGCCGGCCTGCCCAACCTGCTCATCGGCGTAATCCTGGTGCTGCTGATCTCCGCTTCTGTGTCCACGTTGTCCAGCATCACCCTCACCGCCTGCTCCACCGTATCCATGGATCTGATCAAGGCCAGCTGGCTCAAGGGCCTGGGGGAGAAAACTCTGGCCACCATCACCCGGCTGCTGTGCCTGGCCTTTGTGGTGCTGAGCTACCTGATCGCCAACTATCCCACGCCCATTCTGGAGATGATGTCCTACTCCTGGGGGATCCTTTCGGGCTCCTTCCTGGCCCCCTACCTGCTGACCCTCTACTGGAAAAAACTCAGCCGGGCCGGCGCCTGGGCCGGAATGCTGGGAGGCTTCCTCACCGCCTTCCTGCCCGCCGCTCTCTCGGGCTTTACCACCCCCAACGGCCCCTTGTTTGCCTGCCTGGCCATGGTGGTTTCCTTTCTCCTGTGCCTGGTGGTCACCTGGATTGCCCGGGCCAAGGGCTGGAAATCCGGTCAGGGAAATCCTGCCTTCTACACCCAGCCCGATCCCAACGCCCAACCATAAAGAAATGATCTCTTTCTCCTTTTCGAAAGCAGCGCCGGCCCCCCGGTGCTGTTTTCTTTTTTCCTTCCCGCCGGAAGCTTCCCGGAACGCTGAAAGTAGAGGCAGGGGAAAATGCCCTTGGGGCAGCGCTGTCCCCAAAACGCACGGGGCAAGAGGGGAAAAATCTCCTTGGGGAGGTACCGCTCCCGAAACGCCCAAGGCGAGGGGGAAAATCCCCTTTGGGGGAGTCACCGCCCCCAGAACGCACGGGGCAGGGGAAAAATTTCCCCCAGGAGGAATTGACAAAGGGATTCCTCCGTGGTAATATGGTAACGTCACCACATGGTAACGTTACCACACAGGGAATGGGGGGAGAAAATCTCATGGGCAATGTGAAAATGAGCGACGTGGCCAAACGGGCCGGGGTTTCCCTGGCCACCGTAGGCCGGGTGCTCCACCAAAACGGCTACGTCTCCCGGGAAAACCGGGAAAAGGTAGAGCAGGCAGTGCGGGAACTGGGTTACATCCCCAACAGCGCCGCCCAGTGTCTGAAAAAGTCCAGCAGCCACATGCTGGGACACATTCTGCTGTTTTCCCCCAACCTGTTGTTCGGACAGATCAGCCGGGGGGTGGACCGGGCCGCTCAAGAGCGGGGATACAGCGTTCTGAGCTTTACTAAGTACCGCTCCCCCGGAGAGGACCGGCGAATCGTCACCCAATTGATCAGCCGTCAGGTGGAAGGGGTCATCATCACCTCGGTCTCAGGCTTCGACCCGGACCTGATCCGGCAGCTGGAGCAGGCTGGCATTCCCGTGGTACGCATTGAACGGGCAGAGGAAACCGACGACAGGATCCTGGTGGACGACTTTGGAGGATCCCGGGAAGCCGTCTCTTCCCTGGTCCAGGCAGGCCACCGGAAAATCGCCTATGTGGGGCTGCCTCCCGTCTTATCCGTGGAACGGCTCCGGCTGGAGGGCTACCGCCGGGCTTTAACTGAAGGGGGGATCCCCTTGAAGGCCGGATTGGAACGGCTGGTGGACCAGTATTCCCCTGCCCAGGGGTTTGCGGCCATGGCCTCCCTGTGGCAGGAGGAACGGCCCACTGCCGTGTTCGCCGCAGCGGACTCCCTGGCAAGCGGCGTCCTCCAATTTTTGTACCGGGAAGGGATCCGGGTACCGGAGCAGATCTCTCTCATGGGATTCGACAACACTTTGGCCACCCTGCTGGCCCCTCCCATCGACTCGGTGGGAATCCAGGCGGACCGGATGGGAAAAGAGGCAGTGGACCTGGTGCTCCGCCGGAAAGTGTCTCCCCGAAAGCCGGAGGACCAGGGGGAAGCCATCTTGGTGCCCACCCAGTTGGAAAAACGGGGCACAGTGGCCCCTCCCCGGCAGGACCTTTCATGAGAAAAACAGCAACTACACCCTGCGGAATCCGTGGGTTTGAGAAAGGATGAACGGAAGGTATGGAAACGGTAAAGGTAGGCATTGTAGGCTGCGGCATGATCACCGCCCGGCGCCACGCACCGGAATACACCGACAACCCCCACGCCCAGATTGTGGGATTCTACGACTTTGACCAGCAGCGGGCAGGCGAGCTGGCCGCAGGCTACGGCGGGAAGGTCTACGCCTCTCCGGAAGAGCTGTTCGCGGACCCGGAAATCGATGCGGTGAGCATCTGCTCTCCCAACTACACCCACGCGGACTACTCCATCCAGGCCCTGCGTGCGGGGAAACATGTGCTCTGTGAAAAGCCCATGGCCCTGACCCTGGAGGACACCCGCCGGATGATGGACGCCGCCCAGGAGATGGGAAAGCTGCTGATGATCGGACACAACCAGCGGCTGCTGCCCACCCATCGGAAAGCCCGGGAGCTGCTCCAGTCGGGGATGATCGGCAACATTCTTTCGGTCCAGAGCAATTTCCGTCACAGCGGCCCGGAAAACTGGAGCGTAAACCGTTCCAACACCACCTGGTTCTTCGACAAAAACAAGGCCCATTTCGGGGCTTTGGGAGATCTGGGGGCCCACAAGCTGGACATCATCCGGTTCCTCACCGGGGACGAGGTGGAGGAAATCTGCTGCGACACGGTGACCCGGGACAAGCGCTACCCCAACGGGGAGCTTATCGACCTGGAGGACAACGCTTCCGCCATCTTCCGGATGCGGTCCGGAATTTTCGGCACCATGAACGTGTCCTGGACCAACTACGGAGAGGAGGACAACAGCACCATCCTCTACGGGGACAAGGGGGTCATGAAGATCTTCGGGGACTTTGCCGACGACATTGTAGTGGAACTTCGGGACGACACCCGGGTCAAATATCAGGTGGGGGCCATCTCCACCAACGTCAAACAGCTGAAAAGCGGCATTATCGATGACTTTGTGGAATCCATTCTCACCGGGAAGGAACCCACCGTCACCGGGGTAGACGGTCACAACACCCTGGCCGTCATTGTGGCAGCCAACCGCTCCGCCCAGGAACGGCGCTGGCTGAAAGTGGAATATTGAGTACACATCCCTTCTTTTGGGGAGTATGAAAAAGCGCGTGGGAGGAATCGCCTTCCACGCGCTTTTTGCAGCTTTTCAATAGACCAGACGGATGGCTCCGGGCTTCAGGGAAAAGCGGAGCTGTTCCCCGCCCGGGAAATATTCTCCGTCCAGGGACCAGGGATAGGCCTGGGCGCACCGGAATTCCGCCTGCCGGATGGACCGCTGGAGAACCAGTTCCCCTTCCAGCCGGCCCCGGCTGATCATCCGGGCGATTTCCCCCAGCTCCAGGGGGTTCCGGGGCATCTTCACCAGAGTCAGCTCCAACAGGCCGTCATCCAGACCCACCTGGGACGGATCCAATTTGATCATGCCCCCCACAGAGGTGGAATTGGTCACCGCCCCAAACAGGAATTCCCCTTCCCAGGAAAAGTCCTCTCCCTCCACCTGAAGCTGGCAGGGCCGAATGGAGGGCAGCTCCCGGACGCTTTCCAAAATATAGGCCAGGTGTCCCAAAGCGGACTTCATCCCCTGGGCTGTCCGGTAGGAGGACTGGGTAAAGGCTCCCAGAGACGCCACATACAGGAAATTCCGATCCCCCAGACATCCCAAATCCAGCCCATGGGGTGTTCCCTGAAGAATCTGTTCCGCCGCCTGGGCAGGATCCCGGGAAAGCCCCAGGGAACTGGCAAAATCGTTGGTGGTTCCCATGGGGATGTACCCCAGAGTCAGGGAGCCGCCCAGCTCCTCCAGGGTGTGGACCGCCTGGCTCAGGGTGCCGTCTCCGCCGCAGCAGATCAGCAGCTGAGGCTGCTCCTTCACCCCTTCCTCCAAAAAGGCCCGGGCTTGGTCCAGGGATTGGGTGTATTCCACCCGGGGCGTGATCCCATGGGCCCCAAAAGCCTGTTCTATTTGCGTTCCGAATTCCCGGGCCCGTTGCCGTCCGGCCCGGGTGTTTACCATAATCCAGACGTTCATCTCACTGCCCCCGGCTCCAACGTACGGTGTTGGCCAGAATCTGGGCACACAACTCCGTGCCCAGCAAGCCGCTGTCCAGCACCATATGATATCCTTCCCGTTCCCGCCAGCTTTTTCCCGTATTGGCATGGTAAAAATTGGACCGGCGGTGGTCAAACTTGTGCAGCACCGCGGCTGCCTGCTCTTCCGGAATCCCGTACTCCTCCTGGGCCCGGCGCATTCTTTCGGCCCGGTCTCCGTGAATGAACACGTTGAGCACGTCCTTCCGCTGCCGGAGCACCCACCCTCCGCAGCGGCCCACAATCACACAGGGCCCTTGGTCCGCCAGGCGCTGGATCACCTGGGCTTCCAACAGGTTCAGCTGGTCCGTTTGGGAAATCTGAGGCAGCTGGCCTCCGGCGCTTTTGGCCATGGCCACCAGGGAATACAGCAGGGAATTGGTATCCGTCTCCTCCAAATGCTCGATGTATTCCGGGGTGGTGCCTCCCTCCCGGGCGGCCAACTCCAAAATCTCCCGGCCATACACCGGAATCCCCAGTTCTTTCCCCAGCAGACGGCCCACTTGGGTGCCGCCGCTGGCGTATTCCCGTTCTATGGTGATGATCCGATATCCTTTCATAGTTTCCTCCTTGGTCAGCTGGCCTGATCCTGGTCTGCGCTTTCAAACTGACTGTTGTACAGGTTGGCGTAAAATCCGCCCTTGGCCATAAGCTCCTCGTGGGTGCCCTGTTCCACAATGTCCCCGTCCTTCATGCAGAGGATCAGGTCCGCGTTGCGGATGGTGGACAGCCGGTGGGCAATGATGAAGCTGGTGCGCCCCTTCATCAGGTTGTCCATGGCCTTCTGGATGAGCACCTCCGTGCGGGTATCCACGGAACTGGTGGCCTCGTCCAGAATCATGACCTTGGAGTCTGCCAAAATGGCCCGGGCAATGGTCAAAAGCTGCTTCTGACCCTGGGACACGTTGGACGCCTCCTCGTTGAGCTCCATCTGGTAGCCTCCCGGCAAGGTTCTGATAAAATGGTCCGCCTGAGCCATTTTGGCCGCGGCCACCACCTCTTCGTCGGTTGCGGTCAGCTTGCCGTAACGGATGTTCTCCAAAATGGAGCCGTTATACAGCCAGGCGTCCTGAAGCACCATGCCGAACTGGCTGCGCAGGTCCTGCCGGGTGAAATCCGTAATGGGATGACCATCCAAGGTGATCTGACCGCCCCGCAGGTCGTGGAACCGCATGAGCAGCTTCACCATGGTGGTCTTGCCGGCGCCGGTGGGGCCTACAATGGCCACCTTCTGACCGGCTTTCACCCGAGCGGAAAAGTCCCGGATCACCAGGTCCTGGCTGTCCTCATAGCCGAACTTCACATGGTCGAACACGATCTCCCCTTGCAGGTTCAGATCCTTGGTGGAAAGTTTGGGCTCTTCGCTGGTTTCCTCTTCCTCGTCCAGGAATTGGAAGATCCGTTCGGCAGCGGCCACAGTCATCTGGAACTGGTTGGAGATGTTGGCCAGCTGGGTGATGGGCTGGGTAAAACTGCGCACATACTGGATGAAGGCCTGAATGCCGCCGATGGTCATGGCGCCGCCGGCTGCCATAGACGCTCCCACCACGCAGATCACCACATAGCCCAGGTTGCCTACCAGGGTCATGACGGGCATCATCAGGCCCGAGAGGAACTGGGCTTTCCAGCCGGCGTTGTAGAGCTTGTTATTTTCCCGGTCGAAGTCCTCCAGGGTTTCCTTCTCCCGGCCAAAGGCCTTGACGATCAGGTGGCCTCCGTACATTTCCTCCACCTGGCCGTTGACCGTGCCCAGGTATTTTTGCTGGTCCTTGAAGTGCTTCTGGGAAAACTTCACCAGCACCATCACGAACACCAGGGACACGGGAATCACACACAGGGCCACCAAGGTCAGCTGCCAGCTGATGGACAGCATCATGATCAGCACACCGATGAGGGTACACACCGAGGTGATCAGCTGGGTGATGCTCTGGTTCAGGGAGTTGGTCAAGGTGTCCACGTCGTTGGTGATCCGGGAAAGCACGTCTCCCTGACTCACCTTGTGGAAATAGGACAGGGGCAGGCGGTTGATTTTCTTCTCAATGGCATCCCGCAGGCCGTAGGACACATCGGTGGAAACACCGGCCATGAGAAATCCCTGCAGGTAAGAAAACGCCGCGCTCAACAGGTAAATGCCTCCCAGGATCAACAGCACCGTGCCGATATATCCGAAATCGATGCCTTCCCCGGCGCCGGTGACCATGCGCATGATCCCCGCCGCCAACTCGTCGGTGGCCTTGGCCAGCACCTTGGGCCCCGCAATGGAAAACACCGTGGAGGCCGCGGCGAAGAACATCACCAGTGCCATGGGCACCCAGAAGGGGCGCAGATAAGTCAGCAGCTTGCGGGAGCTGCCTTTGAAGTTCTTGGCCTTCTCCCCCGGCACCATGGCGCCGGGACCCCTGCCGGGGGCATGTCTTGGCTGACTCATTCCAATTCCTCCTTTTGCAGCTGACTTTCCGCGATTTCCCGATATTCGGGACAGGTCTTCAACAGCTCTTTGTGGGTTCCTTTCCCCACCAGACGCCCCTGATCCAACACCAGGATCTGCTGGGCGTGCATGATGGTGCTCACCCGCTGGGCCACCAAAATCACCGTGGCCCCCGCCGGGTCTTTGGCAAGAGCCTTCCGCAGGGCAGCGTCTGTCTTAAAGTCCAGGGCGGAAAAACTGTCGTCGAAAATGTACAGGGGCGCTTTCCGGGTTAGGGCCCGGGCAATGGACAACCGCTGGCGCTGGCCGCCGGACACGTTGGTGCCTCCCTGGGCGATGGAAGATTCCATCCCCTCGTCCATCTCTCCCACGAAGTCGGAAGCCTGGGCGATTTCCAGGGCTTTTTGCAGCTCTTCCTCTCCGGCGTCCTCCTTGCCGTACCGCAGATTGGAGGCGACGGTGCCGGAGAAAAGCATCCCCTTCTGGGGCACATAGCCAATCTGCTGCCGGAGTTCCTCCTGAGGCAGCTTTCGCACGTCCACCCCGTCCAGGGTAATCTGCCCCTGGGTCACGTCATAAAACCGGGGAATCAGGTTCACCAAGGTGGATTTGCCCGAACCGGTGGCCCCAATAATGGCCGTGGTCTCTCCGGGCTTTGCCGTAAAGCTGATGTGCTCCAGCACGTCGCTTTCCGCCTGGTCATACCGGAAGGACACATCCTTGAATTCCAGCAGGCCCTTGGGATCTTTCAGGTGTTCCGGCTGTTCCGGGTCCCGGATGGTCAAGGGCGCGTCCAGCACCTCCCGGATCCGGGCGGCGGACACGCTGGCTCTGGGCACCAGGATGAACATCACGGCAATCATCAGGAAGGCCATGATGATCTGCATGGCGTACTGGATGAAGGCCATCATGTCACCCACCTGCAGGGTGGATTCCGCAATGGCGTGACCCCCTACCCAGACGATCATCACCGTCAGCAGGTTCATCACCAGAGTCATGCCGGGCATCATGCCGGACATGACCCGCTGGACAAAGCGGTTTGTCTTTGCCAGATCCTGGTTGGCCTGGTCGAACCGGCGCTCCTCATGGGCCTCGTTCCCAAAGGCCCGGACCACCATCATGCCGGAAAGGTTTTCCCGGCTCACCAGGTTCAGCCGGTCAATGAGCTTTTGCAGGGAACGGAATTTGGGCAAAGCCAGGGCCAAGGCCACGGCAATGAGCCCGATAAGCACCACCACCGCCACGGCAATGAGCCAGCTGAGAGATACGCTCTTGCCCACGGCGAAAATGATGCCTCCAATGCCCATGATGGGCGCGTAACACATCATCCGCACCCCCATGGTGATGAGCATTTGGATCTGCTGCACGTCGTTGGTGGTTCGGGTGATCAGGGACGCAGTGGAGAACCGGTCAAACTCTCCGCTGCTGAAGCTTTCCACCTTGGCAAACAGGTCATGGCGCAGCCGCTTGCCGATGGTGGCAGCCATGCGGGCAGAGAAGAATCCCACCAGCACAGTGGCCACCACTCCCCGCAGGGCCACTCCCAACATCTGCAGTCCCTTATTCCAAATATAATGGTTTTGAATGGCGTTGATGTCCATTCCCAATTCCTGGTAGAACAGCCGGGTCAAGGTCACACCCACCTGGTCCCCCATCATGGAATCGGAACCGGCTGCCTGGCTCCGGGCTTCCTCCAGGCTCTCCTGGGGCACCTGGGACAGAAGAGGCAGCAGCTGGTAGAGTTTTTCCATGTCCGCTTCCTCCAGCCCCTGGCTGAAATCCATGGATCCGCTTTCCTCTCCGTAGGTGGGCTCCTCCGTCTCGTTCAGAGAAGAAGTCCCCTCCTGAGCGGTCCCGTCGCTCTGGGTGCCCGCGGCATCGTTCATGGCGTCATAAGAGGTGCCTGTGGAGGGATCTTCCATCCCTGCACCGCTCTGGGTGCCGGCGGCATCGTTCATGGCGTCATAAGAGGTGCCTGTGGAGGGATCTTCCATCCCCGCACCGCTCTGGGTGCCGGCGGCGCCGTTCATGGCATCATAAGAGGTGCCTGTGGAGGGATCTTCCATCCCCGCGCCGCTCTGGGTGCCGGCGGCCCCGTTCATGGCATCATAAGAGGTGCCTGTGGAAGAATCTCCCATCATCCCGCCCATCCCCTGGCTTTGGGCCAGAGTGGCGGCTGCTTGCTGCAACTGGGCGGCAGTGTCGTCGGCTTGCAGATACAACAGCAGCCCATAGCCGGCTTCTCCGTAAATTTGACCCAGCTGGTCCAGCTCTTCTTCTGTCACGTCCTCCCGGAGCACTGCCACACTTTCCTCCTGAATGAGAGGATATTCCTCCTTAAGCCGCTGGGCTTCGCTGCTGCCCGGCTCAATCAGGTTGTAGCTTTCCTCCATTTGGGCCTGCTCTTCCGAGTCCATAAAGAACTCCAGCAATTTCAGGGCGTCTCCCCGAAGGGCTTCCGGTGCTCCCGACTGGATTCCGCTTTGCTGAATGCCCACGTTGACCATGTCGCTCATCAGGTTGGGCAGGCTCAGGTCACAGGCGGCCTGACCAAACAACAGGATCAGACAGGCCAGCACCACGCCGGCAAAAGGTTTGCAATACCGGACGATTATTTTCATTTCCCACTCATCCTTCCTGCTCTCCCAAATCTCCCTCCGGGAGAAGCTCTTCTAGATTCTTGGCCATTTTGTTCACCATGGAGCGGAAAGCCTCCGCTTCCTCCCCGGTGATTCCCCGACACAGACGGGAAAAATATTCCTTCCGGACCTGTTCCAACCGTTCCACGGTGGCTTGGGCCGGGGGAAGCAGTTGGAGCCGTGTCACCCGCCGGTCCCGCTGGTCCTGTCGGGCTTCCACATAGCCCCGTTTAATCAGCTGGTCCACCGACTTGCTCACCAGGGAACGGGGCATGCCCCGCAGCCGGCTCATATCCCGGGCCGTGTTGCAGCATCCCTGTTTCAAGATCAGCAGCACCTCAATCTCGTTCTGAGAGAGACCCTCGTCCAACACTGCTTTTCGGAGCGTAGCCCGGGCGCTGCGGCGCACCCGCATCATCACCAGAGTCAACCCATCATAGATGCCCGTGGAATTTTGTGCCCATTCCATGGATCTGCTCCTTTCTCTGAGAAAATTTGTTTCTTTCCTAAATTGTTTCTTTTTGAACTTTTTGCGACAGTCATTATAGCACCCGACCCAGGGAGCGTCAACGGGGCTTTGTGAGAATTCACGAACTATTCACATTTCACCTGTGCATCTTGCCAGATTGCCCTTTGGTTTCCACCGGGAAGTCCAACTGGCCCCAGCGGGGGAGGACATAACCTTGAAAGGATTTTCACAAGGAAAGCCTTGTTTTTTCCGGGGAAACTCCGTATCATAAAGGCAGAATCAGGAAAGGGAGGACAGATCATGGAAAAGGCGTATTACGCGGGCATCGACGTAGGGGGCACCAAGGTGGCCCTGGGTATTTTTGACGAGGACAAGGTCCTGCTGGGAAAAGATAAATTTCCCTCGGATTCCTTCCTGTCCGGGGAGGATTTTTTCCGGGAGGTTGTGGCCCAGCTGAAGCAGCTGATGGAACGGCTGGAACTGCCTCTGGCCCAACTGAAGGGCGTGGGAGTGGGGGTGCCTTCCATGGTGCGGTTCCCCCAGGGAGAAGTGGTCCTCTGCGCCATGCTGCCCTCTCTGACCGGGTTTGGGGTCAAGGCCTTTCTGGAAAGCTTGCTTCCCGGGGTGGAAGTGGTGGTGGACAACGACGGCCACTGCGCTGCCTTGGCCGAATCCCGTCACGGAGCGGGTATGGGCCATCCCCACATGCTCTACTGTCCGGTGAGCACCGGCCTTTCCTCGGGGATTATCATCGACGGGAAGCTTTTCCGGGGCAGCTGCGGTTTTGCCGGGGAAAGCGGCCACACCATTGTCACGCCCGGGGCTGGGATTCCCTGCGGATGCGGCAACCGGGGCTGTATCCAGTCCTATTCCTCCGGGGGCATGATCGTCCGGCACATCCGGGAATGGATTGCCCAGGGGGAAAAGACCCTGATGCTGGATCTGGCCGGGGCCCCGGAAAAAATTGACTCCCGCCACCTGGAGCAGGCGGCTCGGGCCGGGGATCCCATGGCGCTCCGGGCCCTGGATCAGATGGCCCTGTATCTGGGCATCTGGGTGTTCAATCTGTATATGACCCTGAACATCGACTGCTATGTGTTCGGCGGGGGCCTGATCAAGATGGGCGATCTGCTCTTTGACCGGGTGCGGAAGGTCTTCGAGTCCTACCGGCAAACCCATGAGCCGGTGGAATTTAAATTTGCCCAGCTTTCCCAGGATTCCGGCCTGCTGGGCGCTCTGGAACTGCTCTTTTAACCTTTTTCATGCAATAAAAAGCGCCCTTCCCCAATTCGTGGGAGGGCGTTCTCTTTTTTGTGGGGCTGTTGCCTCAAGCGGATTTCCGTTCCACCAGGCTCCAGTCCAATACCAGGCTTTTTTCCTCTTTGCCGCCCAGCATGCTCACCAGTTTCCGGGCCGCAATGGCCCCCATGGTTTCCTTGGGATGGTGAAAGGAGGTCAGGCCCACGGTGGCCAGTTCTCCCAGCAGGCTGTTGTCAAAACTGAGGATTGCCTTGTCCTGGGGGATCTTCACCCCTTGGCCTTCCAGGACCTTCTCCACCCGGACGGCCAATTCGTCGTTGTAACACACCAGGGCCGTACAATCGGCCAGCCGGTCCAAAAGCTGCCGGACTGCGGTTTCCTCTGTGAGCAGCTGATTCCGCTGGTCGGAATTGTACCACACCACCCGGTCATCCCGCAGGGGAAGGTCACATTGCAGAAGCCCTTTGGAAAATCCCGCATACCGGCCCAATCCTTGCAGGTCGTCGCTTTTCAGGATGGCCCCGATCTCCCGGTGGCCTCGTCCCACCAGGTACCGGACTGCGTCCATGCCGCCCCGGCGGTCATCCATGGTCACCCGGACACACCCCTCCAGCTGGGGGTAATAGCCGTTGAAAAACACCATGGGCACTCCCCGCTTCCGCAATTCCTCATACAGAGGCAGGTTGGGGTTGGGCAAGGCGCTCTTGGTGCCCTCCACAATCAGGCCGTCAATTTGACGTTCCATGTATTCCTCCAGGATCCGCCGCTCGTTGTCCACCCGGTTCCGGGTGGCACCCAGCAGGGGAAAGAACCCCTCTTCCGACAGCACTCCCTCCATCCCCCGCAAGATGGACGGGAAAATATACTCTCCCGGATAGGTGACGATGACCCCCACATTCCAGGAACGTTTCCGTTTGGCCTCCGCCCGGTGGACGTAGGTACCGCTGCCCTGTTTCCGCTCGATGAGCCCCTTGCGCTCCAACAGGGTCAAGGCTTGCCGCACCGTCTGGCGGCTCATGCCGTACTGCTCCGCCATTTCGTTTTCCCCCGGCAATTTTTGGCCGTTTTGGTACACGCCCCGGACAATGTCCCCTTTTAACTGTTCATAAAGTTGCGCGTATTTCGCTTTTTCTCTCATTCCAGGTTTCCTTTCTGTGCCGGATGGTTCCCTCCTCCGTTTTTATAATGCCCCTTCAAGATATTTCCCTATTGTAGCGACTCCCCTGAAGGATGTCAAGCCGGATCCGCATTTTCCGGCCCTTCTTCCAAAAGATACCGGCAGATTTTCTCGTGAAAGGCCGGACAGGCCTTTTTCAGGGATACCGGCCGGCCTTGGGGTCCCAGAAAACAGTGTTCCGTCTTCCCCTGGCACCGGAGGATTCCCGTCTCCTTGTCCCGGACCAGATAGGAAAAAGCCACCCGGGTGCCCGTATAACGCTCCAGCTTAGTTTCGATCTCCACCGTATCTCCGAACCGGGCCATGGAACGGTATTCCGCTTCTACCCGCAGCACCGGGCTCATCACCCCCAGGGCTTCCATTTCCCGGTACCCAAAGCCCCCCTGGTCCATCAGCCAGGTACGGGCTTCCTCAAACCACCGGATGTAATTGGAATGGTGGACACAGTCCATCTTGTCCGTCTCATAATACTGTACCTGATGCCGGTAATACACAGCGCTCACAGCGTGGCCCCCTTTTTCGCCCGGAGTTCCGGGCCCTTTTCTTTTTATTATAGCACAGTCCTGCAAGGGGTCCCCGCTTTTTCCTCATACCCTTTCCCCCGCCGCCATATGCCTGTACCGGAATGGTTCCAGCCCCCTGGCAATGACTGGAGGAAATGTTGATTTTTCCGTCGAAAAATGCTACTATGAGTCCAGACAACACCCTTTGGGAACACAGGTTCCAAAAATTTGCAAAAGATTCTCAAAAATGTCTCTATTCTTCTCTGTTTCGCATTTGTTTTCGGTTAAAAAGGAGAGAACCTGTGGGCCCCATCAACTCCCCGGGAGAAGGGAGATCTAAAAAAATTTTTCTCCACCAAGGGCGCGGCCCAGCCGCCCCTTCCCCTGTGAAAGGATGGTCGAAGGATACTTTATGAAAATTGGTTTGGACGTGGGCTCCACCACCCTCAAATGTATGGTGTATGACCGGCAGGATCAGCCGATCTATCAGGAATATGAACGGCACTATTCCCAGATTGCCGAAAAAGCCTCCGGAATGCTCCAGCGGATCCAGGAAAAATTCCCCCAGGAACGCCGGGCTTTCCTGTGCGTGTCCGGTTCGGCAGGCATGGGTCTGGCAGAGGACCTTCATATTCCCTTTGTCCAGGAGGTTTACGCCACCCGGACCGCAGTGAAAAAATATCTGCCCAACGCCGATGTGGTCATCGAGCTGGGAGGCGAGGACGCCAAGATCCTCTTCCTCTCCGGCTCCATGGAAGTGCGGATGAACGGCTCCTGCGCCGGCGGCACCGGGGCGTTCATCGATCAGATGGCCACCTTGCTTTCCATCTCCCCCGATGAGCTCAACACCATTGCCGGGGAAAGCCAGCGCTCTTACAGCATCGCCTCCCGGTGCGGAGTGTTCGCCAAAAGCGACATTCAGGCTCTTTTAAACCAGGGCGCTCAGAAAAACGACATTGCCCAGAGCATCCTCACCGCCGTGGTGAACCAGACCATCGCCGGTCTGGCCCAGGGCCGGGAAATCGAAGGCAATGTGGTGTACTTGGGCGGCCCCCTCACCTTCCTGTCCCAGCTGCGGGCCGCTTTTGACCGGATCCTGGGGGTCACCGGGGTCTGTCCGGAAAATTCCCTTTACTATGTGGCTGCCGGCGCCGCCCTCTCCCAGTCCGGAGAGGAATTCGACCTGGCCCAGATCACGGAGCGCATCGCCCATTACAGCTCCAGCCACCATTACCAGAGCAGCTCCGCCCTGTTCCAGAACCAGGAGGAGTTTGAGGAATTTTCCCGCCGGCATCAGAAGGACTCCGTGCCCACCGACGCCCCCCTGCTGGAGGACAAAGTGGCCTATGTGGGCATCGACGCAGGCTCCACCACCGTGAAGGCCGTGGCCGTCAACTCCAAGGAGGCGATCATCTTCTCCCGGTACCTGCCCAACGCCGGCAACCCGGTGCCCCTGGCCCGGGATTTCCTGACGGAACTCTACGAGAAATATCCCGATATTCAGATCCGCTCCTCTGCCTCCACGGGCTACGGAGAAGAGATCATCAAAAACGCCTTTGGCCTGGATCTGGGAGTGGTGGAAACCATCGCCCACTTTACCGCCGCCAAAAAGTTCGATCCCCAGGTGGACTTCATCATCGACATCGGCGGCCAGGACATCAAGTGTTTCAAAATTAAAAACGGCACCATCGACAACATCTTCCTCAACGAGGCCTGCTCCTCGGGCTGCGGGTCCTTCCTGCAAACCTTTGCCGGCGCTCTGGGGTATCAGATGGCGGACTTCGCCAAACTGGGCCTTTTCGCCGACAGCCCTGTGGACCTGGGCTCCCGCTGCACCGTGTTTATGAACTCCTCGGTGAAGCAGGCCCAGAAGGACGGCGCCACCATTGAGAACATCTCCGCCGGCCTCTCCATGAGCGTGGTAAAGAACGCCCTGTACAAAGTTATCCGGGTCACCGATGCCCAGAGCCTGGGAGACCACATTGTGGTCCAGGGAGGCACCTTCCTAAACGACGCAGTGCTCCGGGCTTTTGAGAAGGAAATCGGCAAAAACGTGATTCGTCCTTCGGTTTCCGGCCTGATGGGCGCCTACGGAGCCGCCCTGTACGCCAAGGAAAAGGGCCGGAGCCAGAGCAGCATCATCGGCAGGGAGGAGCTGAAGCACTTCACCCACGAAGTAAAGGCCATCACCTGCAACGGCTGCCAGAACCACTGCCGGCTGACGGTGAACACCTTCGCAAACGGCGCCCGGTACATTGCGGGCAACCGGTGCGACAAGCCTTTGAAAAAGCACACCTCCACCGTCCCTTACAATATGTATGACTACAAGAAGGAGCTGCTGGCTGCTTACGCTCCCTGCGACGGTCCCCGGGGCGTGATCGGGATCCCCATGGGCCTGAATATGTTTGAACTGTTCCCCTTCTGGTACACTTTCTTCACCAAGCTGGGCTTTGGGGTGATCCATTCCCCCGAATCCGACCGGAAGCTGTACTTCCGGGGCCAGCACACCATTCCCTCGGATACGGTGTGCTATCCCGCCAAGCTGATGCACGGCCACATTGAGGCCCTGCTGGACCAGAAGCCCGATGCCATTTTCTACCCCTGCATGAGCTATAACCTGGATGAGCATCTGGGAGACAATCACTACAACTGCCCGGTGGTGGCCTACTATCCCGAGGTGTTGGACGCCAACATCGCCGCCCTGGAACATGTGAAATTCATCTACGACTATGTGGGCCTTCACCGGCGGAAGGATTTCCCCGGCAAGATGACCAACATTCTGGCCCGCTATTTCGACCCCATCCCCGAAAAAGAAGTGAAAGCCGCTTCCGACGCGGCCTATGGGGAATATTACGCCCATATGGAACGGATCCACAAAAAGGGGCAGGAATACCTGGCCCTGGCCAAGGAGAAAAATCTGCCGGTGATTATCCTTTCCGGCCGGCCCTACCATCTGGATTCGGAAATCAACCACGGCATCGACAAGCTGATCTGTGAATGCGGCGCCGTGGTGGTTTCGGAGGATTCCGTCAGCGAATTGGAAACCAAGTTCCCCACCGGGGTGCTGAACCAGTGGACGTACCACGCCCGGCTCTATGCCGCCGCCAAGTATGTGGTGGATTCCGGGGACAAACGGATCAATTTGGTGCAGATGGTGTCCTTCGGCTGCGGCGTGGACGCCATCACCGGCGACGAAGTCCGTTCCATTCTGGAGAGCGGAGACCGGATTTACACCCAGATCAAAATCGATGAGATCACCAACCTGGGTGCCGTGCGGATCCGTTTGAGAAGTCTCTTCGCCGCCTTGGGGCTTGGCAGTGAAGCAGTGAACACCGAAGGCGCGTAAAAGTTTTTGCAGCAGCTTTTTTCAAAAAGCTGCGACCTTAAAAACGGCGTAAGCCGTCAAAGAAAAGCAGCGAGGACGGCGCACCCTAGGGTGCGACCTTACGCGGGTTTCTCCCAGGGGAAGCCCGGGAAAGGATGTGTTTTTTCAGTATGTCAGATAATGCCCACCGGGTAGAATTTACCCGGGAAATGAAAAAAGATTATACCATCATCACGCCGAATATGGCGCCCATCCACTTTGAGCTGATCAAAAACGTGCTGGAGAGCTTCGGGTTCCACATTGAGCTGCTGCGGACCAGCGGCCGGGAAATTGTGGACGAAGGGTTAAAATATGTCCACAACGACACCTGCTACCCGGCTTTGCTGTCCATCGGCCAGCTGATGCACGCCCTGCACAGCGGCAAGTACGACCTGCACAAGGTGGCCCTGATCATGACCCAGACCGGCGGCGGCTGCCGGGCCTCCAACTACATCCATCTGCTGCGC
>ENA-OPSZ01000359-OPSZ01000359.1-human-gut-metagenome-genome-assembly--contig:-NODE-359-length-33340-cov-7.830644_pt1 | contig 33340 bp, 25 predicted proteins | sample MGYA00241814_ERZ501919 | MGnify/ENA primary metagenome ERZ501919 (study PRJEB25962, sample SAMEA2042440) | human gut metagenome | biome: human gut; feature: human-associated habitat; material: faeces... | reverse complement strand
GTCGTCTTGCCCCTGCCCGAGGGAGCCGTGAGCGCCACGCGCTCGCCCGGATCGACAACCAAGTTCACGTCATGAAGAATCGGCCGGCCCGGCACGTAGGAAAACGAGATATCGCGCGCTTCGAGGCTCATCGCTCTCTCCCCCCTCCGTCTAATGCAGAAAAGCCGTGCTCCGGCATGGCATGCCAAAGCGCGCGCGAGAACGGGTGCGCGAGCAGCTCGGGAGCGGCAAAGCTCGAACAGGCGGTCTCCTCGACCACCGTTCCGTCGCGAAAGACCGCCACGCGGTCGGCAACGCTGAGCGCAAGCTCCAGGTCATGCGTGATGAGAAGCACGCCGCCTCCCCCGTCGGCAAAGGACCGAAGGTCGTCGAGAGCATGGACGGCAAGATCCATGTCGAGGCCCGGCGTGGGCTCGTCCGCCACGATAAGCCGCGGATCGTCCATGATCGCGCAGATGAGCAGCACGCGACGCGCCATGCCGCCAGAGAGCTCGTGCGGGTACATGCGCTCGACCTCCGCCGCCAACCCATAGGCACGGAAGAGCTCGCGCATGCGCTCCATACGCTGCCTACGGCGCTCCTTGCCCGCTCGGCCCCGGCCGCAGGCACCCACCACCTGCTCGCCCACGCGCATGAGCGGGTCGAGGTTGTTCACGCTTTGCGGCACAAGTGAAATGCCGTGCCCGCGCAGACGCGCAAGGTCGGCGGCGTCGCAGCGCTGCCCCTCGAACCACATGGCCCCCGTCACGCGCGCATTGGGCTCGAACAAGCCCATGATGGCATCGGCCAAAAGCGTCTTCCCCGAACCGCTCGCCCCCACAAGCGCAAGCATCTCCCCCTCATGCACCGAGAGGGTAAGGTCCTTGATGACGGGGGCGTCAACCTTCTGCGCCTGAAAATAGGGTGCGGCGGGATCGTACATCTTGAACCCGACCGAGAGATGCTCGACGGAGAGAAGGTGCCGGCCCTGCGGATGACGCGACCCCGAGGCATGACGATGGTGATGGTGGAACTCTGCATCGGTATGCATCAGCCCTGCACCCCCTCGGGCGACACCATGCGCCGAAGCAGCGCGCCGGCACGATCGAACATGAGCACCACGGCGAGGAGGGCCAGACCCGGAAACACCGCGAGCCACCAGGCGCCCGAGGTGAGATAACCCATCGCTTCGGACAAGATCACGCCGATGGCGGGCTGCTCGGGCGACAGCCCGAATCCGAGGAACGTGATCGATGCCTCGTGCAGCACGGCATGGGGAAAGAGCAGCACGAGCCCCACCAGGTACTGCGGAAGCACATGGGGTACGACGTGCGTGAACGCGATACGCATAGGCGATACGCCGAGCGCGCGCGAACAGGAGATATAGGGCTGCTCACGAAGCTGCAGGATCTCGGCGCGCAGCACGCGGGCAAGGCTCGGCCAATGCGTGACGGAGATGCCAACCATGACCCCGAGCGCCCCGCGGCCGAGCGCATAGCTGATGAGGATGAGAAGCACCATATGGGGGATGCCCATCGTAAGGTCGATGAGCCAGCTCACCACAGCGTCGACCCGGGACCCACCGAGCGCGGCGGCAGAAGCGAGCGCGAGCGCGATGACAGACGAGACCGTCGCGGCGACGAGCCCCACGACAACCGAGGTCGAAAGCCCTGCAAGCGTGCGCGCGAGCATGTCGCGGCCCATCCAATCGGTTCCGAAGGGGTGGTCGAGCGAGGGGGCAAGGTTGCGCGCATCGAAATTCGTGGTCGAGGCGGCGTCGGCAAGCATGATACCCGCGATAACGACCGCGCAGAGCGCGATCGCAACCCCTGCCGCCATGACGAGCATGGCGCGCCTGCCGCTGAGCACCCCCGTCGCCGCAGGCTCGTGGAAAACGGTGAGCGACGGGTGGTCGTGATCTTGAACGAGGCCGGGGGCATCCGCCTCAGTCTGCCGGCAACGCCGCGCCTCGCCATCTTCTCGCACTGTCATCGCACCTCCTCCCGCACGCGCGAACCCAAACGCGGGTCCACCGCGCCATACAGCAGGTTTGCGAGCGCGTTGCCAAGAAAGACAAGCGCTGCCGTGGCGAGGGCGATGCCCACAAGCAGCGGCGCGTCTCCGCCAAGGCCCGCCGTGACAGCCGCCTGCCCGAGCCCGGGATACGAAAAGACCTGCTCCACCAAGATGGAGCCTCCCACAATCTCGCTCACCTGGGAAAACTGCAGTGTAAGTGCTGGAAACACGAGGTTTCGCAGGCCATGGCGAAAGACGATGGACCGAAGCCCCTCGCCGCGCGAACGCGCGAACCGCACATAATCGCTCCCCAGCACGTCGATGGTCTTCTCGCGCGTATGAAGCGCCACGTTGGCTATGCCCGTAAGCGAGAGCACCAGCGCGGGGAGCACCATATGGTAGAGACGCGTGGCGAGCGGCACCGCGCCCGTAGAGCCGATGGGAACCGAGAAGCCCAGGGGAAACCACCCGAGGTAGACAGCGAACACCATGAGCGCGATGAGCGCGAGCCAGAACGTCGGCGTAGCCGAGAGCACATAGCAATACCCTCGCACGAGCCGGTCGAGCCAGCTGTCCCGAAGCGCGCCGGATGCGACCCCCAGTACAAGGCCCACGGCGCCCGCGATGACCCACGACGCCGCCAGAAGCAGCGCGGAGCTCGCGAACCGTTCGCCCACCACCTCGACAACCGGCTCGTTGAAGCGAAGGCTCTCGCCAAGATCCCCCTGCACGGCGTCGCCCAGCCACGAGAGATAGCGTTCAACGACGGGCGTGTCGGCGTCCCACCGCTCCGCCAGCTGCTCCCTGCGGTCCGGGCTCATCGTTGCGTATGCCGCCTGTCCCACATTGGCCTGCACGGGATCGATGGGCGAACTTCCCACCAAGAGGAAGGTCAGAAAGCTCACCGCCAACATGAGCAGTGCGAAGCGCGCAACGCCGCGAGCGACCGAGCGCATCACGACCATTCCCAGCGGTCCACGTTGTTCACGAGCGACCATCCGTGCCCATGGGGATGCGGCTTCTGGCCTGCCACGACGAGCCCCTCGCGCTTGAAGTAGAGATGATCGACGTTGGCGATCCACGCCCACGTTGCAGCGCCCTTGGGCGCGAAGCCGTTTTCGCCGTCCCAAGCCGCGAGCTGCCAGTACGCGTAGGAATCCTCGATGCTCTGCTGCGCCAGCGCCTCGTCGAGATGGGCGTCGATCGCCGCGTTCTCGTAGCACGCGTAGTTACCCCAGCCCGTAGAGTAGTTGAGCGCATACACCTCGATGGGTGAGTTTGAACCCCATCCCCAGAGGACCGGCTGCTCGTACTGGTGGCTGTAGATCTCGTCCCAGCTGCCACCGCGCGGGCTCGCCTCTATGCCAATCTGGGCAAACTGGTTGGAGAGTTCGTTGGCGATCGCCTGGCGCGCCGAATCGTCCGAGGAGTACCAGATGTCGAACGCAGCGCGCACGCCGTCCTTCGCGCGCACGCCATCGCTGCCTATAGCCCAGCCGGCATCGTCGAGCAGGCGCGCGGCCAGGTCGCGGTCGAGCTCGACCTTCATGTCGTCGCTCGACCACGGCATATCGTCGCTTACGCTGTAGGCAGGCTTGCCATAGCCCGAAAGCACGTTCTCGATTACCGCATCGCGGTCGATAGCATAGGTAAGCGCGCGACGAATCGAAAGGTCCGAGGTCACGTCGTTGCCCATGGCGTAGCTCGTCCCGCCCTCGGACTTCGTTCCGCCGGCAGGCTGCGTGGGCAGCGAGATGCCGCGTGAGTCGACCGTTGCATAGCTCACAAGCTCATAGCCGTCGAAGCTCTGCTGGGCGTGCGTCGCGTAGGTATACGCGATGTCGACCTCGCCCGCCTGCACCGCCGCGAGCGCTGCGTCCTCCTCCATGAACACAACGACCACGCGCTCCATGAGCGGCGGCTCGCCGTAGTAATCCGGGTTGGCGCTGAAGATCGCCTGCTGGCCGCGATCCCAGCGCTCAAGCATGTAGCGGCCCGACCCTATGGGAGCGGAACCATATCCATCGCCGTAGGCGTGCTCCGGCACGATGCCCAGCACCGCGAGGGTGTACAAGAGCGCGTTGTAGGGCTTGTTGAGATGGAGCTCCACCACCGTATCGTTCACGGCAACCGCCTCGTCCACCATGGAGAGGTCGCCCTCGAAGGTGTCGCTTTGGATCGCGGAATTCACCGTGAACGCCACGTCGGAGGCGATGAGCGGCTCCCCGTCGGTGAACGCGACATCGTCGCGAAGCTCGAAGGTCCAGGTCAGCCCATCGTCAGAGCAGCTGTAGCCCGTCGCAAGGTCGTTAATGAACTCGAGGTTCTCGTCCGTGGTGATGAGCGTCGACTGGATGAGCGGCTCGTGCACGTGCTCGCCGCACCCCCATGCCACAAGCGGGTCAAACCCTGCCGCGGGCTCGCTTCCCGCGTTCATGGCGACGATCACCTGGCTAGAAGCCCCTTCGGAACCAGACCCGGAAGGTGCGGAGCCGCCTTCGCCCGCGCCTGCCGTGCAGCCGCTCAGCAACGTCGCGGCACCCGCAGCACCTGCACCCGCTATAAATCCACGACGCGACAGCATGCCGCTGCCGCGCGCCTCTTCGTTTATCATGAGCATGCTCCTCAGCACCTCTGGGTAGTTCACGTAGACCGAGTGTTACGAATAGTTCAATTCGTGTTACTCTTGCCTCATCCTACCACATTTGTTGAAGGCATCCCAGCCGCCAGCAACATGCGCGCAGGCTGCAACGGAAGCGAAGCGGGTTTGCGAGACCCTATACATCGAGATAAGCAAGCAGGTCGTCGCGCTTATTGGGCACCAGGCCATCGACCGTTGCATCGAGCGCGCGCCCAAGCAGGGCGCCGATACGGGGGCCGGGCGCCACGCCGGCGGCAATGAGGTCCGCCCCGCTGAGGGCCAAGGTTCCCACGCTGTACGCCTCGTTGTTGGCAAGCAGCTCGCGCACCATCTCGCGCATGCGCTCGATATCCTTCACGTAGTAGAAGCACGACGGAGCCTTTCCGAGCGTGTCGGCCCGCTTGATGTCGAAGAGCTCGTTCATGAGGCGCGGCGTATCCAAACCCGAACCAGCGAAAAGCCCCATAACGCGCAAGAGGTCGCTGCGCTCGGCGCTCATGGGCCGGTCGTGATGACGAATGAGCAGGCATGCGTCGCGCATCACCTCGCTCGGGCACGCAAGGCGGTGCATGATCTCTCGCGCCTGCTCCGCCCCGCGCTCGGGGTGCCCGTAGAAGTGGCCGCACCCCCGGTCGTCGAGCGTGAAGCACGCCGGCTTGGCGATATCGTGCAGGAGCGCCGCCCACATGAGCGAAGGCGATGGGGCGGCCTCGGGGCCGGCGCCATCCACGCTCGAGAGCGAGAGCTCGCCCGCCACGGTAAGCACGCGGGCGATATGGTCGTATACATCGAAGGCATGATAGCGGCTATGCTGGTCAAAGCCACGGCAAGGTCCCAGCTCGGGAATGGCTGCGCACATGATGTCGGGATACCGGAGCAGGGCATCTCCCGCATGGCCGGTTGCAAGGATGCCATCGAGCTCCCAGCCCACTCGTTCGCGTGCCACCGCATCGAGGAGGGGCGCGCACGAGGCGAGTGCAGACGCCGTCTGGGGCTCGACCACGAAGTCGAGCCGGCAAGCAAACCGCACGGCGCGGAGCATGCGAAGCGCGTCCTCTTCGAAGCGCCGGCGCGGCTCCCCCACCGCCCGAATCATACGGCGGCGAAGGTCTCCCGCACCGTCGTATACATCGAGCAGACCGCGCGTTGGATGCCACGCCATCGCGTTGACCGTGAAATCGCGGCGGGCAAGATCGTCCTCCACGCGCTGCGCAAGGCGAACAGATTCGGGATGACGCCCGTCGGTGTAAAAGCCGTCGAAACGATACGAGGTTACCTCGATACGCTCTTCACCCCGCACCGCCGTGATGCCACCGAATTTGATGCCCGACCGAACAACCTTGAAGCCTTCCGCCTTGAGGGCGGCTTCGCTTTGCTGCCAGGTTCCCGAGCAGCAAATGTCCACGTCGTGGCATGGAGCGCCTCGCAGCGCGTCGCGAACCCAGCCGCCCACGATCCACGCCTCGAGCCCCGCTTCCTCAAGAGCACGAAGCACCTCGAGCGCCGTTGCGGGCGCAGGCGTTCCGTTCAGGGCAGGCTGCTCGACGGTAATGCTAGGCGCCGCGCCGGTATCGATATGCAAGCACTCGTCCATTACACCCCATTCACGTTGACAGGTACAGTATACGGTGCCGTGGCGAAATGGGCACTCATCGTTTTGCGCTTCATGCGCCCCGCTGGGTCCGACCCCGTGCGAAACGGCCCGCCTTGGCTCGTCGCCGACACGCCCGCCGGCTCGCCCCTGGCCCACTCGGTTCGCCCCTGGCCCCACTCGGTTCGCCCCGGCTCGCCCCCCGAGCGCTCCGCCTCCTGAGCGATCGCGAACGCTCCCGAGCGCCCCACACGAGACCAGCGCAAACCGCAGGCGGGCACGCCAAAAGAAAGCCCCCGAGCTTGAGCACGGGGGCTTTGCATATCCTCAACGAGACGTTAACGCGCGAAGACGCGTCAGAAGTTGCTAGCGCGGGAGCTTGCGGACGGTCACGCGCTTGCTGTACTCGTCCACATGACCGAAGTCGCCCAAACCGACGCTCTCGGCAACGTTCGCGCCCGTGGCCATGGCGAGCTTGAGCGCCTCCTCCACGTTGTCGCGATCCTTATACCACTTGAGCAGGAAGGCCGCGAGGGTGCAGTCGCCGGCGCAGACGGAAGACACGAGCTTGATGTTGAACTCGCGCTTGGCGTACCAGATGTCCTCGCCGTTCGAGAAGTAGGCGCTACCGCGGCTGCCCATGGTGAGCAGGACGTTCTGCACGCCGGCCTCGTGGGCGAGCGCAAGGGCGCGACGGGCGTCGTCGTCGGTATCGATCTGGACGCCGAAGATCTCGCGCATCTCGTGATGGTTCGGCTTGATGAGCAGCGGGTGCGTGGAGCAGAGCGTCTTAAGCTTGTCGCTCGAAAGGTCGAGCACCACGTCGGCGCCGCGATCCTGAGCATGCGCCACGACCTTGTCCAGGAAGTCCTTGGAGGCCTTCGGGGGCAGCGAGCCGGAAACGATCAGGCAGTCGAGGTCGCCAGTGGAGTCGAGGATGCGGAAGAGCTCCTGCTCGTTCTGCGGGGTGATCGCGGGGCCCGGGTTCAGGATGCCGTGCTCGGACTGGCCGTCGTTGAAGTAGGAGTTGATGCGGGTCACGCCATCAATCCAGACAGGGCGGCAGAGGCAGCCCATGTTCATGGTCTCGTCGACCACGTACTTGCCCGTGAAGCCAGCGAAGAAGCCGAGCGCCACGGAGTCGACGCCGAACTTCTTGAGCGCGAAGGACACGTCGAGGCCCTTGCCATTGGCGGTATAGCTCGCCGAGAAGGAGCGGATGTTCTCGTTCGGAACAAGCGGCGGGCAGGAAACGGTCATGTCGACCGCAGGGTTAGCAGTCAGCGTATAAAACATAAGACAGCTACCATCCTTTCATACTAATGCTGCATGGCGCATAGCTTAGGCGCGCCATGCAGCAAAATCAAGCGTCACGACCCGGATGCTTACCGAGACTTAACGCAGCCGTGCACGGTGGTAGGTAGGAGCGCGACCGGATGCGGGCAGACAACAGACCTAGCGCGCGGCCTCGGTGAGCGCGGCCTTGACCTCTTCGGCGGTCTCGAGCTGCATGACCTTCGCCTCGAGGGCGTCGGCGTCGGCCTTCGTCCACTGGGAGATGACCTTGCGGGTGCGCAGGACGCTCGGAGCGGAAACCGAGAACTCCTCCATGCCCCACGAGATGAGGAGCGGCGTGAGCAGCGGATCGGCCGCGGCCTCGCCGCACATGCCCACCATGATGCCTTCCTTCACGCCAGCCTGGATGATGTTCTTGATGGCGCGCAGGACCGCCGGGTAGTACCAGCTGTAGAGGTAGGCGACCTTGTCGTTGCCGCGGTCGGAGGCCATGGTGTAACCGGTGAGGTCGTTCGTGCCGATGGAGAAGAACGCGGACTCCTTGGCGAGCAGGTCGGGGATGTTGGCGGCGGCAGCCGTCTCCATCATGATGCCGACCTCGATGTTCTCGTTGAACTTGTAGCCCTCGGCGCGCAGCTCTTCCTTGCACTCCTCGACGAGCGCCTTGACCGAGCGAATCTCCTCGACGCAGGTGACGAGCGGCACCATGATCTTGATGTCGCCGAATGCGCTCGCGCGGAGAAGCGCGCGCAGCTGCACCTTGTACTCATCGGGGTTGTCGAGGCAGTAGCGCACGGCGCGATAGCCCATGAACGGGTTATCTTCCTTCTGGAGATTCATGTACGGAATCTCCTTGTCGCCGCCCACATCGAGCGTACGGATGATGACCGGAGCGCCCTTGAGCGTGACCGCGGCCTTGCGGTAGGCCTCGAACTGCTCGTCCTCGGTGGGAAGCGACGTGGCGTCCATGAACAGGAACTCGGAGCGGAAGAGTCCGATCGCCTCGGCGTCGTGGTCAACGGCGCCCTTGGCATCCTCGGGGTTGCCGATGTTGCAGGCGAGCACCTTCTTCTCGCCGTCGGCTGTGACCGTGGGCTTGCCGCGGAAGGCCTCGAGCGCAGCCTTCTCGGCCGCGAAGGCGGCGGCGCGCTCCTGGTAGTCGGCAAGCTGCTGCTCATCGGGCTCGCTGATCACGTGGCCGTTGATGCCGTCGACAATGGCGACCATGCCACCGTGGAGGGCGCCGCAGGCGTTGGAGACCGAGAGCACCGCAGGAATCTCGAGCGCGCGGCAGATGATGGCGGAATGCGAGGTACGGCCGCCGACCTCGGTGACGACGCCGACGACGTTCTCCTTGTCGATGGTCGCCGTCATGGACGGGGTGAGGTCATGCACAACGACGATGCTGCCGGCCGGAAGGACGGAGAGGTCGACGACCTCGCGGCCGAGGAGCTCGGCCAGGATGCCGGTGCGGATGTCGGCGATGTCGGCGGCACGAAGGCGGAACATCTCGTCGTCCATGGAAAGGAACATGTTCTCGAACATCGTGCTCGTCTCGACGAGGGCCTGCTCAGCGCAGGTGCCGCCGTCGATGGCGGTGGTGATGCCGTCGGTCATGCCGGGATCCTGGGCGAGCATGATGTGGCCGCTCATGATCTCGGCCTCGTTCTCGCCCACGGTGATCTTCATGCGGTCGGCCTGGGCCTGGGTCTTGGCGCAGAAGGCATCGAGGGCGGCCTGGTAGCGAGCCTTCTCGGCGGCGGTGTCCTCAACCGCGTGCGGCTCGAAAGACAGGTCGGGCTCGGCGGCGACAACGACGGTACCGATACCGATGCCCTCGGATGCGTTAACTCCCTCGTACATTTTTATCCTCTCTCCACTGCCGCGGGCGCGTGCCGCGCGGCAATATATAGGTGAAAGCGCAGGCACCGTTAGGGCACCTGCGCTCACCGTATGAACTCAGCTGTTGTGAGATCCGTTCAACACGAGATGGACGGCAACTGGGCTACTCGCCAAGACCGCTCTTGATGAGCTTGATGGCGGTGGTGAGAGCATCGGCCTCATCGGCGCCATCGCAGCGGATCTCGACCTCGGTGCCGCAGGGGATGCCAGCGGCCATGAGGGCCATCGGGGACTTGCCGTTGACCTCCTTCTCGGGGGTGACAACGGTCACGTCGCAGGCAAACTTGCCCATGGTAGAGGCGAAGAGGCCCGCGGGACGCATGTGAAGACCCTGGGGGTTGACGAGGGTAACCTTCTCAGAAACCATATTTGTCTCCTTTTTCTGGATGCCCACGGCGGGCCCGCCGCCATGGGGTACATCAACGACTCTCCTAGTGTACCCCATACCGCGCCAGTTGGTATGGAAAAACGGATGAGTGGTTTGGGATGTTGCGGAGTAGGATACGCACCGGAAGCCGACGGCGGGACGGCAGGAAGTGTTTTCCCCTTTGCTGCGGTGCCGCATCTGGCTTATTTCGGGCAAGATTTTGCCGAATTAACAATTTAATACACCCCTATTTCTGCCATTTCTTGCCCGAGTTTGATTTAGGGCGATGACAACGCCGCAAGCGCCTCGGTCGCTGGAGAGCCTCCAGAACAAAACTCCCGCCAAAGGATCGAATTTTTAGATAGCAGCCGAGTACACCCGACGGGAGCCGTATGAAAGCCGCAGGTAGACAAACCGGACTAGCAACGTCTACATCGACCACGCCCAATAATTCGAGCCTTTGGCGGGAGTTTTGTTCAGCGTCCTACCATTGGGGGCGCTTTAAATCGCAAACGCGGAAACCAAGCAATCAGTTGTTCAGGGATGAGGCCGTACTTTTGACCAAGCGAGAGCGGCCGCGCGGGATGCTATCTCCCGCGCGGCCGCCTTGGTCACATATGGTGCGCCCAGGGGGATTCGAACCCTCGACCTTGAGATTAGAAGTCTCCTGCTCTATCCAGCTGAGCTATGGGCGCATGCGTGCTAGCGCATGGATGATTATAGCCTATGGACGAGGGTGCGGCGAAGTTGGGCGCAGATCCTATCAAACACCGTGGTGGCCTCGATAGCCTTGTCATCCAATACGTCCCCATATCCGCGTATCAAGCTTTCATGTATCTCCGTCTCTTGCGAACGCGCTTCTTCTTTATGTGATAACGCTTGGTAAGACGAATCGACATCCACCATCACGGTCTCGTTCTCCCCATCACGCGTCAAGTAAAGAGAGATTCACCCCTTCGGCAAGCCAGGCTATCGAGCCAACGGTCTCCGCTGCGGCCCAGGTGCAGCACGGCGGCAAGCGTGATACCCGTTAACTTGGTGAAATATCGCTACAAATCGCCTTACGCAATGTTCGTAGAGCCCGACACCAGGCACCAATATAGCGTGAACGCAAAACAGGAGTCGCTTCACTCCATCTCAACTCCGATGTAATCGCACGTTCTTTTCAGCTCTTCCCTAAAATGCGTATCACATCTTTTCCGGCAGTAATTCGCACGGGCTTCAAGTAAACATAGCATGTAGCTCGTGCTCTCCCGCAGCTTTCGGCAACCAGCCTCCATTTGTGCTTTTGTTGAAACTTTTTCTTTTATTCGAGCGGCATGGTCGCGCGCATCGCGTTCGCCATCGCCACCTTGACGTCGCCGGACATCTTGATTGTGGACGAGACGCTCTCCGTCGGTGATGTGTTCTTCCAGTAGAAGTGCGAGGCCCGCATCCAGCACTTCATCGAGTCCGGCGACGTCACGGTGCTGTTCTTGAGCCACTCCATCGAGCAGGTGGAGCGCATCTGCCAGCGCGCCATCTGGATCGAGAAGGGCGATTTGCGTCTGGACGGACCCGTCGAGGAAGTCTGCGAGGAGTATAGGAATCAGTTTGCGTAATGAAATGGCCGCCTTTTTTGGAATGGCCATTTCTGCTTCTTGATTTAGGAACACCGTGCATAAAGAGGGTTCAATACATCGCTGGTTTTCCGGCCTCATATAGAAATCGCTGATATGAATCGTCGAAGTTTAGAGCAATCAAATCGATCGAATTCCTAACATAATTGCACTCTCCAACGAATCTGAATAGAGAATGCGCCAAGTCATTATCGCAGTCGCCATTCAAGATATTCTCGCCCAGTCTCTTTGCTGAGCCCAACTCTTGCGGAATCAGGAAATCAGGTATGGAGCTCCTTGCGGCGCTTGCTCTGTCAAGCTTTTTTATCGCGCCAGCAACAACCGACCGCACACAAGATTCATCAATCTCATCTTCTACGATATGCATCGGCAAGTCATACATCAAATCAGCAAGAGAAATGTAGTAATTTGCCCAAGACTCCTTAAACTTTGGAAAACTCGCAATGAAACACAGGTGCTTCATCGCTTTATCATCGCCGAGCGCATTTGCATTAGGGATGTATATCGTATTCGTCCCTTGGTTTCTCCACCCGGGTTTCTCGTAATTGAGACGAATCCGAATGTACTCCTGCAGCCACACAAAATAGCATGCGCGGGGATCAGAAACAGAGCAGTAGAACAAAAGGAATGGAACAGCAAACATCTCAGCATATAAAAGCGTCTTTGTATCCAGTGAGAAGGGAATTTCCCGCCTCCCGCCAATCGGCTTTTCGGTCGTTTTAATTTGAGCCACTATCAACTCACTGGTTGCGCGTTCATCCTCGAAACGCTCGTAAATCTTGTCGATTCCATAATCTCGCTCGGATAAATCCCTTGCCACCCAACCTTCTTCAATCATCAATTCTGAAACAAAAATGCACCCTTTAGAATCAACCACGTGGCTCGACGGTCTTTGCGGCATATTTGGCATTAGTCTTCCTTTTAGCCTAGGTATCAGCTCCAGTGATAGCTACACACTGTCATTGTCAACTATCAAAACGTTCGCTCAGCCATCCTAGGCGCGCAACATCAAAATAGCATTCCGTCTCTCAAGGTCCTTTTAGGAACAGTGCGACGGTGCCTTTTCCCAAGTTATACTTTGGCAGCTTTATTCTCCAAGCAGCTGAACGCAAGATGCTCACGCCAGCGCTCAATAACCCGTGATAGGCAAAGAGAACTTCTCGTACCCTGCAACGCGCCCCCATGCGCAGCAAATTCACACCTTGACTCGAAGCAAAACAGTAAGACTGATAATGCGCTATCCTTTAGATTGCTTGATATTGTTCAGCGGAGCTATTCTCCTCAGGACCTAGAGCTCCAAAAAGCAAAGCGAGGTTGCATGTCTGAAAACCCGGCCGTCTCGGTTGTGATGCCCATATACAACGCAGAAAATTATCTTCGCCAAGCTATGGACAGCGTGCTTGCCCAGACGCTCGAAAGCCTGCAAGTCATATGCGTTAATGACGGCTCAACCGACCATTCGCTTGATATGCTCAAGGAATACGCAGAACGCGACTCTCGAATAACGATCGTCGATCGCCCCAATGGCGGCTATGGACGCGCCATGAATATCGGAATCGACGCCGCAATCGGCGACTACATCGGCATCCTCGAACCTGATGACTATCTCAAACCAACTATGTATGAAAAGTTGTACACAACGGCGCTGGAAGACAACCTCGATTTTATCCGCTCCGACTACTATCGGCTTACCACTAATGCGAATGGCGAGGAAAAACTCCAACGTGAACGTTTATGCAATAAAGAAGACTACTACGGCTCGATTTTGAACCCGCAAGACAACCTCGACCTGTTCAATATTCGCATGGAAAACTGGACGGGCATCTACAAACGTTCCTGGCTGAATGAGCACAACATACGATTCAATGAAAGCCCTGGAGCGAGCTTTCAGGACAACAGCTTTTGGTTCCAAACATATTGCTGGGCTACGCGTATAGCCGTGTATGACGAGGCGTTTTATTGCTATCGAGTGGACAATTCCGCATCTTCAATCAATCAGCCTAATAAAGTGTACACCATGCTCGACGAATATAAATGGATTGAGAATTGGCTACGGAGCCAGCCCCAGCTCGCCGAACGCTTCCTAGGCATCTTCCTGTACAAGAAGACCCATAATTGCGAATTCGCATTCAGCCGACTGGCCGAGGAATTTCAGCTTCCGTTCCTCGAGCGCTACGCCAGCGAATACCGAAAGTGCATCGCAGCGAACGAACTCGATGAAAGCTTCTTCTGGCCAGATGAACTCAGCAGGCTTAAGAGCATCGTTGCCGACCCGACAGCCTATCTTGATGCATATCGGCAAGGGTCAGACCCAACCTCACGGCTCGAGGAAGCTCGCCAGCAGGGAAAGCTCGCGCTCTTCAACTACTATCGTCGAAGCGAGGGGTTAGGCGCAGCGTGCAAGCATGTCCTCGGGTATCTTTCCGGCAACAACGCCCGCACAAATTAGCTGTCGCCATCTCACAGTCATCCCCATAAGTATTTGAAAGGAACCCCGTGCCCTCAATTTCAATCATACTCCCCGTGTTCAACGGAGAGAGCTATGTTCGGGATACTATTGACTCCATACTTGGCCAAACGTTTTCCGACTTCGAGCTCATTTGCGTAGATGATGGCTCCACAGATGGCAGCCTCAAAATTCTCGAAAGCATTTCCGCGGGCGACCCTCGTGTGACTGTGCTCACGCAGAAAAACCAGGGTCCCGGCGCTGCTCGCAACAAGGGGCTTGATGCCGCCACGGGATCTTATGTAGCCATGCTTGATGCGGACGATTTATATTCTGAAACCTTGCTAGAAAAGCTCTATTCAAAGGCAACGAAAATTGATGCCGACATTGTCGTAACCCGCTCCTCTGAATTTGAAGATGGCACTGGGAGAAACGTTGATGCATGGTGGACGCTCAATGTGTGTCAAATACCAAACAAAGAGATATTCTCCTCGCTGGAAATGCGCGATTTTATTTTTACCGCATTCATCGGCTGGCCGTGGGACAAGCTCTTCAGAAGGTCTTTCATTGAGGAGCATGGCATTCGATATCCTGTGCTTCCAAACAGCGAAGACCTGTATTTCGTATTTCTAGCCTTGGCGAAGGCTGATAGGATTGGCATAGTCGATGAGCCACTCATTCGCCATCGTATCGGACGTAGCGGCTCCGTATCAAGCTCCCGCGCAAAAGCCCCGCTCGCATTCTATGAAAGCATCTGCCTTCTAAAAAATAAGCTCAGGGAGGATGAAGCTTTCTATTCATCCATATCATGGGGCTTTTTAAATTGGGCATTTGAATACACTATCTGGAATATTGAGACCATGACCGATAAGCATGCTCAAAAAAAACAGCTTGATGCCCTGCTTCATGATCAATTGCCCGAGCTGGAGGTCGCGTCGCATTCGCCCGCCTTTTATTCGTTAATCCCTGGTTCATACGATCGATATCTAGGCTTACTCGAAGAGGCAAGCGATGCATTTGTCTCGCATAGGAGAGCTCATCCGAAGATCATCCTACCCCGCCTTATTCGACTGCTCTGTCTTATTAACGACAACGGATTCCTGTACACGCTTAAATACTCATTCAGTTGGTTTATTGGCAAGCTGTCGCCAAGCTCCTCTACTGTCGGCGAGGTACCGAAGCTTGTCAGAGGAAAAGATTTTGCAATAACCGGCGCAGACGCACGCAGAGGCATACTTAATCGCGAAACCGAGTAAATCGAGCACATTAAGGAACATTGATGACGGCGAAAAAACGTGTACTGTATTTTGATCTCTTGAATATCGTGGCGTGCATCTGCGTAGTCGCGCTTCACTGCAACCAGATGGTGCACACATGGATGCCGGGTAAAAACTGGGCGGCAGGGCTAATCATTGAAGTTGTTTGTTATTGGGCAGTTCCCGTGTTCTTCATGCTAACCGGCGCCACGCTTATTAGGTATCGAGAGCGGTATGATACAAAGACGTTTCTGATCAAGCGTTTTCAGCGAACCGTCATTCCGTTTCTATTTTGGAGCGCCGTCCTCTACTTCTATATTGTCATCTATAGAGACGGTAACGCTTTCGGTCCTCGCCGCATGATCAACGCTATTCTTAACAATGAAATTGAGCAGGTTTACTGGTTCTTCTTCCCTCTCTTCTCCGTTTATCTGGCCTTACCTGCCCTCTCCCTACTCTCAGATAATAAAAAAGCCCTTACCTATATGGCGGGCGTTTCTTTCCTGCTCGTCTCCGTCCTCCCATTTGCATGCAGTGCTATTGGCATCTCTTGGCCCGGGTCAATTAGCATCCCTATTTGTGGCGGAATGCTTATGTTTGTTATCATCGGATACCTTCTCTCCGAAACCAACATCCCGAAACGGACGAGAATGATCATCTATGCTCTAGGCATCGCTTCTATGCTATTCCGTTATACATACACCTATATAAGCTCAAACGCTCTTGGCTATGTTGATCGAACATATTTTGATTACATTGCATTCCCTTCAGTTTTTCTCGGAGTCGCTGTCTTTGTATTCTTCAAACACTCAGACACAACGCGCCTAGAGCCCCTCTCAAAACAACTTGCAAAACTATCAGGCTGTTCATTTGGCGTCTACTTAATCCATAAACCTATACTTGATTATGTGATTATGGATGCGCTGGGAGTTCCCATGACCTCCGTCCTTCTTCGAACCATCGGGGTCATCATCCTCTACTTGGCTTGCGTTTTGTTGGTATTGCTTCTGAAAAAGATCCCGGTTCTGCGAGAAATTGTACCCTAGGCGTTCGACTTACTGTCTGACTAATCTTATGGTTGTCCAGCAGCGAATCACGCCTGATTATCGGATCGGATAATACTATGTGGCTATCGTTCTTCATAGCGTGCTTGTTTGTAATCTGCGCACTATATCTCCCAGGCACGATTGTGACTGCATCATTTACTAATAATCTATTGCATGCTATATGCTTTGCGCCTGCAGTTGGCATCTGCCTGTACTCAGTTATAGAACTTGCATATTGTGCCCTTGGCATCCCCTGTTCAGCCGTCTCAGTGGGAACCGCGACCGCAGCGATCTGCCTTGCCTGTCTTCTGGCATCGAAAACAATCAAACATTGGTTTCATAAGCATCGTGAGGGCAAAGCGGAGGGTATTGCTTCAAGCGATAAGCGAGATTATGCCTTGTTTCTTTTGTTTATTACGGTTGGAATTGCGGCTGTTGGACTGTTCTACATCAAACAACTCGATGGTCCTGAATCATTTTTCCAGGGATGGGACAACGTCCACCATCTTCCCGCCATCCAAACCTATGCTCAGTCAGGCGTTTGGAATCCTCTTTTTTCGAGCAGCTACGCACCTTCCGAAGTTACGCCATACGTGTCGTCGACATATGCCTTCTATCCCTCTGCCTGGCATATTCTATGCGCATCCGTGATGTCAGCCTTGGATGTGTCGGCTCCCCTTAGCATCAATTGTGTCAATGCCGTACTCATCGGCATCGTTTTTCCTGTATCAATGTACAGCGCTCTTCGCGCTATTTCGAACAATGATCGTCTCGTTATGCTATTTGGGTCCCTCCTTGCTTCTGGAATTCCAGCTTGTCCGTGGGACTACGTAATATACGGACCCCTCTATCCCAACCTGCTTTCCATGGTGCTTGTGCCCATCGTGATGGCAGAATTCATTACCGCCTTAAAATCGATTTCTGATCGAAATGTTATGCAGGCCACATCCTATGGCATGTTGACCATCCTTTCTGCAGCTGCGGTAGCCCTCGCACATCCGAATGGAATATTTACGCTTATCGTGTTTCTTGCTCCATATCTTACGTACTGGTTGTTCCAAGAACTTGGTGGGCGTAAGGTCCGGAATTCTGCGAGGGCCGCAGCTATCATCGGATTATGGATAGCAATCATTGGATTCTGGATTGTCTGCTATCATCATCCAGCCTTTAGCGAAATTGTAAACACAACTTGGGCGTCAATAAGCAGTACAGCGCAATCAATCGTTGATGCTTTGTTATTGAGCGTCGTGAATCATCCTGCGCAAATTGCAGTATTCTTTCTGCTAATCCCTGGAGTTCTTTACCTACTGACTCATCAGACTTGTCGCTGGATAATCGCTACATACATTGCGTGCTCCTCCATGTACATATTGGACGCAGGTACAGACAGTCAAATTAAGAACTGGCTAACTGGCTTTTGGTACACCGACTATCATCGTACTGGCGCTATGCTGGGATTAATTGCGATTGTTGTTGCATCGTTCGGCGCTGCGGGGCTCATTCGAGCTTTCATAAGGCTTACCGCTATAAACCAACACGATTCGGAATCTTCTCCATTAAAGAGAGAGCTGGCTCCTGGAATCTTATATCTAATACTCGGAATCGGAATTTATATCGGTTCTTTTACCCTCAAAGGAATTGATGGTATCCAAACTCCCTTTGGATACCAAGCTCAGGAATTTGCCTATCAAAACAATTATGAACTCATCTATTATGACATCCTCACCGTTGAAGAACAGGAATTCGCTAAAAGGGCCCTCAGCTTGATTCCGGATGACGCAACTATCATCAACAATCCAAATGATGGAAGCCTTTTCCTGTACCCACTCTATGGGACCAGGCTCTATTATCGAAACTGCTTTGCACCCGACATTAGCTCCGAAAGCACATCAAGCCAAAATATCAGGCTACATTTATCCAGCGTAGCCACCTCAAACGAAGTTCAAGTGGCGATTCGGGATGTAGGTGCCCTATACGTACTTCAGCTCGACGCTGGCGAGCGTCAAGATGAGTTTCGAATTAACTACCAAATATACGATTCGAGTGACTGGGCGGGAATTAACAGCATTGATGAATCCACCCCTGGCTTTACTGTAATTTATAAAGAGAATGACATGTGTTTATATCGAATAGACCTCGATGAATAATAGTGCGATTTACGCAGCAAGCCCCTTATATTGATAAATCTGAGGGCATTGTCTATTCACTCCTTTTCACCTGGTGCATTCTTTCATTCTGCAATGCATGCAAATCATTGAGTCAATTTGAATCCTTATTGCACGCCGCAGAAACTGTTGGAACCGATCCGCAGCGAGTTAATACATAGCACTCTATTTCTTGCAAACAACGAGCTTCTATCATTATTTAAGGAATCATATAATTGAACTCCGCATCGAGAGGGGCTCATATGTCACTTAGGGATAAAATTCGTGCATTAATGCCGCCTACAAACCGCTTCTTTGAGCAACGAATTCAAGACCTCGAGCTTGAACTCCAAAACCTTCGCAACGAAACTACTGAACTAACTGCGACGAGAGAAAAACAGGATGAACTCATATTGATGCTTTCTCGGCTTATGACCAGCCATTATTACGATAAAGCATGGAGCTACCCAACTCTCACTTACCAGAATGGCGCCGGAAGAATTTTGCTTACAGGTTGGTATGGCGAGGAAAACTACGGCGATGAACTAATGCTTAGAACCGTGCTTGAACATATGCCTAAAGAAGCACTATCGCGCATTACGGTTATGCTCTGGGATAACTTTCAATATCCGCGCTTCTCACTCGATTTGCGCGTCAATGTAATCCACTATCCAGCTTCCACTTGGGAGTTAGACGCACTGGCACAGTCGTTCGACACTCTTGTATGGGGGGGCGGAGCAATCATCGATGACACTCAGGTAGATAACAATCCTTGGAACGTTAATGTTGGAAACTTATTTGTCAAACTATCCCAATTGATGATTGCTAAAGGCAAGCGTGTTTATACTCTTGGCTTGAGTACCAACAGCAACTTCATGGACATGCAGTATTTGAAATCTCTTGTTGAAATATCAAACCGCTGCGAGCTCTTCTCTGTTCGAGACCCCCTTTCCGCACAGCTATTAATCAACAACGGCGTTTCCAAAGACTCCATTGTTGAGTGCGAGGACCTAGTATTCGGAAATAAGGAACTGAATCAGGCATTATGCAGCTTACGAAACCCGCATAATGCAATCAAGCTGATTGCAATCTCTCCACTCTGCGACAAACGAAAGCCTGAAGAGTATCTTCCCTTAGTCGATGCAATAAGCGAGCTTCCTGATTTTCAAGATCACTCATGCAGAATCGCGCTTATTCCAATGCGAAATATCGGTAACAAGGATTCTGACTTTTGCGCAGCAATAAAAAACAAGGCAGCCCATCCCGAAAAGATATACATCGCGAACTATCCATATGATTTAACTCACTCCGAACTCGCAACATGTGATTTCCACATCAGCTACAAATACCATTCAGCACTCATTTCATACATGCTTGGCATCCCAGGCATTGTTGTCATAGATGAAAACAACCCCCACTATGCGAACAAAATGAAGCATCTTGTCGATTTATTCGCATGCAGAGAAAATGCGATATCTGCGAACAGTATTGAGGAACTCACATCCAAGCAGTTGGGTAAGCTTATTTCTCAAGCAAAAGCACCGAAAGATAGAGCTGATATCTCGGCGGAACAATCCATATGGCTCGATCGCATCTGTAAATTAATTTCCCATGATGCACAGAAGGGCCTCGAATTATAAAAAACGGGTCGACAGCCTAATGACCTGTCGACCCAAACCATCTTGCTCAGCCCCTAAACTCCAAACATGTCATGCCAACGATGTAAAAATGCCGCCATGTCAAGACGAAGGATATTCCGGAACGGACCGTAAATCCCTCCTTCGTCTTTATAGCCCGAAGAAAGCCCCCGGGCACCCATCCACCATATTTCCTTTGCATGAGGAGTGGCTTCATTAACATCTGGGAAGCGAGCTGCATCTTCTGTCGACGGCTCATAGTCGGGGAAACCCGCCAGACGGTATAAAAACGCCGCCATCTGCTCTCGTGTAATCGGATCGTACGGACCGTAGGAGCCATCGCCGTAGCCTTCGGCAATTTTTGTCGAGCCAAGCCACCAAATCTCTTTGGCATGCGGAGTCGAAGAAGTTACATCAGGAAATCTTGCCATATCCTCGCCTGTCGGGCTATAGGAAGGGCTCCCTATCACTCGATACATAAATGCAGCCATCTGTTCACGTTGGACTTCATCGTATGTTCCAAAATATCCATTACCGTAACCGTGGGCGATACCATTCTCTTTGAGCCACAAGATGTCTTCAGCGTGGGGCGTCCATGAATACACATCGGGGAAGCCGTAAGGATAGCCTCCGCCCGTCCAGCAAATCGAAAGGTTAAAGGCACTGATGTCAGCATGCCCAGAAATACCAGGCACGCTTCCAGTACTCGTATACTGCCAGCCTTTAACTCCCGAAGCAGCGCTAATTGAATACTTCAGCGTCGGATTATATTCGGCGACCCAAGAAGCGTGGGAATGTAATTTTGCGCTGGCAAGTGGTCCAGTGGTCAAATAAGATCTGTATGAGTATACGTGCAGGCTAGAGAAACCATTGGCAGAAAGCACGCTAAAAAACCCATCGACAATGCTCTCATACGCAGAAACGGACGTAGGCGGGTAATGCCCGCTCCAAGGTTCAAATTGTTCAAGATCATAAAAAACCGGAGTATTACGGTCGATCGAATAACGCGAAAACAAGGTAGAAAGCCACTGGGCTTCTCTACGTGCGAAAGACGCATCATATGCGTAGCTATAAAAATAGACACCGTACGGTACGCCCAGCCTTCTGCATTCGGAAAGGTTTCTCTCAAATTTTCTATCGGTATTACCCACCCCGTAACCGATTCTTAAAACCGCTCCATCAACAGCTTGGGAAGTAGCGTTCCAATTAATATCCTCTTGCCAACTCGAAACATCTACAATTTTGTGCGCAGACGAGAGCCAGATATTGCCGTTTCCATCATAAAAGGTTTTTGCACCCTTGTTCGAGGAGCTCCAATATGGATTCGAGCCGGCATATGTCGAGGGCTCATTGTTTGCGCCCAATGACATATGCTGAGGATCATCCATGTCGGTCAAATACCTCTCCGCATAATCAACGAATTCTTCGTAAGAGGGATTTGAGCCAAGTGCATTCAATGCATCGGCGGGATCAATTGCCTGCGTCTCTTCGGCAAATGCAATCGCAGGAGTAGATGCGATTGCCGTAGCGCATGCCGCTAAAAAAGTGCGCCTCTTCATGTACAAACCTCCTAGAGAAAGCAATCTTAGTCTTACGCAGCGTAAAGATATGTTCACGAAATATTGTAGGATAGGTTAGTCAGCTAGAACATATTATATTTTGATGCCGGAAATTGATTAAAAGCCTGTCCTCGCTGTAGTTGCTTGAATCTTGTTTCACAACCGGAGAGTGCATTCATATAGAAGACAACAACCACCCAATTCGTGCGGTATGCCTGCAAGACGCATGGCAAGTCAAGCATTTATTTAGACGGTAACACAGCAACAAAGCAGGCGCTTTTTATCTGAAAGCATCAGCAAGTCTTGCCGGGGATTCAATTTAACTATCTGAAAGCTCGACAATTAATATTAGGGAACACCGCCTTGACCCTGCACATGAACGACAGCCCGCGGTGGTTCCCGAGCATGTCCCTGATCTGGCCGTTGGCCCCGCCCTCGATCGGGCTGTTCATCCTGCGCAGCGGGCCATTCACGCCAGGCCAGGCCTAAGTAGGTGAACAACGCAATGGCATCAACTTGCTTTCACCAAATACGAAAACCAGTCGAATCGGCAGCACCAACGCAGCTCCCCCGTTTCCGGCCGTCCAGTATCTATGCTCTCCCCAGGCAAGCGCTTCTTGCTATACATATTCACAAAGCCAGGATATTGGTTTCTGTCGAATTGCTCGCTTGTCACTTCGCTTCTTTGGCGGGAAAAACTTATCACCCATTATGATCCCGACTCGCGCTCGTCCATCCATTTTATGCGCTGTCGCTATTTTCAGCCCTTATCTGTCAATTGCGCTAAAATCTCATTCATGTTAATTCGACGCATGAGGGAAATCAATGAAGATATCAGTCGTTGTTCCTGTTTATAACGTAGAGCACTATCTCGAGCGTTGTCTTGATAGCCTTCTCAATCAAACGTTTAATGATTATGAAATAGTTTGCGTTAACGATTGCAGTCCCGACAATAGCATTGGAATACTTCGCTCTTATGAAGCCCGATATCCCGAACGTATCGTCGTGCTTGAAAATGAGCGAAATCTTGGTCTCGGTAGAACACGCGAACATGCCCTTGAATATGCCCGCGGTGAATACGTTATGTTTGTAGACAGCGATGACTACGTTAAAAATGACTATCTAGAAACTTATTTCCGAGCAGCCTCGGCATCCAATGCAGACATTATCGTAGGCGGATATATTAGGGATGTAGAGGGCAAGCTCTCTCAACACATCATGTCCAATTCAGTTTGGAGCACAGTTACCTATGCCCTTGCCTGCACCAAGCTATTCAAAATGAGCTTTCTCCGCTCAAACCATCTGAACTTCTCAGACATCGCTTGTGGCGAAGATATTTTCTTCAGCCTTTCCGCCTACTGCTGCAATGCAACATATGAAGTCATACCATATGCGGGCTATTTCTATTACTTCAATTCAAACTCGATCACCGGGACAATGACATACAAGAAGAATCACGAGAGAATGATGTCACAAATCTTCTCCATGCTGCATGAACGCTATGACTTGGCTTCCCTCTCAGAGGAAAAGCAGCGTGTTATCGAATACGCGTATATCGCCAATATGGTCAACGCTCTCGCAGTGTTCAATCGCGGCTGCGGCGTCAAGCTCATGGAGGAAAAACTCGCATTCGTAAAAAATGATGCTGAAAAGCAATTCCCTAACTGGAAATCCAATCCCTATATTGGCTTTCTAATCCCGAAAGGACAAACGCTAAAAATTCGACTTGGAGTTGGAGGGACCGCGCTGGCGTGCAAACTACATCTAATTAAGCCTCTATTCTATCTTTTTGCAATCACCAAATAGAAAACTGATGCAGATGAGAATCGGTATTTTCTCCGCGTATTATCTACCACATCTTGGTGGTGTTGAGCGTTATACAAGCAATCTTGCACGCGGGCTTGCCTCCGCCAACCATTCGGTAACAGTAATAACTTCTTCTCATGGAGGCCGCCGCCCTCAATTTCATGGAATAGAGGTCATAGAAGTTCCCTCTGTTTCAATCATGAATGACCGCTTTCCACTCATTATTCCTGGACCAGCCTTCTGGCATGCGCTTCGCAAGCTTTACAATTATCATTTTGACGCAATTGTTATCAATACACGCTATTATCCGTTGTGTCTTCTTGGAAAAAAGATCGCAGAAAATCAGAGGCTTAATCCGATTGTTATCGACCATAGCTCTGGATACATTTCTGACGACCCGGGATTCATGGGTAAAATCATGCGCCTCTATGAACGTGCAGCCACTCGATTGATTCGTCGTGGATCAACTCGTTTTTTCTCTGTCTCTCAACGCGGAGTCATTTGGCTTCGGACTTTTGGCATTCAAGCTGAGGGTACCCTTACGAACTGCATCGACGCCGGTGAGTATCGTAGTTTTTCCAGCGAACATGACTGGAGAAAAGAGTTCGGCATATCTGATGCGCCGCTTGTCGTTTTCGCTGGGCGCCTGATTAAAGAGAAGGGCGTTCTTAAAGTTATTCAGGCGTGCAAAGCTCTAGTAAAGCAAGATTACAAGCTCCATCTAATGATTGCTGGCTCTGGCCCTCTCGAATCAAAAATTAACGAACTTGCGAATGAGCAGATACATTTTGTCGGATCACTGACCCAATCAGACTTATCTGCATTGTTTAAACAAGCTGACATTTTCTGCTTTCCGACAGACTATCCCGAAGGCCTCCCCACCGTGCTTCTCGAAGCTGCGGCACACGGATGCGCAATAATCGTTTCGAACACAGGAGGCGCAGAAGAGGTTATTCCGGATCCAAGTTATGGAATCATACTTAAGGATACGGATCCTCAAACCATTTCCGGAGCGATTGCCGCCTATCTTGACCATCCAGCCGCGTTAAAGGAAGCGGGTTCAAGAGCACGATCTCATGTCGAAGATACTCTTACATGGAAAAAGACTACGGAAAATCTTATTTTAGCACTGGAAGATGGGTACTGATACTAGTTGTCCGACATAGCCTTTAATACGACATGGTACGCGAGACGCGAGGGTAGCACCAACAAACAGGCAGCAGAACGAAGATTCTGTGGAGTCTTCCCGAGAGATTCTTTCACGGTTTTACCGGCCATCCTCATCCAAACAAGGTAGAGGATCAGTTCCTTGGTTCTTGTCAGCGCATCATTCGCAAATTCAGAACACTGAAGCTTATAACGAGCATAACTTAAGGGGTTCGACAGAAGTAGTTTTCCATAGTTCCTCGAGTATCCATCTTCGAGGTATTCGCCGTGACACAGCTCGCTTCCAATGCAGTAGTGATAAAAATCACGATCGATTTGATCGAAAACATATACCTCAGGAATAAATTTTTCCCCACACTCCACTACAAATAGATACTGCTTGGCAATTTCCGTTCGCTCCATAATTATTGTCTCGCCACGATAATTATACTTATGATAAATATCAGCAAGCTTACATCGAACTTGTTCGGGGAACATGTCATTCAAGGCGGTCCGAGGAACCGCCATGCCGGCAATGCGCTGATCGTCAGAGACCTTTTCCCATTCAGAAAGAAGAACCTGAACCGCATTTGGAGTTAGAACATCATCAGAGTCAACACACATGAAAAGAGGGTTTTCGCATTTTTCAACGGCATAGTTGTAAGCTCGCTGCTTACCACCGTTTTCAATCCTGTAATACTGAATCTCGATTCTTCCTTCAGAAACAAAGTGATTAACCAGCTCCTCGGTGGAATCCGTAGAACCATCGTCCACAATCATCCAGACGAAGTCTACGCAATCCTGGCCTATCAAACTTTCATACAGCTTAGGTAATGTGTAGGATCGATTATACGTAGGTGTAAAAATGCAAAGATTCCGAATCACGTTATCCTCCTCAAACGGGTAGAGTTTCTCCTATATAGTTATCGTTGCAGAATTCAGTGTAAAGGAAAGGGCCTATGCGGGCAGTCTCCAATCGTCAAGCCGGCGTACTTATGTCCTATGCATATTCAATCACTCAGATTGTAGTGCAATTAATATATGTCCCACTTCTTCTGGCGGGAATAGGCAAAGCAGAATACGGAGTCTACCAGCTCGTCGGTTCAATCATGGCATATCTTACTGTCATCAATACAGTACTTGCCGCTGGAATCACAAAGTTCTACAGCAAGGCATATCTCGAAGGCGACCGCGAGAAGATGGAAAATACTCTCGCGATAGCGAAACGTATCCACTGGGTCATTTCTGCAATAGCAGTAGCAGTAATCACAATTGTCGGATTCATCTCGGTTCGAGTTTACGCAAACTCCTTCACATCTCCCCAACTCCACGAGATGGGGATGATGTTTGTCGTGCTGGCAATCGATATGGTCGTCATCATGAACAATACGATCAACATCGCCGTAATTACCGCCCACGAACGCTTTGTATTCCTTAAAGGTACTCAACTGTTTACAGCCTTGCTTCAGCCATGTCTCGTCTTAATTTGCATGAGAATATGGCCGTCTGCGTTCATGGTTGCGTGTTGCACGCTCGGCGCAAACTTGCTTTGCGCAGTTCTTCAACGCGTTTTTGCTCAAAGCGTATTGAAAACCCGATATACATACCATGGCATGGATAAGCAGCTCGTTAAAGAGATGCTCCGGTTTTCGTCTGCCGCCGTTCTCGTTGCACTCTCTGATCAAGTGTTCTGGAAGTCAGGCCAACTTGTACTCGGATATTTCCGTGGTGCTGAAGATGTTGCCGTCTTCGCCATCGGTGCCCAGATTTACTCGGTTTACATTGTTATCGGCACTACGGTTGCCACAGTTTTTTTACCAAAAATTACAGATCTATATCTTCATTCAAAGCATCCTGAGAAAGAAGCTTCCAGCCTGTTTATCACGGTTGGGAGAATATCTTTATATGTCTCATTATTCATCTTGCTGGCATTCGCCATTCTTGGCCCCGAGTTCATCCGTCTTTGGGCTGGAGAAGGTTACCAAGAAGCCTACCTGGTCGCGCTCATTGTCATGATTCCCTATACCGTTGATATCATTCAAAACCTTGGACTCACGATTCTTCAAGTTGTTAACCGCTATCAGTTCCGTGGCTATCTCAACTCCGGGCTTGCTATCCTGAACATCGCTATCACGATACCCCTTGTTAATTTAATTGGAATCGTGGGTGCAAGCATAGCTTCTGCCATTTCCGTCATTATTGGAAACTGCATAATCATGAATCTATACTATTGGAAAAGAATTGGTTTAGATATCCCAGCTTTCTGGAAGAATATAGCGAGAATATTTCTGCCTTTGGTTTTTATGGGATTAATTGGATTGTTTATTTGGAATAGCCTGAACATCCAAGGGTGGGGAGCGCTCATCTGCTTTGGTATAGGCTTCTTTATTCTGTACCTACTCGTAGCCCAGCGTTTCTGTTTTAACGAATACGAGCGAGAAATCGTAAGAAAAGTATTAGTTCGTTTCCACCATTAACATATGTTGAAAAAGCGGGCCCTTTTGTTCCGGAGGGATATTCAGGGCCCGCAATTACACGTGTTAACCAGCAATCACAAAGCGAGGTATCCCCTCAGCACGTCAGCAATGCGTTCGGAGGCGTGACCATCGCCATAGGGATTAGAAGCCGAACTCATCGCTTCATACATAGCCTCGTTATCAAGCAAGTCCGTAAATGCCCGATAAATCGATTCCTCACTCGTTCCAGCAAGCTTAAGCGTTCCAGCGTCAATCCCTTCGGGGCGTTCAGTAGTATCTCTCATCACAAGTACTGGCTTTCCGAGTCCAGGAGCCTCCTCCTGGATACCGCCGCTATCAGTGAGTACAGAGTGGCAACGGGCTAGAAAATTATGAAACGCAAATACATCCAACGGATCAATAAGGCGAATGCGGTCACAGCCTTCGAACATCTCAGAGGCTACATCTCGTACCGCCGGATTCAGATGAACAGGAAAAACAGCTTTAACATCATCATGTTCGTCGAGCACGCGACGAATCGCGCGAAACATATTATGCATTGGCGCACCAAGGTTTTCCCGGCGATGAGCAGTAAGAAGAATTAACCTTGAGCCAGAGGCCCAGTCAAGAATGGGATGGTAGTAATCAGTTTTCACGGTAGTGCGTAGCGCATCAATGCCTGTATTCCCCGTGACAAATACGCGGGAGCTATCTTTGCCCTCGCTGCAAAGGTTCTTACGAGAAACTTCCGTTGGAGCAAAATAGAGGTTGGACAAGCTGTCAACAGCCTGGCGATTGAATTCCTCCGGCCATGGAGAATGAGTATCGTACGTCCGCAAGCCAGCCTCAACATGACCAACGGGAATATGGAGGTAAAAGGCAGCCAAAGCCGCAGCAAACGACGTAGAGGTGTCTCCGTGCACGAGCACTATATCCGGTCGTACATCCTCGAAAACCGCCTTGCAACGCACCATTACATCAGATGTAATGTCGAACAAAGTCTGGCCAGGCTTCATTATCTCGAGATTAAAGTCAGGAACCACTTGGAATACATCAAGGACCTGTTTGAGCATTTCTCTATGCTGACCAGTGTCACATACTAAAACCTCGAACTCGGGATGAGCCTTAAGCTCATTCACGAGTGGACACATTTTTATGCCTTCTGGCCGTGTGCCAAAGACAAGAAGAACTCGTTTTGTCATAGATTACCCCTACTGTCCAATACTCATTTTCAACATCTTAATGAAGGGGGCGAAGTCGCCGGTCTTGCATCCATGAACAAGCCTAATCCAAGCCCCAGCCAAGCGAGGAGGGCAACTAGGATGTCTAAGAAGAAAAACTTGACGCCGTTCGATTAATTCATGCTCTATGGAGTCGAGCCATGATCCATTGAAATGATGAATTGCATGGGTGTTCTTCGTAAGATTAATCTCTCCCGTATCATGGCTTTTTGGACAGAACCAGTCATTCGGATACAAAGCAAAGCCGCAAGGTTCTTGAAACTTATTATTTAATACCAGACCGTGCTTGAGACAGGTGTTTGTGATGGCAACGACATTTGTTGTGGTATCAAAAGATCCATCAGGCTTGATGAACTTACGATCGTCATAATCATGAAGTAACTCGCAGAAAAGTGGAAACCCTTTCTCACATGCCATTAACCCGGTCGGAATAGAAGTGTTCGACTCGAAGCCAGAAAAAGCTCGATGAATAAGGAACTCATCGAGTGGAGCTGTGAGCTCAACATCGGTATCCATATATATACCGCCGTGGTTTACCAGGACCCAAAGACGAACATAATCACTTACAAAAGCCCATTTCTTAGACTCAAATGCCTCTCGAACATAATCATTAACCGTCACGTCAAAGTTCGCTTCGTCCCAACGCATGATCGTATAATCAGGACAAAACTTCTTCCAAGTTTCAATATAACCTTGAGCACTCTTGGGGAGCTCTTTTCCACCAAACCATATGTAGTGAATAGTCTTAGGAATCACGACATAGCCCCCTACTCTTTCTCCCTGAGCGCAATTTCCTGAATCAATGAATTCACTTTTGTACGCAGGCGGGCGAGTCTTGCGTTAAGAGTAAAAATGCGCATTGTAAGCGCAGCGATTACTAGCAAGAACACGCAATTAGACGGAGACTCGAATCCAAGCAGCTCGGAGAGCGCGTAAACCCATTGTGGGAACAGAGCCATCACGGCAAGCAGCACTACAGCAACGAGCCAAAACAGAGAGTCCGTTACTTCAAATTCCGCCTTTTTTAGCTTCAAAACAACGAATGCAAGTACCAGCACGGCACCGACGAGCAAAAAAATACGAAGAGCAGCAGTCATCTCAATCACCTAAACCATTGTACAAATAGGATAGACACACAAGTACGGAGCATATACTCAATGGAGCGAGCAAAGTTCAAATAGCTTTCACCGGCTCGTCGCTCACGCATTTCAACCTGCACTTCCACAACCTTGGCACCATGATGCATAAGGTAAGCAATCGAATCTGGCTCGGGGCCGAAATCGTTTTTCGATGCAAAAGCCTCAATCATCTTGCGGTTGAACAGCCGCATTCCCGAGGTGGGATCGGTTAGCACCTTCCCCGTGGTTAGTCGCACCATGCCGCAAATCAGACGCGAGCCAATCATTCGCGGCGAATGGGACTTCTTCTCGGATACAAATCGAGAGCCTATCACGATATCCGCATCGCACTCGACCATAGCTTTAATCATAGAGCCAATATACTCGGGGCGATGCTGGCCGTCGGCATCAAATTGAATGGCAGTATCGTATCCGTGCCGAAAAGCGTATTTCATGCCTGCCTGAAAACCACCGGTTAAACCAATATTACAAGGAAGGTCAAGCATACTGTAACCGCGCTCAACACATATCGCGCGTGTTCTATCGCTCGACCCATCATTTACGATTAGGTAATCAAAGTCAGGTGCCTCGCGCAGAAGCTCTTCAATAGTGGATATAATCGATTCTTGTTCGTTATATGCTGGCACAATGACAAGCGTCTTCATAAGTCTTGAGACCCCCTGTGAAATAATCAAACGGTTTTATGGTAACTCATGAACTCTATGCAGTTCTCACCGAGCTACCCGACCCATCAATGTACACAGTCTACAGATATCGACATTCTGTCATATAGATAAAAACTGATAGCTGGATGCAGCTGTGCCCGCTTGAGCGCGTCCGCTTGAAAATCCAATACGCATACAGAATATGAGTTAACTAGACCGATACTTAAGTCATGGCTTCGCGGCTCCGATTAATTGCCTCACATCTTCTGCCAGCGAGTAAAGCGTACCAGGTCGATATACAATCTCAGAATCGCAGCAAGCGCGCTATGCGCCATATACCTTCGAATCGGCCGACTGATTCAAGGTAGATTGTTCTGATAGATTGCGTATATCACAGCGCTTGTACACCATGCCGATTCCGCCAATAAGTTTGCGGACTTTGCCATCTCGTCCGTGCCCTAATGCAGGCGGGAAGTTTTCCCTACTGGCCCTGGGCGGCGTACTTCGCCTCGGTCGCCGCCTTTGCGGGGCGCCACCAGGCCTCGTTCTCACGGTACCAAGCGATCGTCTCCGCGAGGCCGGCCGCGAAGTCCGTGTGCCTGGGCTCCCAGCCGAGCTCCGTCCTGAGCTTCGTGGGGTCGATCGCGTAGCGGCGGTCGTGGCCGGGTCGGTCGCGCACCCAGTCGAAGTCGCCCTCGTCGCGGCCGAACGCCTTGAGGATCTCGCGAAGGACGGTGATGTTGTTCTTCTCGCCATCGGCACCGATCAGGTAGGTCTCGCCGATGCGGCCACGGGTAAGGATGGCCCAGACGGCCGAGCTGTGGTCCTCGGTGTGGATCCAGTCGCGCACGTTCAGGCCGTCGCCGTAGAGCTTCGGGCGCACGCCGTCGATGATGTTGGTGATCTGGCGGGGAATGAACTTCTCCACGTGCTGGCAGGGCCCGTAGTTGTTGGAGCAGTTGGAAATCGTGGCCCTCACGCCGAAGGTGCGGTGCCAGGCGCGGACTAGCAGATCGGAGGACGCCTTCGTGGAGCTGTAGGGGCTGCTGGGATGATACGGCGTCTCCTCCGTGAAGCGCGCCGGGTCGTCGAGCGCCAGGTCGCCGTAGACCTCGTCGGTCGAGATGTGGTGGTAGCGGACGCCGTACTTGCGCGCCGCCTCGAGGAGCGCGTAGGTGCCCTCGACGTTGGTGCGCAGGAACGGCTCGGGGTCCGCGATGGAGTTGTCGTTGTGGCTCTCCGCCGCGTAGTGCACGATGGCGTCGTGCCCGGGAACGATGCGGTCGAGAAGCTCGCGGTCGCAGATGTCCCCCACCACGAGCTCGACACGGTCGTCGGGCAGGCCCGCGATGTTCTCCGGGTTGCCCGCGTAGGTGAGCTTGTCGAGCACGGTCACGCGCACGCCGGGGTGCTCGCGCACCACGTAATGGACGAAGTTCGACCCGATGAAGCCGCAGCCGCCGGTGACGATGATGTTGGTGGGATAGAAGGTGTCTTCAGACATTATTATCACCTACTCAACTTCCAAAAGCGCCAACTGATTAGTCGGGAACAAGTCTATACGATGCCATTGGCCACAATAAGGCATGCTCCACCTTCAGTTCGAACGGGAGGGGCCACCTTCAGTAAAGGCTCCTTCGCCATACACAAGCTCCGCTCACTCAACTCTCGATATGTCTTCCCACAAACAGGGCCGATTTCTACACCAAACATCGTCGCATCTCATATCTTCTGAATCCGTTGTAAACGCGTTACTCCCCCACCGCAATCACCGAATCCCTTCAGCCAACTCTCAAAACAGGATGATCCCACCTGCCAAAGCCCATTCGCTGTTTGCATGACGCAGAAATCGACAAGGCAACCGCCCTATATCCCGATTTCATAGTGCTGCCCAGTCAATTAGTCGGATTGCCCCAGCCTCTTCTTTGAAACAAAGCTCTTCCTATCATCCATCAATGAGGCCCAACGGCCAGACGCCCCCACCACGACCTCCTTACTATAGATTCCCAAACCAAGAACGCGGCTTGGCCCCTCCGAGCATTCAGCCGGCGCTCTGCGCGGCGCTGCTTATGCTTGCGGGGCAGAAGGCACGAGAAGAAAGCCTCTTCGATAAAGGGGCGCTGCCTCCCGCGCTGTGGTGTGTTTGATAGCCTCCGTATTGCGGGTTTGAGCGCGGTGGGTTTTCGGGAATGAGCGCGGAAAAGTTTCGGGTCTGAGCGCGGGCACGCCGACCATCCCGTTCGGCCTACCGTTGTCGTTGCTTCGGTTACGACGATTGGGGGCCAGAGAGGAAATGATCGGCGTGGACAAGATCGACGATATCAGAAAGCTGGGCAGGAACGGGGCGACGGTCGCCTCGATAGCCCGGGACACCGGGGTCTCCGAGCCCACGGTGAGGAAGTACCTGAGGGAGCCCGACCTCTCCGAGAGGCCGCCGGCGGTCGGGAGGGCGCCCGAGTCGCCGCTGCTCGAGCCCTTCGCGGGGCTGATCGACTCGTGGCTGCTCGAGGACAGGCGCTGCTGGTTCAAGCAGCGCCACACCGCCAAGCGGGTCTACGACCGCCTCGTCGGGGAGAGGGGCTTCGAGGGCTCCTACACGACCGTCCAGAGGTACGTGAGGCGCAGGCGCGAGGAGCTAGCCGCCGAGCTCGACGCCCGCGAGGCGCAGGGGTTCCTCCTGCTCGACTGGCTGCCGGGCGAGTGCCAGGTCGACTTCGGGCAGGCCGACTTCCGCGTGCGCGGCGTCGTCACGCGGGGCCACTTCCTCGTGGTTACGTTCCCGCACTCCAACGTGGGGCTCGCGCAGGTCTTCTGGGGCGAGACCGCGGAGTGCGTCTGCCAGGGGCTCCGCGACGTCTTCGAGTTCCTCGGGGGCGTGCCGCTGCGCGCCGTGTTCGACAACGCCACCGAGGTCGGACGCAGGGTCGGCACCGAGATCAGGACCTCGGCGATCTTCCGCCGGTTCGCCGCGCACTACGGGCTCGACTACAGCTTCACCAACCCCTACTCGGGAAACGAGAAGGGGTCCGTGGAGAACAAGGTCGGCGCGCTCAGGCGCAACCTGTTCGTCCCGGTCCCGCAGGTCTGGGACGTGAAGGCCTACAACGGGCGGCTGCTCGACGCGTGCCTGGGGCTCTCGGACGGCAAGCCTCACTACCGCAGGGGCATCCCCGAGTCGGAGCTCTTCGAGGCGGACCGCGCGGCGCTCTCGCCGCTGCCGGCGGCGCCGTTCGCGTGCGTGACGTGGATCACGCGGAAGTGCGACAAGCAGGGCTCCTTCAAGGCCGGCGGCGAGCACCGCTACTCGGCGGGCCCCGCCAACGCCTCCCGCGAGGTCGCCGTCGCGATGGGGGCCTTCGACGTCACGGTCGTCGGCGCCGGGGGCGAGGTCGTCGCCGAGTACCCGCGC
>ENA-OPSZ01000358-OPSZ01000358.1-human-gut-metagenome-genome-assembly--contig:-NODE-358-length-33389-cov-3.560959_pt1 | contig 33389 bp, 28 predicted proteins | sample MGYA00241814_ERZ501919 | MGnify/ENA primary metagenome ERZ501919 (study PRJEB25962, sample SAMEA2042440) | human gut metagenome | biome: human gut; feature: human-associated habitat; material: faeces... | reverse complement strand
TTCGGCATAAGCCTTTTCTTGAACCACTCGCCCAGCGAGTGGTTTTCTTTATATATAAAGAAATGCCCCGCTTTTCCTTTTGGGAAGGCGGGGCATTTTTTGGGAGGTAACTCCCCAAAGCAAACTGCCCAGAAGGATCCTGGGCAGCTGTAAGAGGGAGTGAATCTATGAAAAAAGCAAGAGGAGGATGAACCATGTTCTCTTCTGCTGTTGAAAATAGTATACCCAGCTTTTTTGAAATTCTTCTGAACAAGAAGCGATTTTTCTTTTAAAACTCTTTGAACAGAATGAAAAGAGTAGCCGTTGCACCGGAGACACATCTTTGGTATGATGTAAAAAAACAAGCTGCTGAAAGGAAGCGATGTACCATGGAGCTGACTGAGCTGGTCACCCAGGTCGAGCCCATTCTCCGGGAGGCGGGAACATTGATCCGTTCCATTCCCCATCCCGCTGTCTATTCCAAAGAAGGCCACGCCAATTTCGTCACCGAGGCGGACATGGCCTCCCAAAAATTTCTGATGGAACATCTGGCCCCCCTGTTGCCGGACGCCCACTTTTTCGCCGAGGAACAGGAGAAAAACACCCTGGCTCCCGGATGGAACTGGATCATTGATCCCATCGATGGCACCACCAATTTCATCCGCCGCTACCGCCCCTCGGCCATTTCCGTGGGCTTGATCCGGGACGGGGAAGGAAAGTTGGGTCTGGTGTATGATCCCTGGTCCGGAGAGCTGTTCTCCGCCGTCCAGGGCCATGGGGCCTTCTGCAATGGGGAACCCATCCACGCAGCCCAGGTGCCTTTGGAAAACGCCATCTTCATTTTTGGCACTGCCCCCTACAACCGGGAAAAGGTAGACGCCTCCTTTGCCATGGCAAAAGAGCTGTCCTTGCGCTGCGGAGATCTGCGCCGCTGCGGATCCGCCGCCCTGGATCTGTGCTACATTGCCGCGGGCCGTTGCGACGGGTTTTTCGAGGCCATTCTCTCCCCATGGGATTATGCCGCCGCTTCCGTGATTCTGGAAGAAGCTGGCGCCAAAATTGGCACCGTACCGGGCAAGGTGTTCTCCTATGGAGAAAAACAACCTATTCTGGCTGGCACTCCGGACATGTTTGCCCTGCTTCAGGAAGTTTCTTCCCACCATCTGGTCTGAAGAATGGAGGGAACCGCCTGAAAAGCGTTGAATTCGCAACAGGACGTCCCCCTTACCCACATACCAATCCCCCCGATACGCCTTTGGTTCCGTATCGGGGGGATTTTTCACAAAATGGCTTCTCTGCCCCTGGATTCTCAGAAGCATGAGAATCTAAAAAGAAAAGGATTCAAGGCTTCTGGGGTTTGGGACCCGAGGAAAATCCATGGCGTTCCTTCCATTCCCGGATCTGCTGCAGCCGCTGAGCCACCCGCTGCTCGCTGCCCTGGCTGGTGGGATGGTAATACTGGCGGCCTTGGAGGGAATCGGGCAAACACTGCATGGAGGTGAGCTTTTCCGGCGTGTCGTGGGCATATTGATAACCCTCTCCATAGTGCAGGTCCGCCATGAGCTTTGTGGGGGCGTTGCGGATGATCAGGGGTACCGGCTCCGCCAGCATTTTCTGAGCATCCTTTTTGGCCGTCTCGTAAGCCACATACAGAGCGTTTGACTTGGGCGCTACCGACAGGTACACCACCGCGTGAGTCAATGTCACCGTGCACTCAGGCATCCCAATGAAATGACAGGCCTGATAGGCAGCTGTGGCAATCTCCAAAGCACGGGAGTCTGCCATGCCCACGTCCTCGCTGGCAAAACGGATCAGCCTCCGGGCCACATACAGAGGATCCTCCCCCGCTTCCAGCATCCGGGCCAACCAGTAAATGGCCGCGTCCGGGTCACTGTTTCGCATGGATTTGTGAAGGGCGGAAATCAGGTTGTAATGCTCTTCCCCGTTCTTGTCGTACAGGAGGGATTTCCGGTTGGTGCACTGCTCCAGAATGTCCGGCGTGACGGTGGTGACTTCCCCTTCCCGGTGTCCGTTTAACACCACCATCTCCAAAGTCCCCAGAGCCGTGCGCGCGTCCCCGTTGGCAAAGGCCGCAATGGATTCCAGCATTCCCTCCTCCATGCGGACCTCCTGATTACCGAAGCCCCGGGGATCCTGCAGAGTCCTCCGAAGCAGCTCCGTCAGGTTCTCTACCGTTAGGGCCTGAAGCACAAACACCTTGCACCGGGAAAGCAAAGCGGAATTCACTTCAAAGGAAGGGTTCTCCGTGGTGGCCCCAATGAGCACAATGCTGCCCTTTTCCACAAAGGGCAGGAAAGCGTCCTGCTGCGCCTTGTTGAACCGGTGAATCTCATCCACGAAGAGAATGGTTCGTTCTCCCATCAGCCGGTTTTGCTCCGCTTGGCGCATCACTTCCTTGATCTCCTTGATGCCGCTGGTCACTGCGCTGAAATTGATGAAATTGGACTGGGTTCTTCCTGCGATAATTCGGGCCAACGTGGTTTTCCCCACGCCGGGAGGACCCCAAAAAATCATGGAGGACACCCTGTCTTGGTCGATCAATTGCCGCAGAACCTTCCCTTCCCCCAGAAGATGTTCCTGCCCCACAAACTCCTCCAAGGTCCGGGGACGCATTCTGGTTGCCAAGGGGATATCCTGGGGCTCCTGCTCAAAAAACGACTGCTGCCTCATGCCTTGCCACTTCCTTCCCAAATCCCGGGCCGGACCACCCTCGGGGCCGCCCAGGCCAGAGCTTTTTTCCACCGGTTCTCCACGCCCTTTCCGTGGCCGCCCCGGTTCCATTCCAAAATTGTCTCGATCCCTTGGGCTTCATAAAACCCGTGAGCCAGCCGGGTGCAGTCCCCCACCCTGCGAAGGGCCGGCGGACCGCCCCGTTCCTCCCGGTCTCCTAGGGACAGGTAGATCTTCTCTTCCCGCCGAGGCGGATGGGTGAAAAGATACTCCATCCATCCGGGATACCACAGAGAGCCGGAAAGGGATCCCGCCACCTGAAAATTTGTTCCCTGGCTCTGGGCCCACAGGGCAAACAGCCCTCCCAAAGAGTACCCCAGAATTCCTCGCTGGCAGGGGTCGGAACTGAGAGAAAATTCCCGTTGCCCGTAGGGCAAAATTTCTTCCAGCAGAAAGTCCAGATAGGCTTTTCCCCCTCCGGAAAAAAGTTCCCCTTCCCGGATACCCGGAGTAGGCCAAGGGGTAAAATCCCGGTCTCCCTGGGCTTCCACAAACAGCAGCGCCACCGGAGGCAGGGACTCCCCTAACCGAGGAAGAGTTTTCTCCATCTCCCAGCCGCACAGGAGCAAAAGGGGAAAAGGCCCCGAACCTTCCGGCACCAGACAGGCGCAGGAACGGCCTTCTCGGGAAAACAAATGGAGCTCACCTTTCACTTCTGAGGCACCTCCCGTCCCTGGGCCCGGTAATCCCGGGGAGACCGTTTCATCCGGCTGCGGAACACCTTGGAAAAATAGGCGGGATTGGAAAATCCCACCTGGGAAGCCACCTGTGCCACCGTGGCCTGGCCTTCCCGGAGCAGGGGGAGGCTGCGGCCGATCCGATAATCCAGCAGATAGTCAAAGAGGGACTGACGCATCTGCCGCCGGAAAAAACGGCAGCATTCGCTCTTGCAGAGTCCCACCTCTTTGGCCACCTCCTCCAAAGTGACTTTTTCCCCGTAATGCTGGTGAAGATACGATAAGATCACCCGCAGACGCTGGATTTTCTCCGGATCAGAGGCCGTCTGTCCCTGATCCTCCCAATGGCGAAAAAGCTCCCCCCAGATTCCCAGCAGCTGCCGCTGGACCTCCAGCTCAAACATGTCCGAACGCTCCTGGGAAAGCCTGTAAATCTCTCCCAATCCCTGCAAGACAATCCTCTGCCAGGAAGTTTCCGGAGAAAGGGCCAGGGAGGCACAGCCCCCTCCCACGATGACGTCCACAAATTTTCGCCGGATCACACACCCTTCATAGCCTCCCAACAACCGGGGATGAAAGGTCAGGGATACGTAGTCGCAGTCGGTTTCCCCCACACGGCTGCCGGCGTGGAGGGCATCGGAGTTGCAAAACAACCCCTCTCCCTCCTTCAAATGGTAGGATTGGTCGTTGACCCGATAGTCGATCTCTCCCGAGAGAATCAATGTCATTTCCACCTCATCATGCCAATGCCAGGGAAACGCCCCGGTCTCATAGGAGGAGATCCTTTTTCGGCTGATATTCACCGGGAATTCGTAGGTGCCGTGGGTCTTCAACTCCCGCTTTTCCTTGTTTACCCGCAGTTCCATAAATACCTCAATATAGGAAAAGTATTTGCCAATATCCTTGTTGTTTTTTTGGCTTCTCTCTCATTATAATAACAGCAAAGGCAGAAAGCAACCTGCCGACTCAAAATTTACAGGAGGTTTTGCAGCATGGCGATCTTGGTTTTGGGCGGGGCCGGCTACATCGGCTCTCACACGGTCTATGAGCTCATCGACAATGGGGCGGATGTGGTCATTGCGGACAATCTGGAAACGGGCCATCGGGAAGCGGTTCATCCCAAGGCACGGTTCTATCAGGGAGATATCCGCAACCGGGCTTTCCTGGACGAACTCTTCCAGAAAGAAAAAATCGACGGGGTCATTCACTTTGCCGCCAACTCTCTGGTGGGAGAAAGCATGGTCAACCCCTTGAAGTACTACGACAACAACCTGTGCGGCACCAAGGTGCTCCTGGAAGCCATGGTTGCCCACGGCATCCAGAAGATCGTCTTCTCCTCCACCGCAGCCACCTATGGCGAACCGGAAAATATTCCCATTCTGGAGACGGATCCCACCCATCCCACCAACACCTATGGAGAGACAAAGCTCTCCATGGAGCGGATGTTCCACTGGGTGGGCCAGGCCCATGGGCTCCGGTATGTGAGCCTCCGGTACTTTAACGCCTGCGGCGCCCACAAATCCGGTCAAATCGGGGAAGCCCACCATCCGGAAACCCACCTGATCCCCCTGATTCTCCAGGTGCCCCTGGGCCAGCGGGAGTCGGTAAGCATCTTCGGCAACGATTACGAAACCCGGGACGGCACCTGCGTGCGGGATTACATCCACGTCACCGATCTGGCTCAGGCTCACATTCTGGCTATGGAATACCTGAACCAGGGGGGTGAAAGCTCCATCTTCAATCTGGGCAACGGAGTAGGCTTCACGGTGAAGGAAGTCATCGACACCGCCCGCAAAGTGACCGGCCACCCCATCCCTGCGGTGGAGTCTCCCCGGCGGGCCGGCGATCCCGCTCAGTTGGTCGCCTCCAGCGATAAGGCCCGGAAGGTGCTGGGCTGGAAACCCCAGTATGACGATCTGGAAACCATCATTGCCTCCGCCTGGAACTGGCACAAAAATCATCCCAACGGCTACGCCAAATAAGCGAAACCCTAAGGGAAATACTCCAGACGGCAGTGCCACACAAAGAAAACTCCTCCATGGATGCAACGCTTCCCCAGCTTATGCCCGGGAAGCGTTTTTCCTTTCTTGCGCATTCCACCCCAGTATGCTAGGATAAAGGGGAAGAATATGTGCCTGGACGGAGAAAGGAGACGCCATGAAACAGAGACGCCGCTTTTTCATCCCTGCCTGTGTACTGGGTGGACTATTTGTTATCTGTGTGGGAGTGTACGGGTTGATGCAGTATTTTGGATCTCCCCTGCTTCCAGGCAGTCTGGAGTGCCGCTACACCCGGGAGGTCTCTTCCCACCGGCAGGAGCTTTTGGAAATTTCCCAAACCTGTCTGGAAACCGGAAAAACTCCGGAGGATTTGCCTCTGGCTAACCTGGTAGACACCATTCAGGTGATCGGTTACGGCACAGAGAATGCTTTTGTGGACTTTTTCTGCGACGGCTGGGGGCTGGTGCCCTCTTCATCCTACTATGGCTTTTACTACTCTCCCCAAGGGCCCCAGAGCTTCTGGGGCGGAGAAGAAGAACTGCTTCCCACAGAGGACGGCGGTTACGCCTGGCAAGGGGAAGGGGATAACCACGGCTTTACCCGGCAGATCGGGGAAAACTTCTACTACTACGAGGGACACTTCTAAAAGCAAGGATCCCGGGGAAAGGATGAGAAACGTTGAATCACAAGGAACGGATGCTTCAGGGATTGCCCTTCAAGCCCTGGGAGGACGGGCTGTCTCAAGAGCGAATGGAGTGCCAAAAGCGGCTTTACCGGTATAACCACCTTTCTCCGGAAGCACGGGAAGAGGCAGACGCCCTGTTAAAGGAGATATTCGGGGAAACTGGAAACACGGTGCGTGCTGTACCGCCTCTCTACTGCGACTATGGAAAAAACATCCGCGTGGGAGAAAATTTCTTTGCCAACTTCCACTTTACAGTGCTGGACTCCGCCCCGGTGACCATCGGCAAAAACGCTCAAATCGCCCCCAATGTGTCCATCTACACAGCCGGTCATCCCCTCCATCCCGATCCTCGGAACACGGGAGTGGAATACGGCATGGCGGTCACCATCGGGGACAATGTGTGGCTGGGCGGCAATGTGGTTATCTGTCCGGGAGTCACCATTGGGGACAACGTGGTCATCGGTGCGGGAAGCGTAGTCACCAAGGACATTCCCTCCTGGAGCCTGGCCGTAGGGAATCCTTGCCGGGTACTGCGAACAATCACCCAGGAGGACCGGGAATTCTATTATCGGGACAGGCCCTTTGACATGGACCCTTATCATTGAGCGGCCTTGACAAATCCCGAAACCACTGGCTACAATAACTAACAAACTGATCCGGGAGGCGCCCTATGAGACAATGTATGGATTCGGAAAACCTGCACCGCCGGCTGAAAAAAATTATCGGCCAGGTCCAGGCCATCGACCGGATGATCGACGAAGATGTGCCCTGTGAAGATATCCTGGCACAGATCAACGCGGCTAAATCCGCCCTCCACAAGGCAGGGCAGGTGGTGCTGGAGGGACATATCAAGCACTGCGTCCGGGATGGCATCGAACACGGGGACCCGGACCAGACCATCGCCAACTTCACCAAAGCGGTGGAACGCTTCGCCAACATGAATTGACCTTCCCCCCTCTAGTGGGTAAGATCCATTCCGCTCCGAAGCTGCCCCAAAGGAAATCCCCGCAGACAAAGAGAAATCGCCTATGAAATTTGGCCCTGGAAAGAAGGAATTCTCCTTCCTCCCGGGGCCGTTCTTTATGGGCTGTTTTTTTACGGGACAGTTTTGCGGCAGACTCTTTCCGGTCAACCGGTGGGTATGGCCAGCCTGGATTTCACCTCTTCCCCCCGGAGGCTCCTGGCTTTCGGGGAAAACCTATTCCTCCCCTTGACAACCCATACCCCTATAGGTATGATTAAGGTGACTTCATCTGGGAAAGGAAGAAATCCTCCATGAAACTCTTGCAGAAATTTCTGGACTGGGGCGGTGTGAAAAAAGATGTCACCTTGCTGGTGATCTCCGGTGTGGCGTTGCTGGTCAGCATTTTCCACCTGCTGCCCCTGCCCTTTGACCCCGCCTGGGTGGCCATTGTCCTGTGTGGGATCCCCATTATTTTGGAAGCCATCATCGGACTGGTGACGGAGTTCGACATCAAAGCAGACGTGCTGGTTTCCATTGCTCTGATAGCCTCCGTGGTCATTGGGGAGGATTTTGCCGCCGGGGAGGTGGCATTCATCATGCAGTTGGGCGGACTGCTGGAGGACTTGACGGTGGCCAAGGCCCGGGCAGGCATTGAGCGCTTGGTAAAGCTGACCCCCCGGACAGCCCGGGTCCTGCGGGACGGCCAAGAACTCACTTTGCCTGCCGAACAAGTGCAGGTGGGAGACCGGCTTCGGGTACTGCCCGGGGAAACCATTCCCGTGGACGGACGCATTCTTTCCGGTCAAACCTCCATCGACCAATCGGTGATGACCGGAGAGTCCATGCCGGTGGATATGGGCCCTGGAGATCAGGTTTCCAGCGGCACGGTCAACCAATTTGGCGCCTTTGAAATGGAGGCCTCCAAGGTGGGCGAAGACAGTTCCATCCAGCGGATGGTCCGCCTGGTCCAATCCGCCGATGCGGGCAAGGCCAAAATCGTGGGCCTGGCCGATCGTTGGGCCACCTGGATTGTGGTGATCGCCTTGTCCAGCGCTGCTCTCACCTGGTTGATTTCCGGGGAGATCATCCGGGCAGTGACCATTCTTGTGGTATTCTGCCCCTGTGCTCTGGTGTTGGCTACCCCCACCGCCATTATGGCCGCCATCGGCAATGCAACCCGCCATGGCTTCCTGGTTCGGGAAGGGGACGCTCTGGAGCGTTTGGCCAGTGTAAAACGGATCACCTTTGACAAAACCGGCACCCTTACTTACGGCCGTCCCCAGGTGCGGGAAGTCCAGAGCTTGGATCCTGCCTTTTCCTCCCATCAGCTCTATGCCTGGGCTGCAGGGGCCGAGTCCCGTTCGGAACATCCCTTGGGAAAAGCAGTTGTCCGATGCTTTGGGGAATCCTCTCACCAGCCTCCTCCCCAGCCGGAACAGTTCCAGATGCTCCCAGGCAGAGGCGTAAAGGCCACCGTGGCAGGCAAAGCCATTTTGGCTGGCAACCCGGAGTTGCTGGAAGAATCTGGCATCGTTCTTTCTTCCCCTGCCAAAGAGGAAGCGCAACACTTTTTGGCTCAGGGCTGCACGGTGGTCTACCTGGCCGTGGAAGGGAAATTGGCTGGATTTCTGGCGCTGGCAGATACTCTCCGCCCCGACGCAGCAACCACCATCTCCCAGGTAAAGTCTGTGGGGGTGACTCCTGTACTCCTCACTGGCGATCACCAGGAAGCCGCTCAATCCATTGCCAGCCAGCTGGGGATTTCTCAGGTGCGCTGGGGCTGTCTTCCCCAAGATAAACTGGACTATATCGGAACCTGCCAGGAACACAAAGAGCCCGTGTGCATGATCGGCGACGGCATCAACGACGCCCCTGCCTTGAAAAAAGCTCAAGTGGGCATCGCTATGGGAGGCATCGGCAGCGACATCGCCGTGGACGCGGCAGATATCGCTTTGGTCAACGACGAGATTCGGGAAATCCCCCATCTGCTGCGGCTCTCCCAAAAGATGATGGTCACTATCAAGTGGAACCTGACTTTTTCCATGGCTCTGAACTTTTTGGCAATTATCCTAGCCATGACCGGAATCTTAAACCCGGTAGTGGGAGCGCTGGTCCACAACGCCGGTTCTGTTTTCGTGATTATCCATTCCGCCTTCCTGCTCCGGTTCAAGGGAAAGCTGAAACAAAGATAACCTCACTTTTCCGCTGTAAAAAAGAGTCTCCGGAATCCCAGAATCACATTGTCTTTTTGGTTCCGGGGATACAGAGGCTGCGCACGGCGGACCAATTCTTTTTGAAATTCAGCGCCCAATTTCTCTCCCATCTGATCCAAGTAGGGACGCAGCCTGGCCCCTTTTACCCACTCTATCAACGCCTGGTGATCCGGAAGAATATGGTAATAGGTGGTCTCCCACACCGTATAATCCCTGGCGCAATCGGAGAGGATTTCCATATATTCTTGGGGCGCCAAGCTTCGATTGTAGGGAAGCGCGTCGGAATTCCCCAATAAGATTCCCCTGGCATCTGATCGATCAACTGATAAAGGGGTTCCTCTTCATTCCGGGGCATCTGCACTGCCAGAACTCCTCCTGGAAGCAGATGGTCCATCAGTCGAGGGATCAGGTGGAAATGATCTGGAATCCACTGAAAACAGGCATTGGAAAACAGCAGGTCATACCTTCCCTCTAACGATTCCACCTTTCCCTGCTGAAAGACAAGTTCCGGATGGGCTTTTTGGGCCTTGGCAATCATATCCGGAGAACTGTCCAATCCCAGAAGCTGAGCATGGGGAAATTGTTTCCGTAAAACAGCGGTACTGTTGCCGGGCCCACAGCCTAAATCGATCACCTTCTCGGGATGTTTTTCCCGCAGCCGGGACGCCAGATCCTCAGCCGGTTGTGTCCTTTCCCGTTGAAATTTCAGATATTGATTGGAGTTCCAATCTCCCATATCTTGTCACCCTTTCCCCAAAATACTATGCTCAGTATAAACCTCTCTCCCCCCTTCCGTAAAGACCAAACTCTTTTCTCCGAATTGTGCTGTTGTCCCAATTGCAAAAAGTCCTCACTCAGGAACCAATGCCTAAGTGAGGACTTATTTTATTTTGCTTGATAATAATTCAGGTAGGCTTATTCCCACTCAATGGTGGCCGGAGGCTTGCTGGTGATATCGTAGACCACCCGGTTGACGCCCTCTACTTCATTGATGATCCGGTTGGAGGTCCGGCCCAACAGCTCATAGGGCAGGTGAGCCCAATCGGCCGTCATAAAGTCTGTGGTGGTCACAGCACGCAGGGCCACGGTCACACCATAGGTGCGGCCGTCTCCCATGACGCCTACACTGTGGTTGGCAGTCAAGACGGCAAAATACTGATTCACACTCCGCTCCAGGCCTGCCCGTGCCACTTCCTCCCGGAAAATGGCATCAGCATTTTGCAGAAGGGCCACCTTTTCCTCGGTGATCTCCCCCATGATCCGAACTGCCAAGCCAGGACCCGGGAAGGGCTGCCGCCATACCAACTCCGCAGGAATGCCCAACTCGATGCCAACTCGCCGGACTTCATCCTTAAACAAATCCCGCAGCGGCTCCACCAAACCTTCAAACCCGATATCCTTGGGCAAGCCCCCCACATTGTGGTGGCTCTTGATCACCGCAGCTTGACCGGTGCCGCTTTCTACCACGTCGGGATAAATGGTACCCTGGCAGAGGAAGTCCATCTTCCCCAGCTTCTGGGATTCCGCTTCAAACACCCGGATAAATTCCTCTCCGATAATCTTCCGTTTCCGTTCCGGATCGGTAACACCTTTGAGCTTTTCCAGGAACCGGTCCTTTACGTTAACCCGGATAATGTTCATGTCAAACTCTTTTTGGAACACCTGTTCCACCATGTCCCCTTCGTCCTTGCGCAGCAGGCCATGGTCTACAAAAATGCAAGTCAGGTTCTTGCCGATGGCTTTGTGCACCAACATGGCAGCCACCGAAGAGTCCACGCCTCCAGAAAGTCCACACAGCACTTTCTTATCCCCAATTTTCTTTTTCAGGGCTTCAATGGTTTCCTGAGCAAAAGAGGCCATTTCCCAGTCCCCCGCGCAGCCGCAGATTCCGTAGAGGAAATTGCGGAACATTTCATTGCCCTGCTGGGTGTGTTCTACTTCCGGGTGAAACTGCACCGCGTACAGCTTGCGCTCCCGGTTTTCCATGGCCGCCACCGGACAATGAGCGCTCCAAGCGGATGCGGTGAAGCCTTCCGGCAAACGGGAAATATAGTCGTTGTGACTCATCCAGCATACGCTTTCCTCCACCTTCTGGAACAAGGGAGAGTCAGGGGAAAATTGGGTCATGGTCTTGCCGAATTCCGGCACCTCGCTGGAGGATACGCCTCCCCCCAGCAGATAGGCCATCACCTGAGCCCCGTAGCAGATTCCCAAAACGGGAATTCCCAGCTGGAACACCTCCTTGGAACAAAGAGGCGCGTCCTGGGCGTATACACTGTTGGGGCCTCCGGTAAAGAGGATCCCCTTGCAATCCCGGAGCGTTTCCGGGTCGGTTTTATAATTCTTAATTTCGCAATAAACCCCCAGGTCGCGGACCCGGCGAGCGATGAGCTGGGCGTACTGGCCGCCAAAGTCCAGCACCACTACCCATTCATGCTGTGCGGTATTTGCCATGATCATCCCGTCCTTTTCCCATTCTGATTGTGACCCCATTCTATCATATCCAAAGCGTTTAAGCAAGGCTGGACCCGAAAGCAGTTCCTGTCTTTTCCCTAAAATCCTCAGGCATCCGATTTCTGTCCTTTCAGCAGGAAGCCTTCCTGCTCAAATTGTAAAAGGAAAAAGCCGGGAATCCCGGCTTTTCACAAAGTTATTCCACAGTCACGGACTTTGCCAAGTTCCGAGGCTTGTCGATATCGCAGCCCTTCATGGACGCCACATAATAGGCAAACAGCTGCAAGGGCAGAATGGACAGAGAAGGCAACATGAAATCGGTGATCTTGGGAATGCAGAATTGATAATCCGTCTCCTGGGAAAGGGCTTTCTCTTTCCCTCGCACGGTGATTCCCAACACCACGGCTCCCCGGGCCTTCACTTCCCGCACATTGGACATCATCTTGTCGAACAGCTTCTCATAGGTGGCAATGGCGATGACCAAAGTCCCGTCTTCGATCAGGGAAATGGGGCCATGCTTTAACTCACCGCCCGTATAAGCCTCCGAGTGGATGTAGCTGATTTCCTTAAGCTTCAAACTGGCTTCCAAAGAGGCAGCATAGTCCACATTCCGGCCGATAAAGTACATGTCACGGGCGTTGAAATACTGGGAGGCAAAATACTGGATGGTCTTTTTGTCCGCCAGGCTGGCCTCCGCCAGATCCGGCAACCGCTGCAAATCTTCCAGATACCGGGCCATTTCCTGGGCCGGCACCTCTCCCAGCTGCTCCGCCATATACAGGGCAATCATGTAGATCACCGCCAGCTGAGTGCTGTAGGCTTTAGTGGAGGCCACGGCAATTTCCGGACCTGCCCAGGTGTACAGCACGTCGTCGGACTCGTTGGCAATGGTGCTGCCCACCACGTTGACAATGGAGAGCACACGGCAACCCCGGCTCTTGGCCATGCGCAAGGCGGCCAAGGTGTCCGCCGTCTCACCGGACTGGCTGATGATGATCACCAGGGTCTTGTCGTCCAAAATGGGATCCCGATACCGGAATTCACTGGCCACATCCACTTCCAGGGGGATCTTCAAAAGCCGCTCAAAGGCGTACTTGGCCACCACACCCACATGGTAGGAGGTGCCGCAAGCCACGATGAATACCTTCCGGATGTCCCGGATTTGCTCGGCGGTCAAGGTGATGTCGTCCAGCACAATGTGTCCGTCCCGAATTCGAGGAGAAATGGTCTTGCGCAGGGCCTCAGGCTGCTCGCAGATTTCCTTCATCATGAAGTGCTCGTAGCCGCCCTTTTCCGCTGCCGTAATGTCCCATTGGATCCGCTCCGGCTCCTTTTCGATGGGCTCCCGATCCTCGTTGAAGAACTGAATGGAATCCCGGGTCAGCACTGCAATTTCCCGATCCTTCAGCCGGTAAATATCCCGAGTACGGGCCAAAATGGCCGGCACATCGGAGGCAATGTAGTTTTCCCCCTGGCCAATACCGATGATCAAGGGGCTATCCTTGCGCACTGCGTAGATCTTATCCGGGCAATCCGCACAGATGATTCCCAGGGCATAGCTGCCCTCCACCCGGCCAATGACCTTCTGCAGGGCTTCCAGCACGTCGCCTTTGTAGTAGTATTCCAGCATCTGGGCCACCACTTCCGTGTCCGTGTCGGAGACGAATTCCACGCCGCGGCGGATTAAGTGGTTTTTCAGATAGAGATAGTTTTCGATGATGCCGTTGTGCACCACGGCAAATTTTCCCCCGTCACTGACCTGGGGATGGGAGTTGATGTCGGAAGGGGCTCCATGGGTGGCCCAGCGGGTATGACCGATTCCCACGGTGCCGGGCAGGTTTCTGCCCCCCTGCAAAATCCCGTCCAAAACGCTGAGGCGTCCCTTGGACTTGACTACATGGAGGCCCGTATCATTGTACACCGCCACGCCGGCGGAATCGTACCCACGATATTCCAGCTTCTGCAGCCCGTTCAACAGGATGGGCGCAGCCTCTTCCTGACCGATATATCCAACAATACCACACATACTCTTCGCGCTCCTTTCTGTGCCCCAAAGGGCGTTGCCAATGGGTGGCGTATCTCATTCCTATCTTAGGACAGCCGCCGGGTAATTATGCGGCTTTTCCCAGAGGGAGGCACAGCCTCTTACCGGTAAATGATGTCGTCCCGGGAAGGCCCATTGGAAACCATGGTGATGGGCACACCGATATGACGCTCCGCAAACTCCACATACTTCCGGGCGTTTTCGGGCAGGTCCTCGTACTTCTTGATGCCGCCGATGTCGCACTTCCAGCCGGGCAGCACTTCCAAAATGGGTTTGCAGCGCTTCAACTGGGCCGTGGGCGGGAAATAGTCGATCCGCTTGCCGTCCAGCTCATAGCCAACGCACACGGGGATCTCATCCAGATAGCCCAGAGCGTCCAGCACGGTGAAGGCCACCGCCGTGGCACCCTGCACCATGCAGCCGTAACGGGCGGCCACCAGATCCAGCCAGCCCATTCTCCGAGGCCGTCCAGTGGTGGCGCCGTATTCGCCGCCATCGCCGCCCCGGCGCCGAAGCTCATCGGCCTCTTCGCCGAAGATTTCGCTGACAAACTCTCCTGCGCCTACAGCGCTGGAGTAGGCCTTCACCACGGTAACGATCTCCTGAATGGCATAGGGCGGAATGCCGCCAGCGCCTACGGCGCCGTATCCTGCCAGAGGAGAGGAGGAGGTGACCATGGGATAGATGCCCAAATCGGGATCCTTCAGGGAACCCAGCTGACCCTCCAGCAAAATGGTCTTTCCCTCCTTCACTGCGTTGTGCAGCAAGGTGGTGGTGTCCGCCACATAGGGGGTCAGGGCCTCTTTATATTCCATCAGCTTCTCATAGATCTCGTCCCGATCCAGGGGCTTCTGATGATAGAGCTCCGTATACAGCACGTTCTTCAGGCCCAGCACATGGTCGATCCGGTCCATGAGGGAGTCCTTGTCATCGAACAGATCGCTGATCTGGAAGCCGATCTTGGCATACTTGTCGGAATAGAAGGGGGCAATGCCGGACTTGGTGGAACCAAAGGACTTGGCTGCCAAACGGGCTTCCTCCATGCCGTCCAGTTCCTTGTGATAGGGCATGACCACCTGGCACCGGTCGGATACCAGCAGCTGGGGCTTGGGTACGCCCCGCTCCATGACGGATTCCAGTTCTTTCAGAAAATTTTCTACCGAAAGGGCAACGCCATTGCCAATCACGTTGACAATGTTTTGCCGGAACACCCCGGAGGGCAGCTGATGGAGAGCGAATTTACCATACTCGTTGATGATGGTGTGGCCGGCGTTGCTGCCGCCCTGAAACCGCACCACAATGTCGGAATCTTCCGCCAGCACATCGGTGATTTTACCCTTTCCCTCGTCGCCCCAGCAGGCGCCTACGATCGCTTTGACCATAACTCTTCAAGCCTTTCTTACTGTTATTCTTGGGACTGGCTGTCCCGTTTTATTCTTTTCGCGACAGTTTACACGGTAATTTCCGCTTTTTCTTCCGCCACGAATTCGTACTTCTTCAGAACCGGCTCCACCACTTCTTCCAGGAATTCCTGGGTCTGCACCGGGGCGCGGCCTACATATTTCTCGGGCTTTACAATGTCGTGAAGTTCCTCCAGCGTTACCCCGAAAATGGGATCCCCAGCAATCCGGGTCAGCAGGTCGTTCTCCCCGCCTTGCTCCTTGACCACCCGGGCAGCTTCCATGGAGTGCACCCGGATCCGTTCATGCAGCTCCTGCCGGTTGCCGCCCCGCTTCACCGCGTCCATCATGATATTCTCCGTGGCCATAAAGGGCAACTCCCGGAGCATGTGCTGACGGATCACCTTGGGATACACCACCAGGCCATCCGCCACGTTGTTGTACAGGTTCAAAATGCCATCTACCGCCAGGAACGCCTCAGGCACGCTGATGCGCTTGTTGGCAGAATCGTCCAGGGTCCGCTCAAACCACTGAGCAGCCATGGTCATGGCAGGGTTCACCGCGTCGGCAATCACATACCGGGCCAGGGAGGCAATTCGCTCACTGCGCATGGGATTGCGCTTATAGGCCATGGCAGAGGAACCGATCTGCCCTTTTTCAAAGGGCTCTTCCACTTCCTTCAAGTGCTGCAGCAGCCGGATATCGTTGGAGAACTTGGCCGCGCTCTGGGCAATACCGGAAAGCAGGGAAAGCATCTGGCTGTCCAGCTTCCGGGAGTAAGTCTGGCCGGACACCGGGAAGCACTCCTGATAGCCCATCTTCTGGGCGATTTTCCGATCCAGCTCCCGGCACTTTTCGTGATCCCCCTCAAAGAGCTCCAGGAAGCTGGCCTGAGTGCCTGTGGTTCCCTTGGAACCCAAAAGCTTTGCCTTTCCCAGCTGATACTCCACATCTTCCAAGTCCATCAGAAGATCCTGGATCCACAAGGTGGCCCGCTTGCCCACCGTGGTAGGCTGGGCAGGCTGAAAGTGGGTAAACGCCAACGTGGGCAGGTCCTTATACTCCCGGGCAAAATGGGACAGCACCCGGATTACCCCGACCAACTTGTTGCGGATGAGCTTCAAGGCCTCGGTCATCACGATGATGTCCGTGTTGTCCCCCACATAGCAGGAGGTGGCTCCCAAATGGATGATTCCCGCCGCCTTGGGGCACTGCTGGCCGTAGGCGTACACATGACTCATCACGTCGTGACGGACCACCTTTTCCCGTTCCTGGGCCACTTCATAGTTGATGTCCTCTGCGTGCTCCTTCAGCTCGTCGATCTGCTCCTGGGTGACAGGGAGCCCCAGCTCATGCTCCGCCTCCGCCAGGGCAATCCACAGCTTCCGCCAGGTGCGGAACTTCATGTCCGGAGAGAAAAGGTATTTCATTTCCTTATCCGCATAGCGGGCGGACAAAGGGGATTCGTACACATCTCGCGCCATTTTCAGACCAAACCTTTCTGTATATTGTTATAAAGTAAAAAACACAAGAGAGTCCCCGGGGTCAGGGTACAAGGCCCCTTCCCCGCGGGACCCCCGCTGCCGCTTATTCTCATTGTAGACCCAGACGGCGCATCATTTCCTCGTAGGCCTCTTCCACGCCGCCCATATCCCGGCGGAACCGGTCCTTGTCCAACTTTTCGTGGGTTACGCTGTCCCAGAGCCGGCAAGTGTCGGGAGAAATCTCGTCCGCCAACAGGATGGTGCCGTCGTCTGTTTTGCCAAACTCCAGTTTGAAATCGATCAGGTCCACGTTCACCGTCTTGAAGAAATCCACCATTACCTGGTTGATCCGGAAGCTCATCTGGGCAATTTGCTCCAATTCCTCCTTGGTGGCAAGTTCCATGGCCAAAATATGATACTCGTTGATCATGGGATCTCCCAGGGCATCGTTTTTATAGCTGAATTCCAGCACCGGGGACTTCAAGGGAGTGCCCTCCGGCAAACCCAACCGCTTGGAAAGGCTGCCCGCCGCCACATTACGCACGATCACCTCCAAGGGGATGATGGTCACTTTCTTCACGGCGGTTTCCCGGTCGTTTAACTCTTCGATGAAATGGGTAGGGATACCCTGCTGTTCCAACAGCCGGAACATGAAATTGGACATCCGGTTGTTCACCACGCCCTTGCCCACAATCGTCCCTTTCTTCAGGCCATTGAAGGCGGTGGCGTCATCCTTGTAGGAAACAATATAAGTCTCGGGATCGCTGGTCCGATAGACCTTTTTGGCTTTTCCCTCGTAGATCAGTTCTTTTTTTTGCATGCGTCATGACCTCCGTCCACCATGCCAAACCTGATTCTTCCAGTGTCTATGTTCCCTTTTCCAAAGCTGTGGGAAAACCCGCTTTGCAGCAAGCAGTCCCATACGTTTCAATTTTAGTAAAAAGTCGCCCTATTGTCAATCTTTTCGCGAAAGATTTTCCCCCGGCCTCCCAATCCGGGATTTTTCCGGAAAACTTATAAAAAGAATTTTCCAAATTTTTTCTTGTCAAATCCAGCCTATTATGATAAGATAGCAATGTAATTTTGCAAGATTTTAAAATTCAACTTGCAGTATGGAGGGAAAATGTCTATGTCCTATGTCAGCGAACAGCTCGAGCTGCTGAAAAAGAAGAATCCCAACGAGCCCGAATTCATCCAGGCTGCCACCGAGGTTCTCACCTCTCTGGAGCCCGTCATTCAGGCCAATCCCCAGTATGAGGCCGCCGGTATCTTGGAGCGTATCACCGAGCCCGACCGCCAGATCATGTTCCGCGTGCCTTGGGTGGACGACAACGGCAAGGTGCAGGTAAACCGTGGCTTCCGGGTCCAGTTTAACTCCGCCATCGGGCCCTACAAGGGCGGCCTGCGTCTGCATCCCTCCGTCAACCTGGGCATCATCAAGTTCCTGGGCTTTGAGCAGATCTTTAAGAACAGCCTGACCGGCCTGCCCATCGGCGGCGGCAAGGGCGGTTCCGATTTCGATCCCAAGGGCAAATCCGACCGGGAGATCATGGCTTTCTGCCAGAGCTTCATGACCGAGCTCTTCCGGCACATCGGCCCTGACACCGACGTCCCTGCCGGCGATATCGGCACCGGCGCCCGGGAAATCGGCTATATGTTCGGCCAGTATAAGCGGATCCGCAACGCCTTCGAAGGCGTGCTCACCGGCAAGGGCCTGACCTATGGCGGCTCTTTGGCCCGTACCGAAGCCACCGGCTATGGCCTGCTGTATTTCACCAACGCCATGCTGAAGAAGAACGGCATCGACATTAAGGGCAAGACCGTGGTGATTTCCGGCGCCGGCAACGTGGCCATCTACGCTTGCGAGAAGGCACAGCAGATGGGTGCCAAGGTGGTCACCATGTCCGACTCCACCGGCTGGATCTACGATCCCGAAGGCATCAACCTGGATGCCATCAAGGAGATCAAGGAAGTCAAGCGTCAGCGCCTGACTGCCTACAAGGCATATCGTCCCGAGTCCGAGTATCACGAGGGCCGCGGCGTGTGGAGCATCAAGTGCGACATTGCTCTGCCCTGCGCCACTCAGAATGAACTGCTGGAAGAGGATGCCAAGATGCTGGTTTCCAACGGTGTTCTGGCTGTGGCCGAAGGCGCCAACATGCCCACCACCATCGAGGCCACCAAGATCCTCCAGGATGCCGGTGTTCTGTTTGCTCCTGGCAAGGCTGCCAACGCCGGCGGCGTAGCCACCTCCGCTCTGGAGATGACCCAGAACAGCGAGCGCCTTTCCTGGACCTTCGAAGAAGTGGACACCAAGCTGAAGGGCATCATGGAGAACATCTTCGCAAACGCCGATGCGGCCGCTGAGAAGTATGGCCATCCCAAGAACTATGTCATGGGCGCCAACATCGCCGGCTTCCTGAAAGTGGCCGACGCCATGCTGGCTCAGGGTGTAATCTGATCGCCAGAGGTACATCTTTAACAACATAAAATGAGAGCATTCGGGCCAAAAACCCGGGTGCTCTTTTTTACGTATGATTCAGGCCAGGTGTATTTTTCGTTGATTGCAATAGATTTTTTATCTATATAAATTTATTTTTAGAGGGATTGACAATCCTCCCACTCCAAGGTATGATAACAATTGGAACCATTTTACTTTTGGGAGGTTATTGTATGAAAGTCAACATCGGAACTTATTCCTTCGGGGGCATCGAAAGTTATCTGGGACTGGGACGCACCCTGCTGGAAAAGTTTCAAACCATCAAGTCTCTGGGATATGACGGCGTGGAACTGCTGCCTGTAGACCTGGACAACGATGTGGAAGACATCAAAAAGTGGGCAGAGGAAACTGGTCTGGAGATCGTCTCCATTCACGCCAAACCCACAGAGGAGATCGTCAAAAAAATGGCCGCTCTGGGCGGAAAAGCCGTTATCTGGGCCAGCACTGATTTCTGCAACAAAGAAGAGGCCATTGCCCTGGCCAAGGAACTGGATGAGATGGCTACCATGGCGGAACCTTACGGCATCAAGGTAGGCTACCACAATCACAGCAAGGAATTTTATGTAGATGAAGGCCTGCCCATTATGGAACATGTGCTGAACAACTCCAGCAAGTGCTTCATGCAGCTGGACTGCGGCTGGGCCATGAATGCCGGTACTTATCCCCCCTCCTTTATCCGGAAATACCGCAACCGGATTGTGGCCATCCATGTGAAAGAGAATTGCCGTGTTCAGGGACCTGGACCTAGGCCCGCTTCCGCCAAGGACGCCCCTGCCGGCGGCGCCAGTCCCTTTGCCAACGTGAAGGCGCTGCCCCTGGAAGAGCGCCAGAAAATGCTGGAACAATTCAATGCCCGTAACCAGAGCCCCGAAGGCAGAAAGCGGTTTGAGGTCCAGTGCAAGCTGGGCGCCCCTGAGTCCAACATCGATTGGCAGGAAATCAAGAACGCCCTGGACGAGCAGGACTTCGAGGCATTCTGGGTGGTAGAACGGGAAAACTTCTACACCGATCACGACCAGTGTCTGGCAGAGGACTGCGCTTGGCTCAAGGAAAACATTCACTAAAAACGCATCCCTGGAAGGGCCGCCGGAAGGCGGTCCTTTTTTTGCGGCAAGAAAAAACTTTTCTTTTTTTCCAGTCTGTGGTATCATATCTCAGTAACCAAAACGGCCCGGGTGGGAGGTACCGCCAGTACTCCCTTAGAGACGACCAGACAAGCCGGAAAACCTCCGGCGGCGATCTCCAAGCCGAAAACGGACATCCTCCCCGGGCAACATAGCCAATATAGATTCCCCGCATCTTTTTTGCCTGTGCCTGGCAGCGGGAAAGGCACCGAAAAACCACGGAGAAGGAACGGTGAAAGACCGCTCTCCCGGTTTTTCTCCGTTCCCTCTCAATGAAGAAGGGAAGAAATTTATTTTGGCAGATACAAAACATAACTCGGGCGCCCAAGGAAAACAGGGCGTTTGGGAAACCGTCAAGTCTTACAGCAGGCTCTACCTGGTAGACGCCATGAGCGCCATGGCCCAAGGCCTGTTCGCTTCTTTGCTCATTGGAACCATCATTTCCACCGTGGGTACTCAGCTGGGCATTCCGGTGCTCACCGAAATTGGCGACTTCGCCAAGTCTATGGCCGGTCCTGCCATGGCTGTTGCCATTGGTTTTGCTTTGAAAGCACCGCCTCTGGTGCTCTTTTCTCTGGCAGCAGTTGGCAGCGCAGCCAACACCCTGGGAGGAGACGGCGGTCCTTTGGCCGTATTGGTACTGGCCATCATCGCCGCGGAACTGGGCAAGCTGGTCAGCAAAAAGACCCCCATTGACATTCTGGTCACTCCTTTGGTGACCATTCTTTCCGGTTCTCTGCTGGCCTATGTGTTGGCCCCACCCATTGGCGGCGCCGCTTATGCAGTGGGACAGCTGATTATGTGGGCTACCAATCTCCAGCCCTTCCTGATGGGTATTTTTGTTTCCGTGTTGGTGGGCATCGCCTTGACCCTGCCCATCAGCAGCGCGGCTATCTGTGCTGCTTTGACGTTGACCGGTTTGGCCGGCGGCGCCGCTGTTGCAGGGTGCTGTGCTCAAATGGTTGGATTTGCCGTGATCAGCTTCCGGGAAAACAAATGGGGCGGCCTGGTGGCCCAAGGCTTGGGCACCTCTATGCTGCAAGTGCCCAACATCGTCAAGAATCCCCGAATCTGGATTGCTCCCACACTGGCTTCCGCCATTACCGGCCCCATGGCCACCTGCCTGTTCCATCTGGAAATGAACGGTGCGCCCATCTCCAGCGGCATGGGCACCTGCGGATTGGTAGGTCAGATCGGCGTGGTGGACGGTTGGGTAAACGATGTGGCCAACGGCTTGAAAGCAGCCATTACCCCCATGGACTGGATCGGTTTGATTCTCCTGTGCTTTGTGCTTCCTGCCTTGTTCTCCTGGATCATCAACCAGGGACTGCGGAAGCTGGGCTGGGTCAAAGACGGCGATATGAAACTGGATGTATAAAAGGTAATCTGTCCACGAAAAAGCTCTCCGGAAAAATCCGGAGAGCTTTTTTTCTCATGGCAGGTCCCCAATAGCTCAAGGCCCCTGTTCGGGAGGAACAGGGGCCTTGGGCGCCTTTGTGATATTATGAAAGGAATTCTTGTGATCTGTTTGTCGAAACAGTCTGCAGATGCCCTTATTCACCCACGGTGGAAAGATCCCACTCGCTGTAAATCTTGGGCACGTCGCTGATCAACCGCTTCGTATAAGCCGCCTTGGGATTGATGATTACTTCCTCCGCAGAACCGGACTCAACAAATTTACCATGTTCCATAATGTACACGGAGTCGGACACATAGTAAGCCAAGCCAATGTCGTGGGTGATGAAGATGATGGTCATGTTGATCTCATCCCGCAATTTCAGCAGCATGTCCAGAATCGTGGCGCGGGAGCAGGCGTCCACCATGGAGGTGGGCTCGTCCGCGATGAGGATCTTGGGCTTGAGCAGGAAAATACGGGCAATCATCAAACGCTGCATCTGGCCGCCAGAGAGCTCGAAGGGATATTTATTGGTCAACTCAGCGTACTTCAGGTTCACGAAGGAGCACGCTTCCGTCATCAATTCATCCTTCTTCTCCTTGGAGAAGTGTTTGCCGCCGGTCATGTTGATGCAGTCCAACAGCAGGTCGTCGATTTTATTGAACATATTGAAAGAGGAGAAAGGATCCTGGAACACGGCCTGGATATTCTTCCAATACTCTTTCCTTTTCTTTCCGGAGGAAATATCCCGAGGCTGGCCATTGAAAAGCAGATTGCCCTCGGTAATGTTGATCAACCCCAGAATCATCCGGGCAATGGTGGTCTTACCGGAGCCGGACTCGCCTACAATGGAGATAACCTCTCCTTCCCGGAAATCGAAATCCACATGGTCCACAGCTACAGTTCTCGTTTTGCCGTAACCAAACACCTTGGTGATTCCTTCGCCTTTAAGCACGGATTTCCCCAGATTAGCCATTTCGTCCGTACACCTCCTTCAGATAGTCCACGTCGTAAATGCAACGGTACATCCGCCCTGTCCCGAATTCTTTCTCGGGAACCTCGTACATCTTGCACTCCGGCTTCGCATACTTGCACCGAGGTGCGAAGCGGCAGCCAGCGGGAGGCCGCTTCAGGTTGGGGGGTGTGCCGGGAATTGCTTCCAGTTTCACGTCGCGAGTGCCCTCTTCCGGCACGATGATGGAGCCCATCAGACCCTTGGAATAGGGATGCACCGGGTCAAACACCATTTCTTTTGCCGTGCCTTTTTCCACAATCTGGCCGGCGTACATCACCATGATGTCATCGGTCACATTGTACAGCAGGGGCAGCTCGTGGGTGATGAAGATCATGGATTTGATAAAGCCCTTCTCCATCAGGTCACGCATCATTTTGATAACCATCTTCTGGCTGGTAACGTCCAGAGCGGAAGAGGGTTCGTCAGCGATCAGCACCTTGGGAGACAAAATGGTGGAAATGGCGATAACTGTACGCTGTTTCATACCGCCGGACAACTCCACCGCGTGCTTTTGCAGCACTTCCGGAGGCAAGCCCAGAATCCGGAACCGCTCTACAGCCATATCATAAATGTCCTTTTTGGACATGCTCTTGTCGTGAACGTGAATCACGTCCTCGATAAAGCGGATGATTTTCTGGGTAGGGTTCAGAGCGTTCATGGCTGCCTGCGGAATATAGGCAATCTCACTGCCCAAGATCTTTTTCCGAACCTCGTCCGGCTTCATGCCGGATATATTAACCCCATCGATAATAATGTCGCCGCTCATGTAATGCAGCGGGGCAAAGTAGTAACCCATCAAGCTCAGAGCCAGAGTGGATTTACCACAACCGGATTCACCGGCAATGCCCAGGGAACGGCCTTCCTCAATTTTCAGGGACACACCGTCCACCGCGTACACGTCTTCTTTAAAACGCGTTACGTATTTTGTTTTCAGTTTATTGACTTCAAGCATATATTTGGCCATAATCGCTTCTCCCTTCTCAGTCGTCTCGCAACTGCGGATTGAACACCTGGTCCAGACCGGTATTCATCAGGTTCAGCGAGAATGTGATCAGCGTGATCGAAAGCACCACGGGGATGAACGCCCACCAAGAATCACTCTGAATGGCAGCAAACTGCTGTGCCCAGTTCATCATGATGCCCAAGGTAGTTGTAGTCGCGGTAGAGGGCCCAAGACCCAACATGGAAAGCTGGGCTTCCGACAGGATGCCAGAAGAAATCTGCAGGATCATGGCCATCACTACATAGGACGCCACATAAGGAAGAATATCCTGAACAATAATCCGAGGCATGCCATGTCCGGAAAGCTTGGACAGATTCACGTGATCTCTGTTCCGCAGGGACAACACCTGGGAACGTACCGAACGGGCCGTCCAAGGCCAGGCCGTTAGGCCGATGATAACGGATACAACGGTAGCTCCACGGGCAGATTCGCTAATGGAGTTGGAAATCAGAACCAAGATAACAAAGCTGGGAATAACCGTGAAAATATTGGTCAGGAAGGTCAATGCGTTATCAACCCAGCCCCCTACGAAGCCAGCCACCAGACCGATCGTCAAACCAATCAGTGTGGCGATCACACCGGCTACCAAACCGATCCGCAGAGAGACCTGGATGGAAGAGGTCAGTTTGGTCATCACGTCGGCGCCGAAGTTATCGGTGCCCAGAGGGAAAGTATAAGTATTTGCCACGGAGCCAGTGTATACAAACTGGTCGCCGGCAATCGTCTTGGTTTCTTCCAGTTCACCTTCCTCATTTTCAGAGGCAAGAATGATTTCATCACTGCTCATAGCAGCCTTGATCTGTTTGTCCAGACGGACATAAGCCTGCTTGTCAGAAGTACGCAACCCTTTCTGATCTGCTCCGGAATCGTAATTTTCATTCCAGAGAGCCAGAAAAGCTTCGGTATCGCTGGTGTCGATTTCACTCTCGGAAACTCCACCATACTTGACAAGCCATTCCACCATATCCGCTTTCTGGTCTTCGCTCAATATACTGTCGAGACGTCCAGCGCTGGTATCCACATTCAGAGTGACGCCTTCCTGGTTGGTGGCATCCACGATATTAACATAAGTGCCAGGCGCTTCATAACCCGTAGCCACATATTCTAGCGGCTCAAACACGGAAATCAGCGGGTAAACGAAGGCCGTGATCAGCAGCAGTACAAATATGACAAAGCCCACCACAAATTTTGGATTGGTGAACGCTTGTTTTATCTGTTGCACCATAGATGGTTACCTCCTATTCTTAAGTTCTTTGCCCACCGATCAAGATTCCATCTGAGTAGCCTTGACACGAGGATCCACAATGCCGTAAAGAATTTCAACCACCAAGTTTGCAATCAGCACCATGATGGTGATCAGCAAAGTACATCCAGAGAGCAGAGGATAATCCCGGGCGCCAATGGCCTGGAACATGGTCTGACCAATGCCCGGATAGCTGTAAACGATCTCAGCCACCAGGTTGCCGCCGATGGAAGTACCAAAGGACAAAGCCAAACCAGTAATCTGGGGCAGCATGGCGTTGCGGAACACATACATGATGATCTTGCTGTCCCGGATGCCCAGGAAACGGCTATACTTTACATAGTCCGCATTCAGCTCATAAATCGCCATGGAGCGCATGCCGATAGCCTGTCCACCGATAGCAATCAAAACCATAGTCCAGAAGGGCATCTGGTAATGCTGAATGACGGAAGCCACAAACTCCGGCGTAAACGCAGGAATCAAGTCATAGGCGAAACCACCGCCTGAAGGTGCAACACCCAACTTCGAATGGAAAATGTAGATCAACAGGAAAGCCAAACCAAAGGAAGGCATGTTACTGATGAACATAAAAATTGGCAAAATGGCCTTGTCTACGCCTTTTCGGATGTAAGCCGCAATGGCGCCCAAAGTATTGCCCAAGAACCAGCCAACTGCAATAGCGGGAAGCTGCAACGCCAGCGTCCAGCCAATGGAGCCGCCCAACACGTCGGTAACAGTGCGGGGATATTTGGAAAGAGAAGTACCCATATTGCCCTGGAGCAAGTTGCCCACATAGATGAAGAACTGCTCAGGAAGGGACTTGTCAAGACCGAACTCCTTCGTATACTGTTCCACCGTCCTCGCATAAGCCGACGGGTCTGTGGAAGAACCAACGGCAGTAGCTGCCAGCTGTGCCACAGGATCACCTGGCATCAAACGGGGAAGCAGAAAGTTTAAGAATACGGCAACAACCAAGGTAACCAGGTACCATATGATTCGTTTGCCATAATACTTAGCAAAGCCTTTCAAAACCATCACCTCATCATCATTTTGATACAGAAAAGGCGGCGGAAGAGGAAGTATTTACTGCCACTATCCGCCGCGCTTCTCAATTACTCAGCGATTTCAAATTTTGGAAACCCTATTTTGAAATAGTGCTTTGAATACTGTATCAAGGTATAAGAAACAAAAGATTAAGTTTTTATTTATTCCTCAACCAATTCCAGCTCATACAGGGCAGCAATGCCGTAACCTGCACAGCAGTACATGGGAGGAATGTTCTTTTCATTTCCTTCCTCGGGATAATTCGTCCAAACAGTCTCATTGACCTCGTGGAAATACTGAGGACGATACATCAGAGACACAGCGGGAACTTCCTGCAGATAGATGAGGTTCAGTTTCTCATACAGGTCCAGAGCCTCTTCGTCAGAAGCAGTGGGAATAGCATTGAGGATCTCATCCACTTCGGGGTTGTAATAACGGCCATAGTTGAAAGCAGCAGTTTCGGGGAATTCGCCGCCGAAGCCATACATGGTCTGATAGGCACGCTTCCAAGAACCGGAGGGAGAGGTACCCTGATAAGAACCCATGCAGATGTCAAAATTACCAGTCTGATAGTTAGAGGTGAAGGTTGCCACTTCCACAAAATCGGTTTCCATCTGGATCCCAATATCAGCGCCGCAAGCGGAGACGATGGTCAAAGCAGCCTGCCAGTCAGAGTAGGAGTTGGGGCACTGGCACTTGAAGGACAGGTTGTTGCCAGCGGGATACTCACGGATGCCGTCGCCGTCTGTATCGACGATACCGGCATCATCCAGAACCTTGTTGGCGCCTTCGATATCCTTTCCAGGATACTGATAGGGCTCCAAAACAGAAGGATCCTTAATCAATGCCTGCTCAGCATCGGTGGGGTTGAACAAAGAACGAGGAACGTCTGCGAAAGTGGGAGACTGGCCGGTCATAGCAGACTCAACGATCTGATCGTAGTCAATAGCCATAGCAATAGCGGTACGAACTGCGACCTGGTCCAGGCCTTCCTTCGTGGTGTTGAAGATAGCGCTGGCCATGTTCAGAGGCAGCTGATAGGGAGGCTCGGTATTCCAAGTGGAGATGGGCAGACCCTTCTCTTCCCACATCAGGTTGATGTCAGCGCAGTACTGCTGGTTGGCATCGATTTCGCCTGCTTCGAAGGCACGCTGAGAAGCAGCATTGTCCTTGTAAATGTTGTGAGCAAGATACTTCGGCACAGGCAGTGCGCCCCACATGGACTCATCCTGGCCCCAGTAGTTGTCATCGCGGGTGCAAACCCACTTCTGCTCGGAATCATACAGGGTGGGAGTGTAGGGGCCGGAGGTGGGAGCGTCCCAGAAGGTGGCGTTCTTCATCTCGGTGGCATCCTCGCCCACAGCAGCCCACTGCTCGTCCAGATAGGCTTCCTGCATTACATAAACGGAGACCACATAGTCTTCCACCTGCAGGGGGTTCAGCGTCTCTGCATTCAGAGTGATCTGGACAGTGGAGTCATCCGTAGCAGTGATATCACTGATGTACTGACCATAGTTGTTATACTGCAGGCTCTCAGTCAAAACATGATATTTCCAAGTGGCAGCTACGTCATTTGCAGTAACGGGGGTGCCGTCATTCCAAGCAGCAGCAGCCTTGATCTTGAAGGTCATCACGCTCTGGTCATCGTTCCAAGTGAACTCGCCGTCAGCCAGCAGCGGGACACATTCACCGGTGATGGGGTTCCACATGTAAGGAGCTTCCCAAATGAACATATCAGCCACGGAGTTCTGGGCTACACCGGTAAAGTTGGGGGTGGGAGACAGAGGGTTGTTGTTGGTGGGTTTACTCCACTGACGGCCGCCAATGTACAGAGTCTCATTTCGAGGAGTCTCCAGAGCATCCGAGCCGGTGTCGGTGGTTTCCACATCCGAGGTATCACTCGTATCGTCCGTCGTTTCGGACTCAGGAGTGCTGGTATCGGTGGTGGAGCTGGTGTCCGTGGTAGCTGAAGAGCTCTCATTTCCGCCGCCACCGCAGGCTGCCATAGATACAACCAGCGCGAGGACAAGCAGAACAGCAGTCAGCTTGCGCCATTTTTTCATAACGTACATCCTCCTTAAAAGTGCGGCCCTTGCCGCCATAATTAATCCGGGAACCTAATGTTTTGTGCTTTATGTGCAAAACTATTTCGATCCGATTCCCTCTTATGTTATGAATAATAGCACCGTGTTCACAGAATTGCAATACTTTTTTAAATAAAATGTTCAAATTTAATGGTTACAAATATGTTACAAAAAGTAGGAATTTCTGCAATTTACACACATTTTTTCCCGAAATATGGGGAATTACGGAGTGAATCTCTATGTTTTTCCCCCAGAGTGAAGTGTTTTCCATAAAGATTTGCATTTTTGTACATTTTTGATAAAAATATAACAAGCTGTAGGGATTTCTCATTTTCTTGCCCCCTTCTGAATTCCCCAAACATATCCAAAAAGGGCAATAAAAAACGCCCCGCAGGGCGCTTGTCACTTGTGATATTTGGTGTTTCCCAGAATTTGAAATCCCCGGTAAAGCTGCTCGTAGAGCATGACCCGGGCCAGCTGATGAGGAAATGTCATGGGAGAAAAAGAAATCCCTTGTCCGGCTTCTTTCACTGCCGGGGACAGCCCATAGGAACTGCCGATCACGAAACTCACAGATCCCGGTGACTGCATGGCTTTTGCCAACCGTTGGGCCAGCTCCGGCGAGGAAAACTGTTTTCCCTCAACGCAAAGAGGATAAACCGTACCGGACAAGTTTCGGAGAATCTGTTCCCCTTCCTTTTCCAAGGCGGCGGAAATTTCCCCGGGAGTGGGGGTATTGGAAAGCCGGGCTTCCGGCAATTCGATCAGTTCCCAACGGCAGAGGGGCTTCAGACGTTTCTCATATTCTGCCACGGCCTGGCGCCAGTAGCTTTCTTTCAGCTTTCCCACACAGATCAACTTTACTCCCAACATGGCAAGCCGTCTCCCTTTCCACTAGAAGAGGATGGTTTCCCCTCCTTCATTTTCCGGCCGGGCCACTCCCAACCAGTAATCTACGTTTTCCCGAAATCCCGCCTGCTCCAAAGAGGCACAAGCCGCCTCCCGAGCAAGAGCAGGCGTGTTGTTTTCCCGGCTCAAATGAGCCAGCAGAAACCGCTTTGTCCCATTCCGTGCCAACTCCGGCAGGAACCCCGCACAGTCTCCATTGGAAAGGTGACCCCGTCCCGACAAAATCCGCCGCTTCAAGTAGGCAGGATATCCGCCATTTCGCAGCATTTCCTTGTCGTGGTTGGATTCCACCACCACAAATTCTGCTCCCATCAGGTGCTCCTTGACGCAATCCGTCACCACACCTAAATCCGTTGCCAAGGCGAATTCCCTTCCATCTTCGGTGCGGATTCGAAATCCCAAAGATTGGGCGCTGTCATGAGGGGTGGGAAATGGGGTAATTTCCATTCCCGCCAGGTGGAAGCTGTCCTCCAGGACCCAGCTTTCCACCCCTTCCAGGGAAGACTGCATGGCCAACAGGGTTCCCTGAGAAGCAAACACCGGAATCCCGTATTTTTTTGCAAACACCCGCACCCCCGCAATGTGGTCGCTGTGCTCGTGGGTGATCAGGATCCCCTGAATGGCAGAGGGATCTATCCCACAATGTTCCAGCATTTTCCCCAGCTGACGGGCACTGCGTCCCGCGTCCAACAACAGCCCCGCACTCCGAGAGCCTATGTAATAGCTGTTACCCGAACTTCCGCTGAACAGCGGACAAAGCCTTGCCACGATTCTTCCACCCTCCTTGCACGAAAAAAGAGCTGCCGCAAAAACTGCCGCAGCTCCTGGCGTTTCTCAGTGATTGTGCCAATGCCGTTAGCCAATTTTATCCATGGCCGGCTCAGGCTCCTTGCGGCGGTAAATATCCGCTCCCAAGTCTACCAATTTCTCCACGATATTTTCATATCCCCGTTCGATATACTGTACATCTTCCAACACCGTGGTGCCTTCCGCAACCAATCCGGCAATTACCATGGCAGCACCGGCGCGCAGGTCCAGAGCCCGCACCGGAGCACCTTTCAGATGGTCCACCCCTTCGATGATGGCCACCTTGCCGTCTACCGTGATCTGGGCGCCCATGCGCCGCAGCTCGTCCACATACTTAAAGCGGTTGCTTTCCCATACACTTTCGTTGACCATACTGGTTCCCCGGGCAATGGATAGCAGAGCCGTGATTTGAGGCTGCATGTCCGTGGGGAAGCCGGGATGGGGCATAGTCTTCACGTTACATTTACGCAGGGGCTTGTCACACACCACATGGACGGTGTCGTCCCCTTCCTCTACGGTGACACCCATCTCCACCAGCTTAGCAGAAATGGATTCCAAATGCTTGGGTGTCACATTTTTTACCAGCACATCTCCACCGGTAGCCGCAGCTGCCACCATATAGGTGCCCGCTTCGATCTGATCCGGAATGATGGAATAGGTGGCACCCCGGAGTTTCTGGACTCCGTGAATCTTAATGGTGTCCGTACCGGCCCCTCGGATATCCGCACCCATGGTGTTCAAAAAGTTGGCCAGGTCCACGATATGGGGTTCCCGGGCAGCGTTTTCGATCACTGTCAGGCCTCTGGCCTTTACAGCCGCCAACATGATGTTGATGGTGGCTCCCACGGTGACCACGTCCATATAGATGTGGGCTCCATGAAGGCCCTGAGGGGCGGAGACGGCAATCATGCCGTTATCCAAGCTGTACTCGCAGCCCAAAGCTGCAAAGCCCTTTAAGTGCTGGTCAATGGGGCGCACGCCGAAATTGCATCCGCCGGGCAGAGGAACCACCGCATTGTGGCACCGACCCAACAGGGCACCCAAAAAATAATAGGAGGCGCGGATCCGCCGGGCAATGTCGGCCGACACTGTATCCGTCGTCACAGGACGGGGATCCACTTCCACAGTGTGCCGGTCCGGATAGTGGACCAGAGCACCCATGCTCTCCAAAATATAGGTCAACGTTTTTACATCCGAAATATCCGGAAGATTTTCAATGCGGCAAGGAGAATCTGCCAAAATCGCCGCAGGGATAATGGCCACCGCCGCGTTTTTGGCTCCGCTGATATTCACTTCACCCGTTAGCCGGGCGCCGCCTTTAATCACATATTTTTCCAAAAGCTACACTTCCTAACGACTTCTAAAAGAGCAAGTCAGTCTATAGGACTGGAGTTCTCAAACCTAGTATTTGACTGATGATTATAATAATACATGCCAGGGCAAAAGTCAATATCAGGGAAAGGTTCCCGACTCTTTGCCTCAAAACAAAGGATATTTTCTCTAAAAGCTGGTACATTCGACCTGATTGGTTGTTCTCCGTTGGGGCGGTTTCTTTCTAAATCAAACAGAAAAACCTTTGTTCCAACGGTTCTTGCCTTTCCGAAAGGGGAACCTGGTTTTTCCATATTGAAAAAATCCAGACCTTTTTCCCTCTGGGCGCCCTTAGAAATTTAGCCCCGTTTCCGGGGCCAAATTGTAAAAAATGCCTACTATTTTCCGGTCAACTCTTCTTCCCGAAAATCACGGGCTTTTCCTCTCCCCGGCGCAACCGGCCAATATTGCTCTTGTGTTTGATCACCACGGTCAAACCCACAAACAGGGACGCCGCCGTGGCAAACAGCAGATAGGCCAGGGAATGGTTTCCGTGGACGGGCAGAGGACTTCCGGAATACTCCACCAGCAACAGGAACAAGAAGGTGTACACGGGATATCCCACCGCACAGCACACAGAAGCCAGGGACACAATCCGCTTCCAGGCAAACACCACCGCGAAAGTGAGCAGCACCAGCAGGAATACCCGCCAGTCGGTGAGGGCGATCATGGCGGCGGAGGTAACCACACCCTTTCCTCCCCGGAGACCGTAATAGGCCGGGAAAATGTGTCCCAGCACACAGGCCACCCCTGCCACATACTTGGCCACATCGTAAAGCTCTCCAGGTTCGATTCCCGCTCCCCCGGTGATCAAGGCCACAAAAACCTGGGAAAGGAGCACCGCGACCACACATTTGAGAAAATCTCCCAAAAAGGTCAAAGCCGCCGCTTTTTTGCCCACGGTGCGCAGCACGTTGGTCATGCCCGCATTGCCGCTGCCAAAGGCACGAATATCCTCCTTATCCTTGAAAAACCAGGTCAGGATAATGGACCAGTTGATGCTTCCCAACAGATATCCCGCCACAGCCGTCAGCGCAAGTGTGATAATCTCATATCCCATGATTCAGACCGCCTTTCCTGTTTGTGTGGTATTTTGTCCTCCTCAGTCCTTGTCCCCCCGCTCCCGGACAATCATCCGAATGGGGGTGCCTTCCAAACCAAAGGTCTCCCGAATCCGGTTTTCCAGATAGCGTTGATAGGAAAAGTGGAACAATTCGTGATCATTGACAAAACAGATGAACGTAGGGGGCTTAGTAGAAGCCTGGGTCATATAGTAGATTTTCAAACGTTTTCCTTTATCCGTAGGGGGCTGCACCCGGGCAGTGGCTTGAGCCAAAATGTCGTTGAGCATGCCGGTGGTCACCCGCATGGCGTTGGAGGAGGCCACATGCTTGATCAGATCAAACATCCGATCCAGCCGCTGGCCCGTCTTGGCGGAGATAAACAGAATGGGAGCGTAGGACATAAAGGAAAAATCCTGCTCCAGCTTTTGCCGCATCTCCTGCATGGTCTTGCCGTCCTTTTCCACGGCATCCCATTTGTTGACACAGATGACGCAGCCCTTTCCTGCTTCGTGGGCGATGCCTGCCACCTTGGAATCCTGCTCGGTAAATCCCACCTGGGCATCGATGAGGATCAGGCACACGTCAGCACGCTCCACGGCCATTTCCGCCCGCAGGTTGCTGTAGTGCTCGATGGCGTCCTCCACCTTGCTTTTCCGGCGCAGTCCAGCCGTGTCGATGAAGGTAAAGGTGCCGTGCTCGTTCTGGATGGTGGTGTCCACCGCATCCCGGGTGGTGCCGGCAATATCGGAAACGATGCACCGGTTTTCTCCGGCCACCTTGTTCACCAAGGAGGACTTGCCCACGTTGGGCTTACCGATCACCGCTACCTTGATGATCTCGCCTTCCTCTTCCTCCTCCTGCTCTTCCGGCAGGGATTCGCAGATCCGGTCCAGCAGGTCTCCCGTTCCGTGACCGTGAACAGAGGAAACCATTACGGGATCCCCCAATCCCAGGTTGTAGAACTCGTAAAATTCCGGTGGAGGTGCTCCCACCTGGTCGCATTTGTTGACGCACAGCACCACCGGCAGCCCGCTTTTCAGCAGAATACTGGCCACATCCGCATCGGTGGCGGTGACCCCGGTGCGAATATCCGTCACAAAGATGATGGCGCTGGCGGAGTCGATGGCGATCTGGGCCTGCTCCCGCATCTGGGTCAGGATCCCATCCTTGGAGGCGGG
>ENA-OPSZ01000352-OPSZ01000352.1-human-gut-metagenome-genome-assembly--contig:-NODE-352-length-33738-cov-3.855862_pt1 | contig 33738 bp, 17 predicted proteins | sample MGYA00241814_ERZ501919 | MGnify/ENA primary metagenome ERZ501919 (study PRJEB25962, sample SAMEA2042440) | human gut metagenome | biome: human gut; feature: human-associated habitat; material: faeces... | reverse complement strand
CCCGAACGGACGTGGTGGCCGATGTGTCCCGACAGCACGGGCGCGTCGGTTTGGGGCAGTTCCGTTCCCGAAAGTCCCACCAGGCCGAACAACTCGTAGACCGGCGTGGCGTGGACCCCCGCGAGGAACTCGCCTTTCGGATCGGCCCAACGGTCCTCGACAGCGCTGGCGATATACACCGGGCGCGGGGCTATCAGCGCAATCAGTTCGTGCTGGTCGACGGGCAAAGCCGCCTCGTTGCCCGAATACTGTTTGAAGTTCCCGCAAAACCAATGCGGGAAGAGGCTGTTGATCCTGGCTACGGTTTCGCCGTAGCAACGCCGCGACAACGCCGCGCCGCCGCATCCCGAGTCGTTCGACACGGCCATGGCGAAGCGCGGATCGACGGCTGCGGCCCAAAGGGCCGTTTTGCCGTGCCGCGAATGCCCGATGACCGCCACGCGGGAGGCATCGACATCCTCGTCGGTTTCGAGGTAGTCCATCGCGCGGCTCAAGCCCCAGGCCCAGGCCGCGATCGTGCCCCATTCATCGGGGGCCGGTTTGGTCTGCCCCTCGCGGTAAAAGAGCGGGTGAACGCCGTTTTGGAAGCCGTCGTCGTAGTCGGGGTCGATGTCGCCGCGGTAAATCGTGGCGAGGCCGTAGCCGTTGGCGATCAGCATCTCGACCGGCCACCGCGATGCCGCCGCGGCGCGCGGGAACCCTTTTGCGCGGACTTCGCTGCCGCCCTCTTCGCGCGGCTTCATGCGCGAAACGGACTCCGTAATCAACGGGTCGTCGCAGATCGTGTGGTTGCCCTTGAAATTCAGCCCCAGAAAGACCGGAACGGCGTCGGTGCGTTTGTTGGGGATATAGAGCAGGATGGTCATGAAATGTGCGTCGCTCTCGGTGAAATAGACGGCGATCTCCCGGCGGGTGGCCATGTTGCCCAGCGTGTAGCGGTCCTCGCTCAAGACCTCGAAATGCAGTCCCTCGGGGCGGCCGGGGGCTTTTCCGTAGACCTCGCTTTCGAACAGCGACAGCAGTTCGGGACGGCGTTCCGAAGTCCACGTTTCGGCGTCAGTCACCTTTTTGCCGGCGATGGTTGTCAGCGGGTCGGGCAGCGTGTAGGCCGGAACCTGCGATTCGTCGTAGTTTGTCGCGGGCATCTGCGCCCGGGCGCAGAACAGGGTCAGGCCGCAGAGCGACAGCAGCGCGTATTTTTTCACGGCGGTCATGGCTGCAATCGGCGTTTGATGCGCGTGAGCGCCTCCAGATAATAGTAGTCGGCGTAGGTGAGCGGCACGTCGACCTCCGAGGAGAAGGGATAGGCTCCCGTGCTGTGCCGGAGAATGAAGCCTCCGTTCTCACCCGCCGGAGCGGTGTATTCGGGCGAGGCCAGCGTGCGGATCTGCTTTTCGGCGAAAGCCATGTACCGCTCCCCTTCGGCTGCGGGCACGAAGCCGCTCAGCTCGACCAGTGCCGAGGCCATGATTGCGGCAGCCGATGCGTCGCGCGGCGTGGAGGCGAGGGCCGGAGCGTCGAAATCCCAGTAGGGAATCCCGTCGGCGGGCATGTTCCTGTGGTTGATGAGGAATCCGGCGATGCCGCGGGCCTGTTCGAGGTAGCGGGCGTCGCCCGTGAGGCGGTACATGCAGGTGTAGCCGTAGAGTCCCCATGCCTGTCCGCGGCTCCAGGCCGAGGAGTCGGAGAGGCCCTGATGGGTCTGCTTGAGATGGGGCTGTCCCGAGATCGTGTCGTAGGAGACCAGGTGGCAGGAGCTGAAGTCGGGGCGGAAATGGTGTTTCAGCGTCTTGTCAGCATGCGATACGGCCATGTCGCGCAGCGACTTGTCGCCCGAACGGTCGGCGGCCCACATCAGCAGTTCGAGGTTCATCATGTTGTCGATGATGACCGGATACTGCCATTTGTCGCGGTTGTGGTCCCACGAGCGGATCAGCCCTACTTCGGGTTTGAAGCGCGTCGCCAGCGAGCGCGCCCCGGTGAGCAGCACCTCCTCGTAGGACTTGTCTCCCGTGAGGCGCAGTCCGTTGCCGAAACTGCAATAGAGCATGAACCCCACGTCATGGTTGTCGGTGGTGTGTTTTTCCCGCTCGACGCGTGCGGTGAACATCCGGGCGTACTTCAGCACCCGGGGGTTGCGGCCGTTCTCGTAGACGTACCACAGCACGCCCGGGAAAAAGCCGCTGCACCACCAGCGCGAATCCGACGAGACGTCCTCGCCGTTCTCCCACGTGCGCGGCAGGCGGCCTTCGCGCGCACTGTACTTCTCGGCCATCAGCAGCGTCTGCCGCTCGGCGCCGGCCAGCGCCTGGCCCACGCCGGTCTCCAGCGTTTCCCGCCCGCCTCCGGCGCAGCCTGCGAGCAGGACGCCGAGAAGCGTGTATGTCAAAAACTTCTTCATCTTCTTTTAATGTTTGTCGTAATAGGCTTTCATCAGATACCACGCTTTCTTGCGGTATCCCTGATCGGAAACCAGCCCCTTGCGGTTCCAGCCCTCCTGGTTGGCGGGGTGGAAGCGGAACGGCGAGCGGAAGTCGAACAGAATCCACGGCGACACGCCCCGCAGGTTGGGGATGTTCTCGAACATGCGCAGGTTGTCGCGGTAGAGGGCCTCCTGATACTCCTCGCTCCACGAACTGGCCACATCGGCCGGGCCGTGCTGGCCGTAGAGCGCCTCGCCGCCGAATTCGGAGATGATCAGCGGTTTGCCGCGCGCCACGTCCCACACCGCCTTGTCGGGCGTGAGGGGCCACGGGTGATACCAGCCCATGTATTTGTTGATGGCCACGACATCCAGTTCCCCGATGAACGGGTCGTCCATGACGAACAGCTGCCGCTGGCGGTCGAAACGCACCAGATCGAACGCCGCAACGATCAGGCGCGTGTCGTCGATCTCCCGGCAGCATGCGATCAGGTGGCGCAGGAAGGCGTTGCGCGGCCCGGAAGGCTGCGTCTCGTTGGCCACGCCCCAAAACGTCAGGGCGCAGCGGTTCTTGTCGCGCGTGACCATCTCGCGGATCATGCGGCCCGCCTTTTCGCGGGTTGGGTCGTTGGCGAAGTCGATGCCCTGCCAGATGGGAATCTCCTCCCAGAGCAGGAAGCCCATCTTTTCGGCCAGCCGGACGATATGTTCGTTCTGCGGGTAGTGCGCCAGACGGATCATGTTGCAGCCGAGTGCCTTGGCCTCGCTGAGCAGCATCACGGCGTCGGCCTCGGAGTGTGCCCGGCCCATGCGCTGGGGGATCTCTTCGTGGAACGAGATCGACTTGAGGAACACGGGCGAGCCGTTGAGGACGATCTCTTCGCCCTCGGTGCGGATATTGCGGAACCCGATCGACTCCTCCACCCGGTCGCGGTCCGTGGAGACGATCACCCGGTAAAGTTTCGGATCGGCGGGGGACCAGCGTTGCAGTCTCCTGACCCGGAACGACGCCGAGGCCGTACCGGTCGCTCCGGCAGTGACGGTCCGGTCTACGTTCAGTGCGGGAATCTCGATCCGTCCGGCCGTTCCGGCAGCGGCGCCCGCCAGCTGCACATCGGCGTCGATCCGGTCGTCGGAATCCTTGCCGAGGCGGATGAAATAGTCCCGGATAAAGGCGTCGGGCACGCTGACGAGCATCACGTCGCGCGTGATGCCGCCGTAGTTCCACCAGTCGAAGGCCATCGCCGGGATGGCGTCTGTGGTGCGGGTGTTGTTGACCTCCACGGCCAGAAAGTTGCCTTCGGGCCTGAGGCGGCCCGTCACCTCGATCTCAAAGGGTGTGAATCCGCCTTCATGGGCGCCGATCTCCTCGCCGTTGAGGTAGACCCGGCAGCGGTAGCTGACGGCTCCGAAATAGAGGAACTGCCGCCGGCCGGTCTGCTCGGGGGCGTCGAACCGCCGGGCATACCACACCGTGCCTTCGTAGTATTTCAGCTCGGGCATCTGGCAGTTCCAGTCCGAGGGAACGTCGAGCCGCAGGCCGTTGTCGAACGAATATTCGTAGAAATCGGTCTTTCCCTCCGGCCTGCGGTTGAGGTAGATCTTGTTTTTGCGGCCCTGATCGTAGAGATCGACGATGGCGTCCCACTTTCCGTTGAGCGACTGCACGTCGCGTCCGTAAACGTTGGTGATCAGCTCCTGGGCTGCGATGTCGGCCGCCGCGAGCAGCAGCAGAGCAAATGACAGGATGAATTTTATCGGTGTTTTCATTGTTATCAGGATTTGTGGTTCGTCAGCGGATCAGTTCGTAGCGGTACATCGTGTAGTCGTTGGGCGCGGGAAGTTCCACCTCCAGCGTTCCGCGGCGTCCGGTCTTCTGCACGGCGGCCTTCCCGCTCCCCAGCACCGGCGTGAGGCGCACTTTCGAGTTCTCGGGGAGCCATGTTTCGATCCGGGCCTTCCGGTCGGGGTTCTGCTCGCGGAAGAAGATCAGGTAGCCCCGCTCGCCGTCGACCGACTGGAATCCGGTCCACGAGCGGCCCGACGGTTCGTCGCCCACGGGGAGGATCACTCCGCGGTGGAAATCGTGCTGCACCTCTTTGTAGCGTTCGATCAGCGCGCCGATGCCCAGCGCCTCTTCGGGCAGTCCGCTCGCCTCCATCCAGGCCAGCGGCTGTCCGGTCATGGTCGTTGCGAAGAGGTATTCGAAACTGTAATTGGCCGGGGCGAACGGGTCGCCGGCATATTTTTCCGTGTTGCGCCATTTGTTGAGGAACTCGATCTGGAGCTTCTCCGCGGGAACGTATTTGGAGAGCATCCACAGGTTGCGCAGCGTCCAGTAGGGGTAGTAGTTCTGCCAGTCGGTGTAACGGTTTTCGAGGAAGATGTTGCCGTACTCGTTGAACATGTGGTAGCCTCCGCGGCGTCCGGCCGTGGCGTCGAGGTTGAAGACCACTCGGCCGCCCGTCCGCTCCAGCACGCGGTCGAACAGCCGCCGCAGGTTGCTTTCGGAGCGTTTGTCGGGGATTGCCAGTCCGTCGATCTTGAACGTGCGGATGCCGTACTCGTCGTAGAGACCGACGAGGGCCTGCGCGTCCTTCTCCCAGTCGGCATAGCCGTCCTGTACGCTCGGGTTGAACCAGAGGCAGATCTCCACGCCCAGTTCCCGGCCCAGCTCCACGACAGGGTGCAATCCCCGGGGGTATTTCTCCGGGTCGGGTTTCCAGTAGTCGGGATTGTCCCAGATGTTTTTGAACGACCCCTTCGCCACGGCGGAGTTGGGGCTTTTGCCCACCTGCCAGCCGTCGTCGATCTGGAAATGCGTGATGCCCAGATGCGCGGCCTTGCGGACCTCGGCCAGGCAGAACCGTTCGTTCACCTTCGTGTCCTGGCTGCGGTCGCCCCATGTGTTCATCATCACCATCTCGTCGCGTCCGGGAAGCAGCTTCCGTAAATTTTTCTGGTAGCTCCGCAGGGCCGTCAACTGTTCGAGTTCTCCGCCCGACCAGACTCCGAGGACGCATCCGTAGGCTTTCACCCACTCCCCTTCGCGGAGGTCCTTCTCCGTCACGCCCAGTCCCGTCACCGTGAAATCGCCGAACTCCGCCGTGAAGTCCCCGCCGCCATAGGCCAGTTGCACGCCCGAACCGGGGGCTTCCTTCAGGAAGAAGAATCCGCGGCCGTTCTCGGCGTTGCGGGCGAAGAGCAGGTTGCCCCGGTAGCTGTTTTTCCGGTAGGGAATGACGTCGGTTTCGAAGACCAGGTTGTTGTTCCAGTCCGTGACGTCCTGGAACTCCACGATCCGCGTGTGCCAGTGGAACCCGCCGGGGTTGAACCGGTCGAGGGTCGCGGCGACCGGCTGCGACTGCATGTCGGCGGTCGATTCGATGTTCTTGCGGTCGGCGGCGTTGACCGCCCGGCTCTCGGGAAGCTGTGCGGCGCTGCCTTTGAGGTAGGTGTCGCAGGCGATCGCCGGAGTGTCGGCGCAGATGCGGTAAATCCGCCGTACGTCGAGCGTTCCCAGCGAAAATTCCACGGTGATTTCCAGCCGCGCCGGATGGATGTCGGTTTCGGCGATCCGTTTCGTCGAGCAGCGTCCGCCGGTGCTTCGGGTATCGCCCGCGACCTTGAAGTCGGGCGTCAGGGAACGGGAAGTCCACACCTGTCCTGACGAAAAGTCGGTCAGGCTCTGCGTCATCAGGTTGCCGCCGTTCCAGACGAACCGGCGTTCGATCCGGGAGTTGCCGATCGTCAGGGTGTCGTTCTGCAAACGGCTGTAACAGCCCTCCTGCGGGAAGGCGGACGTGCCGCAGAGCAGCATCGTGAACAGTATCGGGAGTGTGTGTTTCATGGTCGGGATTCTATTTTGCCGGCAGGATTCTGCGCATCGTGTCGGTAAAGATCGCAGCCATCCGCTGCTGGATGTATTTGTCTTGGCCCCGCTGGGGATGCCACCCGTAGGCGACGCCTTCGATGGTTTGCGTGTCCTGGGCGTGGAGCAGGCTCTGCTGGGTCCCGGTGGCCGGGTTCGGAGTGTCTTTCGAGAAGCCGATGTTCCTGTCGAACTCCACGAGCGGCAGGCCCCACCGTGCGGCGAGGCGCCGTATGGCGGCGTTGTAGGTCGTCCGCGCGTCGTGCCAGTCGGTGCAGAGGACGATGACGGCGGGTTTACCCGATTTCGTGCCGTAGTACTTCGATTTCGGGTCGTCCTTCAGGGCGTAACACTCGCTTTGGTAGCGTTTGATGACGTAATCGAACGCCGCGGCGTAGTTGCTTCGGGCGAACGGCGCCGTGTAATCGGTGTACTTCTCTTTCAGACCGCCCGTGGCCGAGGCGTCGCGGTTGTGGACCTGCATGATGACCAGCGCATCCATCTCGTCCAGCTCCCCGGCGTTCCAGAGCGTGCCCTCGGCCATCCGATTGGCCGTGTCGGCGATCGACTCGCCGCCGATGGCCCGGTTGATAGCCCGGGCGTCCAGTTGCCGGCAGCCGATTTCGAACCAGCCGTTCTGCGGCGAGGCGAACGAGGCCCCGGTGAGGAGGATCGTATATTTCGCGTTCTCCTGCGCTGCGGCGTGTCCCCATGCGAGGGGCAGCGCAAGCAGCAGTGTCAGTAGTTTTTTCATTGTCGTTTTCAGTCGTTGCGCAGTGCGCGGGGCGCTTTCAGAGAACCGCCCGTGTTGAATTTCTGGTTATCGGGAAGCCCCTCTTTTCTGCCGACGCCTTCGCGCATCAGCCTGCGGAGTTCTCCGAGGTGTTTCTGGTAGATCAGGCGGGGCGAAGCGTCGTATTTGCGGCACAGCGAGGCTGCCATGCCGACCACCTCGCCCATCATGCCCGTCGTGCGCATCACCCGCACCGTTCCGAGGGCCACGTGCGTCACGCTGATGTTCCGCCCGGCCATGAACAGGTTGTCCACGTTGCGGGAGTAGAGACACCGGTAAGGCACGGCATGGGGATAGATGTGGATGTGTTTGGTCGCGGCCTTGAACTCCCGGCCCGGGAAGCGCACGGAGTTGAGCGAATCGGGAAAATGCAGGTCGATGTCCCACGTCGCGGTGAACGAGGCGTCTTCGTGGAAGACGTTCTTGTCGATGTCGTCCTGTTTGAGGACGTAGTCGCCCAGAAGCCGCCGCGATTCGCGTTTGCCGGCCACATAGGCCACCCAGCCCAGCTCGCGGTTGCGGTACTTGGCATTGTCTTTCAGGCCGTTCTTGAGAAAGCTCCAGTTCGAATAGATCACCAGCAGGCCGTAGTCGCGGATGCGTTCGAAATCGCGGATCTGGTCGAGGTTCATGCCCGTCTCCCATTTCCATTCGCCCATCGTCACCCGCTCGCAGTTTTCGGCGTTGAACTCCACGCCGTAGCTGAACGTCGGGAACGAGGTTTTGCGGCCCGTGTCGACCGAATACCATTGGACGGACGAACCCATCGTCATCCGGTCGGCGGTTTCGGGCGCCAGCGTTTCGCCGAATTCGTCGCGGCTCTCGCGGCCCATGCGGTAGTCGGCTCCGGCCAGGAATCCGACGGTTCCGTCGCCCGTGCAGTCGGCGAAAAGCGGCGCTTCGAGCGTCGTCTCCTCCCCGGTTTCGATGTGGCGGACGATTACGGATTTTATCCGGCCGCCCTCTTTGTTCACCGCTACGGCGCGGCAGCTGGAGAACAGCTTCACGTTCTGCTCCCCGGCGATGAACGCACTTTTCTTCGCGTCCTCGTAGTTTTCGGCCGGTCGGGCGTTGCCTTCGCGCGAGTGGCCGAATTCGCGGATCATGCGGCCCAGTCCCTCGTTGGGGCCAAGCTCGATGACGCCGCCCAGATGCACGCGGATTTCGGAGCTGTTGTTGCCGCCCAGCACCGGGCGGTCGTTGACCAAAGCGACGCTGCACCCCAGCCGGGACGCCGCGGCCGCGGCGCACATGCCTGCGATGCCGCTGCCCACGACGACGAAATCGAACGATTCGGCGGTTTGCGGCGTTGCGGGGATGCCGAGCATCCGTTTGCGGAACGTAGCGAGTTCCGCGCTTCCGGACGGAGGGACGTCGCCCTCTTCGGTGGTGAAATAGACGGCGTCGCAGCGGCCGTCGAATCCGGAAAGGTCGGTCAGCGAAACGCTGACCGGACCTTTCCGGACGGAGACCTTTCCGGCGCACTGCCACATCCACTCGCTGCCCGTGCAGCCGAGCGTCGCGGACAGTTTCCGGCTGCCGACCCGGAGGGCGAACTTTCCGGGACCTTCCCCGTCGTACCAGGGGGCGACCCAGTTGAACGTCCGGACGTAGACCCGGTAGGTTCCCGTTTCCGGGAATTCGACCGTCGTCACGGCGTCCGCCACGGGTTTGCCCATGCCGTGCGCGATGAGGTAGGGCGAACCCATCTGGTCCATGAACTGCTGGTCCACGGCCCACCCGCCCTTGTCGCGGAAACTCTCGGCCTCGACCAGGACGCCGCTCCCGAAGGAGGCGGTGACGGACAGCAGCAGCGCTGCGGAAAGCAATGCAACCCTCTTCATGGTTTTTCAGGCGTTAGTTGATCTGTACTTCGTGCAGTTTCACCCAGCCTTCGGCCGTCTTTTCGTTGTTTACGGCGAGCTGGATGGCAGGCCGGTTCTCCTTCGTCGTGTCAACGATGGCGATGCCCCACGTGTATTTCCCCGCGGGAAGATCGACGGCCGGCGTTTCGAAGGTGTAGGAGAAGGGCTTGCTCTCGACCCAGGTCGAAGGCTCGCAGTCCTTGTCGACGAAGACCTTCTGCGCCTTGTCCGAAGCGTCGATCAAAGCGAAGGCCACCTTGTATTTGTAGTTCCACTGCGGCAGGTTGTTCGGGAAATAGCCCCAGCCCATGTTGCGCCAGCGCGAAGCGACCTTGACACGGCTGCCTGCGCTCACCTGGTCGGGAACGATCACCTGGTCGGGATAGAGACGGTAGCCGCCTTCGGAGACGAAGCGCTGCACGAGGCTGAAGGCATCGTTGAACCACGACTCGGTCTCCTGGCCGACACGGAAGTCCATCATGTTGACGCGGGCTTCGGCCGAGGAGTCGAATTCGCCCTGGCGGACATCTTCGGGGTGTCCCTGGCGGTAGCCGGCCGGGTCGTTCCAGTAGCTGTGGCTGCTGACGATATATCCGCCCTCCATGATGATGGGGACCTTGTAACGCCATTGTGCGGCGATTGCCTTCTCCCAGGTGCTGTAACCCCAGCTGGAGTTGTTCATGCCGAAGGCGTCGGAGCGGATGCAGTAGCCGTTGCTGATGGCCAGGGCCACGAGGCTTTCGCTGTTCGGGTTCGCCGTGCCCTGGCTCGTGGGATGGCCCAGTACGCGGTGGTAGTTGATCACCAGGGGAACCTTCGTGAAGTGTTTGGCGTAGAGCTTGGTGATCCAGTCGAGGACTTCGCGCTTCACCGTTTCCGTATTCTCATCGACAGCCGATACGTCGTCCTTGTTGTAAGCCACGCTGTGGCCCTCGCCCCACTTGCCGAGGCCGTAGCCGTCGATGAACGAGGTGTATTCCGGATCGTTGAACTCCTCGGCGAGGGCTGCGACGAACTTCTCGTAGTAGCGCTGGAAGATCGGGTCCTGCGGCATCGGTGTCTTGCGGTCGGGGTATTTCGGCTCCGACATCGCGTATTCGGCTCCGGCATCGTAGACGAACTGGGGCGTATTGGCGCCCTGGTCACGTCCGTCCACCACGACGCGGAAAGCGATGGGGAGTTTCAGCTCCCGGGCTTTCTGAACCAGTTTGTAAACCTTCGAATCGGGGTCTTTCCAGGCGTACTGCCCGTCTGCGGGATTCAGCACGGACCATTTCGTGCGGATATAGCAGGCCGAAGCGTAGTCCGCCACCCTTACGTTCTTTCCGAGCAGCGGTACGTAGATCTCCTTGTCGAAATAGGAGGGATCGTAGTCCGCGCTGACATACATCACCCAGCCGTTGAGCGGGTTGTGCAGCACTTCCGACTTGTTGTAGGCGGGCTTTACGGTCACACCGGCAACTTGGCCGCCTTCTTCGCCGCCGCCGTTGTCCTTCGAGCAACCGCAGGAAGCGGCGCAAAGAAATGCTGCCAGAAGACAGCCGGTCATCAGATTTCTCATGTGTATCATGTTGCTGTTTTTACGATTGATTGTCGTTGTAATGGAATATTGCCGTATCTTCCTGTCGGCCGGAACCCAGTCTCCATTCCGATACGGCAATATTTTTCAGTCGTGCGGTCCGGCGTTATTTGTTCCGGGCCAGGATCGTTCCGTGACGCAGATCGAAGATCAGCAGGTCGGAAGCGGGGATTGTGTAATACGAGTTGCGCGTCTCTCCGTCGGCACCTCCGTGCAGTTCGCCCACCTTGCCGAGAGTCAGCGTGAGGTTCTGCTTCTTGCCTTCTGCCGTCAGCGGACAGGTGAAGCAATAGGCATTGTTCTGGTTGTAATCCGCATCGCCGACCGAGAAATTCTGGGCTACGCAGAACTTCATGCCGCTGGAAAGTTTCGTGCCGTTGTGCTCTTCGGCGTCATAGATCAGGATCTGCGGGTCGGCGAAGCTCTGCTTCAGGTTGAGTTTGCGCACGCCCCAGCCCGTACCTGCTCCGTAGGCGTAGAGATCGAGCACTTCGATCGTTGCCTCGGGATTGGTTTCCGCACCGCTCGGGTGGAATGTGACGGACAGCGGCTTCAGGTCGGTCGCCGACGAGTAGATGCGCACCTGTTTGTTCTCCATGTCGATCAGCAGGCGGTAGTTGCCGGCGCTCGGGATATTCCACGAAACGGGGGTTTCCGTCATCTTCACGTCGACAAGCTCCCCGTCGCGGAGCGCGCCGTTGCCGTCGCTCGGAACGATGTAGTAGGTCTGGCCCTCCAGCTCGACGGGAATCTGCAACTCGCCGATGCTCAATTCGCCGTACCAGGCATAGAGGTTCGCATTCTCGACCGTCTTTTCGATCTCCGTCACGCTGCTGATGGCCGTGCCGGAAAGCGACACCTTGTCGGCATCGAAGACATCGACCTTGATCGGGGTTACGGTCACCTCCACGGTGCGCACTTCGGGCATTTCGTATGTGGGGCCGCCCGCATACTCCGCGATGACGCGGAACGCCAGCGTGAAGGTCTTGTTTACGGGCACTTTCCAGCGCTCGTTAGCCCAGTTGTTGATTTGCTCGGAGGTGTAGCTCCGGCTGAAGATGCCGTCGTCTTCGCTCGTCACGATGGCGGTGGACGAACCGAAGTTGTTGTTCAGCAGGTCCAGTTTGGTCGTGTAGGACACCAGATACTCGTCGGGCATCGGACGCGCGGGCGTCCAGTCGAAGGTCAGTACCGTAGCCGAAAGGTCGTTTTCGTCCAAAGCGATCTGGGAGGCGGAGGCGGTCAGCTCCAGAGTTTCCCGGACCGGGTCGCTGTCGTGTTCGTACGGGTCCCATTCACAGGCCCACTGGCCGAGTGCGAAAAGGGTCAGCAGCGACAGGTTGCATGCAAATTTTATCTTTTTCATAACTGTTTTTTTCGTGGTTGCTGATACGGTCCGGAATCTGCCGGACACATTCTTGTCTGATCCGCCCGGAGGCGGGGACGAAGGTTTTTAGCCTTCGTAACCTTCATATCCGGGATTCTGCGGGAAATTGCCGACATTCGCGTCGCGGATAGCCTGCGGAATGGGCCACAGCACGTGGAAATCCTGGATGAGGTCGCGCGCCTCGGGGTTGTACTTTCTCACGCGTTCGAGCAGTTTGCCCGTGCGTATCAGCGTGAAGCGGCGGCTCTCTTCGCCGTAGAGTTCGCGGATGCGCTCGTCGAGCAGGAAATCCATCGTCATCTCCTCGTCGGAAACGTCGGACACTTTGGCGCGGCGGCGCACTTCGTTCACGGCATCGGCGGCCTTATCGGGCATGTCCTGACGCAGGTAGGCTTCGGCCAGCAGCAGGTAGGTCTCGGCCAGGCGGAATTTCATGCGGTCTTTGTATGCGCCGGTAAGCTGGAGGTTTTCCTCCTTACCGAAGAAAAATTTCTTCAGCGCCGGGAAGAGCTGGGCCTGCGACCACGATTTGTCGTCGATGGGGCATTTTTGTCCCAGCTTGTTGGGCGTCAGCGGGTTGTTGTAGTACCAGTTGCGCTTGATGTTGTACTCCGAGTTGCGGATGTCGCCGTCTTCGAAGATGCCTTTTTCCTGAATATCGGGGAAACCCTCCTTTTCTCCGGCCGTCGTGGCGTTGGTTCCCTTGACGCCGATCCACCACTTCAGCGGATAGATCTGCGCCAGGCCGCGGCCGCCGAGCGAGTCGGCCAGTGCGAATCCGTCGATGGCGTGGTACTGGGGATTCCAGGCGCGGCGGGTCCAGTCGTCGGAATTCGTGCCGCCGCCGACCGTGTTGTACTGGAACTGCATGACCCAGATACCCTCGGTGTTGCCGGCTGAACGGTTCTGATTGTTTTCGACGAACATGTCGCTGAAATAGTCGCCGGGATCGTTCTTGGCGTTGCCGAAGCGGCTTTTCATCAGACTGTAATACGGGCAGTCGATCACGTCCTGGGCATTCTCCTCGGCCAGCTTATAGTCGCCTTCGGCGCCGCGCAGCAGGTACATTTCGCTCAGCAGGTGGCGTGCGGCCCACGTCGTAAGCTTGCCCTCCTTCACGTTGTCGGGATTGTCGGGAAGGTACGTCTTGGCAAATTCCAGGTCTTTGATGATGTTGCCCAGCACCTCGATCTTGGGATCGCGCGAGAACGAGAGCAGGAAGGGCTTCTGGATGGTTTCGACCCAGGGCACGTCGCCGTAGAGGTAGACCAGCGTGCGGTAGGCGTAAGCCCGGAAGAAACGGGCTTCGGCCTGGTAAAGCTGTTTGTCGGTGGGATAGTCCCAGTTGTTGTTCTTTTCGGAATAGATCAGCAGTTCGTTGGCCGAAGCGATCAGGTTGTAGGCCCAGTTCCAGTACGAACCGACGAAAAGCGTCGACGGGTTGAGCGTCATTTCGGCGAACGGAACCAGCGAACCGTCGCGGACGGTTCCCATGCGGCAGAGGTCGGTCGAAATCTGGAGCACCTCGTAGGCGCAGGCGCCGTTGTGCATGAAAGCGCCGTTTTCACCCCAGGTGTTGTATTCCGAGCGGGCGATGGCGTAGAGCCCCGTGGCTCCCACCTCGAAGCCCAGTGAACTGGTGTAAGTGTTGTCGGGGGCCAGCGAACTTTTCAGATCCTCTTCCAGGAAGGAGGTGCAGCCCGCAGCTATTGAGAGGATCGAACTCGCGATGCCGATCTTGATATAATTCATCGTTTTCATAGTCAGGTCTTGATTAGAAGGTTAAGGTTAATCCCAGTACGTAGGAACGGGCGGTCGGGAACGATGCGAACCAGGTGTTGTCGTAGTTCAGCATCTGGCGCATGTTGGAGAAGGCGCAGACGTTGTTCACGCTGAAATTCACGTCGATGGCGCTCAAGCCGATCCGGCGGACGAATTTCTGATTGACACGGTAGCCCAGCGTGATGTTGCGCAGCTGCACGTAGTTGAGCTTCTTGTAGTAGCCGTGGCTGAAGGAGGCCTGGTAACCCGGCGAAACGACCTCTGCGTCGGGGGTCTCCGGCGTCCAGTATTTCACGCCGTGGATGTAGTTGCCCGAACCGAACGTATACGAGGAGATGTTGGCCACGTTGTCCGTCATCCACTTGCCGAAGACGCCGTTGAACAGGAACGAGAAATAGAAGTCCTTGTAGGAGAAACGGTTGCCCATCGACATCGTGAAGCTCGGCTGTTTGCTGCCGATCACCTTGCGGTCTTTGGAGTCGATGACGCCGTTGCCGTCGACATCCTCCAGTTTGGCGGCTCCGGGCGTGGCTCCAGTCTGGTGGGCCACCTCCTTGCCGTCCTTGTCGATGAACGTGAACTCGTCGCCTTCCTGCCAGATGCTGATCATGTTCCAGTCGTAGTAGACCGACAGCGGCTGGCCGATGAACCACTTGTTGTTGATGTCGTCTCTGCCGTCGCCGCGCAGCGCGACGATCTTGTCGCGGTTGAGCGAGAAGGTGAAGTCGGTCTCCCACCTGAAATCCTTCTTGCGGATATTCTGCGAATGGAGCGTCAGTTCGATACCCTTGTTGCGGGTCTGGCCGACGTTGTAGAGAATCTTGCTGTAACCGTTCATAATGGGAACGGTACGCGACATCAGCAGGTCGTGCGTGTTGGAGAGGTACATGTCGATCGTACCGCCCAGACGGCCGTTGAAGAACTGGAAGTCGATACCGAGGTTGGCCGTATAGGTGGTCTCCCAACGCAGGTCGGGATTGCCGATACCGTCGCTCGGCAGGTAGGCCGAGTTGGCGGCGTCGCTGTTGTCGCCCCAAATATATTTGACACCATTGGTCGAGTAGAGACGGTCGAGCGACTGATAACGTGAAATGGCGTTGTTTCCGTTGGCGCCGTATGAGAGGCGGATCTTCAGCATGTCGATCCAAGAGGCGTTGTCCTTGATGAAGCTCTCCTCGCCGAGATGCCAGGCAACGGCAGCCGAGGGGAAGAAAGCCCATTTGTGGTTTTCAGCGAAGGCCGAGAACGAGTCGGCGCGTCCGGTGAGTGTCAGAAGGTATTTGCTGTTGAAGCCGTAATTCACACGGAACATGCCCGAAACGAAGTTCTCTTTCCAGAAAGACGAACTGATGGCGATCTTGTTCTCGGCGCCGTCCATCCGGTAGAAGCTCGAGTCGTCGTTTACGAAGCCTTCGCCGCTTTGCGAAGCGGCTGTATACTGGGCCTCCTGCATGGAGAAGAGACCTGTGAAGTCGATGTGATGTTTGCCGAAATTCCGGTCGAATTTAAGCACGTTCTCCCACGTCCAGTCCGTCGTGTGGTTGTTGGCCAGCTCGGCGCGGCCGTCGACTTTCTTACCCGTTACGGTGTTGCGGCCGTAGTAGGTTCCGTTCATCTGGCTGCGGTAGTTGTAGCCGAACTGCGACCGGAAAGAGAGCCCTTTGACCGGAAGTTTGAGATCGAGGAACCCGTTGGCCATGAAGTTGCGGCCCGTGCGTTTCTGGTCGGCGTTGACGTCCTTCATCGGGTTGGGCAGGTTCGAGTAGTCCATCGGCTCCTCGTAGTAGGCGCCGGTCTCGTCCTTGTAGATGCCGTAGGGGCTTTGCTTGATGGCATGTTCGAGGTTCGGCGTCGCACCGCCGGTCTCACGGTTCACGAACTGCGTGGTGAGACCTACGGACAGCCAGTCGTTCATTTTCTGGTTGATGCTGGCATAGACGTTCGTGCGCTGGTAATTCGAATTGTAAACCACGCCGGGGTTGTCCAGGTAGGAAACCGAGGCCATATAGGTGGTCTTCTCGTTGCCGCCCTGGAAGCTCAGCTGGTGGTCCATCGTGAAGACCGTGCGGAAGACATAGTCCTGCCAGTCGTTGGTGATGCCCTTGGCGTAGTTTACCTTCTCGCTGGCGCTGATAATCGAACCTACCAGCGGATCGAGCTGCTCGCCGCTGTAATTGTTCTTGAGCCGGCCCATGTCCTGTTTGAGGCGGATGAACTCGTTGGGACCCATGGTTTCGATGCGCTGCATCGGCTCGGCGATGGCGAGCTTCGTTTTGTAGGTGACATGGAATTCGCCCTGCGAACCCCGCTTGGTCTGGATCAGGATGACGCCGTTCGAGCCGCGCGAACCGTAGATGGCCACGGCCGACGCGTCTTTCAGCACCGACATGTTCTCGATGATGTTCGGGTCGAGGTCGGCCAGTCCGCCCGAGTAGGGAATGCCGTCGAGAATGATCAGCGGGTCGTTGCTGGCCGTCAGTGAGTTCTGGCCGCGGATCAGCAGGGTCTGGTTGCTGCCCGGCGCTTCGTTGCCGGTCGTGATGTTCAGACCGGCGACCTGGCCGACCAGACGGTCCATCAGGTTGTTGGTCGAGACCATTTCCAGCGTCTGTTTGCTGACGACGGCGAGACCTCCCGTGAGGTCTTTCTTTTTCTGCGTACCGTAACCCACGACGACCACTTCGTCGAGGGACTGGGCGTCTTCGGTCATCGTCACGTTTACGACATTCGATGCGCCGAGTTTCACTTCCTGGTCGGTATAGCCCAGACAGGTGAAAAGAAGCGTCGAGGATGCGGGAACTTTGATTTCATAAACACCTTGCGTATTGGATACGGCTCCGTTGTTGCTTTTGCCGTCCTTTACCACGACAACGACTCCCGCCAGCGGGGCGCCGCTTCCGTCGGTGATTTTACCGGTTACTTTGACGTCGTTCTGCTGGGCGAACGACGGTGTTGCAGACAGCAGGAATAAGAGGGAAATCGTCAGGCTGCCTATAAGCTTTTTGTACATGCTCATTATCATAAAAGGTTTCTTTTTGGTTAGTGCTTGTATCTCCGTTATAAAGGGATTGTCTGGAGGGGCGGGAGACACTTCGTCGCCTGGTGTGGTTTTCCGATCATCTTTTCATAGGTTTCAGGTTTTAATTTTTTAAATTTTTTATGTATTTCGAAGGAAAAGCGGACGCCGGGGACTTCGGACCCCGTATTGCAAAGGTCAATAAAACGGGGCGACCGGATGGGCGTCGTTTATTCGGAAATGGTTCCATTTCGTACGGAGGGGTAAAAAAAAGGAGCATATCCGGGCGCTGCGGGCGCTGCGCAGACCTGCGAAGAGTCCCGTCCGGACAAAATGAAACCTCCCTGCCGGTCGCGCGGGGCGACGGCGGGAAGGTTTCTGCGGGCAGATGCGGACGCTGCTCCGGCGGATACGAAAGCACGAGATATTCATAGCCGGTTCGGTCGGCTCCTTTCGTGCGGTTTGCGTCAGGATTTCTTCTTAAATTCGGATGGGGTCAGTTCGAAATGCCGTTTGAAACAGATGCTGAAATATTTGGGATTGGCGAATCCCGTCAGGACCGAGATCTCGGAGATGGTCAGGTCCGACTCCCGGAGCAGCTGGGCCGACCGTTTCAGCCGGACGTCCATGATGAACTCCTTGATCGACATGCCCGTGATGTCGTTGATCTTCTGGTAGAGGAGCGTGCGTCCGATCGACATGTCCGACACGAACGAATCCACGTTGTAGTCGCTGTTGTCCATGTTCCGTTCGATGTAGTTCATCGCCTTTTTCAGCAGTTCCTCGTCCATCGACGAAATGGTGATCTTCGACGGTTCGGCGATGTACTTCTTGCTGTAACGCTCCTTGAGTTCCTGCTGGCTGCGGATGAGGTTGGCAACCTGTTTGAGCAGGAAATCCATATCGAAGGGCTTGTCGATGAACACGTTGGCTCCGCATTCCAGTGCCTTGATCTTGTTTTCGGTGTTTTTGCCCAGAGCCGAAAGCATGATCACCGGGATATGGCTGGTCTTGATGTTCGAACGCAGCGAGCGGCATACCTCGAAGCCGTCGGCTTCGGGCATCATCAGGTCGGTGATGACGATCTGGGGGCAGATTCTCTCCGCTTTGGCGATGCCTTCGCTGCCGTTTGCCGCGGTGTATACGTTGTAGTGTTTCGACAGCCGTTGTTCGAGGTAGCTCCGCAGGTTGGGGTCGTCCTCGATGACCACGATGTTGCACGCCTTGCGGTCGTGCCGGTCGTTGGGAGCCATGACGTCGGATTCGGTCAGCAGGTTGTCGATTTCGGAGACCGTGTATTCGTACGATTCGGCGGCGCTGTCGGTCTTTTCGGCGTTGAGCGTGAAGGGCAGGACCACCGTGAACGCGACTTTCGAGTTGCCCGAACGGAGGGTGATGGTTCCGTTGAGGTTGCCGACCAGCTCCTTGACGATGGCCAGTCCCAGGCCGCTGCTGCTCTCGAATTGGGGACGGCGGTCGGAGAGGTGGTTGAACGATTCGAAGATGGCCTCCTTCTTGTCGTCGGGAATTTCCGCCCCGGTGTTGGTGACCGTGAAGGCGATGTATTCGGTGCCGGCGGCCGGCGGAGCGGACTCCGGGCGCTGGTCCTGCCGCGCCGGGTAGATTCTCACGCCGACATAACCGTTTTCCGAGGCGTACTTGATCGCGTTGGAGAAGAGGTTCGTGAAGATTTTTTCGATCACGTCGTGGTCGAACTTGGTGTAGAAACTTTCATACTGGGAGTTGAAGCCGGTTTCGATCCCCTTCTTGTTGGCGTAGAACTCGAACAGCGAGAAGATGCTGTCGATGAAGCGGATCAGATCGCCCGGCTGGCGGTTCAGGGTGATCTTCTGGCTCTCGATTTCGCGGAACTGAAGCAGTTGGCTGATCATGCGCTGGATGCGCCCCACGTTCTTCTCGATCAGGTGCACGTAGGCATTGCCCGGCGCATTGGCGGGCAGGTGTTCCTTGAGCTGTTTCAGCGGGTCGACGACCAGCGTGAGCGGAGTTTTGAGGTCGTGGGAGATGTTCGTGAAGAAGTTGATCCGGGCCTGGGTCAGCTGCTTCATGTTCTGTTCCTTGATCCGCTCCAGTTCGAGCCGCTGTTCGAAAATCTTCTTGTTGGTGAAATACCGCCAGATGAAGTAGGCCACCGCCGAGAGCAGCGCCGCATAAACGAGGTAGGCCCAGCGGGAGAGGAAGGGCGAGGGGTGCACCCTGAAGCCGAGCGCCGAAACCTCGTCGCCCCACAGGCCGTCGTTGTTGGCCGCCTTGACCTCGAAGACATAGTTTCCGGCGGGCAGGTTGAAGAACTGCACCGCCTTCTGTCCCTGCGGCAGCAGGGACCATCTTTCGGAGTGTCCCAGCAGGCGGTAGGCATACTGGTTTTTCTCGGCGTTCAGGTAGCTGTTCGCCGAGAAGCGGATTTCGAAATTCGACTCCCGGTGCGACAGTTCGATCACGTCGCCCTCGCCTCCGCGGTAGGAGAGCGTGGAAATGGCTTTCTCCAGAGGCGAGTTCTTGGCGCCGGGCACGGCCGGCCGGCTGTTGATAAGCAGGTCCGTAAAATAGACTTTTGGCTTCTGGTCGTTGTATTTGATCTTTCCCGGGGTGAAGAGGATGAAGCCGTCCGTCCCTCCGAACAGCATTTCGCCTTTCGAGGTCTTGTAGCAAGCCCGCACGTAGTAGGCCCCGCAGCGGTTCGGGATGTCGATCTGCGATTTGCGGATCACCCCGTCGGTATGGTCGTAATAGTAAAGCCCGTCGTTGGTGCTGAACCAGACATCTTTCGAGGGGGTGTCTTCGAGGATGCCGAAGACTGTTTTGCCCTCCAGCCCTTCGCCGTTCCGGTCCCTGAAATTGACGTAACTGCCGTTGCGGCGCAGCAGGTTGACCCCGCCGCCGCGGGTTCCGAACCAGATGTCGGAGTCGGAGGTGACGCAGTAAGAGCAGAGGTTGTTGACCGAATAGGGGGCCTCTGCGATGTAATGGCGCTTCAGAATCCGCCGTGTGGCGGGATCGACGACGTATGCGCCGTCGTGCCCGACGAGCCACAGGTCGCCCCGCTCGTCGTGGAACAGCGTTTCGATATGGATGCGGACGGCGTTTCCCTGTGCGTCTGTCAGCCGGACCGTCTCCACGCGTCCCGTACTCGCATCCTTGTACATCAGCTCGGCGTCCGGGTCGGTCAGCCAGATGCCCCGGTCGCCCTCCTTGGCGAAGTCATAGACGCTCAAAGGCTGTCCCGAGGCCGGATGGTTCATGTACAGGTCGGAGAAACGTCCCTGCCGTTCGTCGAAGACCCGCATTCCGCCGTTGAACGCCGAGACCAGCAGCCTGTCGTTTCCGTCGTGCCACAGCTTTTTGATCATGTTCGACGTCAGGCCGCAGCGGCTCTCCTGCGTGTAATAGACGAACCGGCCGTCGCGGCGGTCCCAGCGGTTAATTCCCCCCCCCTCCGTTCCGATCCAGAGATTGCCCTCCGAATCCTCTTCGAAACAGCTGACGATGGGATGGTTCAGCCCGCCCGGCGTGGCTTTGAAATAGTCCACGCCGTTGTCCGCGAAGGTCATGTAGGCCAGTTTGCCGCCGTATGTGCCGACCCATATCCCGCCGTCGGGATCGGGGAAGATCGACCATACCGAATTGTTGGGCAGGGAGTAGGGATAGTGGAGGTCGGAACGCAGCAGCTGCGTGCTGGCGGTAAGCGGCTCCAGCAGCAGCAGTCCCGATTGCGTCGCTACCCAGATGATGCCCTGCGAATCGAGGTGAAGCTCCTTGGCGCCGGCGGATTTCTCGTATTCGAGCGGCAGTCGGAAATCCCGTCCGATCCTGCCGTTGCCGTCGCATTCGTAGAGCCCGTCCATGAGCGTGAGGACATATACCGACCCGTTGCACTCCACCACGTCGCGGATCACGCAGCTGCCGCCGCCGACGGATGCGAAGAGGACGTATTGCCCGGTCTCCCGGTTCAGGCGGTAGAGATCGCCGCCCGACGCGGCGTAAACGTACTCCTTCGTGCACACCAGCGTCAGCGTCCGCCCGGGTGCGGACATCTCCGGAGGCATCGGATAGCGGGTCACGGCGGGCAGCCGTTCGGGGCTGAACGATTCGATGCCGTTGTTGCGGATCAGCCATACCGTCCCGTCGTTGTTCGCCGTGACCGAGCCGATATTGCCCTCCAGAACGAATTCGAACTCCAGCTTCCGGTAGTTGAAGCGCAGCAGCCCTTGGTTAGTCCCTACGTACAGGCCTTTCCGGTTGTCCGTGATCACCTGTCCGTAGGACCAGTAGGAATTCGGCAAGAGGTTCGTGACCAGGTCGGTCATCCGTACGAACGACGTGCCGTTGTACATGAACAGGGCGTCGTAGCCGCTGAACCACATACGCCCGACGCTGTCCTTGGCGATGCTGTGGATGCCTCCGTAATAGGAGGTCTCGGGCATGGTGTGGAAGCGGTAGTCCGGGATGTTCAGGGCATGGAGCGCCGGAGAAATCAGCGTTGCGGCGAAAAACAGCGCCGCAAACGGAATTTTCGTATATGCCTTATGTCGGGTCATCGTTTCTTCTTTAGCACAAAGTTAAAAGAAAAAGCGAAAAATGGATGCTTCGAAGCCCGGTTTTTCGGTTCTCCGCCGCCGGACCGGGCGCGCGGCGGGGAAAGCCGGGCTGCACCGCCCGGAGACGAAAAAGACGGCAGGGAAAACTCCCTGCCGTCTTTTTTATTGAATGAAGCGTTCCGGACCGGGGCGTGATTCCGGTGGGCGTTTACCGCCCCTGAAGCCCGCTTCTCAAGCGGGCGGGCGCAGAGCTGGATCGTAAGCCAGAATGGCCCGGCACCGCCCCTGAAACCCGCTTCTTAAGCGGGTTACCAGATGATTACGCGATCCTGTTCGGGCAGGAACATCGGTCCGTCGGCGATCGAGAAGGCGTCGTAGAAATCCTGCAGGTTGCGCAGCGTGGCGTTCACGCGCCATTTGCCCAGCGAATGCACGTCGAGCTTGGTGAGACGGGCGATCTCCTCGTCGCGGATGTTCTGCGCCCACAGCGTGGCGTAGCCCAGGTAGAAACGCTGCTCGGGAGTGAATCCGTCGATCGGGGCGGGAGCCTCCCTGCCTGCGAGCGAATTGCGGTAGGCCGTGCGGGCAACGCGCAGGCCGCCCTGGTCGGCGATGTTCTCGCCGAGCGACAATGCGCCGTTGGCGAAGATCGCAGGCTGTCCCTCCTTGGCGGGCAGAACCTCGATCGCGTCGAACTGCTTGACCAGAATGTCCGTCTTGGCCTTGAACGCGGCGGCGTCCTCGTCGGTCCACCAGTTGTTCATGTTGCCGTCCTTGTCGAAATTGCGGCCCTGGTCGTCGAACCCGTGGGTCATCTCGTGGCCGATCACCACGCCGATAGCGCCGTAGTTCACCGCGTCGTCGGCATCGGGATTGTAGAACGGCGGCTGGAGAATGGCGGCCGGGAAGCAGATTTCGTTGGTCGTGGGATTGTAGTAGGCGTTCACCGTCTGGGGCGACATGTGCCACTCGTCCTTGTCCACGGGCTTGCCCAGTTTCGAAATGTTGTCGGACGTATACCAGGCGTTGGCCTCGACGATGTTCTCCCAGTAGCTCTTCGCAGGGTCGATCTTCAGCGTCGTGTAGTCCTTCCACTTGTCGGGATAGCCGATCTTCACGGTGAAGGCCGCGAGTTTCTCCTGCGCCTTGGCTTTCGTGGCGTCGGACATCCAGTCGAGGGCGGCGATGTGCTGACCGAGGGCCGTTTGCAGGTTCTTCACCATGTCGAGCATCCGGGCCTTGTCCTTCTCGGGGAAGTACTTGGCCACGTACATCTCGCCGACGGCTTCCGAAAGGGTTCCGTTGGGCACCGACATGGCGCGCTTCCAGCGGGGTTTCTGCTCCTGCTTGCCCGACATCACGCGGCCGAAGAAGTCGAACGACGCGTTGATGAAGTCGTCGCTCAGGTAGCTGGCGGCTGCGCCGATGTACTGTGCGGCGAGGTAGTAGCGGATGTCCTCCAGCGGGGCGGTTTTCATCAGTTCGTTGGCGTTGGCCAGGGCCGAGGGGGTCGTCACGATGATCTGCTCGAAATCGCCGATGCCCATTGTCTTATAGTACTCGGCCCAGTCGATGGCATCGTAGGCCTTCTCGAAATCGGCCTTCTTCGTGGGGTTGTACATGGCGGGGATGTTGCGCAGTTCGACGCTCGACCAGTTTTTCTCGGCCAGCTTCGTTTCGATCGACAGCACGCCGGCGACGGCCTTGTCGATGTCGGCCTCGGGAACGCCCGACAGCCGGAAGATTTTGCCCAGATACTCCTTGTAGGCGGTGCGGATCGACTCGTTCTCGGGATCGAGGTAGTAGTCGCGGTCGCCCATGATCAGGTCGGGCTGCGAGGCGTAGAGCGCGTTGATGTCGCTGTTCATCAGGTCGGACTGCACGCCCACGCCGAAGAACGGATTGGCGATCGAGGAGTGGAGCCTGGCCACTGCGGCGGTCAGCTGCGAGCGGTCGCCGATGGCGAGAATTCCGTCGACGGCGGCCTTGATCGGAGCGGCGCCCTCGGCGTTCAGGCGCACCGAGTCGAGCCCCATCTTGTAGAGGTCCGAAATCTTCTGCTTGACGCTTCCCGGCTCGGCTTTCTGCTGCGTCATGCCGGAGAACAGCTCGTTGATGCGCTTCTCGTTGTTGTCGCGCAGGATGTCGAACGAGCCGTAGCGCGCATATTCGGGCTTCAGGGGGTTGTTCTTCTGCCAGCCGCCCGTGGCGTACTCGTAGAAATCGGCGTTGGGGGCTACCGACAGATCGAAGTTCGCCATGTCGAGGGCCGGGGTCTTGGGGGTATTCTGACAGGCTGTCATGCAAGCCATTGTTGTTGCGAAAAGAATGATTTTTTTCATGTCGTTCGGGATTTGATAAAACGGGGACTTCCGTGAAAACCGGAAATCCCCGCCGTTGTAATTGTTACGGTATGCCCGGTTAGTCACGGATGGCCGCAACGCCCGGCAGGTCGCCGAATTCGATGTATTCGAGCAGCGCGCCGCCGCCCGTCGAGATGTACGACACCTGGTCGGCCAGGCCGAACTTGTTGATGCAGGCTACCGAGTCGCCGCCGCCGATGAGCGAGTAGGCGCCGTTCTTCGTAGCCTCGGCGATGGCCTGGGCCACCTCCTTGGAGCCGGTTGCGAACTTGTCGATCTCGAACACGCCCACGGGGCCGTTCCAGAGGATGGTCTTGCAGCCCAGGATGTGCTCGCGGAAGACCTTTTTGCCCTCCGAGCCGATGTCCAGACCCTCCCATCCGTCGGGAATGTCGTTGGCCGGCGCCTCCTTGGTGTTGGCGTCTGCCGAGAATGCGTCGGCGATCAGCGCGTCGGGCGACATGACCAGCTGCACGCCCTTCTTCTTGGCCAGCTCGAGGATCTCGAGCGCTACGGGGAACATGTCGGGTTCGCAGATCGAGCCGCCGACCTTACCGCCTTGCGCAGCCGCGAAGGTGTAGGTCATGCCGCCGCCGATGATGATCGAATCGACCTTCTCGATCAGCGCCTTGATCACGCCGATCTTCGACGAAACCTTCGATCCGCCCACGATGGCGCAGAACGGATGGGCCGGGGCCTCCATCAGCGAGGAGATGGCCTTCACCTCTTTCTCCATCAGGTAGCCGAACATCTTGTCGTTGGGGAACTGTTTGGCGATCAGGTAGGTCGAAGCGTGCTTGCGGTGGGCCGTGCCGAACGCGTCGTTGATATAGCAGTCGGCCAGCGAAGCGAGTTTCTTGACGAACTCCTTCTGCGGACCCTCTTTCAGGGCCTTCTTGGCGGCGTCCTTCTCCTCCTTCGAGGCGTCTTCGGCCAGGCCGCGGGGCTTGCCCTCCTCCTCGGCGTAGAAACGCAGGTTTTCCAGCAGCATAACCTGTCCGGGCTTGAGGTTTTTGGCCATTTCGGCGGCCTTCTCACCGATGCAGTCGCCGGCGAACTCGACCTTCGTGCCGAGGTTTTTCTCGACGGCGGGAACGATCTGCTCGAGCGAGTATTTGGGATCGGGATTCTTCTTGGGACGTCCCATGTGCGACATCAGGATCACCGAGCCGCCCTCGGCGAGCACCTTCTTGATGGTGGGGATGGCGGCGCGGATGCGCGTGTCGTCCGTCACTTCGCCCTTCTCGTTGAGGGGCACGTTGAAATCCACGCGGATGATCGCGCGCTTGCCTTTGAAATCGTAGTTGTCGATCGAGATCATAGCTATTTGATTTTTAAGTATTTTGTTGAAATGATTTTCGGTAAGTCCTAATTCGGGACAAATTTATGAAAATATTTTAAGAATCTGTTATTTTGATAACAGAAAAACAGGTGCCAATTTTTAATTCTTAATTTTTCATTTTTAATTGACGCCCGGCGTCAGTACTTGTACCGTATCCACTTGAACAGCTCCTTGAGCGACGGTTTCTTGCCGTACATGAAGATGCCCACGCGGTAGATCTTCGCCGCGAACCACACCATGCCCACGAACGAGGCGTAGAGCACCACGAGCGAGAGAGCGACCTCCCACAGCGGAATGTCGTAGGGGATGCGTGCCATCATAACGATCGGCGAGGTGAACGGAATGATCGAGAACCAGAAGGCCAGTTGCGAGTTGGGGTCCTTGATGACGACGAACATCATCAACAGCGCGAGGATGATCGGCAGGGTGATGGGCATTTGCAGCTGCGAGGCGTCCTGCACGTTGTCCACGGCCGAACCCACGGCGGCGAACATCGCCGAGTAGAGCAGGTAGCCGCCGAAGACGAACAGCAGCAGACTGACGAAGATCTTGACGATATAGCCCAGGTCGGTCATGGCGGCCACGGCTTGCAGCATCTCGGGGTTCATGCCGGACATCGAAGCCGCGTCGGGCATGCCCTGCTGCATGGCCTGGGCGCTCGCCATCACGTCTTCGGGCATCAGATGGGGCATCACCAAAGCTCCGACGCCGGCGATCAGCACGCCCCAGAGCAGCACCTGTACGATAGCCACCGAAGCCACGCCGAGGATTTTGCCCATCATCAGGTCGAAGGGGCGCACCGACGAGACCATCACCTCCAGCACGCGGTTGTTCTTCTCCTCGATCACCGACTGCATGACCATCGAGCCGTAGATCAGCAGGAACATGTAGAGGATGAATCCCAGGACGTAACCCACGCCCGTGGCCACGGCCGACGACTGCGCCTGCGTGTCCTCCTCCTGCGACTTGTCGTTGCGGAAGGTCTGCATGTTGACCGAGGTCTTCACCTCGTCGAGGATCTGCGAGAGGTTTTCGATGTTGTAGGCCTTGAGTTTCTCGGCTTCGAGGATGCGTTCGATCTGCCCCGTGATGTTGCTTTCGAGGGAGAGCGACGACGACGAGTTGGCGTAGAGCCGGACGTTGTTCGGGTTTTTCAGGATGTCGCCGCCGATGTAGAGCACGCCGAATTTGTCGGTCAGCTGCTTGCGGGCCTCCTCGGTCGGGAGTTCCGTGGTCTCGAAACGGATCTCCTCGTCGTTTTCGAGTTTCGGGGCCACCAGCCCGCTGTCGTCGATGACGGCGATGACCTTCTCGTCGCCCCGCGAGAACTGCATGATGAGCGCCGGGGCGGCCATCAGCCCGATCATCAGCACGGGCATCAGCAAGGTGGTGATGATGAAGGATTTTTTACGTACGCGCTCGTTGAACTCGCGCTGGATGATGATGGATATGTTGGACATGACAGGATGTGATTAAGTCGTTTGTCGTTGGTTTTCGAAACTCCTCCCCTCTTCAACGGGGGATTGTCGTCTGGCCGGAACGGCTTTTCATAACGAGCCGTTCACGGCTCTGATGAAAATGTCGTTCATCGAGGGGATGATCTCGCGGAACGAACGCAGTTCGACGGCGTCGTTGACCGCGCTGATGACCCCGCGCACGTCGGCGTCGCTCTCGACGTGGAGCTTGAGCGTCCGGTAGACCGACTCCTCCTGCGTGCCGTCGAGGATTTCGCAGCGGCCCGCGACGGCCTGCCGCAGGGTCTGCTCCTCGCCGCGGTAGGCCACTTCGAAGATGTTGGAGCCGTGGCGGCGGCGGATTTCGTCGACCTCGCCCGAGAGGATGTTGCGCGATTTGTTGATCAGCGTGATGTGGTCGCAGATCTCCTCCACCGAAGACATGTTGTGCGTCGAGAAGATGATCGTCGCGCCCTTGTCGTGCAGCGCCAGGATTTCGTCTTTCAGCAGATTGGCGTTGATCGGGTCGAAGCCCGAGAACGGTTCGTCGAAGATCAGCAGCTCGGGTTCGTGCAGGATCGTGACGATGAACTGCACCTTCTGGGCCATGCCTTTCGAAAGTTCCTCCACCTTCTTGTCCCACCACTCCTGGATGCCGAACCGGACGAACCACTGCTTCAGCCGCACGACGGCTTCGCGGCGCGAAAGGCCCTTGAGACGGGCGAAGAAGACGGCCTGTTCGCCGACCTTCATCTTCTTGTAGAGACCCCGTTCCTCGGGCAGATAGCCGATGCGGTAGATGTCGTCGGGAGCGATCTCCCGGTCGCCGAACAGCACGCGGCCCGCGTCGGGCGCCGTGATGCGGTTGATGATGCGGATCAGGGTCGTCTTGCCGGCTCCGTTGGGTCCGAGCAGTCCGTAGACCGAACCTTTGGGGATGGCGAGCGATACGTCGTCGAGCGCCGTGTGCGAAGCGTAGCGTTTGGTGACGTGTTCTACTGTGAGTAAATCCATAGTCGCTGATGTTTTGTTTTTGGATCGTTACGGCGACAAATATAGGAACAAATTTTGAATATCAAAAAATATTTATCGTTTTTCGATAAAGTTTTTCGAATGTCTCTTTGCAGGACATTCGTATGGCGGGCGGGACCCCATGCAGGGGTTATGATCCGGTTCGCAGGACGACGGGGCGGACGGGGCTTTCGGATCGGCGGGAGAGGCGTCGGGCGGGTTTCGGAGATGACGAATTTCATCCCGGGGAGCTGCCGGGAGGCGGAAATTTCCGGTGTCGGAGTGCGGGCGGTTTCGGTTTCGGTTTTGGCCGGGGGGGTGTTCTTCGGGTTTCGTCGGTTTGGTTTGTTCGGGCGGGCGGTTTTGCCCGTTAATCGGGGACCTTGCCTGTATATAGTACGAAAAAAGACCCCGGCATACGTAACGGACGTTGCGATTTTTTATCCGGGAGTGTTGCATTTGCGCGAAAATTCGTTACATTTGTACGGGCCTTCGGACGATTTCGGTTTTCGTTCGCGGAGATAGGGCCGGGTGGGTGTTCCGCATGGTTTTGCGGAGCGCTGTTTTATGTACCTTATTTAACCCAATTTAAATTTCTAAAAATGAAAAAACTGCTGATCCTTTTCGCCTGCCTTCCCCTGCTCGGGGCCTGCACGCAAACCGAACCGGTTTCCGGAAACCGCGCTGCGGCGATCGTCGCCGAAATCCACAACCCCCGCTCCAAAAACGTCGTCGTGGCTTCGCACCGGGGCGACTGGCGCAACTACCCCGAGAACTCGATCGCCGCCATCGAATCGGTGATCGGCATGGGCGTGGACATCATGGAGCTGGACCTGAAACTCACGAAGGACAGTGTGCTGGTGCTTTGCCACGACCGGACGATCGACCGCACGACTTCGGGCAAGGGCCGCGTCTGCGACATCACCTACGACTCGATCCGGCGGTGCGTGCTGAAGACGGGTCACGGCGTGAAGACGACGCACCGTATGCCGACGCTCCGCGAGGCGCTGGAGGTGTGCAAGGACCGGATCGTGGTCAATGTCGACCAGGGTTACGAGTACTACGACCTGGTGCTGGCCGTCACGGAGGAGCTGGGCGTCACGGACCAGATTCTGATCAAGGGCAAGCGCAGCACGGATGCCGTGGCCGCGAAGTTCGCCGAGCATCCGCGCAACATGATGTACATGCCGATCATCGACATCCTCAAGCCGCAGGGCAGGGCGCTTTTCGCCGAGTATCAGGAAAAGGGCATCGCGCCGCTTGCCTACGAGGTCTGCTGGAACAAATACACCCCCGAGGTGAAGGAGTGCATGGACAAGGTCGTGGCGGGCGGCTCGAAACTGTGGGTCAACTCGCTCTGGGCCTCGCTCTGCGGCGGGCTGGACGACGATGCGGCCTTCGGCGGCGACCCGGCGGAAGTCTACGGGAAGCTGGTCGACATGGGGGCCACGATGATCCAGACGGACCGTCCCGAACTGCTGATATCCTACCTCCGCTCGCGCGGGCTGCATAATTAAGGAGCTGCAATGAACCGCATTTCCCGCTTCTACCGCATCAGCGCCCCCGCTCCCGCCCGGGAGATGGACGAGGCCGCCCGCGACAAATACTACCGCCGCCTGCGCATGCAGGCCTTCATCGCCGCCACGCTCGGTTACAGCCTCTACTACGTCTGCCGGACGAGCCTCAACGTGATGAAGAAACCGATTCTCGACAGCGGCTCGCTGGACGCCTCGCAGCTGGGCGTTATCGGCTCGGCGCTGCTGTTCGCCTATGCCATCGGCAAATTCGTCAACGGATTCATCGCCGACTACTGCAACATCAAACGCTTCATGGCCACCGGCCTGATCGTCTCTGCGGCGGCCAACATGCTGATGGGCGTGCTGGGGCTGATGCACTCGGTCATCCCCACGGCCGTGATCTTCATCGCGTTCGCCGTGATGTGGGGCCTGAACGGCTGGTCGCAGTCGATGGGCGCCGCCCCGGCGATCATCTCGCTCTCGCGCTGGTATCCGCTGAAAGAGCGGGGGACCTACTACGGTTTCTTCTCGGCGAGCCACAACCTCGGGGAGTTCTTCTCGTTCCTGTTCGTGGGTTCGATCGTGACCTTCGCAGGCTGGCAGGCGGGCTTCTTCGGCTCGGCGATAGCCGGGGCCATCGGCGTGGTCGTGATCCTGCTGATGCTGCACGACACCCCGGAATCGAAGGGTCTGCCTCCGGTGGAGGCGCTGGCGCACGAGAAACCGGCGGCCTCGGCCGACAAGTCGGTGAAGGAGATTCAGAAGCAGGTGCTGCGCACCCCCGCGGTATGGATTCTTGCCGCTGCGAGCGCCTTCATGTATATCTCGCGCTACGCGATCAACGGCTGGGGCGTGCTGTTCCTGCAGGAGGCGAAGGGTTTTTCGGACGTCGAGGCGATCTCGGTGGTCTCGATCAACGCGCTGCTGGGCATTCTCGGCACGGTGCTCTCGGGGTGGTTCTCGGACAAGCTCTTCAAGGGCGACCGGAAGGTTCCGGCGCTGATTTTCGGCGTGCTGAACGCCGCGGCGCTGGCGCTGTTCTTCTACGGAGGCAACGCCATGTGGGTCAACGTGCTGTCGATGGTGCTGTTCGGCATCGCCATCGGCGTGCTGATCTGCTTCCTGGGGGGCCTGATGGCCGTCGACATCGTGCCGCGGAAGGCTACGGGCGCCGCACTGGGCGTCGTGGGGATGACTTCCTATATCGCTGCGGGCATTCAGGACGTGGCGAGCGGCTGGCTGATCGACTCCAACATCACCGTTGCCGCCGACGGGGTGAAACACTACGATTTCGGCCCTGTGGCGATCTTCTGGCTTGCGGCGGCGGTCATCTCGTTCCTGCTGCCGCTGTTGAACCGCGGCAAGGTCAAGGAGTTTTAGAAAACCCGGAACAGATTCGAAAAAAAACGTTGCAGGGCCTTTGCCTGCAACGTTTTTTCGTTTGTGCGGAGCGGGCCGCTTTATCGGTCGACGCCCTGTTTTCCCTGCTCCGCAGGCCGGACGGTGATGATGCTGTCGACGACGAACTTCGTGAAGCCCCGCCAGGGCAGCGCCCCGAAATACTCCTTATAGTGCAGTTCGAGCGTCTTTCCCCCTTGCAGCATCAGCTCGCGCGCCAGCGCTTCGTTCTCGACCGAGAACTCGAACTCGTAGGACTGGATCGACCCGGCGGCTTTCGAGCGGATGCCGGTCTGGATCAGTTTGCCTTCGTAGGTCTTGAAAAGCACGCCCTTGTAGACGACGTAGTTCAGTTCTCCGCTCTTGACGCCCTCGCCGAAGACGAAGAAGAACCGGAAGTAGGCAGCCGCCGCCAGCACGGCGGCAATCGTTATCGTAATCAGTACCCAATGCTTTCTCATGGTTTTCGTGCGCCGGTTTTGTCCGTGCCCTCGCCGCAAAGATAAGCATTAAATCGTGCCGCCGTGCATTTTCCGCACGCGGGTTTCCGGGCTTTTTCGTATATTTGGGCCTGTGAAGGAGTCGAAATTCGTCAAAACGAAGATCGTGGCGGGCTATCTCCTGCTGATTGCGGTCTGTATTCTCTCGGTGGGCTACGTCTACCGGGTGGCGGTCCGTTTCTCGGCGCCCGACCGCAGTTACGCTCTGCTGCATACCAAGCGCAGCGCCGTCAACCGGACCCTCTACCACCTCTACCAGGCCGAAAGCTACGGGCAGCTGATGATCGCCGGATACGCCTCTTACGAGGCGCGTTACAGGCGGGAACTGCGTACCGTGCGGGCCTCGATCGACTCGCTCCGGGCGCTGACCGTCGGCGGGGATTCGTTGCAGACGATGCGTCTGGACAGCATCACGCGGCTGATCGCCGACAAGGAGCGCCGCACGGTGAGCCTGCGCCGTTCGATCCGCGCCGGGGCCACGGCGGGCCTGCTGGACAAGAACATCCGCAGTCTGATCGGTCCCCGGGAGGCCGTCGTGGCCGATACGATCCCGTTCCGCAGCATCGTGCGGCAGGACACGACGGCCGTGCCGCGCGCCAAACGCCGCTTTTTCCAGCGGCTGGGCGATCTGTTCAGTCCCCCGGAGGCCGATTCGAGCCTCGTGATCTCGCGCCGCGAGACCATCGCCCCGGTCATCCCCGTCGACGCGGTGAAGGACACCATCGTGCTGGTGCTGCAAGCCTTGCAGGACAGCGTCACGAGCAACCGGCAGGGCATCTACGACCATGCGTGGCAGGAGGGGCTGCGGTTGAGTTACAGCAACGAACTGGTCAATACGAAGATATACCGCCTGATCATGGACTTCGAGGCCGAGGACACGGCCTACCTGATGCAGCGTATCGAGCGCAACGAGGCTTTCCGCAGACGGTCGTCGCGCATCCTGGGCGGCGTGGCCATCGGGGCCGTGGTGCTGATGCTCCTGTTCGTCGGGATGCTTTGGCGCGACATCAATCGCAGCAACCGTTACCGCCGCGAGCTGGAGCGCGCCAACCGCGACAAGGAGTCGCTGCTGGAGGCGCGCGAGAAGCTGATGCTGGCCATCACGCACGACATCAAGGCCCCGCTGGGATCGGTGATGGGCTATATCGACCTGCTTGCGCGGCTGACGGGCGACAAGCGGCAGGAACTCTACCTGCGCAACATGAAAGGGTCGTCGGAACACCTGCTGGCGCTGGTCAACAGTCTGCTGGATTTCTACCGGCTGGATATTAACAAGATCGAGGTTTGCTGCGTGGCGTTCAGTCCCGCGCAGCTGTTCGAAACCATCCGTGCGGGATTTGCCGCCGCGGCCGCCGCAAAGGGGTTGGAACTGCGTCTGGAGGCTGAACCGGCCGCCGCGGGAGAGGTGTCGGGCGATGCGCTCCACATCCGTCAGATCGCCGACAACTTGATTTCCAACGCCTTGAAATTCACCGACGAGGGGTCGGTGACGCTCCGCGTGGACGTGGTGCGGGGGCGGCTGGTCTTCTCGGTGCGCGACACGGGCCGCGGCATCGGCCGCGAGGAGAGGGAACGCATCTTCGCCGAGTTCGTGCGTTTGAGTTCGGCGCAGGGAGTCGACGGATTCGGGTTGGGGCTGTCGATCGTCGACCGTCTCGTGAAGTTGTTGGACGGTACGATTTCGCTCGAAAGCCGTCTCGGAGAGGGGAGCAAATTCATCGTGTCGGTCCCCGTCGGTGAAGCGGCGGCCGGGAGTGCGGCTGCCGGAGCCGAAGAGTCTGCGCCCCAGGCGGGACTGCGCGTGCTGCTGGTCGATGACGATCCCCTGCAACTCGAAATGACCGCCGCGATGTGCCGCCGTGCCGGGGTCGGATGCGAGAGCTGCCAATATCCCGAGTATGTCGCCAAACTCGTCGGCGAGAGCCGTTTCGATTTGGTGCTGACCGATTTGCAGATGCCGTCGGCCGACGGGTTCGGCGTGCTGGAGGCGGTGCGCGGGGTCGATCCCGGGCTGAAAGTGGTCGCCGTGTCGGCGCGCGGGGACACGCTGGTCGTGCTGGCGTAATCCGACGTATTTACCGATCCCGAAGGAAAGTGAGCTGATATAATGGGAATCAATGTGGGCGAAACCCTCATGGGGCTCGTCACGACCTCGGGTATCTACCAGTATCTGACGAACCCGCTGGCGCTGATCATGGTCGCCATCGCTTGCGTACTGCTGTATCTCGCCATTGTCAAGCAATTTGAGCCGCTGCTGCTGCTGCCGATTGCCTTCGGTATGCTGCTGACCAACCTGCTGGGCAGCGACATCTTCCACGAAGAACTCTTCGCCGGCGGTCATGCCAACTGGGCGCTGTTCGGCGGCGCGGTCATGATAGACGGCAAGGATTTTGTTGATTCCGTGGGCTACATGGTCAATGCCGCCGGTCAGATTTTGACCAGCAACAATGTCGTGCTGGGTCACTTCGTCAACGCCGTCACCATCGACGACCCGACGAAGCTGGTGCCTTTTGCTGACATCCTGGCGCAGTTCGCCGCCAACGGCAACGCGGCTTCCATCATTCTGGAGGATGCCTTCCTGAAGAACGGCGCGGTCTACACCGCCACCGGCGCGATGCTGGCGACGGCGGGCAAGACGATTTCCGCCGGTCTGCTGGACTACCTGTACCTCGGCGTGAAGCTGGGCATCTATCCGTGCCTTATCTTCATGGGCGTTGGCGCGGGCACGGACTTCGGGCCGCTGATCTCCAACCCCAAGACGCTGCTGCTGGGCGCGGCGGCGCAGCTGGGCATTTTCATGACGTTCATCTTCGCGTATGCCGTGTTCGGCTTCTCCGCTGCGGAAGCGGGCGCCATCGGCATCATCGGCGGCGCGGACG
>ENA-OPSZ01000345-OPSZ01000345.1-human-gut-metagenome-genome-assembly--contig:-NODE-345-length-34465-cov-3.099971_pt1 | contig 34465 bp, 28 predicted proteins | sample MGYA00241814_ERZ501919 | MGnify/ENA primary metagenome ERZ501919 (study PRJEB25962, sample SAMEA2042440) | human gut metagenome | biome: human gut; feature: human-associated habitat; material: faeces... | reverse complement strand
CTGCCGGTCGTCCACTTTTCCGGCGATGAGCCATGTCGGCAGTCCTTTAGCCTTTGCCGCCTTCATCACGTGATAAGGCATTTTGCCCATTAGCGTCTGGCGGTCGGCATGTCCCTCGCCCGTAATAACACAGCAGCCTTCGGTCAGGCGGCTGTCAAAGTCGGCCAGGCTGAGCATAAGTTCGGCGCCCGCCTTCATCTCTGCTCCGAGATATTGCATGAAGGCATAGCCCAGTCCGCCTGCTGCTCCTGCTCCGGGCCTGTCGGACAAGTCGTAGCCGAAGTGGCGAGCCGATATTTCGGCAAATCTCATTGCGCGGCTGTCGAGCATCTTAATCATGTCGGGCGTTGCCCCTTTCTGCGGTCCGAACACTGCAGCAGCCCCGTCGGGGCCGTAGAGCGGATTGGTTACGTCAGAAGCAAGAGTGAAGCGGCAGCCGTCGCGCAGTTCAGCGGCAATGTCGTCAAAGTGGCCGCCCCTAGGTGCCAGCTTGTCGGTTATGGCCATCATCATGCCTATGCCCGCATCGCTTGTGGCGCTCCCGCCCAGACCTACAATAAACTTTCTGCATCCGCGCTTAAATGCCGACGCTATCAGTTCGCCTACGCCATACGACGTGGCGCGCATGGGGTTGCGCTCCTCCTCGTCTACCAGCGTCAGTCCGCATGCCTGTGCCGTCTCTATTATAGCCGTGCCATCGGCCGTTATTCCATACTCAGCCTCCGTGAGCCGCATCATTGGGCCGTGTACGGATGTTGTAACGATATCTGCTTTTAGTGCGCCGGCAAATGCTTTCAGCATGCCTTCGCCTCCGTCAGAAACAGGAATGAGTTCTGTCTGAAATCTGTTGTCGTAGTCAGTTATAGCTTCGCTGACTGCCTTTTCGGCTTCGTATGACGTAAGGCAGCCCTTAAACGAGTCTATTGCCAGAATATATTTCATGTCTTATATGTTTTTTTGAGTTTTTCTTCGGTTAATGCTCATCTTCTGCACGCCGGTTACATTCATGTGCGATGCGGTCATTGCAGACTAGGCTTTAGGCGTCAGTCATGCAGTTTTTTATTAAAACACCGCAGTCAAACTGTTTGCCGGCTGTGCCGCCGTAAAAAATCTGTACAGGCTTTAACTTGCTCAAAGGTAAGCATTTATTATGATTTGCACAAACAATGAAATCATGCATGTTGCATTTATGCAAGTTTTGTCCTTTTTGAAAACAGATGACGTTCCTTTTTGTTTTTCCATTGGTACGGGACATTATGTTAAATAGGTGAAAATAAATAGGACGATATTCGTCGGCTACGAAAAAATGTTGTAATTTTGTGTTACCAAAATCTGTTAAATTTAATATTATGCTCAATTTAGATGATCTTTACAGAGCGCGGTATGTGCTTGGTGAAATATTAAGACGTACTGACCTTGTCAGAGCTCCTAAGCTTAATCCGGAAAGTGATATATATCTGAAACCGGAGAACCTTCAGATAACAGGTTCGTTCAAGATCCGCGGAGCTTATTACAAAATATCTCAGCTTACAGAGGAAGAAAAGAAGCGCGGCGTTGTGGCCTGCTCAGCCGGCAACCATGCCCAGGGTGTGGCTCTCGGTGCTACGTCACACGGCATCAAGTCGCTCATCTGTCTTCCTGAAGGCGCGCCTATCAGCAAGGTTGAGGCTACGCGCCGTCTCGGTGCCGAGATTTGTCTCGTGCCCGGTGTTTACGATGATGCATATCAGCGTGCAATGCAGTTGCGCGACGAGATGGGTTACACCTTCGTTCATCCGTTCAACGACGAACACGTGATAGCAGGACAAGGCACAATAGGTCTAGAACTGCTCGAGCAGCTTCCTGATGTTCAGGCAGTTGTCGTGCCTATCGGCGGTGGCGGTCTGATCAGTGGTGTGGCATACGCCATGAAGTCGCTCAATCCTAAAATAGAGATTTATGGCGTTCAGGCTGCCGGTGCTCCAAGCATGTATGAGAGCATCAAGCAGAAACAGGCTATAACATTGCCTCAGGTGTCTACTGTTGCCGATGGTATTGCCGTTAAGACTCCTGGTGACCTTACTTACGACATCTGCTCAAAGTATGTTGACGATATCTGCACCGTGTCTGAGGACGAGATATGCGCAGCAATCCTGCGTCTGCTTGAAGAGGAGAAGATCGTTGCCGAAGGAGCAGGAGCTGTAAGCGTTGCGGCTGCTATGTTCAACAAGGTGCCTATCAAGGGCAAGAAGACCATCTGTCTTGTCAGCGGCGGAAACATCGACGTTACTATTCTTAACCGTGTTATCAACCGCGGTCTGGAGAAGGGCGGCCGTATATGCACAATATCAATGGAGCTTGACGACAAACCCGGACAGCTCTATGAGGTCAACGGCGTTATCGCAGGCATGGGCGGCAATGTGCTTAGCGTATATCATGAGCGCAGCGCATACAGCAAGAAGATCAATGCATGTGAGCTGAGCGTAAAGATTGAGACACGTAACCACGAGCATGTGGAGGAGATTAAGGAGAGCCTGAAGTCAAAGGGCTTCAAACTTAAATAATCAGCCTTCAATCGGCGTGTACACAGTCATGGCGCGGCAGTTGCTTATGCGTATGGTGTGTCATGCAGAACAATTAAAGCAATAAGACAATAATAACAATAAAATTTTTAAAATTAAAGAGAAATGAAAGCACTACATTCAGACAAAGCTCCTAAGGCTTTAGGTCCTTACAGCCAGGCTATCGTAGCCGGTGGATTCGTATTCGCATCAGGTCAGGTGCCAATCGACCCTGCAACAGGTGAATTTGCAGAAGGCGGTATCAAGGAGCAGACAAAGCAGTCGCTCACAAACGTTACCAACGTATTGGCTGAGGCTGGTATAGACCTTACACATGTTGTTAAGACAACAGTATTCCTTTCAGACATGGACAACTTTGCTGCCATGAACGAGGTTTACGCTACATTCTTCAAGGAGCCGTTCCCGGCACGTTCTGCTGTTGCCGTTAAGACTCTGCCTAAAGGCGCTCTTGTTGAGATTGAAGTTGTTGCAACATTAGAGAAATAATATTGCCAATAATAAAGTTTATGGGGAACCGGCTTTGACCGGCTCCCCATTTTTTTGTTGTTTGTCTGAATATATTGTGTTCGGGCGTATTTATGGCCTCTGGTTTTATTTCGTTTTGCAGTATGTGCCAGGCGCCTATTGCGGCGAGATATAGCTTCTCAGCGCCTCTACATATTCCTCAAAGGCCTTCAGTCCCTTATCGGTTATGCGGCACGTGGTGCGCGGCTTCTTGCCTTGAAATCCCTTTTGGATCTCAATATATCCTGCGTTGCTTAGTTTGTCAAGCTGCACGCTCAGGTTGCCTGCCGTGGCCTTGGTCTGTTCTTTCAGATAAACGAAGTCGGCTTCGTCTACGCTCATCAGTATCGACATGACGGCCAGTCGCAGTTCGCTGTGCAGCAGCGGATCAAGTGGTTTAAACATTCTCGCTTTTCAGTTATTGTTCTTTCTCGTTCAATTTTGCTTCGTTCTGTCTGCCTTTGGGCTTTCTGTTCCTGTATAATGCGATAGCCCCTGGTATCACCATCATCAGCATTCCGCCAAAGATAACGGCCGCCATCTCTTCCGGTCCGTTACAATCAAGGGCTGCTTTTATGCTGGCATATGAACCACTGCAGGCGAACAACGATATTATCTCGCTTTTCAGCACGATGCCGGTCATTATGGCTGGAAAAAGTCATGCAGATGGTTCTGGTGGCAGATATCGGCAGTTCTTGGGCTATAGGGTCATTTCCAAAATTGGTAACCTGACTCGCCACTGTTGAAGTGAATATTACCACTGCAAATGTTCTCCATATATTTTTTGTGATGTCGTTTATGAATGATTTTGGTACACCGGCTGTGTCTTCTTCTTTAATCATTTTGTGGTTGATTAACAGTCCGATGAAGACCATCACAATCCATCCGAGATTGCAGTAATAAGAGTTTGTGTAGCTCCACAACAATCCTATAACGGTTGCCGTTACGCATATAAGAATGCCCCATGTCAGAAGAGTTATTGCGCAGTTGCGTGTAATTACTTTTCGGCTTTGCTCAATAGTTTCGCGTATAATCTCGATACTGTGTTCTGCTGAAAGCTTCTTGTTTTCTTCCGTTTCCATATCGTCATTTTTTATATTGTCGGTTAATGATTATTCCGGGTATAACCAGAATGAAAAGCGATGTAATGCATATTGCAAGCGATTCATACGGGCCGGGATACATTAGCGCAAAGTTGGCTGGCACCACTGATGCCACGGAGAATGCGGTTATGAAGGTGTGGCGGAGCACAAGGCCCGTAATCAGCCCCGTGAGCCCAAGCAGAAGTATCAGCACTGTCGTTATAGGCAGCTTGACCATATACACCGTGCTGTCAAACGAAAGCGTGCCTATGACGGCTGCTATGAGTGCAAACAGACCGAAAGATATCCATGATATTTTGAGCACTCTGCTGAAGAAGTTTGTTGGCCTTTTCTTGTCCTTACGGCTCTTTGCAGCCGTAACGCTCCATCCAATGACGGCCATCAGGAACCAAAGTGCATTCCATGACGGATTGTCCGTCGTCTGCCATAAATAACACACAGCCACAGATGTTATGCATGTGAGTATGCCCCAGAATATCATCGGCATTCCGGCGTTGCGCATTATGTCTGTGCGGCTTTGCTCAATGGCCTCGCTTATTATCTTGAGGCTGCGTTCAGCCGAGAGTTTCTCGTTATTGTCCATTTCAAATTTAATTTTGTTGTTCTTAATATTGTATAATCTCCGGCACCGGCCCGTTTTTAGTGGCCGGTGTTAGGAGGTTGTCAGCTGGTTAGTCAGTCAGCTTGTCATGTCCCTTCATCTTGTCGGGGACATATATAAGCTCGATGTCTACCTTGCTGTTGTTTTCGCTCAGTTCATAGTCTCCGAAGGCGCAGTATTCCATAGGTATATTGTCCTTTTCGTCGAGTTGTCCGTTGCCGTTCTCGTCATGAAAGACATATATGGTGCCCTTTCCGTCGGGCACGTCCTTTATGATGGTTTCAATCTTGCCTTTCTCGGCTTTCACCTTAGCCCATTGTCCGCTCTTAGTGGCTACAAGTATCTGCCCCTTGTCGTTCGGTATGTTGCTTACGGTGAGCTGCATGTCTCTTTGTGCCGAGGCGGTTGCTGTGGCCATAAGTGCTATGGCCAGCATAGCGGTGTTTAATATCGCCTTTTTCATAGGAATAGGTTTTAACTGTTATAAACTTCATTTACAGTTCTCATACTCGTTTCAGTCACTCTGCAGCTGTGGCTTCACGAGTTTTATCCGGATATATTGCAAATATAAAGCAGTTTATAATATAAACCAAATAAAAGTAAAAATAATAGTTGTTTGGTTTAAATATTTTAACATTATGATGGCCTTATTCAGGGAAAACGCCAAAACGTTAACTCATTGTCTTGAAAATTATATTATGCAGAACGCCATGATTTACATTGTAAAACACCGTCTTTTGTGTTCTCATATGCCGTGTTTTGCATTATGAAAGGTGCCCTTTTGGATTGTGGTTAGGCATATCTTGATAAGTAACGGCATGATGTATGCCACTTAATGGCGGCAGGGTAGGTGGAAACAAAAAATTTTTTTGTAAAAGAAACGTCACTCGTCACAAACGGTCATAACCTGCTGTTATGTAGTCAGTTATAGTGTGACGAGTTGAAAAGACAACTCATCACGGCATGTCTCTTTATCTGATTTGGTCCTGTGTTGTCCTCTCCTAAATTTTAAGAACTTAAACAGGGTATATCTTGATAAAACTCAAATTGGGTATTTGATTTTGAGTGAAATTTCTTTGGTTAAGCAGACAGCTGTTGTGGGTTGGCTCTGTTATTTGATGAAGAGAATATTATTGTGAAATTTAAGGTATGCATTTTTGTGCTTGATGTATGCCGGTATGCACATATTGCTTGTATTGCTGCGTGTTCGGTTATGTCATATTGTGGCTGAAAATATTAATATGTGATGAGTTGTGATGAGTTGAGAATGCAACTCGTCACACTGTATATTGTTGAATACGAATGTGTTACGTGCAGATGTGATGAGTGACGTTTCTCTTTGAAAAACTTTTTCTGTTGCGTATGCGTTGTGAGTTTTGTCGTGTAAGCCACGCGTTATGCATACGGGAAACATAAGTCTGACTATTGTTTTTTGTTCTTCTTGTTATGTTCCTTATGTTCTTTATGCTTCTTGTTTTCCTTATGTTTCTTGTCTTTTGGCTCCTTGCCTTTGTGTTCTTTGCCTTTCTTGCTGTTCGTCTTGCTTTGTTCTGTGCCGTTTCTCATCCATTCCGGCGTGAAGTCGTCGTCCTTCTCCGTTATCTCATAGTCAAGTTCGGGCAGCTCAATCTTTTTTTCGTTTCTGAACGGAACGCCCTTCTCCTCTTCATATTTTTCCACCCTGACCATGGCCACGCCAGCCCTGATGATGCCTATCTCCTTTGCCGCGGCGTATGACAGGTCGATAATGCGGTGACCGCTGCATCTGTCGGCCACTCTTACGACAACGCTTTTGCCGTTTTTAATGTTTGTAACCTTCAGCATGGTGCCCAGTTCGTATTTCTTGTGGGCGCAGATGAGGCTGTCTCTGTGGTATCTTGTGCCGTCGCTCATCCTCCGTCCATGCAGACGGTTAGAATAATAGCTGGCCATACCTTTCTCCTGTGCCGGGAGAAAAGTATGGCCAAGCCATAAAAATGTAATTATGAGAATTATTCTGTTTATCACTTATATCTCTAAGGTATTAGATAATACCCTGCTCGAGCATAGCCTGAGCCACCTTCATGAAACCTGCGATGTTAGCACCCTTAACGTAGTCGATAGTGCCGTCGGGCTGTGTACCATATTTAACACAAGCCTCGTGTATGCTCTTCATGATGAAGTGGAGCTTAGCGTCAACCTCTTCAGCTGCCCATCCTAAGTGAGCTGCGTTCTGTGTCATTTCAAGACCAGATGTTGCAACACCACCTGCGTTAACAGCCTTACCAGGAGCGAACAGTATGCCGTTAGACTGGAATTCGTGGATAGCTTCAGGTGTACATCCCATGTTAGATACCTCGCAGCAGCACCATGTACCGTTAGCGATAAGTTCTTTAGCGTCGTCACCGTTCAGCTCGTTCTGGAATGCGCAAGGAAGTGCGAGGTCACACTTAACAGACCATGCTTTCTTTCCAGGAGTGAATATTGCCTTGCCAGGGAATTTGTCTGCCATCATAGAAACCTGGTTGCGGTTAGAAGCGCGCATTACCAACATGTAGTCGATCATGTCCTTTGTGATGCCTTCAGGTATCTCGCATACGCCGTCCGGACCAGATATTGCGATAACTTTTGCACCGAGTTCAACAGCCTTTGTTGCAGCACCCCATGCTACGTTACCGAATCCAGACAATGCAATTGTCAGACCCTTGATGTCTTTGCCAGCCTTGTGGAGCAAGTGCTGTGTGAAGTAGAGAGCACCGAAACCGGTTGCCTCAGGACGAAGGATAGAACCGCCCCATGTAGCACCCTTACCTGTTAACACACCTGTGTTGTATTCGCGAGCGAGCTTTTTGTACATTCCGTACAAGAAACCGATTTCACGTCCGCCAACACCAACGTCACCTGCAGGAATATCTGTGTCAGGACCGATGTTCTTCCAAAGTTCGAGCATGAATGCCTGGCAGAAACGCATGATTTCAGCGTCAGACTTGCCTACCGGGTTGAAATCAGAACCACCTTTACCGCCACCCATAGGCAGAGTGGTCAATGCATTCTTGAATGTCTGCTCGAAGCCTAAGAATTTAAGCATAGATACGTTTACAGCCGGGTGGAAACGCAAACCGCCTTTGTACGGGCCGATAGCGCTGTTGAACTGAACGCGGTAACCGAGGTTGTTCTGTACCTCACCTTTATCGTCAACCCATGTTACACGGAATGTGATGATACGCTCAGGTTCTACCATTCTTTCAACAATCTTGGCTTTCTCAAACTCAGGATGCTGATTGTAAGTGTCTTGAATTGATTCCAACACTTCTCTTACGGCTTGTAAGTACTCTTTTTCGCCCGGATGCTTCATTTCCAGGTCTTGCATTATTTTCTGGACTTCCATAGTATATGTTTTTAGTTAAACTAACATTGTGTCGTTTTCTTGATGACAAATGTAGTCTTTTCTTGTGTAACTGCCAAGGAAAATCCAATTTATTTGATATATGAAACTTACTTTTTGTACTTTTTTACATTATAATTGGCATTTTTGCCCCCTAATGGCTAAAAATAAGCGGAGGCAACATGTGTTACAATGTCGCCTCCGCTGTTGTCGCTATATGAAAAATGTAACTTTTAGTCGATTTTCGACAGAGCCTGCTTCAGGTCGTCAATGAGGTCGTCGGCATCCTCGATACCTATCGACAGACGTATCAGGTCGGGGGCTATGCCGGCTTCTTTCAGCTGCTGTTCGCTCAGCTGGCGGTGTGTGTGGCTTGCCGGATGCAGCACGCATGAGCGGGCGTCGGCCACGTGTGTGGCTATGTTTATAAGCTCGAGCGAGTCCATAAACTTTATTGCTGTGTCGCGGTCGCCCTTCAGTCCGAACGACATTACGCCGCACGAGCCGTTGGGCAGGTACTTGCGGCCCAGCTCGTAGCTTGCGTCATCCTTCAGTCCGCAGTAGGTTACCCATGCCACGTGCGGGTCATTGTGCAGAAACTCTGCCACCTTCTGGGCGTTGGCGCAGTGTTGGCGCACGCGCAGTGCGAGTGTCTCGAGGCCGAGGTTGAGCAAGAAGGCATTCTGCGGCGACGGTATAGAGCCGAGATCGCGCATCAGCTGTGCCGTGAGTTTGGTCATGTAAGCCATCTTGCCGAAGGCCTTTGTGTATGTAAGTCCGTGGTACGACTCGTCGGGAGTGGTTAGTCCGGGGAACTTGTCGGCATGTGCGTCCCAGTCGAAGTTGCCGCTGTCAACCACGCAACCGCCCACCTGTGTTGCGTGTCCGTCCATATATTTAGTGGTAGAGTGGGTAACTATGTCGCATCCCCATTCAAACGGGCGGCAGTTTATTGGTGTTGCAAAGGTGTTGTCTATGATGAGAGGCACGCCGTTCTTGTGTGCGATGCGTGCAAACTTCTCAATGTCGAGCACCTTGCAGCCCGGGTTAGATATTGTTTCGCCGAACAGAACCTTTGTGTTAGGTCTGAAAGCCTTCTGTATTTCCTCCTCGCTGCTTTCGGGGTTGACGAAGGTGCACTCTATGCCGAGCTTCTTCATCGTTACGCCGAACAGGTTGTAGGTTCCGCCGTAAATTTCGTTTGACGTTACGATATGGTCGCCTGCCTCACAGATGTTGAACACGGCGTAGAAGTTGGCTGCCTGACCTGACGATGTAAGCATAGCGCCGACGCCGCCCTCAAGGGCAGCAATCTTCTTTGCAACATTGTCGTTTGTCGGGTTCTGCAGGCGTGTATAGAAATATCCTTCCTTCTTGAGGTCGAACAGCATTGCCATCTCTTCGCTGTTGTCATATTTGAATGTGGTGCTCTGAACTATCGGCGGCTGCACCGGTTCGCCGTTTTTAGGTTCCCATCCTCCGCGCACGCAGAGTGTAGACGGTTTCAGATTTTTCTTCATCTTTCCTGTTTTGTTAGTTTATATATGTTATGCTTTTTTGTTATCCTCAATGCAGCGGCCTGTTGCTGAGGGGCTGTCTTCAGCGGCATAATGATGTGCCGCTCATGTCCAGGGGCCGTTCTGCCGGGTTGTTACCTATTGTTTGCTTTGTCGTAGCCGTTGCCTTATTGTCAGCATAAGTGTGCTTATGTTTGTCAAAATGCCATGTGCGTTGCTTAAAATATAATGACATTTAAACGGTATGCACGCTTTGTCTTACATGGCTGACAGCTGAGTTAAGTGTTGCAAAGTTAGCATAAAAATTTGATTGAACGAATATTCTATGGCTTAATTGACTTTTGTTATGATGCGTTTACGCATTACTAATATTATAATAAGGTGTAAATGCCGTCGCATGAACTTTTCGCTGCTTATGGCCGGATAAAATAAAAAAAGCAGAAAATAATCTCATATTTTCCTGATTTTTCAGATTGTTTTCAGATTCGGTTGCTTTATTTGCAAAAAACAAAGGGAGAATATATGCCGCGCGGCGATGTTGCCGAGGGACAGACAAGGCTCCTCTGAGAAAAATAAATGTAAAAAAGAAACAACAGTATAAACAGAAAAAAGGATTATTATGAGAACAATTGATTTTTTGAAGATGACAGCAATCTGCGCTTTCGGCGCACTGGTTACAACATCCTGCAATGACGACGACGATGACGACAAGGTTCAGGTGCCTGGCGTTGTGCAGGAAGCCTTCAGTCAGAAATATGCCGGAGTGCAGCATGTAGAGTGGGAGATGGAGGCCAACGGATATCTCGTTGCCGAGTTTATCAAGGACAGCAAGGAGCATGATGCATGGTATATGGGCGACGGAACATGGATGATGACTGAGGTTGACCACGGCCGCGACCTTACGGCTTTGCCGCAGGCTGTGCAGGACGGATATGCACTTACGGTGTATGCGCAGCAGCAGTGGACTGTGGACGACATCGACGAAATACAGCGCAAGGGCTATGAGACAATTTACAAGATTGAAGTGGAGAAAGCCGGACAGCCCGACCACGACCTCTACTTTGACATAGCCGGAACACTGTTCAGAGACGTTCAGGACCAGGACGACGACCGCAACGAAGGGCTGTTGCCGGGACAGATGCCAGCCGAAATACAGGCTTATGTAGACGCCAACTATGCAGGAGCCATGGTGGTTGACTTTGAGAAGGAGCGCAACGGATACGAGCTTGACATCCGCCACGGCGGCAAGAGCATAGAGATACGCTTTGACAGCTCATACAACTGGGTGCAGACTTCAACCGACTGCAAGAGAGACATTCCTGCCAACATCCTTGCTGCTGTCAACGCCGCATATCCCGGAAAGGTGATTGACGACTGCGACTACATCGAGACTGCAGCCGGAGAGGCTTATTATCTGATTGATCTCGACAACTATGACAAAGACCTTAAGGTTACCGCCGACGGCGCTATAACCGAGGTGATAGATTACTAAATAATTTTAACGCTGCGGGCGGGGGCACATGTTTGTGCCTCCGTTCGTTTTTTAGTGGGATAATGTCAAAAAACTTTGATATTGTTTCACTCTTTTCTTACTTTATTAGTATCTTTGCGGAAAAAGACTTTTAACCCAAATCGTTATTAGTATTCGGTCAGGATTTTGCTTAATATAGAGCGGCTTTTCGTTAGATTTTTTTCAGGCATAGCGTGCTATGTCAAGAAGAAGCCGGCAAAAAGACGCTATTAGAGACAAAAATACGGGCTGAAAGCATGAATGCACAAAAATAGTAAAGCTATGTGCGGTCTAATGACCGGTTGGGGTTTAATCTTGTCTAATCTGAGAAAGACTGTAAAGTATGGGCTTGTTTAAGTTTTATTCGCATTTAGCCAAGCCGGTGGCACGTCGCCGTGAGCTGTTCCTGTTGCTTTTGGGCGCAGCCATGCCAGCCCTGTTGCTGCTGCCTTTTGTCGGCGGCTTCAGCCTGTTTGTCATTATTCTCATGTTCTGGTGCATGTTTGTGGCCACGCTTTATTGTCTTTATAAGGAGAAAAAACATAATAACTGACATAACGATATGAGCGAAAACGAGCCACAGCAGTGGAAAAAATTTTATCTGAAAGATGTGTCGTTCATGAACCTTATGACACATCGCATATTCAATGTGCTTATAGTTGCCAATCCGTATGATGCCTTCATGCTTGAGGACGATGGCCGTGTTGACGAAAAGATATTCAACGAATACACCGAGCTTGGCCTTCGCTATCCGCCGACGTTCACCCAGGTGAGCACCACGGAGGAGGCTGCCGAGGTGCTGGCCTCTACCAGCATCGACCTCGTGATATGCATGCCCGGTAATGCAGACAACGACGCCTTCACGGTGGCACGTTCCGTAAAGGCAAAGTTTCCCGACATTCCCTGCGTCGTTCTTACGCCCTTCTCTCACGGCATAACGCGCCGCATGGTCAACGAAGACCTGTCAATCTTTGAGTATGTGTTCTGCTGGCTGGGCAACACCAACCTGATTTTGTCCATCATAAAACTGATAGAGGACAAGATGAACCTTGAACACGACATTGCCGAGGCAGGCGTGCAGATGATTCTGCTCGTGGAGGACAGCATACGCTTCTACTCGTCTTTGCTGCCCACTCTCTACAGTTTTATCCTCGCCCAGAGCCAAAGCTTCGCCACGGAGGCACTCAACCCCCACAGCGCCGCGCTGCGAATGAGGGGCAGGCCTAAGGTGGTGCTGGCAAGAAACTACGACGAGGCAATGGAACTTTACACGAAATACCGCGACAATACGCTCGGAATAATCTCTGACTGCCGCTTCCCGAAGGGCGAAGAGAAAGACCCCGAGGCCGGACTGAAGCTGCTCCGCGAGATAAGGAAGGACAACGAATACATACCGCTGATACTGCAAAGCAGCGAGAGCGAAAACCGCAAGAAGGCCGAGGCCGAACGTTTTCTGTTTATTGACAAGAACTCAAAGAAGATGAACCTCGACCTGCGCAGACTCATGGAGGAGCACATGGGCTTCGGCGACTTCATATTCCGCGACCCGAAGACGCACGAGGAAGTGATGCGCGTGCGCACGCTGAAGGAGCTGCAGGACAACATCTTCAAGATACCTTACGACTCGATGCTCTATCACATATCCCGAAACCACATGAGCCGATGGCTGTGTGCCAGGGCGATATTCCCCGTTTCGGAGTTTCTGAAGAACGTTACGTGGCACAAACTGCAGGATGTCGACCTTCACCGCAAGATTATCTTTGAGGCCATTGTGCAGTATCGCCACATGAAGAACATAGGCGTCGTGGCTGTGTTCGACCGCGGAAAGTTCGACCGCTACGCCCACTTTGCACGTATCGGCGACGGCTCTCTTGGCGGAAAAGGCCGCGGACTGGCCTTCCTCGACAACATAATAAAGAGCCATCCTGAGTTTAGCGAACGTGAAGGTGTCAAGGTGTCGATACCCAAGACCGTGGTGCTCTGCACCGATGTGTTCGACAGGTTCATGGAGAGCAACAACCTCTATCAGATAGCCCTGAGCGATGCCAGCGACGAAGAAATACTGCACCACTTCCTGAAGGCGCAGCTTCCGGACAAGTATATATCAGACTTCCTCACCTTCTTCGAGGCAACCGACCGGCCTATAGCCATACGTTCGTCGAGCCTGCTCGAGGACTCTCACTATCAGCCCTTTGCCGGCATATATTCGACATATATGATACCGAAGCTCGACGACAAGTATCAGATGCTGCAGATGCTTGCCGCCGCCATAAAGAGTGTGTATGCCTCGGTTTACTATCGCGACTCGAAGGCATACATGACGGCCACGAGCAACGTGATAGACCAGGAGAAGATGGCTGTCGTGCTGCAGGAAGTGGTCGGCAAACAATACGGAGACCGCTATTATCCTAATATATCAGGCGTGTTGCGTTCCATCAACTATTATCCTGTAGGCAACGAGACATCAGAGCAGGGCATTGCGAGTCTTGCGCTCGGACTGGGTAAGTATATCGTAGACGGAGGGCAGACGCTGCGCGTAAGTCCGTATCATCCTGACCATGTCATGCAGACAAGTAAGGTGGAGCTTGCGCTTAGTCAGACGCAGACACAGTTTTATGCTCTTGACATGAAGGACGTAGGCGACGACTTTAAGGTTGACGACGGATTTAATATTCTCAAGCTTGATGTGGCTGATGCCGACAAGGACGGCGCCCTGACCTACATAGCCTCTACTTTCGATCCTTATAACAACATGCTGCGCAAGGGAGCTTATGATGAAGGCTGGAAGGTGGTTTCGTTCTGCGGCGTCTTGCAGAACGGGGCTTTCCCGCTGCCCGAACTGATGCAGATGGCTATGAAATACGGTGCCGAGGGCATGAGGCGTCCGGTTGAGATAGAGTTCGCATGCAATATTAATAACGACCGCACGGGAGAATTCTATCTGCTGCAGATGCGTCCTATCGTAGACTGCAAGCAGATGCTTGACGAGGACTTGACCAAGATTGACGACAAGCGATGCCTGCTGCGTTCTCACAATTCGCTCGGACATGGCGTCAGCAACGAGATAATGGACATAGTATACGTTAAGGCAGACGAGAATTTCACGGCGGCAAACAATCCGCTTATTGCAAGTGAAATAGAGCATATCAACCATAAGTTTGTTGAGGAAAACAGAAACTACATTCTTATCGGACCGGGCCGCTGGGGCTCTAGCGACTCATGGCTTGGCGTTCCCGTAAAGTGGGCATACATCAGTGCTGCCTGTCTGATTGTTGAGGCCGGACTGGCAAACTATCGCATCGATCCGAGTCAGGGCTCACATTTCTTCCAGAACGTTACAAGTCTTGGCGTTGGCTATTTTACCATTGACGATTACAAAGACGACGGTATCTACCGTAAGGATTTGCTCGACGCCATGCCGGCAGTGTACGAAACGGAGTTTGTGCGCCACGTGCGCTTCAGCCGTCCGCTTAAGATAATGATGGACGGCATGAAGCAGGAGGGCATCGTTCTGCTGCCTGAAGATGACTGACGCTTACTTTTTATTATTATATCGCGGCTGTTCCACTTAGCGGTGGGGCAGCCGTTTTTTTGTGCTGTCATGTGTTATGGAGGTGCCTGTATGCACATTTGTTAGATGGTTGCGTATTTGCTTCTGATAAGTTCCATGTGTCGTGAGAACGGAAAACTTTGCGGTCTGAACAAACCGGTTGAGCCCCTGAGACGGCAGTATTTGAAATCGGAATGCATTTTGGCGTGAAAACGGCAGAAAATGTGCGGTTTCTGTAATTCTCTGATATGTAATGCTTTACGGTGTATGTTATGGTTTGATAAACTGAAATAATGCCTGTTCCGTTGTGAAATGCAGTCTTTTACATGGCAAAACATGGCCTTTTATGTTATGAAAAGCAGTGGATTGCAGTGTGAAAACATATCTTTTTGAGCGTAAAACGTCTTTTATGTGTTAAATACATTAACCTTTCTGCCTTTTGATACCAAATGCCTTAACATTTTGTAAGACTTGAATTTCTATTTCGTCAGAAAACTTTGTAAAAGTTTTTCTTGCCCTTTCTGTCAGCCTGCTCCTGTATGTTCAGTGGCACGTATTGGCCGTTTGTAGTGTCATGGCATGACGTAATGCTTTCATTAAGTAAACGCCCGGCCGGATAAAGGCTGTAGGAAGGCAGCCGGAATGATGTTGAAAGACAAGTGAAAGTATCATGGTGCCTGGCGGATGAAAACAATATTAGGCCGGGAGTGCAGATAAGGGTTTAACTCTTTTTACGTAGACAGATGCCCCGAAAGCCGCGTTAAAGCATTATTTTTGCAGTGAAATTAACGCCGTTTTGGCAAAACCGAAGACATAATAATAACAATAAAAAGAAAAAACAGAATATGGACAACAGACAAGAGTTTTATTCGCGGCAGGTAGAAAGCCTGTCGGCCATGATACAGCGGCTGAAGCGCAAGGGGCGCACCTATGTGGCTATGGAGCTTGTAACGTTTTGCCTTGCCGTGCTGGCCTTTGTGTTTTTCTGCCTGCGCGGACTGCCCGTAGGTCTGCTTTGCCTTGCCGTGGCGTTTATGGCAGCCTATGTAGTGGCTCGCCGTGCCGACGTGCGCAACAGCGAGACCACCGACATGCTGCGCCGCCGGCGTCAGGTGTATGAGAAGGAACTGAGCTATCTGCGCGGCGACTACAGCTGCTTTGGCAGTGGAAGCCGCTACATCGACTCGTCGCACGCGTTCACTTACGACATGGACGTGTTCGGCCGCGACTCGCTCTTCAACCGCATTAACCGTACGGTAACCACCGGCGGAAGCGACTTTCTGGCTTCATCGTTCCAAAGTCTGCTTACAGACAAGGCTGAGATAGAGGCACGCCGCCGCGCCATAGCCGAACTGGCGGGCATGGAGAGCTGGCGCACGGAGTTTCTGGCGCTCGGCCAGCGCCTGGCGTCGGACACAAAGAAGAAGGGCGAAGCCATAGACACAGCCATGATAAACCGTGTGGTCAGTGAGATTAGCGCCATGAACATTGCTCCTCAGGCAGGCAGTATGCTTGCCCTCGTGGTGGCATGGGCCGCCATAGCAGGCTTCATTGCCGTCATGGTATTGGCAATAGTGGGCATTGTCCCGTCGTCGCTTGCCGTCATGTGGGGCGTGGTGCAGATGTTCCTCGTCATAGCCCTCAACATGAGGTCGCTGCGCCAGATAAGTCGCGCCGTCGAGAAGCTGCACGCACATCTGCACGACTATATCGGACTGATACGCCACATAGGCAGTGCAGAGTTTGAGAGCGAATGCCTGCGCGACTTGCGCAACAGGCTGACATCGGACGGCGACGGCGCGCTGACTTCGTTTGGAGAGCTGTCAGATATTCTGAAAAGTCTCGACCGCCGTGGCAACTTCATCGGACTTATTCTGTTCAACATGTTTGCCCTGAGCGACTTTTTCCTCGTGCGCCGTTTCCTCAGATGGCAGCGCCACTATATGGAGCGTATAGCCGACTGGACCGGATGCGTGAGCCAGATTGACGCTCTTGTGTCGATGGCCGTATACAGCTACAACGAGCAGCAGGCTGTGGCGGCAGAGGTGGTTGAGGCCGACGGAGTGGTGTATGAAGCCAAGGGCATTTATCATCCCTTCCTCGGAGCCAAGGCCGTGCGCAACGATTTCACCATTGATGACGGCAACTATTATATCGTAACCGGTGCAAACATGGCCGGCAAGAGCACCTTCCTGCGCTCTATCGGCGTCAACTACATTCTCGCAATGAACGGAATGCCCGTGTTTGCCGAGTCGCTGCGCGTGTCGGTGTTCAACCTTTTCAGCAGCATGCGCACCGCCGACGACCTGAGCCGCGGCATATCCTACTTCAACGCCGAGCTGCTCCGTCTGCGCCAGTTGATAGAGAGCTGCAAGCATGCAGCCCGCACGCTGATAATACTCGACGAGATTCTGAAGGGCACCAATTCGCTCGACAAGCTCAACGGCTCGCGTCTTTTCCTTCAGGAGATATCCCGCCTGCCCGTGTCAGGCATAATAGCCACCCACGACCTCGAACTGTCGAAGATGGAGGACGACGCCCCGTCGCGCTTCCACAACTGGTGCTTTGAGATAGAGCTGGGCGGCAACATAACCTACACCTACAAGATAACGCCCGGCGTGGCACGCAACCAGAACGCCACATATCTGCTGAAGAAGATAATCGAGGAGATATAGTTCCGTTTAAGGAGTTAAAGTAGTTAGAGGAGTCAGAGTAGTTAAAGTCATTAGTCTTCAGGTTATGTCCGGTTTGTAAAGATAGCAGAAAATTTATTGAAATATATCAACAAAACAAATGACTTTAACTACTCTGACTCCTCTAACTACTTTAACTCCTCGCCTTAAATATTGATTTAAATCAACAAATCACTGTTATATTGCATTTTATACACTCAAAATATTGCATATTAGTAAAAAATCCGTACCTTTGCATCGTGTTTTTCATAGTATTAGATTTAAGGTTAACAAGGTTGGAGTACAGCGGTACTCCTTTTTTTATGCCCTTATCTAAATAACCGTCTTTTAACAGTTTTGCTTCCTTTATGTTTTTATGCCGCGGCACATGTCTGGCATTCTGCAATTAATTGTAAAACTCACATTGCAAAATATTATGCCGTTTTTGGGCAATGTACAATTAATCTGAAAATTCACCGGAATGCAACACTAAAAGTTGGATTATTCTTTTGTATTGAGAAATTAAAATACTAACTTTGCGCTGTGTAACAGAACGTTTATTTATAAAACATAAAAAAAGGTATTATGGTAAGTTATAAGACACTAGGCTTGGTAAACACCCGCGAGATGTTTAAAAGAGCCATTAACGGCGGTTACGCCATTCCGGCATTCAACTTCAATAACATGGAGCAGCTTCAGGCTATCATCAAGGCTTCTTCAGAACTGAAGTCTCCGGTAATCCTGCAGGTTTCTAAAGGTGCGCGCAACTATGCCAACCAGACACTGCTCGAGTATATGGCTCAGGGTGCTGTAGAGTATGCTAAGGAACTTGGCTGCGCTCATCCTGAGATAGCACTTCACCTTGACCACGGTGACAGCTTCGAGCTTTGCAAGAGCTGTGTAGACATGGGCTTCTCTTCTGTTATGATAGACGGTTCTGCCCTGCCTTATGACGAGAATGTTGCTCTTACTAAAAAGGTTGTTGAGTATGCTCATCAGTATGACGTTACTGTAGAGGGTGAGCTCGGTGTGCTCGCCGGCGTTGAGGACGAGGTTGCTTCTGAGGTTTCTCACTATACAAAGCCTGAGGAAGTTATCGACTTCACAAGCAAGACAGGCGTTGACTCTCTCGCTATCTCTATCGGTACAAGCCACGGAGCTTACAAGTTTAAGCCGGAGCAGTGCACACGCGACCCGAAGACGGGCCGCCTGGTTCCTCCTCCATTGGCATTCGATATTCTTGATGCTATCATGCAGCAGCTTCCCGGATTCCCAATCGTGCTCCACGGTTCTTCTTCAGTTCCTCAGGAGTATGTTGACATCATCAACCAGTACGGCGGCAAACTGCCTGACGCTGTTGGTATTCCTGAAGAGCAGCTTCGCAAGGCTTCTAAGAGCGCCGTTTGCAAGATTAACATCGACTCTGACTCTCGTCTGGCTTTCACAGCTGCTGTTCGTAAGACTTTGGCTGAGAAACCTGCTGAGTTCGACCCGCGTAAATACTGCGGACCTGCACGCGACCTCATGGAGGAAATGTACAAGCACAAGATCACAAACGTGCTCGGTTCAGACAACAAGCTGGCTCTGCTCGACTAATTCAGACATTCGGCACATTAAGAAATATAAGTGCATAGATATTTATAAAAGTGAAAATTCCATAGTGAATTTTCACTTTTATTGTTTTCAGCCCTACTTCTCATTCCGTTTCCCGACATTTATAATTGTTGATATCTCGCGGGATATGCCGTCATGCAGGCATTACTTTCATCTGAATATATACTGCTATTGTTTGTAAAAGGCACTAAACCGCATTGTGAAACGTGTGCTTTTGCATGCCGGAATACGTCCTTTTGCGTTGCGAAAGCTATGCTTTGGCATAGGCTGTGGCAAGTGTCGGATTAATTAAAGAATATTTTTCTTAGAAACTCATCACTCATCACAAGCGCCATTAACGTTTTGACAGTCAGTGAGATATGGTGTGATGAGTTGACTTCTCAACTCGTCACACTCTAAAATATTGTGATTCAATATGTTAAGCACTAATGTGATGAGTGATGAGTTTTTAAGAAAAATTTTTTAGTTCAAGTCTAGCCTGATTCTTGTTCCTGAGAAAATATAAATGCGGCATCACGTACCTGTTGTGCGTAGTGCCGCATTTGTTGCTTTTATAATATATTTATGCGCATATTTCCTTGACGGCTTGTTGCCGTGGTTATAGCGTATTTCTGCATTATGTCCTTATCAGGTTGCGTCCTGCGTCAATTCTAAGGAAAATGAACAGCAGTATGGTGAAGCCCCATAATGACGAGCCTCCATAGCTGAAGAAGGGCAGGGGGATACCTATGACAGGCGTAAGACCGAGCACCATGCCCACGTTGATGAACACGTGGAAGAGGAATATGCTCAGCACGCAGTAACCGTAGACACGGCCAAACTTGAACGGCTGCCGTTCGGCCATCTTTATAAGGCGCAGTATGAGCGCAAGGAACAGCAGCAGCACGCCTGCCGAACCGAGAAAGCCTTCTTCTTCTCCCACGGTGCAGAAGATGAAGTCGGTGTCCTGTTCGGGCACGAATTTCAGCTTGGTCTGTGTGCCGTTCAGAAATCCTTTGCCTTTAAGTCCGCCTGAGCCGATGGCTATCTCGCTCTGGTGGACGTTGTATCCCGCTCCGGCAAGGTCTTCGTCGAGGCCAAGCAGAACGTTGATACGCACCCTCTGGTGGGGCTCCATGATATTGTTGAGCACATAGTCGGCCGAATAGAAGAAGGCTATTGAGCCGATTGTGAACAGCAGGATGTAAAGATAGTGCTTTATGCGCCTGTTCATCCATAGGTAGAACAGATATCCCACAAGACCTGCGCTGACAGCCAGCTGCACCCATACGATGTCGAACGGGATGACGAACACGGCGAAAAGAAGCGCAAGGAGAGTTATGCCTACAGAGTAGACAAGTATGGTCAGGGCCTGCTGCTTGTCCTTGCAGTAGACGTAGACCATGCCCGACGTGAATATCTGTACGAGCAGCAATACGGCAAACTTGCCTATTGATGTCGTAGTGTCGAACATCAGAGCTTCCTCGTAACGTATGCCCACAACGAAATAGATAACCATTGCAACGCCCGTGAACAGTACGCTGCCGGTCATTCCTTCGCGGTAGAACATGAGGAAGAAGGATATGTAGACCAGTGCCGAGCCGGTTTCTTTCTGTGCCACGATGAAGAGCATCGGCAGCAATACCACCGCGAAGGCGGCCGCCATGTCTTTCCATCTGTGCATGTTGAAGCCGTAGGTGCTCATCAGTTTCGACACGGCAAGGGCTGTGGCAAACTTGGCAAACTCGGCAGGCTGCAGTCGCAGCGGGCCAAGTACGAGCCATGAGCGCGAGCCTTTTATCTCGTGGGGGTTGAATATCGTTGCAAACAGCAGCAACAGCAGTATGGCGTATATGATATAGGCGAACGTGTCGTAGAAGCGGTCGTCGAGCATCAGCAGCACAAAGCCGAGGCAGATAGACGTGCCTATCCACACTATCTGCATGCCCGAGCGTGTGCTCAGACTGAATATGTCGGTGTCGCCGTAGGTATAGCTTGCACCGCACACGCTCAGCCAGCCGAATGCCAGCAGAGCCAAATATATGCCTATCGTCCACCAGTCGAGCGAACGAAGTACGCTTGGTTGTTTATCTGTTTGCTGCCCCATAACTTATACGTCTGCGCTGGAAGTCGGTCGCCCTCTTCTCTGATTCGGGCGAGAGCTTGCCTTTGATATACTGTTCCATCATAAGTGCGCCGATAGGCACACCATAGTCGGCGCCGAATCCGCCGTTTTCTACATACACGGCGATGGCTATCTTAGGATTGTTCATCGGCGCGAAGCCCATGAATATAGAGTGGTCTTGTCCGTGGTTCTGTGCCGTACCAGTCTTTCCGCACACCTCATAGTCGGCCCTGTCGGCGGCGCGGCAGGTTCCTCCGGTCACTGCACGCCTCATGCCTGCCACGATATATTCGTATGCCCTGCGGCTGGCTTTTGTGTAATGTTTCTCTCTGAACTTGGCTTCTAGCTGTTCGCCTTTCACCTTCTTCACCACGTGCGGTGTGTAGAAGTATCCGCGGTTGGCTATCGTTGCCCCGAGGTTGGCTATCTGCAGCGGCGTAAGCAGCACCTCGCCCTGTCCTATGGCGATGCTGATTACGGTCAGGGCATTCCATGAACCCCTGTATGCCTTGTCGTAATATTGTGCGTTTGGTATCAGACCTCGTTTCTCTCCGGACAGGTCGATGCCCAGTTTGTAGCCGAATCCCATGCTCACCATGTAGTCGCGCCATGTGTTCATGCCTTCCTGTACATTCTTGTATTTCTTCCTGTTGCCGAGCATATAGTAGAGTCCCCAGCAGAAGTAGCCGTTGCAGGATGTTCCTATTGCTGGTACAAGGCTTATGGGTGAGGCGTGGCCGTGGCATCCTACGTGTAGTCCGCGGCAGTAGAATCCGTGATGGCAGGGGAACGATGTGCCCGGGCCGATTATGCCTTCTGTAAGGAAGGTGAGGCCTTGTGTGGTCTTGAATGTTGAGCCCGGAGGATACATACCCATGATAGAGCGGTTGAGCAGCGGCTTCCACGGGTTGCGTGAGAGCATGGCGTGCATCTTTCCGCGCTTGCGTCCAGTTACTGTTCTCGGGTCGTATGTAGGCGATGATACCATGCACAGCACCTCGCCGGTGGACGGCTCGATGGCCACGATGCTGCCTATCTTTCCCTCAAGGAGCCTCTCGCCCAGTGCCTGCAGCTTTATGTCGAGGCTCAGAGTGAGGTCTTTGCCCGGCACAGGCCTGCGGTCGAACTTTCCGTTCATGTAGCTGCCCTGTATCCGTCCGTGCGCGTCGCGCAGCATTATCTGCACGCCCTTCTCGCCGCGCAGCTGCTTTTCGTATGACTTCTCCACGCCCATCTTGCCTATGTAGTCGCCGGGCTGATAGTAGGAATCTTCCTCTATGTCGGCTGCCGACACTTCAGCCACGTCGCCAAGTACGTGTGCGGCATAAGGCATGGTGTATTGTCTTACGCTACGGCGCTGTACGTAGAAGCCCGGAAAGCGGTAAATCTTTTCCTGAAATACGCTGAACTCTTTTTCTGACAGCTGGCTCATGAAGAGCTGCTGCGTGAAGCGTGAGTAGCCGGGATTCTTGTTGCGGTCTTTTATCTCCTCCATTCTCTTGATGAAAAACTCTTTTGTTATGCCAAGAGAATTGCAGAATTCTGTGGTGTCGAGTCTTCCTTTCTCCTCGTTCATCACCACCATTATGTCGTAGGCATTCTGGTTGTATACAAGCAGTTTGCCGTTTCTGTCGGATATGACGCCACGCGCCGGAAACTCAACTTTCTTGAGGAAAGCGTTGCTGTCGGCGTTTTTCTTGTAGTCGTCGCTCATTATCTGCAGCGTGAAAAGGCGTATGATGTAGACGGTGACTATGAATATAGCCACTCCCGCAATGACATAACGTCTGTATTCAAGTCCGTATTCCTTGTCCATAATCCGGCCTTTCCTGCTTTTAGAACATTATCTTTTTCTGACGTTTTCGATTACAATTATCAGGATTACGGTGAGCACGGTGCTTCCGCCGATGTTTTTGAGCCATTGCAGCCAGTTGAAGAAGTTGAACGACTCAATGGTGAAGAATATGATATTGTAAGCGAAAACGCATATTATCGTGTAGTAGATAAATTTTGCCATGCCCAGCGATCTTATCGTAGGCTTGAGGTCTTCAGGCGAGTCCCGCTGTATGAACAGGTTGAGGACGTATGGCTGCATCAGGCCGAGCAGTGTGGTCGACGTTGCCGCCACGCCCGGGGTGTTGGAGAAAATGTCGATGCAGAGGCCTGTGAAGAAACTCCAAAGCAGTGTGCCCCATCGGGGATAGTCGTGTCTGAACAGCAGTATGAAATATACATACAGCAGCGGCGTGGCGCAACCGAACAAGTTGATGTGGTTGAGCACCAGAGCCTGTGCCAGACATAGGATGATGAATGTGAGAAACTGTTTTATTATTTCTATGTTCATTCTGTTGTCGTTATCCTTAGTTCTGCTTTATTTTTAATGAGTCTTCAGCCGAGCGGAGCAGGTTGATGCGCTCCTCCATTGCCGAATTGTCAATGATGCATACGTCGCGGATGTTGCCGAAATCAGTTGTAAGACGCACCTGTATTCTGTAAGAGAGTCCGTCGTGCGAGTTGTATACGTGCAGTATCTGTCCTACGATAATGCCCGGAGGGAATATCGAAGAGTAGCCGCTCGTCTCAACAAGGTCGCCGAGGCGGAAGTGTGCGTGGCGCGGGATGTCGTCTACATAGGCCAGCTCTGCCGCACCGCCTGTCCAGTGCAGATATCCGTAATAGCCGCGCTTCTTGATGGTGACGCTGATGTTCGACTTGGAGTTGAGCACCGGTATGACCACAGAATAATGCTCTGACACCATGTAAACTACGCCCACGACGCCGTTTCCACAGGCCACGCCCATGTCCTTGCGCACGCCGTCGGCCGAGCCTTTGTCAAGGGTTATAAAGTTGTCTCTCTTGTCGATAGAGTTGGTTATAACCTTTGCCGGTATGAGCTTGTAGTCTTTCAGTATCTCCATCTGTGCGCGCTGAAGGCGTGTAGAGTCGCCCGTGTTGCTCTTTATCTGTTCAGACAGCTTCCTTACTGTCTGCTCGAGATAAAGGTTGCGCGTATTGAGTTGCTGGTTTATCTTTGTCAGGTTGAAGAATGTCTTCACTGCAGCGTCCCATTCGTATACCTTTCCGGTTACGGCATTGGCCGACGAGAAGAACACGCTGCCCTGATAGCTGTTGAATCTGAACAGCAGCGTCAGGCTGATAACTTCAAGTATGACAAAGAGAAACCAGTGGTTATATTTCGCAAGAAATTCCAGTAGGTTGCGCATGGCTTATCTCATCAAGAACGAGAAGCGGTCAACGTTCTTCAATGCAATACCCGCTCCTTTTGCTACGCTGTGCAAAGGATCGTCGGCCACGTGGAACTGGATGTTAATCTTGTCGGTGAGACGTTTGTCGAGACCTCTGAGCAGTGCGCCTCCTCCGGTGAGGTAGATACCGTTCTTTACGATGTCGGCATAAAGCTCAGGCGGAGTCTTCTCGAGAGCAGAGAGCACGGCGTTCTCTATCTTGGCGATGGTGCGGTCAAGACAGTGTGCTATCTCCTGATAGCATACGGGCACCTCCATAGGCAGGGCCGTAATCTTGTTAGGTCCGTGTACTACATAGTCTTCGGGAGCTTCTTCTCCAAGGTCTGTCAGTGCCGATCCTACGTGTATCTTGATGCGCTCGGCCATACGTTCGCTGACCTTGACATTGTGCTGGCGGCTCATGTACTCCTGAATTTCGGCAGTGAGGTCGTCGCCGGCAGTGCGGATAGAGTTGTTCGACACGATGCCTCCGAGAGAAATTACGGCAATCTCGGTGCTTCCGCCGCCGATGTCGACAATCATGTTACCTTCGGGAGCTTCAACGTCGATGCCGATGCCGATGGCAGCAGCCATAGGCTCGAATATGAGGTAGACGTCGCGTCCGTCGGCGTGCTCGGCAGAGTCGCGCACGGCGCGCAGCTCAACTTCGGTAGAGCCAGACGGCACGCCTATCACCATGCGGAGTGAAGGCGAGAAGAAACGTCTTCCGGTGTGTACCATCTTGATAAGTCCGCGCATCATCTGCTCACAGGCAGTGAAGTCGGCTATGACGCCGTCGCGCAGCGGGCGTATCGTGCGGATGTTGTCATGAGTCTTCTCATACATCATCTTAGCCTTTTCGCCTACGGCTATCATTTTGTCTGTGCGGCGGTCGAGCGCTACTACAGACGGCTCGTCAACAACAATCTTGTCATCACTGATAATGATGGTGTTGGCCGTGCCGAGATCCATTGCGATCTCCTGGATAAAAGAAAAAAATCCCATTACTTGATAAAGTTTATAGCTATAAATATAATTTTATTGTCTCTTCTTGAAGTCTTGCGTCTTTCGCCCTGCCGGGCGAAAGACGTCGAGCGGATTGTCTTGTCTGTGTCTTATTTTTCAAACCATTCGTGAATGGCGGTGTCGTAGTGGCTGCTTACGCCGAAGGCGCGTGTAGCCAGCATGCGGCGGTCTTCGATGTCGGTCTGTGCGCCCTTCTTGTTGAGGATGTCGAGCAGCACGCCATATTCAGCCTTGCTGGGCACGATCACCACGTCTTTGAAGTTCTTTGCTCCGGCGCGTATCAGAGATATTCCGCCAATGTCTATCTTTTCGATTATGTCGGCCTCAGAAGCTCCGCTTGCAACGGTCTGCTCGAAAGGATAGAGGTCTACGATAACCAGGTCGATTTCAGGTATTTCATACTGCTTCATCTGCTCCTGGTCGCCTTCGTTGTCGCGGCGGCCGAGGATGCCTCCGAATACTTTGGGGTGAAGAGTCTTCACGCGTCCTCCCAGAATAGAGGGATATGTCGTTACGCTCTCTACGGCCTGGCATTCATATCCGAGCGACTCGATAAACTTCTGTGTGCCGCCTGTAGATAAAAACTTTACTCCTTCTTCGTTCAGCTTAGCCAGCAGCTCGTCGAGTCCGTCTTTGTGAAACACGGACACGAGTGCGGTCTTGATTCTTTTTGTTTCAGCCATGTCTTTAAAAATTATCTGTTTTTTAGAGTGCAAAGTTACTAAAAAACGTTGATTTTACAATATATTTCAACCAAAAATTATAAATGTTTTGATTTAGGACAATAAATGCGGGCAGTGCATGGTGTTTTGGCGTTTGAAATGTGTCTCGCCGGGTTATGCCGGGCCTTTCCGGCTTTGGCTGCGCCGGACTTGTCTTTTTGTGGTATGCTGCGTCATGTCCGTATCGTGTTTTGCGTGTATGTTATGGCATGTTGCTGTGTGTTTTATGGCTTGATTACAAGTGATTTAGCAGTCTTCCGTCCGTGTGTTTTGATGTTTGTTTCTGTTCCGGCTTCCGTCCGTCTGCAGTCAGGTCCTGTGTCGTGGGGTGTAAGCATTATGGCTGTTTTATGGTGCAATGTGTCATTATGATTTTGTATGTGTTTCTGCTCGAAATAGAATTTGTGCAGTCGTTGTTTTGCCTCTTGTTCGGAACTTTCTTTACGAAACAATGCAAGAACATAGGTTTTACATTGCCGTTTGATGTCTTTCGCTATGTAAAAGGCAAGCTTTCGTATCCGTATTGGCCGGCTTTTGCTGCTTGAAACGTGGCTTTTCGTACTGCTTTCCAGTGATTTTTATTGCACATTTTGTCTGCGTCCTTCGTATCGTCCGGTATTACAGTGCTTTATGATTGCACACGGTTTGCGCGTTATTTTAAGCCGTATGCGTGTCTGTTTCTGAAAAGCTGAGTTCTGGAGTCTTATTGTAAATCAAAATGCAAGCGTTTTGCGGCTTATTCTGTCAATGTGTCGTGTGTTGCCGTGGCTTGTCTGATGGTGGTTCATCTGTTACTGCTTGATTTTATTGTCTGTTGTGGTCGTCTTGTCTTGTTGTCTATTTTGTGCTTTGTCTGCTTCGGGGTTTCTTTTGTGTGAGCGGCAACTTGTTTTACGTGCAGGCTTTGTCCGTTCATGCGTTGACCGGTTGCCGGCCTTTTATTGTTGGTGCGTGTGGGGGAGAGTCGGGGCTTAAATTGGCTTAAGAGAATATAAAATAAAAGAGCCGCAACGTCTGTTGCGGCTCTTGTTGTAGCGGGGGTGGGACCCGAACCCACGACCTCCGGATTATGAATCCGACGCTCTAACCAGCTGAGCTACCCCGCCATTATTTTTCTTTGCGGTTGCAAAGGTAATACAATTTCTTTAAACGCCAAAAAATATTTCAACTTTTTATCAAAATCTTATGCGAAAGACGTAAATTTGTGGCAAATAACCAATGAAATGCCTTTAAACTATGGAGAAAAACAAAGTAAACATTGAACATGAGCTGCGTTCTAAGTCGGCCGGATTTATATGGTCGATGCTGAGCACGCCTGAAGGATTGGCCAAATGGCTTTCGGATGAAGTAAGGCTTAATGGCGATTTGTTTACCTTCACATGGGGTAACGTGTGGAGCGACCATGAGATAAGAACTTCGGCTGTGATAGACAAGAAGAAGTTCGACTATATACGCTTCAGATGGTGCGGCGAGGAGTATAAGGACACGTATTGGGAGCTGAAAATGAACAAAAGTGACGTAACGGGTGATTTTGTCCTGATGATAACCGACTTTGCCCCCGAGGGCGAAAAGGATACCGTGGTGGATATCTGGCAGGCAAATCTCAGTGCGCTTAGACGGGCTACGGGGCTTTAGAAGCTTCGTAGCCTTTGTTTTTTTGCGTGTCCGTCATCCCGCGTTGTGCGGCTTCGCGGCTCTCGCCGGCATATTGTTTCATGCCGGTGTCCGTGGCTTTGGCATGCCGTTTGCATGCGCTTTTAGGGCGCGGTGCTGTGCCTTGTGCTGTTGACTGCTTTGCGTTGCGGCATGGCAGGATGGCGGTGTCTTATACATCTTTTATTAAATAAAAAACGCAAAACGTTGTGGTTTGTGATATTTTTGTGCTAATTTTGCAAGCTGGTAAATCTGCTGTATAAATGTCAGAATTAGCATAAAAATGATTCTTAGAGTCAAAAAAATAGATAAATTTATCGCAAAACAGTTCGGACTCCTCTTTGTCGGAACGTTCTTTATATGTCAGTTCGTGCTGATGATGCAGTTTCTTTGGCGCTATGTCGACCAGCTCATCGGTAAGGGTCTGACCATGGACGTGCTGGCCCAGTTCTTCTGGTATATGAGTCTTATGCTCGTGCCGCAGGCGCTTCCGCTGGCCATCCTGCTTTCGTCGCTTATCGCCTTCGGTAACTTGGGCGAGAGCAGCGAGCTTACGGCCATCAAGGCTGCGGGCATATCGCTTATGCAGGCGTTCCGCTCGCTTGTGGTCATCGTCATATTCATAGCCTTGGGCTCTTTCTATTTCCAGGACGTAGTGGCTCCGAGCGCCAACATGTCGTTCTCGAGGCTGCTCCTTTCCATGAAGCAGAAGAGTCCCGAACTGGAGATTCCCGAGGGCATATTCTATGACGGCATTCCGCAGTGTAACCTTTATGTGCAGAAAAAAGACATAAAGACAGGCATGCTCTACGGTGTGATGATTTATAAGATGACCGACAGCTATGACGATGCCGCCATAATTCTGGCCGACTCGGGCATGTTGCAGTCTACGGCAGAGAAAAAGCATCTTGTGCTTACGCTGCACAGCGGCGAATGGTTTGAGAACATGAAGTCGCAGGAGTTTTCGGCAGGCGTAAGCGTGCCTTATCGCCGCGAGACCTTTGTCAAGAAGAGGATAGTGCTCGATTTCGATGCCGACTTTAACGTTGCCGACGCAAGCGCGCTCTCGAACAACGCACGCGGAAAGAGCATCGGACAGATTAACCGCGACGTCGACTCGCTTAACCACGTGTACGACAGCGTCGGCCGTGTGTTCTACAAAGATGCCAAGATGTCGTATTATTCTCCCGTGGCTGTGTCAAAGAAAGACTCTCTGAGAGCCGTCAAGATGGCCGGGACAAAGACTTACAGCTTCGACTCTGTCTATTCGAGACTTTCTGCCGACAGAAAGCTTGAGGCTGTTGATGCGGCCCTCAGCAAGGTGCAGCGCGAAATGAACGACCTCGACTTTAAGGGCATGATAACGGCAGACGGCGACAAACTTATACGACAGCACAAGATAGAGGCCATCAACAAGTTTACATTGTCGCTTTCGTGCCTGATATTCTTCTTTATCGGTGCGCCCCTGGGTGCCATCATCCGTAAGGGCGGACTTGGCGTTCCGGTGATTATCTCCGTGCTGGTGTTCATCGTGTATTACATTTTCGAGAATACGGGCTACCGCATGTCACGAGGCGGTATGTGGGCAATATGGTTCGGTAAGAGCATCGCTACGGCTGTGCTTACGCCGCTCGCAATATTCTTCACATACAAGGCCAACAACGACTCTGTCGTGTTCAATCTCGATCTCTACCGCAATTTCTTCATGAAGATATTCGGACTCAGGATAAAGCGTGCCGTGTTCAAGAAGGAGGTTATAATAACCGATCCCGACTATGCGGCCGACTCGGCAACTCTGACCGAAGTGAACCGTGAGATTGGCGACTATGCCCGCGAACACAATCTTTGGCTTGCGCCTAATATAATTAAGGTGTTCTTCAAGTACAGGCCTGACCATACAATAGAGGAAATCAACGAGAAGATAGAGACTGTCATCGAGGATTTGTCGAACACGAAGGACAAGGTGATACTTTCATGTCTTAACGCCTATCCTTTCATGGCAGTAAAGGCACATACGCGCCCGTTCGACCGCAAATGGATGAATGTGGTTGCGGCAATCATCGTTCCGGTGGGCCTGTTCTTATATTTGCGCATGTGGCGCTTCCGCCTGCGGCTCATGCGCGACCTGAAGGTCATCAGACAGACCAATGATGCCGTGATAGCACGTATAGAAGAGTTAAATAGCTCAGGCACGTCAAAGGCCTGATATATATAATAAGGTAAACGCTGTTTATGGAAAATTTAAAAATTAATACAATCGAAGAAGCTCTTGAGGACTTCAAGAGAGGCGAGTTTGTAATTGTCGTAGACGATGAAGACCGCGAAAATGAGGGCGATCTTATTATTGCCGCTGAAAAAATTACAGCAGAGAAGGTTAATTTCATGCTGAAGCATGCTCGTGGCGTGCTCTGTGCGCCGATAACGATAAGCAGATGCGATGAGCTTGACCTTCCGCGTCAGGTTGTAGAAAACACATCTGTGTTGGGCACTCCTTTCACTGTTACAGTGGATAAGCTCGAAGGCTGCTCTACCGGCGTGTCGGCTCACGACAGGGCCGAGACAATCAAGGCTCTTGCCGATCCGGAGGCTACGCCAAGGACATTCGGACGCCCTGGCCACGTAAATCCGCTTTATGCACAGGACAACGGCGTGCTCAGAAGAAGCGGACACACGGAGGCAACAATAGACCTCTGCAAGCTCTCTGGCCTTTATCCGGCAGGTGCGCTGATGGAGATAATGAACGACGACGGTACGATGGCACGTCTTCCGCAACTCGTGGAGTTCGCAGCAAAATATAATCTTAAAGTCATAACAATTAAGGACCTCATTGCATACAGACTGCAGCGAGAGTCGCTGATAAGCGTAGGCACTATGGTGGATATGCCGACTGAATACGGACATTTCAAGCTTGTTCCGTTCCGTCAGACCAGCAGCGGACTCGAGCACATGGCCCTGATAAAGGGTGAGTGGAAAGAAGACGAGCCTGTGCTCGTGCGTGTTCATTCTTCATGCGCCACCGGAGATGTATTCGGAAGCATGCGCTGCGATTGCGGACAGCAGCTGCACAAGGCAATGCAGATGATAGAGAAAGAAGGCAAGGGCGTGCTGATATATATGCAGCAGGAAGGACGCGGCATAGGACTTATGAACAAGATTGAGGCCTATAAGCTGCAGGAAGAAGGCCTTGATACCGTTGATGCAAACATACATCTCGGATTCAAGCCCGATGAGCGCGACTACGGCTGCGGCGCGCAGATGCTGCGCAAGCTCGGCGTGCACAAGATGCGACTTATCACCAACAATCCTACAAAGCGTGTAGGCCTTGAGGCTTACGGCCTTGAAATTGTTGAAAATGTTCCAATCGAAATAACGCCTAACGAGTACGATTATAAGTACTTGAAGACAAAAAAAGACCGTATGGGACATACTTTACATTTGTAATTGTCAAAAAAACATTTGTAAAAAAATCATTTTAATAATTGGAATAAAAATATAACATCATTTATTTTTATAGAACGAATAAATTGCTTAAATTTGCAGGAGCATAAATTTAATATATGACAATGGCACAATTATCAGACCGTCTTAATCGCTTGGCACCTTCAGCCACTCTCGCCATGTCACAGAAAAGTGGCGAGATGAAAGCACAAGGTATTGACGTTATTAATATGAGCGTGGGTGAACCAGACTTTAACACGCCAGACCACATTAAGGACGCTGCCAAGAAGGCTGTTGACAACAACTTCTCAAGATATTCACCTGTTCCGGGATACATGGATTTGAGAGAGGCTATTGTTGCAAAGCTTAAGAATGAGAACGGCTTAACATATACAGTCAATGAAATATTAGTGTCTAACGGCGCAAAGCAGAGCGTTTGCAACGCTGTGATGGCACTCGTTAATGAAGGTGACGAAGTTATCATACCGGCACCATATTGGGTTAGTTATCCGCAGATGGTTAAACTGGCAGGAGGAGAGCCTGTAATTGTAGAGGCAGGGTTCGAGCAGAACTTCAAGATGACTCCGCAGCAGCTTGAGGAGGCTATTACACCTAAAACTAAAATGCTGATATTGTGCTCTCCGAGTAATCCTACTGGAAGCGTCTATTCAAAGGAAGAGCTCGAAGGACTGGCTGAGGTCATAAAAAGACATGAAGACCTGTATGTCATTGCCGACGAGATTTATGAGCATATCAACTATATTGGCAAGCATAACAGTATAGCGCTTGTTCCCGGAATGAAGGAGAGGACAATTATCGTAAATGGTGTGTCAAAGGCTTATGCAATGACCGGATGGCGTATCGGATATATTGCTGCTCCCGAATGGATCGTGAAAGGCTGCAACAAGCTTCAGGGACAGTATACCAGCGGTCCTTGCTCAGTTAGCCAGAAGGCTGCAGTTGAGGCATACACTGCTTCGCAGGAGTGTGTCGAGACAATGAGACAGGCATTCCACCGCCGTCGTGACCTTATAGTAAAACTTGCAAAGGAGATTCCGGGCCTTGAGGTTAATGTTCCCGAAGGAGCTTTCTACCTGTTCCCCAAATGTAGCTATTACTTTGGCAAAACCAACGGTACACGCACGATCGAGAATGCAGATGATCTAGCCATGTACTTGTTAGAAGTCGCCCATGTAGCTTGCGTTGGCGGAACATCTTTCGGTGCCCCCGAATGCATCCGCATGAGTTACGCTACCAGCGATGAAAACATCGTGGAAGCTATCAAACGTATCAAAGAGGCTTTGGCTGCTTTAAAATAAACCTACGGATATAAACGGATTTCACAATCGTGAAATCCGTGTCTAAAAACAGAAAAGGAGATGTTTTTTGAAAACATCTCCTTTTTTATTTCAAACTGCCGTAGCAAAATTATTCGGAACGCAAAGTAAAGCGTTTGAATGCCAAGATCTGCAATTCAGGATCAGCTTCCTTCATTGTTTCTTTTACAGTCTTCTTGCCATCCATGATATCTTCCTGGTTCAGCAAGCAAACTTCCTTCAAGAATTTGCCAAGACGCCCCTTAGCGATATTCTCGATCATCTGCTGAGGCAAGTTTGCTGCTTTTTCAGCAGAAACAGTAGCAATGATTTCTTTTGCTTTGGCAACATCTTCAGCCGTGATCCAGCCTTTAGCCATGTTGCTTTCCATATGGTCTTCGCTGTCAACGTGTGTCGGGTTGATTCCAGCTTTCTTCAGGGCAGCTTCAACAGCTTTCTGTACCTGTTCAGCTTTAGTCTTCTCGATAGCCACTTGGATTTCCTGTTCTTTTACAGATTCAGGAACACCGGCTTCATCGATAGCGATCGGGTTCATGGCTGCGATCTGCATAGCGATGTTGTGAGCAGCTTCTTCAGATTCCTTATTAAACGCAGCGATCGTACACAACTGATTCTTACCCATGTGGTTATAAACAGTGGTATAAGCGCCTTCCACTACGTTATAGCCGTCCAATTCCATCTTTTCGCCCGTGATACCGCTACGGTCGGTAACAGCATCCTGTACAGTGCCTTTACCCATCGGCAAAGCCTTCACTTCGTCCAGAGTCTTGCACTTGTTAGCCACAGCAGCATCCAAGATAGCCTGAGTCAGTGCGATGAAATCTTCATTCTTAGCCACAAAGTCTGTTTCGCACTTCAAAGCGATGATAGCAGCGAATTCGCCATCTTTCTTTGCCAATACGCAACCTTCAGCAGCTTCACGGTCAGAACGCTTAGCAGCAATAGCCTGTCCTTTTTTACGGATAATTTCCATTGCCTTTTCGATATCACCATCAGATTCGGTCAAAGCCTTCTTGCAGTCCATCATACCAGCTCCACTCATTTTGCGCAGCTTGGTAATATCAGCCATAGTTACAGCCATAATCTTATTTTCTTATTTATTAAATATTTACTTTATTAATTGACAATGGACAATTGACAATTGACAATTCAAGTCAAAAGCCAATTGCCCATCGTTTCATTTTATGTTTCTCTTAATTTTCAATTGTCAATTTTCAATTGTCAATTGAATTACTCTTCGTCCTTAGCGAATTTGTCAGCAACGTTAGCATTCAGAGCTTCGTCGTCTTCCTTCTTAGTACGTTCTTTCTTTACAGCAGCTTTAGCTTTGCGTTCTCTTTTAGGAGCTTCGCCTTCACCGGCAGCTTCTGTATCGATCTTTTCAGCTTTACGTTCCTGCAAGCCTTCGTTCATTGCTTCACAGATAGCTCCCAAGATAACTTCTACAGATTTTGTAGCGTCATCGTTAGCCGGAATCACGTAGTCGATATTGTTCGGGTCGGAGTTTGTATCAACCATACCGAATACAGGAATACCCAAGCGGTTAGCTTCACGAACTGCGATATGCTCTTTCATTACGTCAACGACGAACAAAGCTGACGGAAGACGAGTCAGGTCCACGATAGAACCTAAGGTCTTTTCCAACTTAGCACGCTGGCGAGTGATCTGAAGTTTTTCTCTCTTAGAAAGATTATCAAATGTACCATCTTTTGTCATCTTATCGATAGTAGCCATCTTCTTGATAGCTTTACGGATAGTCGGGAAGTTGGTCAACATACCACCCGGCCAGCGTTCGATAACGTAAGGCATACCTACAGAAGAAGCCTTATCAGCGACAACCTGTTTAGCTTGTTTTTTAGTAGCAACGAAAAGTACTTTCTTACCTTGTTTTGCAAGGTTCTTCATTACTTCTGCTGCTTCATCTACTTCAGCAACTGTTTTGTG
>ENA-OPSZ01000344-OPSZ01000344.1-human-gut-metagenome-genome-assembly--contig:-NODE-344-length-34587-cov-3.086615_pt1 | contig 34587 bp, 25 predicted proteins | sample MGYA00241814_ERZ501919 | MGnify/ENA primary metagenome ERZ501919 (study PRJEB25962, sample SAMEA2042440) | human gut metagenome | biome: human gut; feature: human-associated habitat; material: faeces... | reverse complement strand
CCGGCAGCATGTTTCTTCAGTCTGTCATAGTCTTTCTCATATATGCCGATCATGCGCCTTATTTCGTCTGCCGAGCCGCTGCCGAACGACGGCGACGAGACAAGTCCTTCTATGTCGAACATGTCGTTATACATAAGCAGGTGAATCATCGACTGGTTGTCGTCAGGGTCAGTGCCTCCAATATCGCTGCTCACGATAATCCTCGGCCTCTCCGGTCTCGGCTTTTGAGCATGCGCAAAAAGAGAAAACATCGACAATAGTAATAGTAAGACTGTTATATTATGTTTCTTCATTTCCTTGGCTAATAATCATCTGCAAAGATAGTGAAAGGTGAGAGAAATACAAAAAGAAGCTTGCTTATTTTTTATTGCTGAGCCGCATCCTATCTTATTAAGAGATAGTGAAAGGCGAGAGCGGTACAAAATAATAAACGCAGTTTTTTAATTTTGTATTGCAATGTCGTAGTCTGTCTTATCAGAAAAGTGAGAAAGACGGGAGCAATAACAAAATTAAAAACTGCGTGTCTTAATTACCCATATAATTATTTCTCACGCTCTATGGATATGCCCTTTTCATAGCTGTTCAACACTTTTTCAAGTTTAATCTTGCGTTTCTGATTCTTTCGGAACGTGTATCTTATGAGTATCCACGGCCTCAGACAGCACTCCTTATAGCGGGTGTTGGTAACTGAATGGTAACTGCCGTCGTACATCACGGTCTTTGTGCGCAATTCGCCCGTAAAATGCTGAAGGGCGAGCGCAATATAAAAGTCGGGAGTGAAATTATAGTTGACCTGCACCTGGGCATAGCTCGGACGATAATACTGCGTGTAAGAATTAACGCTGAAGTCGCGGTTATTATAGTTCAGATTGCCATAGAACGAAACTTTGTTAAACCGCAGATTAAATCCGAAACTTGCGTAGGCCATATGACGAGGCGACTGTCCCGTAAAATAGTTGGCATACCATCCGCCTCCGCCATACACACGACCCCACGGCAGACGGTAACTGACGTCGAGTCCGGCCTGTGCCTGCGAAAAATGTCCCATGTTTTCATAGGTATTTGTATAAATGCCGTTGTCGGTAAACCCGTATTGCTCAATCATGTCGGTTATCCTCTTGTAATAAGTTCCCGGCGTCAGATACAGGTTGCCGCAATTGTAGGTATAGCTTAGACCTATATAATTCATGGTCTGCGGCTTCAGGTAAGGGTTGCCGCACTCCACGACAAGCGAGTCGGCAGAAATGTTATACGGATTAAGGTTCGACACCGATGGCGCCGTGTTGCTCAACGTGTAGCTCAGCTGCAACGAGTTGTTGCGGTTTATCATCCATGTTGCGCTAACCGAGCCGCGCGGCTTGAAGTAATGATTGGTCTTGCCGGCAGCCTTCAGCCATATTCCTTCTACTCCGGCAGACAGCATATAGTAAACGCTCCTTATTTTTCCGCCAAATCCTCCGTAAAGATATTGGTTTAACTCGTTGTGCAGAAACACAGGATATGGGTTGTTCTCTATATTGTCATGAAGCAGTGAGGTATGGCTGCCAAGCGTAAGCGAGTTGCCGTTGTCGTAGTCGCGGGCATAGTCTATCATGAGCATGCCCGAGTTACGCCGGCTGTTGTATATCAGATCAGACGCCGACACGTCTTGTCCATACACGTCGGCGCGCTCTGTGCTGTAGTCGTTGCTGTTGAAATTATATGCCATGCGCACCTCAAGATTGTTGCTTTCGGCAAACGAATGTTTATAATAAAGACTCGTGGTGGCTATAACGCTCTCGTTTCTGTCGCGCGATGTGAAGACATAAGCCATGCTTTCGCCCGAACTGAAGCTGCCCTCGCCGCTCCCGTCGGTCTTAGTGTCTGAAGTGTTGACATAGGCGTTAGCCGCAAAATAGTCTTTCGGCGTAGGACTCCATTTAAACAACAGTTCGCCAAGCACGCTGCTGCCGTTGTTGCGGGTCTTCTCACTGAAGTTCTGGGTGTATGTGGTGTTCTGTCTGAATATGTCCGACTCTATGTCGTCGTGGTATGTATAGTTGTATGCGGCACGGCCGTAAAGGCTGTATTTAGGATTGCCCACTTCAAAATAGAACACGCCCATGCCTTTGTCGAGAGGCACGTCGTGACGGGTGGCAGCCTCGAGCCATACATAGGGTGCCTTCTTCTTTTTCAGCTTTATGTTCACTATGCCGCTGATGCCTTCCTGAAGATAGCGTGCAGGCACCACGTTGATAACTTCAACCGACTCTATGTCTGAAGGGTTTATCGGACTTATGCCCGAGTTAATACGGTTGCCGTCGATGAGCACCAGCGGACTCTTGCCATTGAGCATCGTCACTTTAGACATCGCCGGGTCGGAAATCAACAATGGTATTTCCTGCAAGGCCTCAAAAGGATTACTCAGACGACGGGCCTTGTCTGACAGAAAGAACTTCTGTCCGTTGGCTGTACGCGTAACAATCTGACTGCGGTCGGCCATAACAGTTACGTTGTCGAGCTGTATGTTCTTTTCTTCACGTGTAAGTTCATATACAACGTTTCTCAGTGTGTCGCCCACAACTAATCTTGCCGACATATCTTTAAAGAACAACGCGCTGATACTTACCGTGTATTCTCCTTTTGCAAGTCCGTCGACACTGAAATGTCCGTTTTTGTCTGTAGCGCCGAACCACACAAGCGAGTCGCCCTGCATAATGCCCACATATCCGTCTTCAACAGGTTTGTCGGTGCCGGCTTCAATGAGTGTTCCGGTAAAAACAACATTTGATAAGCATTTTCCTAAAATAGATTGCATAAAAAACATACATAAAAAGCCAACAACAAATATTCTTTTCATACCACAATATTTACAATTCGTTGAGATTATAATATTATTTACATAAATTCAGCTCATGCTTACAAATTTTTAAAGGAAAGGTTCTATTTCAATTCTTCGCCATATAATTCTTTTTGTAAGATATTATATTTAAATAAATACATAAGATATTCTTTTTCTGTTAGATTAAAAGAATCAAATGTACATATCTTATGTCCTTTATTAGCCATTATCTGATTATTGCAAATACCTAAACAAGCAGGGAACCATTTGCATTTTTTACAATATTCTGGTTGCATGTCTCGAAACCAATCATAAATCTTATCAGTATTCCATTCTACATGTCCTGTTGAAAAATCTAACTTTCCCAAAGTATTTTCATTTGTAAAAGATGATATTGTTGTACACTTAAAGACTTCACCATCATAATTAAATAAGACTTCATTTTCTCTTTCAGCAAAACAGACACAACCTTTTGGCATTATGTAATAATCCACCAAAAACTTATTATCTATTAAATTTTGTATTGCACCTAATAATGCATCTTTATTTATTCTATCAGTACTTAACTGCCATACTTTTTTTAAAATAACATAAGATTTTATTCGATCCAAAAAATTTATATCTTTTATAATCTCATCAATTTCCAAAAGAGTATTATTATCAAAATTAATTCTAACAGCTATAAAGCGTTCTCTTATATTGTCATTTATTAAACTTAAGCTTTCTAGTGTTTTTGCATATGTATCTATACTTTTATTTCTTTTTACTAAATTATGACTTACATGTCCGCCATCTAAAGTAATTTGGAAATGACATCTAAAATGTTTAAGATATTCGACATGCTCAAATGTTATCAATGTCGCATTTGTAGTAAAATCTGCTATCAATTCAACATTATTATTTTTACAAAAATCTTTCGCGAAATCCAATAGATTCTTAATACCTTCAAAATACAAAAATGGCTCACCACCAAAAAAAGATAATTTTAATATTTTAAATGGTCTTTCTTTGTATTTTAATTTAATATTTTTTTTAATCGCATCTATAACACTAGGCTGAAGTTTACTCCCTTTTACCCTATTTTCATAACAATACCAACAATTTAAATTACAATCAAGAGTCGTATTAACAACTACATTATATAAATTTTCATTAAATATAAATTCCTTTTTTCTGTCTAAAACATATTTCAACTCATCTGTAGAATTTCTTATAATAAATCTTTTTTTTATCAATTCTCTATAAAAAGCCTCGTCACAAAACTTCAGTTTATCAGCATCTGTATTTTCGTAAAGCCTGTGATAGCCTTCTTTTAATAAAAGGAAACTATTTGTAATAGAGCAATAATGCAAAAATAATCCTTCTGATATTTCTGTATAAAATTGATAGATAGACTTTTTCATTAATTTAGACTTAAGGTAAAAACTATAAATAAAATTCTTCCATTCATAGGAGTAATCAAATATTTTATAATTAAAAGTATTTGATTACTCCGACGAAAAAAAATTAGATTACATCTAGTAACAATTATGTTCAACACTTGACATTAGCTGGTTGATTATCTGGTCCGCCTGGCTGTAAACCACATTTACCTGAAGAATTGTTTGTGCCACTACATCTTCCATCAGAATTATTGGTATCACTACACAAACCAGAGCCATTGTTTACGGAAGGAGCAATGGAATTTCCACCAGAAATAAATAACATTTCATTTTCACTCAAGACATCCATTATCTGTAATGGAAGAGTCATAAATAATTTTCTTTTCATAGCACCTGTGTTTTAAATAATTATTATGAGTTAAGCTCAATTTTTTCGAAATAATCCTTTACAAATTAATTTTACAAAAATAACAAATGTCATCTATTATTATTTGTAACTCGTAAATTTCTGTTATGCTACATGGTAATGACACTTTATCTTCATTAAGATTCACACTATAAACAATTTCGCCATTTTCATCTAATAAAATTAAATCGCATACAAACATATCATTTATAAAATACAAATCATTCCCATGTTGCTCTACCATGGGAAAATAGTGCATTGTCCTTGACTTATCTCTATCTATTCCACTCTGTGGATCAATTATTTTCATTTCAAAATGTAATAATGTACAAGATTCACCTTCAATGAGACACTGGGAATTTAGATTTATGCAATTAAATAAACCGATCAATAACGTTATAACAAACTTCTTCATATTTTTTCAATTTTTCCACAAAAATATTAGATGTTATCAACAAAAAAAAATATATCATATGTTTTTTTCTACAAAAATTTACAAAATCGCAAATCACTAATTATCAATAGATTAACGCATATGTTTATTCGATTATGCTATTAATAAAGCTATCAAAACACTTTGGCGTACCATCTACATTAAGTATTTTGAACAGCATACGACGACGTAAAGCAGATATACTTTGAGACGAATATCCTGTTAAAATACACATTTCTGAAGGTTTAAAATGCAGGCGCACAAGCATACACAAATCATATTCTTCTGTACGAAGAATACTACGGCTGTTGAGCTTTGCATAAAATCCGGGAATCTCCGCATTAAACATCGCACGAAGTTCTCTCCAATCACTTGCAGAAGGCTTCATATCAGGTTTACCTGACATATATAAAAACTTTTGGGCTATTGGTGAACGTTGTAGCCGTTCCTCTACATTTGAAGTGTCCGCGGCTTTCAGCTTATACGTAAGTTTTTCTATAGTCTGCCGATATTCCTCAACCAAGGCATTACGTTCATCTTCTGTTTGTGCCAGAAGGCGCTGAAGATCAGTCTGTGCCTGAACCAGACGCTGACGGTCGTGCTCATATTCCAGTTGTTGGCGTGCTGCCTCTTCACGACGTTTCCTTATAACTATTATTGCAATAAAGATTACGGCAAGCAATATTGTAAACACGGTTAACGCTGCCAGTTTAGCTTTCTGTGCCTCAAGTTCTTTCATATCAGCATGTATTTGAAGTCTGTTGTGCTCATATTGCGCCTGTACGCTTGAACATCCTGACTTCATCAAATCGGTACAAATGCTGTCATTAAGTTCATAACTTACTAAAGAATATTTTAAGGCAGAATCCTTTTGCCCGTTTTTCTCAAAAAACAAAGTCAGTCCCCTTGACGCAGCAAGTCTTTGGTTTAACGTTGGCTCTTTTACCTTCTGTAACTTACGGAAATAGTATAATGAAGAATCATGTTTGTTAACACCTAAAAAATATAATCCTTTGTTATAATAATATATCTCCCGTCCATGCTCGATATTCCCGTTTTCATCAAAATAGCCCGAACCGGCCTCATAACATTTTATACACCTTAATGCATTTTTGAAGTCCTTACGTTCAGAATATGCAACTATCAATCCGCCCAAAGCCAATGCAGACTCTTGATTAAATCCATACTTTTTATACAGTCGTGAAGCCTTCTCACTCGTTTTTATTTCCATGTCAAAGTCTGACAACAAATAATAGGCGACAGCCTTTGTATCATAAGCTTGCAATGCTGTCAATGTGTCTTTTGCCTTCATCGCGTATTTATATAACAAGTCGGCAGTCTCCAGCATATTTCGTGGCATCAGCTCCTCTTCAAACAAATCAGAACTCTGTCCGTAAATACGGCACAATGTAGCATAATCACAATCTGCCGACATTGTATCGGCCATACTTGCAGCATTTTCATAACACTGCAAAGCTAAAGGAATGCTGTCCAAGTCACGGTATACGCAGCCAAGAAGATAATGAGCCAGCATGCGTTCATTGGCCGAGCCATGACGGTCATAATATCCAGCAACGGTCTTCATCATGCTGTCTGACGTAAACGGAACAAAAGCCTTGTTCTGAGCCTTGGCCAAAAGAATATAATAACGATTTCTTACTGCATCAGAAGCTGAGGACATACTGTCAGACATGCTGTTAAGAATGTTCAGAGCACTGTCGGCATCAACAGACATAATACTGTCTGCACGGTCGAGAACTTCATAACGACATGAATCATCGGTACAAGAAACAGACAACATCAACAACATTAATATTAAATAAATAAAACGCCTCATACTTTGAATATTTTTGTAATGCAGACAAAAGTCTATATCAAATATCTGTTTAGCCAAACACGTATATCCTATGCAAAAATAGCAAATTATATCAATCAATAAGAAATTAAATCCGTGTTTTTATATCGAAAACAGAGCCAAAAGCATGGCTCGCTGAAAAGATAGGCAGAAAATCGTAAGTAAAAGCGTTCAAAATGGTTACACATTTAATATTTAAATATTATAATTAAGAAATACACTAAGCAAAAACATCTTATTTGCTTTCGGACTGAAACCGATAGAGTTACGATGCAAAAGTGGCCGAGTTTTGATACGAAAGTGGGCCGTTTACGATACGCAAACAGCCCACTTATTTTATGTCTTTCAGCATGCTGTCAACAGCAATGCATTATTGACGCAGACGGAGACAGACACGCTGAAAGGTCTATTGATGTCACCAAACGTTCCATCTTACTCCTGCCATAACCCACAAACCGGGCTGAGGCACGTTGCCATAGTCGACATAGGTGGCATCAAACAGGTTGTTGGCCTCTACATAGACGCTGTAGCGCGACTTGTCCCACGACAGACGTGCGTCTACAAGCGAATAGGGCTTATAAGTGACAGACACACCCTGCGGGTCGGTGTATGACCCTACACGATACTGATAGCGATAGTTGACATTTAGGTTAAGGGCGCTCACGATGTGCAGGCCGAGACCTGCCACGAGCTTATGCCTTAGATACTCGAGGGCATAAAGCGACTGCACGCCCGGCTCCTTGTCCTGACTCTGGTCGATGTAGCTGTAGGACACATTTAACGTACGCAGCACATCCTGACGTGGCAGCAGACTGGCGAAGCGGAACTTCAGCGAAGCCTCAAAGCCGGTGGAGTTTATCTCGGCATGATTAACCGATGTCCACACGGCATCCTCTCCAAGCGAGGTGTCCATTATCCAGTCGATCATGTTTGTTCCGTGATGATGATAAACCGACAGCGTACCGGTTATTCCTTCTGAAACATACCTGACGCCTCCCTCAACGGCACTCATCTCCTCGGGCTTCAGATATTTGTCGGCCTTGTGTCCGTCTACCGAATAATAAAGTTCGGTGAACGACGGCATGCGCAACGACATGTTGTAAGATGCAAACACCTTCCAGTTCTGCCCTATCCTGTAGCTGACGTCAACGCCGGGATAAATCTTGAACGGCATCTCGTTCCATGTGTTCTTAACAGCCGTAAAGCCGGCGGAAAGGGTGAAACGCTTAAGAATGACGTTGTGTTCAAGATAAAAACTGAGGTTGCTTCGATTAAGGCCATAGGCATAGTTGCGGTCGGTGCCGTGGATGTGTATCGGATTGTCGAGCGGCTCGCCGAGATTTCCGCTCATAAGGTCTTCGTTGCGGAATTCGGCTCCGAAGGCTGTGCGCCCCAAAATCCAGTCGAACCAGCTGTTGAGGTTAAGTCCGAACACATCGGTGCGGTTATAGTTGAAGGGCGACTTGTCGGGCGCTCCTCTGTAAAACTCATAACGGTCTTGAAAACGGTTCCAGTAAATAGACGGCCGGAAGTGGAACTTGCCTCCTTTCGTCTCGGCCTGAACGGCCGTGAAATATTTTGTGGTATGCTCATACTGCTCGTCGGACAAAAGACTGTAGAACGTATTGCTGCCCCATCCCTTGTCGCTAACTCCGGCGTGCCATCCTATCGTGAGGTGGTCGTCATCATAACGTCCCTGATAGAATGCCCTCGCGCCTTCATAGTCGGCATTGAGACGTCCGCTCTTGCTTCGCAGCCAGCCGTCGCTGCGCGTATAGCCCGCGCTCAGCTGATTGTTCCACTTGTCTTGCTTCAGATTAACACGTCCTCCGGCAGCCAGATAGCCAAACGAGCCTCCTTCGGCATGAACATCGGCACTGCTTTTTGCTCCGAGCTTTGTAACAATGTTGATTACGCCCACAAGCGACGATGTTCCGTAGGCTCTTCCGGCAGGTCCCTCAAGCACTTCAATCCGCTCAATCTCGCTTATATCCACGGGCAGGTCTAAGGCGTTGTGCCCAGTCTGCGGGTCGCAGATGTTTATGCCGTTAAGCAAGACGGCGATGTGCTCGCTGGTGCCTCCGCGTATGCTGATGTCGGTCTGTGCCCCGATAGGGCCTCGCTGCCTGACATCCACGCCTGCGGCATACTTGAGCAAGTCGTTAACACTTTGCACAGGGGCAGCGGCAATCTCGTCGCGCCCGAGTACGTTTACAATTCTCGCCGCATGGCCTCCTGTCAGCGGCGCGCGCGAAGCCGTAACGTCCACCTCGTCGAGCATCACGGTCTCACCGGTCGTCTGCATAGTGCTGTCCACCTTCTCTACCCTGGTGCTTATGCCGTCGGCCTTGGCATAGGTAAGAGTGGCAACACTAAGCGTGCCGATAAGCACCTCTCTGCCCAGGCAAGAAAAGAGCGAATAGCCCTTGTTGCCAAAACGAGAGAACTTAAAGCTTTCACGCTTGTTGAAAATTGTTTTGTACATAAAATTTGATATAATTAAAAAAATTAACGTTTCGCCTACGCGAAACGTCCGCAAAGATAGTGAAAGGCGAGAGTAATACAAAATAAAACTTGTTTTATTTTTATTACCGAGCCGCATTCTATCTTATCTAAAGATAGTGAAAGGTGAGTGAAAAGGCAAATATAAAACGCAGTTTTTATTTTTGACTTTTCCGAACCGCATCCTGTCTTATCTAAAGATAGCGAAAGGTGAGTGCAATACAAAATAAAATAAGTTTTATTTTTATTGCCGAACCGCATCCTGTCTTATCTAAAGATAAAGAAAGGTGATTACGATACAAAATAAAAACTTGCTTTATTTTTATTGCCAAGCCGCAAACTGCCCTTTGATAAAACAACAAAAAATAAGTTCACCCGTTAAGTGAACTTATATACTTTTCAGAATAAATAAGCAAAAGATGCCGTGAATGTTCTGTTCTTGCAGTCTGTGCCTGTCTTATTAACATTCTTCATTCCCCAATCATATCCAACGGAAAGCTGAACATGGCGGGCTATTTCTGCTCCGGCACGGAAGCCTAGTCCCCAGTCGAAACGGTCTAAGACTTTGTCACTGAACAAATTGTCTGATGCATTTTTCGTCGTAGAAGTGCCCTTGCCATCTGTAACAGTCATTGTAGATTTGCCAAACAGACCAATGTTAAAATATGGTCCGGCATTAACAAACAGGCTTACATTACGCCCAACGGAAAACTTATATCCAATATGAACCGGAATATTCAAATAATAAGGACTGAACTTATAATCAAAAGTGTTATTATTAGTTGTTTCATCTAACCGGGAAATGTTATATCCGCTGTAATAATAACTGGGTGACTTCCATCCATAAGAAGACAGCATCAGTCCAAAGTCCAAATAAAGTCCTTTTGTAACCTGCGGAAGGCCAAGTTCACCCTTTAGGCCGGCATGAAAACCTGATTGAGCATTATAACCACTCGGAGAACTGAGATTATAACCTGCCGTTGCTCCCACTCTGAAATCTTGCGCTTTTGCCATCATACTGAATGACAAAAATAAAAGCGATGTGAATAAAATCTTCTTCATACTAAAATATGTATTAAGATAATTAATTTATCATTTAACACGCAAGGCAGGAAATACCCCTATTCTGTAATGTTAAACTATCATTAGTTTGCCGTTTACCTGTTTTCTGCTTTTTCAGGAACTAAAGAATAAGGATATATACATACGAAAAAAGAGGAGAACGCTTGCGCATTCTCCTCTTTGGATTTATCTTAAATAAGATTATTATTCAACAACGATTGGCTTATACTTCGGAACCAGAGCCTTCATTATAACCCAAGCCAGCAGATAAGCAACGGCGCAGATGCAGAATACAATCATATATGCACCCGGTTTGCCTTCCATACCGAGGAACGAGAAGGCTGAACCCATGCCCTCAGCATAAGTGAACAGCTCACCTGCACCGAGGTTGATAAGCAGTGAACCGATACCACCAGCCATAGCGCCTATACCTGTGATGGTTGCGATAGTTGATTTGGGGAACATATCACCGATTGTAGAGAACAGGTTGGCAGACCAAGCCTGATGACCTGCACCGGCAAGACCGATGATGATTGCGGGGAACCATGCAGAATTTGCACCAAGCGGCTGAGCGAACAACGCGAACAGCGGGAAGAATGCAAAGATAAGCATAGCGCGCATACGGCCTGCATAAGGACCCATGCCCTTCTTCTCAACAAACAGCTTAGGCAGGTAACCGCCGTAGATTGACAATATGGTAACAATGAGATAAAGCACAAAGATAAGAGCCATACCCATTGTTGAAGAAGACTCATAACCAAACTGGTCAGAGAAATAAGCCGGAGCCCAGAACAGATAGAACCACCAAACACCGTCGGTGAAGAACTTACCTACTACGAACGACCATGTCTGCTTATACTTGAAGCACTGCATGAACGGGATAGTCTTTTCCTCTTTAGCCTCAGCTGAAGCAGGCTCCTCTTTTTCGTCCTGATTGATATATATAAGCTCTGCCTTGTTTACTCTCTTAGAGTTTTCAGGTTTCTCATAAAGATGTGCCCAGAAGAACATCCACACGAAACCTATCGCACCGATGATGATGAATGCCATCTCCCAACCGAAATGCTTGGCAAGGACAGGGATGGTAAGCGGAGCTGCCAAAGCGCCGACAGACGCACCTGAATTAAAGATTGAAGTTGCGAAGGCACGGTCTTTCTTAGGGAAGTATTCAGCCGTAACCTTGATGGCTGCGGGGAAGTTTCCTGCTTCACCGAGAGCAAGGATGGCACGGCAAACGAGGAAGAGCCATACGCTGAGCGTTGCAATGGCAACGGCCATTGTGCTTCCTGCCTCAACGGCACGGAGAGCTTCTATTGAGTCGAGACCCTCAACCTCCATAGTAACCCAGCCGCATCCTGCGTGCATACATGCACCGAGCGACCATATAAAGATAGCCCAAAGATATCCTTTCTTTATGCCCATCCAGTCGACAAACTTACCTGCGAACAGACAAGCCACAGCATAAAAGACAGAGAAGAAACCGGTAATCATGCCATAATGAGCATCATTCCAGTGGAACTCGGGTGCTATAAAGTCTTTCCACGTAAGCGACAGCACCTGACGGTCAAGATAATTGACTGTCGTAGCGCAGAAAAGCAAAGCACAAATTACCCAACGGAAGTTGGTCATTTTAGTAGTTTGAATAGGATTCATTTTTATTTGATTAATAGTATTTTGTTTCAAGCAATAGTTTGTGCAAAGGTAACACTTTTTTTCTTAACCGATACAGCCGTATTTGTTAAAATAGTATAAACACCATAAACAAGAAAAGGCTTTAAAATAAAGCCTAATCTTGAAAATAAACTCTCTTTACGCGGTTGCTTATGCTTGTAAGCACCTCGTAAGGTATTGTCCCAAGCACGTCCGACAGCACCGTTACAGGCAGATGCTCGCCGAATATCTCCACGGTGTCGCCTTCCTTACAGTCTATTCCTGTAAGGTCTATCATGGCCACGTCCATACAGATGTTGCCCACATAAGGCGCTTTCTGGCCGTTGACAAGGCAGTAGCAGTGGCCGCAGCCCAGACGGCGGTTAAGTCCGTCGGCATATCCGATAGGTATGGCACCGATAACGCTGTCGCGGGTGAGCACACCCTTACGGCTGTAGCCCACTGTGTCTTCCTTCGGCACGCGGTGTATCTGCAGTATGGTGGTCTTCAGCGTGCTGACCGTATTCAATACAGAATTGTCGCGGCTGTCGATGCCGTACAGGCCTAGACCCAGGCGGCACATGTCCATCTGCCGCTCCGGGAAGTGCTCTATGCCGGCTGAGTTGTCCATGTGGCGCAATATCTTGTGGCTGAATGCCGACTGAAGTTTCTTGCTGCCTTCATCGAACAGCTTAAACTGCATGGCAGAGAAGTTGTCGAAGTCGTCGCTGTCTGAACCAACAAAGTGTGAGAACACCGAGCGCGGTATTATTGCGTTCTGATGCTTCAGGCGACTGATAAGCTCGTCCATGTCGCAGCGCGGGTCGAATCCAAGGCGGTGCATACCTGTGTCGAGCTTTATGTGTACCGGATATCCGGTTATTCCCTCTTTCTGTGCAGCCTTTACAAGGGCATCGAGAAGGCGGAAGCTGTAGACCTCGGGCTCGAGTTTATAGTCGAACATTGTCTTGAAGGCCGTCATCTCCGGGTTCATTATCATTATGTTGCACGTTATGCCGTTCTTTCTCAGCGTTACGCCTTCGTCGGCAACGGCAACGGCAAGATAGTCAACGCGATGGTCCTGCAGGGTCTTTGCCACCTCTACTGATCCTGCACCGTAGGCATCAGCCTTAACCATGCACACCAGCTTGGTGGTAGGCTTCATGTATGAACGGTAGTAATTCAGGTTCTTTACAACAGAATTGAGGTTCACCTCCAGTATCGTTTCATGCACTTTCTGCTCAAGCAGCTCTGTAAGTCTATCGAACGAGAACTTGCGCGAGCCTTTGAGCAGTATCACCTCGTCGCGCAGCGAGCTGAACACGGTGCTTCCGATAAACGAGTTGCAGTCGTCAAAGAAGTACTTCTCTTCTATCATTATCTCATCGGCACAACGGCTTATCTCCGGCCCGATGCCGATAAACTTCTGCACGCCGCGCTTTACGGCAAGCTCTGACACCTTTTTATATAATGTGTCGCCGTCTTCACCGCTCTGATATATGTCGCTCAATATGAGCGTGCGGCGGCGTCCCTCATGGTCGGGGCGGCGGTTCATGAAGTCGAGGGCTATGTCGAGCGAGTTGACGTCTGAGTTGTATGAGTCGTTAATCAGTGTGCACCCGTGCTGTCCTTCCTTCACCTCGAGGCGCATGGCCACAGGCTCTATGGCCGGCATGCGCTGTGCTATTTCATCAGCTGTAAGTCCAAGATGAAGCGCAACGGCAGCACATGTTATTGAGTTGGCAACCGAAGCCTCATCGATAAACGGCAGCGTGTAGGCAGACTCAACGCCATTGAACACATAGGTTACGGTGGTCTGTGTGTTTTTCTTGTCAACCGACTTAACGAACAGTCTTACAGACGGATCCTTCACCGACCATGCTATCTGCTCACCTTTATAGTCGTAGCTTTCAACACATTGTCTTATCACCTCGTCGTCGTAAGGATAAACAATGGCCTTTGAGTCGTAAAACAGACGTAGCTTCTCATGACACTTGTCTGCCATCGACTTAAAGTTTTCCTGATGGGCGGCACCAAGATTGGTGATAACGCCAACAGTGGGCTGTATGATGTCGCGCAGCGACTCCATCTCGCCGGGCTGGCTTATGCCTGCCTCGAACACTCCCACCTGGCTCTGCTCGCTCAGCAGCCATACCGAGAGGGGCACACCTATCTGCGAGTTGTAGCTGCGCGGACTGCGCGTAACCGTCATTGAGGGCGAGAGCAGCTGATAGAGCCACTCCTTTACAACGGTCTTGCCGTTGCTTCCGGTGATGCCCACCACCGGAATGTCAAACTCGTCTCTGTGGCGTTCGGCAAGGCGCTGAAGGGCCTCAAGCGCAAAAGGCACTTTCAGGAAGTTGGCGTCAGGATAGTCTTTCTGCCAGTCAGCCGGAAGCACCTCTACCACAAAGCTGCGCACGCCGCGCCTGTAAAGGTCGGCTATGTACTTATGACCATCGTTGCGTTCGGAACGTATTGCAAAGAACAATGTCTCCTCCGGAAAACAAAGGCTGCGGCTGTCGGTAAGAATCCATCTTACGTTGCCGTCGCTCTCGCCATAACGGCGCGCGCCTATAAGAGTTGTAACTTTTTCAATTGTGTAAACCATCTCAATTGATATTATTTTGTTTCTTATTTAATCTTTGTCATTGAAAAGAATAAAGACACGTAACAGATATTCAGAGCCACATAAAGACACGGCCGGGCCACACTGCAGCACCACCGGGCTGCATGCCGTCTGGACATGCCCGCGCACGGGCAAAGCATCCATCACTGCACCCTAACAGCCGGCCAAACAGCCTGAACAAGACACTCAAGCCGGCCATGGGTGCATAATTAAGGTACAAATTTCGGATATTTTTTTGAAAGAGCCTTAACTTTTAACATTGTTTTATTCATAAACTCCTTATATTCGTCAGAGTCGGGCCTGAACGGCTTGTGGCCCAACGCCTCCTTTATGGGGCGCCACTCTTCGATAAAGCGCTTTGCTGCCGGCGAGAAATAAGCCTCTGAGAACAGTTCCCATATATAGTCTACGGCCTGCTGCGAAGGATGGAGCATGTCGGAGGCATAGAAGCGATAGTCGCGAAGTTCGTCGTTTACAATCTCGTAGGCAGGAAAATATGTAACCCTGCCGGGATATTTCCTTACCATGAGGTCGGCGGCGAGCAGCAGCGTGGCTTTAGACAGCTGGCTGCCGTGATAGCCATACTTGGCGTAACGTATCGGGCTGACGGTAATTATCACCTTCACGTCGGCATTTCTTCCGGTCAACAGTTCCACTGCTTCAGAAAGATAGCCTACACACTCGTCTATCGTGAGTTCGCGCTCCGTGAACAGTCTCTGCGGACGTTTTGCGCAGTTGTCCACTATCTCGCCTGTTTCGTTCAGTATATATACATGATTTGTTCCGAGTGTCATCAGTGCCACGCGCGGCGCAGCCTCGCTCCGTGCCACGGTATGCAGGATGCTTGCCGGATTATACATCACGCCGTAAGGATTAACCACGGCATTAAACTTCTCTTCGACAAACCGCTTGCCTATGTTGTCGGCAAAGCAAGAACCAACAAAGAGCATGTCTTCAAAAGGCTCAATCTCAAAGTCGGGCTTGTCTATCTTAACTTTTGTCCTGAACTCCATATCATTTCCTCTTTTCCCCTGCAAAGTTAATGCAAACCGAGAGCAATACAAAACAAATCGCATTTGTTTTTATGGCCGAGGTGAAGCTTAACTTATTCAAAGTTAATGCAAACCGAGAGCAATACAAAACAAATCACATTTGTTTTTATGGCCGAAGTGAAGCTGAAACGTTTGGAAATATACAGATACAACAAACAGACATTAAGCAAAACACGGCAAATGAGCCTGCAAAAGGTATGCTTTTGCATGATGAAACACGGCCTTTTGCAACGTAATAGATATGCTTTTAGAAAAAGGTCTGATAAAGGAAAAGAAACGAAAAAAGTTTTTCACAAAAACTCGTCACTCATCACAACAGCACATAACACACTGAAATACAGCGCGTTATTGTGTGATGAATTGCGTTTCCGACTCATCACGCTTAAAGTCAACCAATATCGGGAAAGCACTATCAACGCCCCCAAATATCCTTGTGTGATGAGTTGAACAAGCAACTCGTCACAATACAACATCCTAATAATCAGGACATTATGCTGTAATGTGACGAGTGACGAGTTTTTATAAAAAAACTTTTTCGGCTTATATCCGCAAATTTGTTAATACGGATAATTATAAATGAAAACCAAGAACGAAAACTACAAATGCCATGACCGCATAATCAGGCAAAGCAAATCATAATTTTCAACTCTCAATTGTCAATTCTCAATTCTTAGCTTCGGCTCACCTGCAAGCCCTTGGTGCTGAGCGACATGTCGACAAAGCGTGCATTGGCATTTGGCCTGTTGCTGTTGAGTATCTGTTTGATACGGGCTGCCGCGTCAGGATCCTTGGCCACCATATACAGATAGCCGCCTCCGCCTGCACCGGCAAGCTTATAGCCAAGACACAGGTCGTCTATAAGTTCTGTTATGCGGCGAACGCTTTCGGGATTGGTGCCGCTGTCGATGGCCTGATTCTGAAGCCATGTCTTGCGCACAAGCATACCCATCTTATTGAAGTCGGCACGCTGTATGGTCTCATACATGTCGAGCGAATGCTGCTTCATCTCGCGCAGACGTGTCAGCTCGTCGCTCTGATTGAGGAACATGCGGCGCACTATCTCCGCCAGGATGTTCTTTGCCGTGCGTGTTATGCCCGTATAATAGAGCAGGTGGCAAGGCGTGTACTCAGGCTGTGTGAACAAGTCGGACGGAAGCCAGCGCACCGTAGGACACTGGTCGAAGCCGCGGCCTGTCTGCAACAGCTTTACGCCCTGCAGTATTCCGCCAAACTGGTCTTGCCATCCGCCTCCGGTTGTGAGCAGCTGCTCAAGCACAAGCGTGCGGTGGCCTATTTCGTTCTTGTCCCATGCAAGGCCGCAGAAGTCGTTGAGCGCACCGAGAACGGTAGACGCAAGCATGCTGCTCGTGCCCAGTCCGCTGCCTGCGGGAATGGCAGAGAGCAGTGTCAGCTCTATGCCGCAGCCGAAAGCCTTCAGCTGACTTTCGAGCGAGCCGAACTTCTCGGCACAGTAGGCGGGCACAAAGCCTGCAAGGGCCAGCGCGGCCTTGGGTATAGAGAACGGACTGCCCACATGATGATAGTCGGCAAGCTGCTCGTATGTGGTAACCTCCTCAATGGCTCCGAGGTCGATGCTGCGCAGCACGATATGCGGCTCCTTACACGGACGGACATACGTCTGCAGCGGCGGCTGACCGTTAAGCTCGATGGCAAGGTTGACAACGCTGCCGCCCTCCATGAGGCAATAAGGCGGCGTGTCGGTCCATCCTCCGGCTATGTCTATGCGCACGGGGCTGCGTCCCCAAACAATCTGGTCGCCGTATACCGACATGCGCGGACTCTGTTTCTCGGTGAGCACCTGCTGTGTCAGTCCGTCGCGCAACAGGGCAAATGCCTTGTCTTCGTTCTTCTGATATTCGTTGCCCTTGATGCGTGCCAGCTCAGAGCGGAACATTGAGTCGTGTATGCGTGTCAGCAGCGGCGCATTGTCGCTTATCGCATCCGGCTGGGGAATGTTGAACTTGGCAAAGTCGCGTGCGGCATCGTCAAGGTCGACCTGATAGAACACGCTATGCTCATAGTTGCGTGCCAGAGCCTGCCAGTTGGCAGCACGCAGCAGGTCGCGCTGCTGCTGAAGCCTCATCAGGTCTGCCTCAGCCGATATGTCGTCGGCGCTGAGCCTGCGGCTTTCGCTCCATATTTCGGCACCCTCTTTGAGTTCCGGTTCAGAGAGCATCCAGCGCAATACGAGTCCGGCATCATTCACGTCGGCACATGCAGGGAATATGCGTGCCGACTGCAGGTCGGCATTTCCGTCTATCGTGTCTATGTCGATGTTGCGCTCGGCAGCCCATTCGGCAAACGGACGTCCGAGGAACGTAACGCTGAGGTCGTGAAGGTCGCCGCGGAACTTATCGTCGTATCCGTAAGGCCTTACTACATATTCGTCTTCGCCGGCAGGCACAATGTCAACACACTGTCCCGGCTTAAGACTTATTGTCCAGTTGTTTTCGGGCACGCCCGTTATGATGTTCTCATGCGCCAGCGTCCACGACGAAGGCACATAGCTGTTTTCTATCCAAAGATTCTGGTTGCGCTCAGTGATGGCCGTACCCACGCATGCATTCTGAACGAACATGGCGGGGTGAGGCTTCAGCGAGTGATGCATTATCTCGCGCTGGTCGTTGACAAGATTCTGTATAGCAAGTGTCGACGACAGAATCTCATGACTTGTGCCGAAATGATAAAACTCGCCGCCTGGCAAAGGCAACACGGCCACGCTCAGACTGTTGAGCTCGTCGTCCTTAACCGAAGGATCTGTGCCGAGCGAGCAGCCGAACTCAGAATAGAGGTCGTAGTTGATGCGCTCGCCGTTGCGCTTTGAGCGCTGCATGAGCAGCTTGACGGCGCGGTCGCTCAACAGCCACACGCCTATGTCAGTAAGATAGAAATGATCCTTGAGCAGTTCGCCGAGAGTCTTCACCGAAGGCTTCTGCATCATGCACTCAAGCACCGACGGAGTTTCGCGTCTTGACACAAACACACCGTGGTCTTTGGCTATCTCAGGGCCGAGCCACAGGCCGTAGCACACCACGTCGGCCTCTGGTATAGGCTGAAGCGGCTGAGTGGCACGTATATACACATCGCCACTGACAATCATGGTGTGCATGTTGTCGGGCGCGCAGCTCATTATCTTGTCGTAAAGGGGTATCTGCAGCGACAGAAGATTCTGCGAGAGCCTCTGTCCGCGCTCCCAGCGGAACACCGGCACGGGCGTCAGCACCTTGCCCGACGGGGCGTAGGCCGGCAACCGGCGGCTCTGTCCGCCGGCATGCAGCAGCAGGCGTCTGTCTGAGGCAAGCCACTCATCGAAGCTCTTGCCGTCTGAACTTTCGGCATAACAGGCCTCCAGCAGCCATGTTGAACCGCCGCCCGAACCGAGCTTATGCCCTATGGGGTCGTTGGTGCAGAACCATTCGCTGCGGTCGTGTCCGGTAACATCATGAAAACAGTTTACCAGATTTGGCGGCAATGACAAAAGCTTTTTCATTTAACCTTCCCTTTCTTTTTCATTTCAATATATACAACAAACAGAAGCGCCAGAATAAGTACGGCATAAGCTATATATGCTATGGTCTCGGTTGTGCTGACAGACTTAGGATAGAACATCAGTTCTACGTTGTGCTTGCCCGGTGCGACATTGATGGCACGCAACAGATAGTTGACACGTCCGAGCTCGACGGGGTTGCCGTCGACTGTGGCTGTCCAGCCGGGATAATACACCTCGGAGAACACTATCACACCGCCGGCATCAGAGCTTACGCTGTACTTCAGGTGGTTAGAAGAATATGATGTGAGCTTGACAACCGACACACCACCCTGCTTCTTGGCATCCTTCAGCTGACTCTTAAACTTGGCGTCGGCCACTGCCTCATGGCGCAGGTCAATCTTTCCAACTCTGTCTATTTCGTCGTTGGCGCTGTTTACATAGGTTATACGGTCTACAAACCATGCATTGCCGTAAGCATACGGATTCTTCAAAGGCACGGTCTGTCCGCTCTGAAGCGGGAATATGAAATATCTTGCGTTTAGCATGTTGAGCACCGGATAGATGCTGTCGCCGTTGATCTTGGTCATGTCGCCTCCGGCCTCAGCCACTGCGGGCACGAGCTTCTGCATCTCAGGAGCGATGTAGGCGTCTATCATGTCCTGATAACGGCGCAACTTGGCGGCGTGGTATCCGCCTATGCTGTTGTGATAGTAAGAAGTTTCGTTCTCGTTGAACGTGTTAGAGGCAAGGTTGAGCACGCGGTAACTGCCGAAGTCGGTCTTGTCCTGAAGGATAATCTTGTCGGTCTCAGTCATCTCTATCGGTGCCTCGCGCTCACTCTTGTTGACAAACATGTCGTTGTTGAGGTAGCGCTTGTTGACCTGCCACATGTCAACAAGACAGAGAACTATCAGCGCTCCCACCATGTATTCTGTCTTCAGTTTCTTTGCCTTATAGAGCAGCAGGCAGAGAGTGCCGATGACGATGATGAAGAACGAGCGCCAGCAGTCGGCAGTGAACATGGCGATACGCATCTCGCGCAGATTGGCGAGCAGCGGGTTAAGATAGTCGGCTGGTATCTGCTGCAATGCCCTCATCTCTTCAGACGAGATGAAGTCTGAGAAGAACATTGTAGGCATAACGGCAAACAACAGGGCAATACCACCGGTGAGGGCGAAGCTTGCATAAACGTATTTTATCTTTTGAGTGAGGATTTCAGGTTCGTCGACAATCTTCTTCAATGCAAGCATTGCCAACAGAGGTATAGTAAACTCGGCAATGACAAGTATCGACGCCACCGTGCGGAACTTTGAGTACATCGGGATATAGTCGATAAAGAAGTCGGTGAACGGCATGAAGTTCTTACCCCATGACAGCAGTATAGAAAGCACCGTTGCGGCAAGCAGGGCCCACTTCATAGGTCCCTTGACGATAAACAGGCCTAAGACGAACAGCATGAGCACGAATGCCCCGACGTAAACAGGGCCGCTCGTTCCGGGCTGTTCTCCCCAGTACTGTCCGAGCTGCTGATATATATCTATAAAGTTGTTGTCGGCATGTTCCATGGCAGTCTTGTTCTGTGCCAAAGGCATTGATGCGCCGCCCTTGGTGTTGGGCACGAGCAGAGTCCATGTCTCGCCTATGCCGTAGCTCCACTGCGTTATATAGTCGCGGTCGAGTCCGCTGCTTGTCTGGTTTGCCGTGTTCTTTTTCACCAGTTCGCTCTTGCCGCGCATCGACTCCTGGCTGTACTCCCATGTGTGATAAAGGTTGCTCAGGTTGATGCATATACCTATTATGGCACCGGCAGCACACACAGCCGTGGCCTTGCCAAAATGAGCCAGTTTGTGGTTACGGATGGCATCAACGAGATAGGCAATGACCATAAACAGGATGACAAACAGGAAATAATACGTCATCTGCACGTGGTTGGCGTTGACCTCAAAGGCCGTAAACAGCGCCGTGACAATGAGTCCCCACAGGTATTTGCCCCTGTAGGCAAGCACCACGCCGGCTATCATCGGCGGGAGATATGCCAGAGCCATAACCTTCCAGATATGTCCTGCGGCTATGATTATGAAGAAATAGCTAGAGAAGGCCCATATTATGGAGCCCAAAGCCGCCAGCGACTGGCGGAAATCGAACGCACGAAGAAGGATATAGAATCCCAGCAGATAAGCAAAGACATACCACACGTTCTCAGGAAGGAAAAGATGATAAGCCTTTACGACCTGACCCAGTCCGTCGGTGCTGCTGTACGAAGGCGCCGTCTGATATGTCGGCATGCCACTGAACACTGAGTTCATCCAGCGAGTCTGCTCTCCGGTTTTCTCCCTGTGTTCTGACAGTTCTCGCCCGAGGCCCTTACTTGCAGCCGAGTCGTGGCGGAAAAGAATCTTTCCTTCAATATCGGCAGGAAAGAAGTATGCGAAAGAAATAGCCGCGAACAGCAATATGACCAGCACGTCGGGCAGGTATTGTTTCCATGTTTTCATTGATACTTACGTTTTTAAATTAAATCTGAGTGCAAAAATACACAAAATTCATGACATCAGTCAACTCTTTGCGTAAAATTAAGATGTATTCGTTGCTTGCTGCCGGCATGGCGCCGTATCAGCATTAATGTCGCTTTATTTTTTCCGTCGCCCTAAACGGCGCGGCAGGCAAACCTGCACCATTGCACAGATTGGGCTGCGAGCTGTCGCTCCAGCAATAACGCACAGTCACAGGTCTTGCCATATCCGTTTTTGAACTTAGCACAACCTTGTTGTCTACAATCTGGGCTTTGGCCGTGTTGTAGCGGTTCTTTGTGTTTTTCAGTTTAAAGTTGTCGGGCATCTTTCCGTCACGTGTCTTCAGGCCGTCAGCGTTTTCAAATGTCAATATGACCTTATCGCCTTCAACTTCCATGCTTTTAAATGTAGGTCCCGAACTTATGACATCTCGCCCATAGGTCTTATTTAAGGCAAGCAGGGCCAGACGCTTTCCGACAATCCATTTATATGGCGGATGTATATCTTTAAGATTATCCACCAGGTCATTAATAACAATCATACCCGTATGGGGAACATCAAGACAAGACGCCTGCTCCTCCCAAAATTTAGGAAGGGCATCCCACGGCAATCCGTTCTCATCGCCCTTGCGGTCTGAATAGAGATAAGGTGCCAGCTGGACGAAATAAAACGGCATGGCGTCATCATGCCAAGCCTTTCGCCAGCCGTCAATCAGCGCACGCTGCTTGACATCATACCCTACACCTCTTTGGTCCAGAACATTTGCCTCGCCCTGATACCACAGAAATCCGCGCATAGAGAATGGAGCAAGCGGAGCTATCATCGTGCGGTAATGATCGGCCACAGGCAGACCATAATAGCTGCCATTGGCGTATCCATCATTCAACTGCGACGAACCCTTGAACGCCTCTTCTGGCATCCACGACTCAATCATCGATCCTCCCCACGACGAGGATATCAGTCCGACTGGTACGTCAAGACTGTCAGACAGATTCTTTGCAAAGAAATATCCTGCGGCAGAAACAGGGGCAAGACTTTCTTCTGACAGCATCTTCCATCCGGCAGTAGGCAGTATCTCGCCATTATTTGAACACTCTACATACATTGTGCGTATTATCTGACTGTCTGCCGCCTTAAACTCCTTATACAGCACCTCCGGGTCGCCTTTCTTTGGGCGGGCATGGTGCGGGTGGTTGTTCATGGAATATTCCATGTTTGACTGTCCTGAGGCGAGCCACACTTCGCCAACAAGAATATTGCTTAGCACAATTTTTCCTGACTTTGAACTTACCACAAGTTTTTGCGGTTTCTTAGTAGCGCTCACTGCTTTAAGCACGGCAATCCATTCACCGTTGGCATCGGCTACCGTACTGTATCTCTGAGACATAAAACTTATTTTTATCTTCTCGCCGGCAGGAGCCTTTCCCCATACATATACTGGCTTTTCCTGCTGTATCACCATATTATCAGTAAATACCGGTGCCACGGTAATATCGGCAAAAACATACAACGGCAATAGCGACAGCGCTATTATCAATAATTTATAGACTTTAACCATAAGAGGATGTAAAATATGATTTGTTTTCAAGTACGCAAAAGTAATATTTTTTCAACTACTCCGCATCATTCTGAATAACTTTTTAGCGCAGTCCGGCCTTACCGGCACTCTGAAAGAAACAAAATTCATATATTTTGCACATATTCGGACCCCGACAGGCTGTTTTTTCCTATATAAGTATTATCTTTGCCAAGAGCGTTGTCCTGGCATACAGTAACGCGTTATTATAGGTTACATTATTTTAAAACTAATATTTATGAGAACGTCATTATTAAACAGGATATCAATGGCATTGATATTCGCATTTGCCGCATTAAATGTTTATGCCGGAATTAATTCAGGAGACGAGCCGTATGAGTTTGAAGAGGGCCTTAGTGATGGAGGTACTTATTATTACAGGACAAAAGATCTTGAATTTAAGGCATCCAACACTGAAGAAATTGTACTTGGAGGTCTTCAGCTTCTGTATAAGAAAGGAATATATCCGGTAATCTCAATAAGGATTGCAGGCTTTGAACAGAGTCTGATAGATCTTGGAAAAAAAACGCGCAGATATGAAGACAAGGCTATATTTAACCAAACACTGACGCTGACGCTTACAAACGGCGAAGTGATAAGTACATACGAGGCAGGAGTGTCTGATGTCCTGAAAAAAGAATTTGAAGATGCAGAGATGGCTAATCTAGGAATACAAGCGTCGGTATCTGACCTTTCGAGCAGCCGCAGCGACTTTTCCTCCATGTCATCAAGCAACCGTATAAGCCACGTGATACAGCAGCTTACGACCTTCAACATAAAAAAAATCGTAATATCCGGCATAACACTCGACGTGTCGACAAAATCAGCCCCTACATATCTGGCAATGTTCAAGGCACTCGACAAAAGATTTGGCCTCAACTACCTTAAAGCACCGTCGTACAACACCTACACCAATTTGAGTGCAACGGTGAAGTCTATCACCACAGAGCATAACCTCTACCAGAACGGGCAGAAAGGAATGAATGTCAAAGTGAGCTTCGACGTAAGCGGCATGAAGGGCAAGACGGGCATCTGCGTAGCCTACTTCTACTTCGAAAACGGAACGGCTCTGAACGACTACAACAAACATTATTACACTACCGACGGCAAGGTGTCGTCTTCAACAAAATATACACCGGGGTGGGACAACACGACATACACCGACCTAAAGATTTTCATACCCTACAGCGAACTTCATCTCGGAAGCGGCAAATCGCACCTGAAGGCCAAGGTTGAAATATTCGACAACAACAACCGCAGCATAGGCAGTAGCCAGTGGACCTACTTCAACTACACCTATCCATGATGCGCCCGCCACACATTCTAAGAGATTTTTTGCCTCCTATAAGCCGGCGGCACGCTGATATGTCGCAAATTCTTTATATCTTTGCCACATAAAACAACAGCATAAAGATGAAAATAGGAATAATAGTGGCAATGGACAAGGAGTTTGTGCAGCTTAAGGCACTGCTCGAAAACGCCACAATGGAGCAACACCACAAGAAAGACTTCGCCGTGGGTAACATCGGCGACAAGGACATCGTTATACAGAAATGCGGCATCGGCAAGGTAAACTCTGCCATAGGTGCCGTGGAAATGATAAACAACTATGCCCCCGACCTGGTAATATCCACCGGCGTGGCTGGCGGAGCCGACATAGAGATGAACGTAACAGACGTCATCGTGGGCACGTCATATTGCTATCACGACGCCTACTGCGGCAGCGAGTGCAGCTTCGGGCAAATCATCGGCATGCCGCCTGCATTTACGGCACCCAAAGACCTCGTAGAAAAAGCAGTATCCCTGAGCGGCGAGACAAAGATTCATGCCGGTCTGATTGTCAGCGGCGAATGGTTTGTCGACTCACGCGAGAAGATGCAGGGCATACTCGACAACTTTCCAAAGGCCAAAGCCGTCGACATGGAGAGCTGCTCTATAGCGCAGACCTGCCACATTTACGGAGTGCCCTTCGTAAGTTTCCGCATAATCAGCGACATACCGCTTAAGGACAACAAGGCGTCACAATACTTCGACTTCTGGGCAAGACTTGCAGAAAAGTCGTTCAACGTTACCAAAGAATTTCTTAAAGTAATATAAGCAATGAGTTACTGAGACGTCAAGGAGCGACGCATTTGTCAGAATATCCTCAAAAGCCTGACAACAAAGAAATACAACAAAACATTTGTATTAACTCCTTAACACCCTAACTCCCTAACTTCTAAAAAGATGAAAAAGATTCCAAGTTTTACAATCGACCACAACCGCCTGCTGCGCGGAATATACGTATCACGCAAGGACAGCGTAGGCGGAGAGACCGTCACCACATTTGACATACGCATGAAGGAGCCTAACCGCGAACCTGTTGTTCACGCCGGCGCACTCCACACCATTGAACATCTGGCTGCAACCTATCTGCGCAACGACCCGGAATGGAAAGACCGCATAATTTACTGGGGACCGATGGGATGTCTGACGGGCAACTATCTGCTCATGCGCGGCGACCTTGAACCGAAGGACATCGTGGGACTGATGCAAAAGACATTCAAATTTGTTGCTGACTTTGAAGGCGAAATACCGGGAGCTGCTCCGAAGGACTGCGGCAACTGGCTGTTGCACGACCTGCCCATGGCACGATGGGAGGCACGCAAGTTCCTGACAGAAGTGCTTGAGGTAATCAAAGATGAAAACATGAATTATCCCGGCTGACATACCTCTGTTATTTAAAATAAGTTAAATCATGTCACATCAGCAATGCGATTGCGTACTAAAATCAGAATAAGACACAAAACAGCATTGCGTATGAAAAGACACAGAATAATAACGACTGCGCTTGCGGCAGCCATGACAGTTGCCGCAGCGCATGCTCAGACCGACACGCTGAAAGTTGACACCACATACAACCTTGGCGAAGTTACGGTTAATGGTATGCGAGTGATAAGCAAGGTAGACCGCCAAATACTTCTGCCGACATCAACAATGAAGAAGCACTCGTCGAACGGATACGATCTGCTGAGCAAGATGACGCTCAACGGTATAATGACCGACCCGATTAAGCAGGAAATTAAATCACTGAAAGGCGGAAGCGTGCAGGTACGCATAAATGACGTTAAAGCCAATCAACAGGACATAACAGCACTGAGACCTGACGAGGTTGTAAGGGTTGAATATATCGACAATCCCGGAGTGAGATATTCCGACGGCAGCATGGACGCTGTAATTAACTTTGTCGTAAAGAGAAGATATGCGGGATATGTCGGCGGATTAGGAACGATGCAGGCCTTCACTACCGGCTTCAACAACAGTAATGCTTACTTTAAGTATAACTACAAGAAATCGGAGTTCAGCATATACTACAACTTCAGCTACCGCGGCTACGACGAGCGCAAGGTGGACAGCGAAAACACATATTTCTTTCCTGACGGAACGCAGCGCCAACGCCAATATTTAGGCTACAACACCGACTTCATGTACACCTTTAATACGGTCCAGCTGGGCTACAACCTTGCCGAACCTGACAAATATACCCTGAACATCAGCCTCAACTATAATCAATACAACAACCCGAACTCAGGCTCAAATCAGCTGGCAAAAGAGACATCAATGCCAGACTTGTATCTGTATAACAAGAGTAAGAACAAAATGTACACCCCGTCGCTCGACATCTACTGGTCGCTGAACCTGCCTAAAAAACAGAACATAACGGCCAATGTAGTAGGAACTTACATCGGCACCGACTACAAATATATGTCGCGCAACTATCTCTTCAACCAGTCGCCTGAACAGTCGATGCAGGCTGACCCGGTGAATGACTACAGCTATTCTACCACGGGCCGCAAATATTCGCTTATCAACGAGGCTATATATACGAAGGAATTCAAGAACAAAGTGTTCTCGGCCGGTGGCGAATACACCGTAAGCCACACTGACAACGACTATACAGGAGCGGTGAACACGGACGCCATACTCAACTCTGACAATCTTTATCTATTTGCACAGCTACAAGGAAAACTCGGCATATTCAACTATCAGGTTGGCCTCGGTGCAAACTATCTTGCCATTCATCAGGGCGACATAGGATTCAATAAGTGGACACTGCGCCCGCAGTTAAGTCTTTCGACCAAAATAACCGACAACCTGTTTGTAAGATACTCAGGACGAATAAGCCAGCGTTCGCCTTCGCTCTCGCAACTGAGCGACGTAAGAAACCAGAGCGACGAACTTAACGCAAGCGACGGAAACACAGGACTGAAGCCTTACACTGGATACAGCAACAGTCTTATGCTAAGCTGGAACCGTCCGCTTTTTAACTTCCAGTTGTACGGAAGCTGGTATTATGCGCCCGACATCATCATGACATCTTATATTCCTGAGCTGCAGGACGACGGTACATATCTGCTCATCAGCAAGCCGGAAAACCAGAAGAGCTTCAGTCAGAAGTCTCTCACTGCTTACTTCACTCTGCACGCCATTAAGGACATTCTCAACATTTCACTCTATGGCGACTATTCCAACTACAACAGCCGCGGACTTGACTACTCTCACAATTACCGCTCATGGCGCTGGGGCGGATACGCCAACCTTATGCTGGGCAGATGGAACGTTTCTGCAAGTTTCCACACCGCACCGAAAAGCTATTTTGCCGAATCTATGAGCACGGGCGAAAACCAGTCGAACTTCAGCGTCAGCTATAAATATAAAGACCTCAAAGTGGGACTTGGAGTTTTGCTGCTCGGCTATGCCCAAGGTTTCGACTATGTGGGCAAGACAGACAGCAAGTATCTGCAGAGCACTACGCATACATATATCAAGGACAACGGTAACATGATTTACTTAACGCTGTCGTACAACTTCAGCCACGGACGCAAATATCAGACAGAACGTAAGAAACTCAACAATTCAGACAACGATAATGGTATCAGGTAAAAATTTATTCAGCAAAATTCTGCAAGCCTTTAAAGGCAAGACGGAAGAAAGGCCGCAACAGGAGGAATGCGGCCATGCAGACAACCACAATGCAATGAGCAACAGCGGCGACGGCAGCTATGTAAGAATAATCGACGATGGCGACGGTGTGATAAACGTGCTGCTCGAAGTGGAACACGACAAGGTGCTTGAGCTTGGCGATAGATTGGGCGAAATAAACGAAGCGGCCTACATGAACGGATATAACTGGGACGCCCTGATAAGGCATTATCTCAAGAACAACGCACCCGACATACTCGAGGCAATGGACACCGATCCTGAGGCAGGCCTCTATGATGCATACTTCAAGGAGAGCGACGCCAACCGCGACAAGGCCAAGCGACTTGCCGACATGCTGACCTCGCTGATTGACAACGAACAGGAGCTTTGCAGGATAGTGAGGGAAGAAGGCGACAAGATAAGCTGGGGATAATTATTTTCTCTACAATTAGCTCCCCCGCGGCAAACGGTTCATACAAATACAAAGAATGCAGACAGGGCGCACATTCAGTGTGTTTTCTGTCTGCATTCTTTGCATTTATCTAAAGCCACATTAGGATTTGCAGCTATATCAAAATAATTGGCAAAGTTGACAACATACATTCCTGTCAGGCAGTGCACCCCGTGCGCCGCCTGCGCCATATCACGGTCTGCGCCAATCCTCTTACAGCAACAAACGCTATGAACGCAAGCCACAGGCCATGGTTGGCCATCGTGAAACGAAGAGAGTAATAAAGGGCGAAAAACGTTACGGCTGCAAGAAACATAGACTGAAGCATGCCACGCGTCATGGTGCAGCCTATGAACACACCGTCCCATACAAACGCCGCCATGCCGGCAACAGGTATTGCCAATGCCCAGTAATAATACTCATGCGATGCAGCCACCACAGAAGGCTCATCTGTAAGCAACGAGAGAAAGGCGTCGCCGCCTATGCCATAAACCAAGGTGAAGCCTACTGCCATACCGGCTCCCCACCAGAACAGGCGGCGCACCGTGGAGCCAAGAGCCTCCTGATTGCGCGCCCCATAAAACTTGCCGCTCAAAGCCTCGCCTGCATAGGCAAAGCCGTCCATAACGTAAGAGAACAGCATATAGAACTGCATGAGCAGAGTGTTAACCGCCAACACGACCTCACCCTGCCACGAACCGGCAGAAGTGAAAAACAGCATTACGGCAACCATGCACAGCGTGCGCAGAAATATGTCGCGGTTTACCTTGAAGAAATGCGCCATTGCGTCGCGCCGCCATACGCCTTGCCATGAGAAATAACGCCTCAGACGGCGATAATTTACGAAGCAGAGCAACAGTGCCATCATGAAACCGCCCCATTGGGCAATGAGTGTGCCCAGGGCAACGCCTTCAACCTTAAGTCCGAGGCCGAACACAAGCAGCGTGCTCGCCCCGATGTTTATTATGTTCTGCGTTATGGCTATAAACATTGGCACGCGCGAATTCTGCATGCCTATGTACCATCCCGACAGACTGAACAGGCCGAGCATGGCAGGAGCACCCCATATTAGTATGTCGAAATATATCGAGGCAAGCCTCCTTACCTCGGCAGGAGGCTGCATTACGAGCATTGATGCCTCTCGCAGCGGCACCTGCAGCACGATGAGCGCCATGGCAACCGCCATGGCAATACCCAACGAACGGCAGAGCATGCGCACCGTTTCGGTAAGGTCGCGCCTGCCGCGAGCCTGCCCTGCGTGGCGGTCCATGCGCGGTGGTTCTTCGCGCCGTAGGCCTGCGCCGTCAGTCCGCTCGTGCCCATGCGCAGAAATCCGAATATCCAGTAAATCACGTTGAACGTCATGCCGCCCACGGCTATTGCACCTATATACGATGCCGCCCCGAGGTGGCCCACTATGGTTACGTCAACCAGTCCCAGCAGCGGCACAGTGATGTTGCTCACTATTGCCGGCAGGGCTATGTTGAGTATCTGTCTGTTTCTGTTATCCATCGTTGTCTGTTTTCTGCTTCACGCACAATACAGCCAATTCTGACGTATGTGCCGGAGAATAATGTTTTATATTGATATTTACAGCTTTCGAACTGCAAAGTTACTCAAAAAAACATTAATGCGCAACGAACCGGGCATAATGCTATTTCTGCTCTATGCTTATGCGGCCGTCGGCGTATCTGAACTGTGCCACGCCAAGGTCGTTAAGCGCCTGAAGGACGTCTGCCAAAGAAACCGACCGGGGGAAGTTGAAGTGAATTCGGACAGAAAGCAGACTGCGCGAATGGAACGCAATGCCTACGTTATACCATGATCCTATGTCGTTCATAACATCCTCGAGCCTCGAATCGTCGAAACAGAACTCACCGTGAGTCCATCCTCCGGCAGCTGCAATGTCGGCCTTTTCCACCTTTATGTCACCCTTATCGTCGACAACGGCCTGATGTCCGGGACTAAGCATCCTGCCCTCGCCGCCGTCTTCACTACTTACACTGACACAGCCTTTAAGCAACACCACCGAACTTGCGCTGCCATGATAAGAACGGACATAGAACACCGTGCCGAGCACCTTCGTACTCATATTTCCGCTCTTCACGACAAACGGTCTGCCGGCATCATGCCTGACGCTGAAGCGTGCCTGTCCTGTAAGTTCAACCTCCCTGACGCCATTCTGTCCAAAATCTGACGGATATTCAAGACGAGAGCCTGAACCAAGCATTACGCGGGAACCGTCGGGCAGAAGGACATCAGACGTAGTTGCCGACGGCGTCTGCACGACAACATTGTTTCCGTCAGCCACACGCGATGTATGCGACGGCAGTTCGGCCATGGCAAATGTCTCAATCACTCCGGCTGAACCAACAATATCACTCCACGCAAACGCCACGACCAAAGCCACTACGGCAGCAGCAGCCGCTGCTGAAATGAATATGCGACGCAGCCTCAAACGTGAGCCGCCAGCATCACCATGACGCGCTTCAAACCGTCGCCATGCCTTCTGCGTCTCTTCATCGCCGGGCATATCTCCCAAAGCCTCGCCGAGCATCATCAGCAAACGCTCGTCTTCACCGCTGCCCTCGCCTGCCTTGCGGCTTGTCAAATCCATGTTTCTGACATCATTCTCTTTCATAATCCATCTCCTTTCCCTACAGCCTCACGCAAAAGTCTCAAGGCCTTTGCAATATGTTTTTTCACGGTATCATAACTTATTCCAAGACGTTCGGCAGCCTGACGGCGTGTAAGATGCTCATAATAACATAGGCGCACTATTGAGCGTGCTGGCTCGCCTAGCCCTTCAGCCACAGCCTCAACACGCGAAAGCAGCCGCTCGTGATCGCGATATTCGCTTTCGGCATCTGCCTTTGTTGCCTCGGCCAACTCTGCCGCCGCACAATTCTCGGTCTTTATATGCTTCAGTCTATTAATACATGCGTTGCGCACGCACATATAGAGCCATGAGCCGCAGTCGGCAGGACGCAGTAAGTCGAAGCGTTCCCAAGCCTTCTCCATGACATCGGCCACCACATCGCGCCCCTCGTCGGCATCGCCCGTAAGCTGGACGGCAAACCTGACCAGCTTAGGATAATATTCGCAGAACATACGTCTGAAGTCGTCTTTCTTCTTATCTTTCAACAACATTTTAAAAATCAGTTGACCGCCGTTCATCGCCTTGCACCATTGTGCCAGGAAGCACGGAGACATTTAGCGGCCGCAAAGGTAAGCATTATTTTCAACAGACAGCCGCTACAGTCGCTGTTTCTCGCTCTCGCCGGCTCCCTTGCCTTTATATTTTGTCTTGGTGGCGTTGAACGTATAGTTTACGCTTATGCCTATGCGCTGCGTGTCCGACCATGTACGTCGGTCGTAGTATGTACGGTCACCATAAACAGTGAAACGGCCGCGCCCCGTATTGAATATATCGTCGGCAGAAAGGGCCACGCGCAGCGATTTGTCCTTGAAGAATGTCTTTACCACACGCAGCCTCACCGTTCCATACTGCTGTTTTATGGCGTAGCTCTGTTTGCCCCTCAGGCCCAGGCGTGCTTTCAGGTTCAGAAACCAGCCGTGGCTGAAGGTCAGACTGTTGTCGAAAACGAAGTCAAAGCCGGGACGGTTCCACAGGTAAGGTATGCCAATAGAGCGCGCGTCTGAGTCATACCAGTCAATCGAAGCCTGCCATATTCCGATTTTCGGTGTCAGTTCAACAGACATTCCGTACATATTAGTATAAGGTATGCTTGCCATTGTCTGCAGCATTACGCCCGGATGGCCGTTTTCATCATATGGCTTGAAGAACGAAGTATACATATTGAGTGCATAGTCGTACCATATCGAGAAATTAATCCATCTCCATCCGCCGTCGATTGTAAAGTAGTTATGTTTCTGTGGCACGAGGAGCGGATCGCCGTTACGGTACATATATTTGCTGACATAGCTTGTCGCGCTCGAGAGCATGCGGTAAAGAGGACTAAGTTTAAACAGACGGTAAGCCAGCGAAAAATTCCAGTCGCCATGGCTGTAGTCGACCGATGCCGACGGAATCAGGTCGTTGTACGTAGGGCTTTGCTCTGCCTTCAGCACGCCTGCCTCATAATACTTGGTCCGCTGATGCTCGTAGCGCAATCCAGCACGTGCCGTAAAACGTCCCAGACCGAGAGTATAGTCGACAAATGCCGAATAAAACTGCTGTTGCAGATGGTCGTCGGCATCTGCCGAGAAACCGCTCTGAGTGAAGCGGTCCTTGCGGTCGGAGAATGTCTCTTCCGTGCCAAACGCCACCTCGCCGCCAAGCAACGGGGCCGTTACCACCAGTTTGGCGGCATAGAGAGAATTACGCACGTCATTATATGATGTTGCGTCCACTTCGTCGTTGTTGGCAGCCACCTGCCAGCTGCGCGAGCATCCGCCCAGATAGTCGGCGTTGAAGTCTATGCTCCACTTGCCGAACGTGCCCGTATAGTATCCGTTGACCGAATGGTTCCAGCCGTTGTTCTCAGCCGTCTCCGACTCTGTCTCAATATTGTCATACTCGTCTCCGTCACACAACAATATGGTGTTGCCCGTTATATGTGAGCTGCTGTTGGCAAGAGATTTGTCAGCCACATAGCGCACGCCGAACGACTGGCGGCTGTCGGGTTCATAGTTGAAGCCTGCCTCACCCTTAAAGTTAGAATCGTTGCCGGTCTCAATGTTGTCAGACATCATCGTCCATACTGACGACGTGTTCATCAGGCTTATAGTCTGGTTCTTTATGTAAGAACTGTTTTCCTTGAAGTTTCCCTTCACAAAGACGTCAAGACCGCCGGTGCGGTAGTTTAGCGAAAGGCCCTCGCGCCCTTTACCTTCATGACCTTGCGACCATTCGGCATAAGCCAGTCCGCTAAGTCCCTGTCCGCGCAGGCGTATTGTCTTTAACCGTATCACCGCCCCTACATCCGACGAATAGCGCGCACCGGGATTCATTATTATTTCGGCCTGCTGAATCTCCGTGGCGCGCAGCTGTCCGAGTTCATTCGTGTCGCGCACCTTGCGCCCGTTGATGTAAATCTCTGCCCCGCCACGGCCTATCACACTGAAATTGTCGCCGTCGCCTGTAACGAAAGGCAGACTGCCAATCATGTCGGCTGCCGAACCCATCATGGAAAGCGGCGTGCCCGCAACGTTGGCCACAATGGTGCAGCCCCTGCGCTCCACCATCGGGCGCGACGCCTTTACCTCTACACCTTTAAGCATCATGGCGTCTGCCTTTAGCGTTATGCTGTTTTCCTGACGGCATGGCACGGTTACAGTGGTGTAGCCTACAAAAGACACGCGGAGCAGACAGTCTTTCTGCGGCATTGAAGGCATGGCAAAAGTGCCGTCGGCCTCCGTGACGCATCCAGAGATATACGACTTGTCGCCGGCAGCCAGCATAACAACATTGGCATAAGCAAGGGGCGAGCCGTTTTGGTCGGTCACACGGCCGCGCACACTGACGCTGCGCTGGCGCGACTCGCTGTACTGCACCACGAAGTAAGCATTACGCTCAACAAACGCAAAGGGCTTGCCGCTGAGCAGGATACGCAGGGCCTCCGCTTGTGTCTTGTTTTCCACAGTGGCCGTAACCCTGAAACGCTCCGTCTCCTTATATGTAAACAGAATGCTCTTTCGGCCTGCTTTCTCGAGCCGCTTTAATGCTGACGGCAGTGGTTCGTCGGCAAACTTCAGCGTAATAAGGGCTCACCCGATAAATAGTGGGGAAAGAAAATATTACGCATAAATTTTAGTCAGC